>Ga0193728_1002144_pt1 | contig 10195 bp, 11 predicted proteins | sample U1c1metaG_FD_143037 | JGI IMG/M metagenome (GOLD analysis project Ga0193728, IMG submission 143037) | Soil microbial communities from a riparian zone of the East river system, Colorado, United States - U1c1 | ecosystem: Environmental > Terrestrial > Soil > Riparian zone | place: USA: East River... | reverse complement strand
CGCAGCAGCGCTGCCAATCGCGCTGGCGGCGCTGGCCATAATGGTGTCGGGAGCTATCATCTTCGTGCTCTCGCTTGTGACCGAACTGTCGATTTTCGTGACCAGCACGGCTTCACTGTTTGGCTTGGGCGTCGCCATCGACTACTCACTCATCATTCTCACCCGTGTGAGACAGGAGATCCGGTCGGGGCGCACGATGCGTGATGCGATCCAGATCGCGCTCACCACATCGGGCAGGACCGTGATCCTCTCAGGGCTCACCGTGATCGCGGCGCTCCTGGGCACATGGGCTATGCCGAACGCGACGCTGCACTCGATGGCGCTGGGCGCGATCCTCGTGGTGGCGGTCGCAGTTGTCGCGTCCGTCACGGTCCTGCCTGCGGTGATAGCCGCGCTGGGGCCAGATCGCGTTGGCGGAAGATGGTCAAGGGTGTCTCCAGGGTGGCTTCGCAAGGTGGCCCGTAAAGAGATTTGGGATCGCTGGATCGATCTGGTCACGAGCCGGCCGCTGGTAGTCACCGTCTCGGTAGCGGCCGTGCTGCTTGTACTCGCGTCGCCTGCGCTGTGGATGCGCACGAGTACGGGAGCGCTTCGGCAGCTCTCCGCCAAGAATGAGACGAGGATCGGCTTCATGGAGGCGGAGAAGGTAGTCGGCCCTGGCACGCTGGGACCGGTGATGGTGCTGCTCAGCGCCCAGCGGACGGCGTCTCACGCCGAGCTCATGCAGGCGCTGTCGCGTACGCGCTCGTTCGCGCGGCGTCTTCCCGGCGTGCACGCAACCGGCTCGACTTACTTCTCAAAGGACTCGCGACATGCGATACTGGAAGTGATTCCAACGGTGGACGCCGAGTCGCCCGTGGCAAAGAGCCTGGTGCAGACTATGCGAAAGCGACTGCCAGTTATGCTGCGCGGCATCCCTGTGAGCGGCACCGTCGGCGGCACGTCGGCGATACAGCACGACGCCGAACAGCAGATATCCAGCTCGATATGGAAGCTCATGGCGGTGCTTCTGGCCATCTCCTATGTTGTGTTGCTGGTCGTGCTCCGATCGTTTGTTATCCCCCTCAAGGCGATCGTTATGAACCTGCTCTCGGTCGGAGCGGGCCTGGGAGTGCTTGTCGTCATCTTCCAGTGGGGCATTCTGGACTCGCTGCTGCACTATCGATCTCCGGGTTCCATCGATTCGTTGACGCCGCCGATTGTGATCGCGTTCGTATTCGGCTTGTCGATGGACTATGAGATTTTCCTTGTAATGCGCATTCGAGAGAGGTGGCAGGTGAGCGGCGAGCCGCGGCGGGCGGTGCGCGAGGCGCTTGTCGCCAGCGCGGGGGCGATCAGCAGTGCCGCCCTCATTCTTGTGTGTGCACTGGGAGTCTTCGTGGCTGTAGGCGGGTCGTCCGTAAAGGAGATCGGAGTCGGTATCGCCGTGGCGATAGCGCTGGACGCCACGCTCATACGTTTGGCCCTTGTGCCGGCCACGATGGAGATCCTCGGTGAGTGGAATTGGTGGTGGCCATCCCAGGTTGAGGCGGCCCTTCAAGCGCCGCGCAAGTGGATGGCAGCGAGGCGGAGGATCAAGACACCAGCTTGAGTGGACCGTCGCAGTGCGTACCTTGCCAGCCTGCTGCCCGCGATGCGTTTTGGCAGTATCTCGCTATGCACCCCATGGAGCCTGCAGCGCTTATCGGCGGCCTAGTCAAGCTAGAGCCGCTGCGCATGGAGCACGCAGCCGGCCTGCTGAATGCAGCGGACGCCGACGAGGTGTTTGCCTGGCTTCCGTTTTCACGGCCGCTGACGCTCGGCCAGGTGCAGGCTTGGATTGACGAGGCTCTTGAAGATCAAGCAGCTCATCGCCGCCTTCCCTTTGTTGTGCTCATCGCCGATCGCGATTCGGTGATCGGGTCGACCTCTTACTGGGATTTCGACATCCGCAATGCTCATGTGGAGATCGGGTCGACATGGCTCGGCCGCAGCTCGTGGCGAACAGGGCGCAACACGGAGGCGAAGCTTCTGCTGATGACGCACGCGTTTGAGGCCATCGGCCTCGAGCGTGTCGCCTTCCGAACTGATATCCGCAATGAGCGCTCGCAGAAAGCGATCGAGCGGCTCGGGGCGATCAGGGAGGGGGTACATCGCCACGAGATGCGGCGACGGGACGGGAGCTGGCGCGACAGCGTCCACTACTCGATCCTTCGCTCGGAGTGGCCAGCCGCCAAGGTTCGCTTGCTGCGCCAGCTTGAGGCCGGTCGCTGAGGTTACGGCTTCCTCTTGATCGGAGACGAAGACTCCAATCATCTTGTAGCCTGCGGGCGCAGGGACTCGTCGGCATGGTCAACGAAGCCCTTGTCGTCCATAAGTGCTCCGTAGTGCGTGGATCGCCTAATGTGCGGGGTGAGTTCGACGGCGGCTGATCGCCTGCTGCGTTGAGCTGGCTGTATAGTGCGTGGGCGGCCTGAAAGATTTGCAGTGAACGCTCATACTCGTCGGCCGGGTGCTCGTCGAACTCGAGCAGGCATGTGGCTAGCCGTTCGGCCGCGAAGCCGAATTGAGAGCGGACGCCTCTGCGCAGATATCGCACGAGACCGGAAGACACAAGTACCGTCTCGCTCATGCCGCGATTAGTCCTTCGAGGGTTGGAGCTGGCAGTGGTCTTCCGTGAGGCGTCTCATCGTCGCGATGACGTGCCGTCAGGGCCAGGGGGACTCGGGCCGTCAGCATCTAAGGGGCCTGCACCTTCATCCAGGCGAGAACCTGCTCGGCGTTGCGCGCGGCAGAGACCGGGAAGAACACCTTGATGATGTGTCCCGCACTCGCGATCACGGTCAGCCGGCGATACCACTCGGCGCCTTCGAACCTGAACGTCGGTAATCCAAGCGCTTGTGCGAACCGGCATCCGGGGTCTGTCAGCAACGTCTGCGTAAGCTGGTTCGCCTTCGCGCCTCTGTACTGCATTCCGGGTGACTGGCTACTGATGCCGACGATGTTGACGTGCCGCGCGGTCATCTCGTCGAAGCGGTCGCGGAACGCCCTATGTTGGACGGCATCCACCATCGGCGTGTCGGCTCCGTCATCCGGTGAGGTTCGGCTCCCCGGATATAGATAGAAAACGACCTGCCCTTGCCCGAGTTCTCTCACGTCGATACCGGCTCTTTGGGTGCTCGGCAGGACGAGAGACGGGATCCGTCGGTGTAGCAGTCCGTCGATTAGGCGCCGTGTCTCCTCGCGGGCGCGTATGGCGTTCCTCAGCGTAGCCCCCTCTGAACCGACCTCATCGCTGGAGGATGCGCAGCTAGGGATCATTAGCCCGCGGTGTGGTCGCGGTTGGTCCCCTGCCCGCTCCTGATACATCCCTGCTGCACGCGGTAGCGCCTCGGCGGGCCGGGCGTCGGGGCCAGGGGAGCCTCGCGCTCGGCCCGCCTCGGGACGCGAACAGCCATCTGCCGCCGACCTGGGTCACCTCTCCTAGGCGGGTCGCACCCGTCGCGGACTCGGGCGACGCCTTGCCGGTGGCTACGCCACCCGTGGTCGGCAAACGTGGTCGGGGTCGGCTCGCTGAGCCACCGATCCGCACTGTCCATTGCGTGTCCCTAGACGCCATCGCGAACATGATGCGGGCCGGCAGACGCCTTGTGTAGGCACGGCTTGAGGGTTCTATCGTGTGAGTAGGCGGTGTGAGCAGGAAATAGGGCTTTTCTGGAGGCGCGAACTTCCAGTACGCTGGATGATTCATGTACGCGACAGTCGCCAGGAAGAGGTAGGGCACCCATTCCGCATAGAGCGCCGCGGAACGGGTGAGGTTCGGCGCATAAACGCCGGGGAGCAGGTCCCACTCCAGGCCAAGCAACTCGAAGCGGTCAGCTCGGTGATCGCGCTGTGCCTGCGCAGCAGGTCATCTGCGGCTTCCGCCGCGGCCCGACGATCAAGCGCTCCGAAGAAGGCCGCTATGAACTCGGGGCCAGTGCGGATGACGATCGAGACCACGCCGTCGGGGCGAGCCCGAAGCTGCCTGATGTCCTCCGCGGCTGACGCTACGGCCGAGGCGAGCCTCGGATAGTCCCAGAAGTCCCAGCCGCCGTTGTCGTCTGCGAAGCGCAGGCCATATCCCGCCCGAGGCTGCTCAAGCCAATCGAGCAGGCCCGGCCTGTGGTACGCACGCGGGTACAGCCCCGGTGGGATAGCGGGGCGGGACGGTAGAGCTGTGCTGGGTTGATTGTGAACTGCCATGCGCACCCCCACGCTTCGGGACTCGTGCCTCGGGCTGCGACGGTGCTCTGGCAACCCATCAGGCTTGATCGCAGCGAGCTAAGCACGCGCCTGTTGCGGCGGTCAAATCGCCGCCGATCGCGATCGGACGCGTCGTCTTCTGCAGCAGACGAGGTAGGCTAAGCACCTACGCCACCCGGGCTCCGATAGAAGCCATGACCGACAGCACATCCAGCGCCGCACCGAACATCTATCCGTACCTCCGCTATCGCGATGCGGACGCGGCGCTTGAGTGGCTGGCACGAGCATTCGGATTCGAGGAGCGGACAGCGTTTCGGGGACCCGACGGCGCGGTAGCCCACGCCGAGATGGGCATAGGACCGGGCGTGATCATGCTCGGGCCCGCCGGAGACGATGAGGCTAGGCCGAGCCCTCAAGACCCCCGGATGGCTCGACAGGGAATCTACGTGCACGTCGATGACGTCGACGCCCACTATACGCGGGCGAAGGAAGCGGGAGCCGAGATCGTCACCGAGCTCGAAGAACGCCGGCCTGGTGAACGGGAGTACTACGCGCGCGACCTGGAGGGATACCACTGGACCTTCGGGACGTACAGGCCAGCGGGTGGTGGCTAAAAGCGGAATCAATCGAATCATCACCACTTGGGCTTCGTGAGGACCCACAAGTCGGTTGTAAGTCCGGTTCAGGGCATTACGCCGAGATCGGGATAGCGTCTACGTGAGATTGGTTCGTCCCTTCCTCGCCGCCAGCACTGGCATCAGCCAGCCCCCGCTCGACCGTCAAATAGCGCCGGTAGCGCTCAAGCAGCGCCTCCACAGGCCCCACCACAACATCGAGCGCTGCCCATCGCGCCACGCGCAGCTCAACCATGAAATGCCTCCTTCTTCGAAATCACGAAGGAGCAAGCATCACCGAACCCCTTGTTATGCCGACCTCACCCGCCCTGCTCACCGCATGCATCCGAGTCGCCGGTCGGCACACGCCTGCATCCCTGACGAATGCGAGCGCGCGATCCAGTCGCGTCGGGTGCTCGGACGTCGTCCCAAGCAGGCGCCCGCCGAGGGCCGATCGAGACGCCTGCTCCTGAAAAAACAGGAGCGCACGTTTCGTAGACTCCGGCCCGCTATCAGACTGACAGACTAGCCGAGCGCTTGTATCGGGCTTGGCGTCGCAGCCATGTAACGGCTTCTCGTCGGCCTGTGTCACAACAGGCCGATGCTGCTGTCCTTGCCAACCGTCATCATCGTAGTCAATGACTGTTGTACCAGCACGATCATTTGAAGCACTACCCGACGGTCTCTGGGTACCCGAGGGAACTGTGACCCACGTTCGTTTAGGCTCCCGGTCCGGTCTCGGGCGTGAGCGGGGAGAGGATCTGGCGGGTTTTATCCAGCTCCCCGCAACTCTCCAGGAGTTGCTCGGCTTTCAATCACCGAGCCTCGAGCAAATCCTTGAGCTGATTGCTGAACTCCCGTTCGAGGCCTCGATGGATTATCTCTCAGTGCTGAGCGTGGGCCTCTACCACGCGCGACGCGAGACTCGGCTTCATATGCAACTCGCCCAGGAAGTTTTCGGGGCTGGCCTGATGTTGGATGCGGTTCGAGAGTTCATCGCCCGCGGACCTGACCGACTGGTTTTCGACGAGCGCTACGTGACCCTGCTTCAGCGGCTGCTGGTTGAACACGCGAGCAATGATCCAGCCAAGCACCTGACGCAATGGCAGCACGCGACGCTCCTCACCTGCCTGTTCGCATTGGGGGATGCACTCGTTGAGTGGGAGCCACCCGAGCCCGACCAGGGTGACGACTATGACGTGTCCTTGTGGACGATCTATGCGATCCAACGGGGCGCTTACTACAACTCGCCCGACATGCTTGAGGGAATCGTACGAGCATCGACGATGCTCATCGAGATCGCCGCCGAGCAGGATCTCCGTGAGCACCCCGACTACTGTCCCCTGGAGACCTGGAGCAGCGAGGATGCTAACGGCGCGGGCCTCGCCGACCAGCTTGCCTGCGGTCTGGCCTTCATTGGGGGAATGAAGATCCTCGACCCCACGTTGCGTCTCGCCGAGCGTCCTGTGTACCTAGAACCAGGCTATATGGCCGCTGGTGCCTTCGCAGATCGCGAGGCACAGATCTTCAGTGCTGTCTCTGCCAGCCGCGAGGAGTTCCGCACCGCGTACGCCAATGCCGGTCGCACTCCTGAGCACATAGCCTGGGATCACGCGCCATTCGAGCAACGGCCGCTCCTGAGACGCGCCGACGGGTCGTACATCCTCATCTCCGCTAGCGCTATTGAGTCTTGGATGGGACGAGGCTTGTACTTTCGAATGCTCGACGCCGCAAAATCGCGTAAGGCATCTGAGGACTCGCCCACGCGACTCGGTCATAGGTTTACCGCCTTTACCGGGGTGCTGGCCGAGCGCTACGTGCTGCGCATGGTGTCTCGGTCCCATGAGGCCGCGCCCACCGAACGACCCGTCGAGGTCTCTGGAGATCGGATCTATTTCATCGGCAAGCGTGAGCTGAGAACCCCCGATGTGGCTGTAGCGCAACCCCCGGACCTGGTGTTGATGGAGGTCTACTCCGGAGGCATCCCCCGTGAGGCTCGCGTCGGCGCAACTGTCGCGTCGATGGAGGGCGCCTTGGACAAGATGATCTTGAGCAAGCTCTCTGAGCTTCAAGACCGGATCGCAGATCTACTCGCCGGACATGTGACCCTTCCGGGCCTAGGACACCTCGACGCCCATCGCATTTGGCCGATGCTCGTGCTCACCGGTGATCAGGTCTTTCAACTTCCAATGCTTTGGCGATGGGTTCAAGGGCGGCTTCCTGAGGGCGCCTTCGGCGACACCCGTGTCCAGCCCCCAACGATCTGTAATCTCGACGACCTCGAGCCGCTGCTGGTCCTCGTCGAGCGTGGAGAGTCCCTACCCGAACTCCTAGCAGAATTCCATGGGAGCCTTTACGCACAGTTCCCGCCGCGTAACTGGATCGCAGCAAACCGTAGCCTGACCCTTTCCGAACGCCCAACATACGTTCAAGAGCGCTGCCAGGCCATCATAAACGACATGCACCGCCGCCTGTTCCCATGAGCTGGCCAACTCGCTCGATGTGGCGGGTTGGCGGGAGCATCCTGACTGCCTCTATGCCGTAGCCACCTCAGCCACTGGCCAGTCGAGTCCTTGGAGAGTTGCCGGCTCAATTTGGCCGTGCTTCTCGAACGCCCGCTCTAGGTGCTCGTTCAGCCAAGCCTGTCCCTCGCGCGTGAGTTCGACAGCGGGCTGCTGTTGGTAGGCATGATGAGGATTGGTGTTGCCTCTCCCAGCAGCTGCGTTTCGCTTGGTGGAGGCGAATGAGGCAGATCCGAGATGATCCATCAACTCATTGAGTGAAATCCCATTGGCCATGTCGCCCGTGACGAATTCGGCGTGATGCACGCGAATGTAGTGCGGCCACTCGTTCTTAAACGGTCTTTGGCCTATGTCGTACTCCGTCGCGTCATCTCGGCCTTCCTTGTATCGCAGGCCCACGGCGCGACCGAAGACACGGATGTCGTCTGGATTGGCGACCATCCGGCCGAGAAGCATGAGCGCGCCGTCTCGCGGTGCCCTTGGGCGCTTGCCCCTTGGATAGGTGCATGCCCAATGACAGCCTGACCTCTCGACCTCCGTGAGTACCGGCTCCGAGAGGCTCACCCGCCCGTCGGCCTTGCCGAAGAACTTGACGAACGCCTGCGTCGCCTCGGCCGCCCACCCTTCTGGGACGCTCGACGTAGAGGGGCCCGCATCGCTGCCATAGTCAGGCAGCGAGAGAGTAACGAGCGGACCTACGGCGCTGGCTAGATACGCCTCGACCTCGTCTTCCCAGTTGGCTAAGCGCCGAAGGCGCAGGTCTGCGCCTGCTGTATCCCACAGGCGTTTGAAGTACCGGCGGCACTCCCGTGTGACCTCCCTGTCGTCGGAGATAAATCCGAACTCGCGGTTCCTCTGAAGCCCTGCTTGCGTGAGGTTCGCTGAGGTAACTATCGCCCTATGCTTGCCGAACAGGTACAGCTTCGCATGCAGATGTCTGACTCCGCGGATCTCAGCGCCAGCTTCTACGAGAACCCGCAGGGCCGACATGTCGCTGACGCCAGCGCAAAAGTCGGCGAGACTAAACCGTGTGACGACCTGGAGCGTTTCCGGGTGTCCGTACTCCAAAAGCCGCTCAGCGGCGTGCCTCTTGATGAACGGGCAAACGATTCGAACCGTCGCGTGTTCTGCTTCGAGAGCCGCCCGCAGCTCCTCCTCCCAACCCGCTTCAATTAGCTTGATCTTCATTGTGGACCCGGTCGTTCAGTGCCATCGGAGCTTACTCCGCCACCGACGCCTTCGCTATCGGGCCATGGGCCGGCTTGCGCTCCCGCAGCGAGCGTGCGAGCGAGAGTCGCACGCTCGCCTGCCTTGGGCGAATGCGAAACGATGGCGAGCCTGTATCGCGACAACGACGACAAGCGGAGAGGCGTCCGGTGTTCATCCGCGTGTGTACATGGATACCCATCGACGCTGGCGGCACGCAGCCAACCGCATGAGTACGTATACTCAAACACGGTCAGCCATCGGGCAGACTGTTAGGATCGTCATAGAAGGAGGCGAATAGCATTGACAGTGATGAAGGTGGCTGCGAGCGTGGCGGCGGGTGGTCCTGCTCAACCGGTTGCACGGGCTGGCTTGACCGGGAAGCCCTTGACCAGGCCCGAGACTGCCTACCTCTTGTGGCTGCTCGGATTCTTGGTCGTGGGCGCAACCGTGGGGATCATTCTCGCCTACACCCTCAAGCAGCCCGGTTACAAGCCACCGGAAGGAGTGAGTATCTTCGCCCTCTTCTACATCGCCGCACAGGCGCTAGAGCGGCTGCTTGAGCCACTCTCCTACCTGTATGGCAGGACCAAAGCTTCGAGTGCGGTTGGGGTTTCAACTCCCGAAGGCGTCGAACCAAATAACAAACTGGACAAGCCGCAGGCGTTGAAAGGACGCGATGTGGCGCTCGCCGCGGCGCAAGACACTGGGGCCGGCATCCTGCCACCCGAAAAAGAAAGTCCCACGCCGCTAGCCGAAGCTGCATGGTGGCAAGAGGTCGTCGTCCAAATTCGCCAGAACAAGTCAACGCTCTGGGGACTGGCCTCGGCCCTCGGCATGGTTGCGAGCGGCGGACTTGGCCTCTTCCTGCTTGAAGCTGTCAAGGCACCGCACGCCCCGCGCTGGATCGACGTGCTCGTGACCGGACTTGTGGTTGGGGGCGGCACGAAGCCGCTGCACGACCTCGTCAGCAATATCCAAGGCAGCAGCGCAGCAAAGAAAACCCCGGATCAAGCTGGTGGCACGGGTTCTTAAGGTAGTGCGCGAATCCCCCTCCACCAGCTACGCGAGGCTGATGGCCGATGTCACTGGCTATTGCCTTCGCCCGGATGCGAGCGCATCACCAGACGCAACTCGCACTGGCGCATCGGACGAGCGGCATGCGTCCGAGTCGCTGGTCGGCGCACGCCTGTATACCCCTGGCGAATGCGGGCGTCCGCTATGGCAATGGGAACTGAAGATCGAGGTTGCCGATCTACGGGCGCATGCGCAAAAACTCTCATCCCACATCGGCATAAGACAAAGTCGGCATAAAGGGCAAAAAAAAATAGAGATCAAGGCGGGGTCGCGCGCGCAGGCGAGCGGGTGGTGAGAGGCCGGGCTCCCCGCGAAGCGCGATGTCTTCGCGGGGAGCGTGGCCTGGGACAAGTGTCAGGGTCGGTAGAGCTGGGCAGCGATGAAGTCGCTGCTAAACGTGCGCCCGACGCTGGCGACGATCTGTGGGCTCTGAGTGATGATGCCCAGCTCGCGGTTGTAAAGCAGGCTCTGGCGCGAGAGGTTCTGCGAACCCAAGAACACGAGGCGCTGGTCGATACCGATCATCTTCGCGTGGATATAGAGCGCGGCGCT
>Ga0193728_1002143_pt1 | contig 10195 bp, 14 predicted proteins | sample U1c1metaG_FD_143037 | JGI IMG/M metagenome (GOLD analysis project Ga0193728, IMG submission 143037) | Soil microbial communities from a riparian zone of the East river system, Colorado, United States - U1c1 | ecosystem: Environmental > Terrestrial > Soil > Riparian zone | place: USA: East River... | reverse complement strand
AGCGACCCGCTGCCGCTCGCCGCCGGACAGCTGATCGGGAAACCAGCCGGCCCGGTCAGCCACGCCGAGCGCCTCCAGCGCGGCCATCCCGGCGGCACGCGCCTTCGGCACCGCGACGCCGTCCAGTTCCAGCGGCAAGGCGGCGTTCTCGGCGGCGGTCAGCCCAGGCAGCAGGTTGTAATCCTGGAACACGTACCCGATCACCCGGCGCCGCAGCCGGGCCCGTCGGCTCCGCGGCATCCCCGCCAGGGCCATGCCGCAGACCAGCACCTCCCCGCTGCCGGGTTCCTCCAGGCTCCCGGCGATGCTCAGCAGCGTGGACTTGCCCGACCCGCTGGGTCCCATCACCGCCACCATCTCCCCGGCCCGCACCGACAGGTCCACCCTGTCCAGCGCGCGTACCCTGGCCGGCTCCTGGCCGTAGGTCTTGGACACGCCGCGCAGCTCCAGCACGGTCACCGCGCTCTCGCCGCCCCCGCCCGGTCCCGGGTGGCTCACCGCCGTGTCCCCAGCCGGCGAAGCTGCGGAACCGGAGCGGGGCCGGGGGCCGGGGCGGGCCGGGGCGGCGTGGCCGCGGCCCGCCGCAGCCGCGCGTCGGCGGCATCCAGCCACCGCGTCACCGCGTCCAGCCGGAACAGTTCGGCATCCACCACCAGTGCCAGGCCCAGATCATCCCGGGCCTCGCCCTCTTTCAGTCGCGTCCACTGCTGCATCAGCTCCAGCAGGTACAGGCGGTGGGCCTGGATCACCTCATGCGCGTCGGTACCGGGCACCCGCGCCGCCACCAGCACCTTCATCACCAGCTCATCGCGCGGCGGAGAGGTAAGGTCCGGCGGCGTGCGCAGCCATGCGGCCAGCGCCTCCGCGCCCCGCGGCGTGATCCGGAACCGCTTCTGCGGGCCGTCCTGACCCGTGCCCTCGGATTCGGCCAGCCCGTCGCGTTCCAGGCGCCCCAGGGTCTTGTACACCTGACCCACGTTGAGCGGCCACACCTCACCGGTCCCGGCCTCGAACTCCTCCCGCAGCTGCAGCCCGTACTTGGGTCCCTCGGACAGCAGCGCCAGCAGGACGTGCGGAACACTCACGACGTCACCATGCCGAGCACAATACTCGGCATACTCGCCTGCCGCAGGGCGGATTTTGCGCAGCCGGATGCGCGCACCGAGCCGCCGACTGCCCGACGAGACCGTGCGGCCCCGGATGGCGGCTGGCGCGCCTGTAAGGTCGGAGTGATCGCGAAATCACCTGGTCAGACGGTGGGTGGAGCGGCGGGCGGGCGCCGCTTCAGCGCCTGCAACGCCAGCCGGACGGCGGTGTCGAGCTGGGGATCGCGGCCCGCGGCCCAGTCGTGCGGCGCGATTGTCACCTCGACGTCCGGATCCACGCCGTGGTTCTCCACCGCCCAGCCGACGCCGGCAAACCACCAGGCGTACTTCGGCTGGGCCGCCAGGGTCCCATCATGTCGCCGCCGGAACTCGCGTACTCGTCCGTGATCGCTACCATCGGCCCGCGCGGTGCATCGGCAGGTAGCCGAGCCGGCCGCCGGAGGCCTCGCCGACCGCGGCCCGCTGCCGGGCGACCAGATCGTAATAGCGGGCCGCGTGCTCGCTCGCCAGCCGAACCACGACAGCCCGCCGGTCCGCTCCGTCGCGCCGGAGACTCAGCTCGACCGGCTTGTCGGCCTTGCCGGCCAGCAGCGCGTTCGGGCCGAGGTCGGGGTCCACCGGCCGCCCGTCCACCGCAACGAAGAGATCGCCCGGCGCCGTGGCGAAACCCGGGCCGGCCAGCGGGGAACGCGCCCGGATCACCGACGACTCGCCGGGCAGGATCCGCGCGATGCTCAGTTCCAGTCTCATTCGCATGCGTTCAGCGCCGTCCGCGAAGCTCTAGGAGTAAGCCGCTGGCGCAGGGAGGATATTATAATAAGCTTATCTCGGGATAGGATCATTATACTGCTACTGAAGAAGGTGGCCTGTGCGCCATGCGCATGCGTACTCCAAGCAGACGCTCGACGCTGCTCGTGTGCTCGGGCTGCGGATCGCTGAGGGGCGCCGGTCGCGCCGGTGGACGCAGGCTGAACTCTGTGAACGGGCTGGCGTTTCCAAGGCCACGGTGCGCAACGCGGAACGTGGCGCACCGACAGTAGCCGTCGGCGTTGTGTTCGAGCTTGCGACGCTGGTCGGCGTGCACCTCTTCGGGGTCCCGCCTGCCCAGTTGCCGGGCCTCGCCGCCCGTGAACGCGAGCGCCTTGCGCTCTTGCCCGCGCACGTCTATCCGCGGCACGTGGCGAATGATGACGACTTCTGACCCGCGGCAGGCCTTCGTCTGGACCTGGCTGCCCGGCGCAACCGAACCGGTAGTGGCCGGCCGTATTGACGCCGACGGGCCGATGCACACCTTCACATACGCGCGCTCCTATCGGCAGCGACGGGACGCCATGTCCTTGTACGAGCCGGAGCTACCGCTTGAGCCGGGACAGCTACGGCCGGTCGGTGATCTCACGATCGCCGGCTGCTTGCGTGACTCCGCTCCGGATTCCTGGGGACAACGGGTAATCCTGGCCCGTCATCTCGGGCATTTGACCAGGGCGAGCGATGTCAGCGAACTGAGCCTGCTGACATACCTCCTGGAATCGGGGACAGACCGAATTGGGGCACTGGACTTCCAGGACAGCCCCGCCGAGTACGCACCGCGGCCCATGTCGTCAGCAACCCTCGAGCAGCTGATGGGCGCCGCCGCCGACATCGAGAATGGCCGCCTGCTACCACCCGCGCTGGCCGAAGCGCTCACCAGAGGCACATCTATCGGCGGAGCCCGGCCGAAGGTGCTGCTGGCCGGCCAGGGCCGGGACCTGATCGCGAAGTTCTCATCCACGACTGACATCCGGCCGGTCGTAAAGGCCGAGGGAGTCGCGATGGATCTGGCCCGTCGCGTCGGGTTGAACGTCGCCCCGGTCCAGGTGACGGAGGTTGCAGGCCAGGACGTGCTCCTGGTTGAAAGGTTCGACCGGCTCGGAGATGGCCAGCGGCGCCATCTGGTGTCGGCGCTGACGATCCTTGGCCTGGACGAATTCACCGGAGCGCGGTACGGCAGCTACGCAGATCTGGCCGACCACATCCGCCAGTCGTTCACGAGCCCGACAGCCACCCTGCGAGAACTGTTCTCTCGCATCGTGTTCAACATCCTGGTCGGCAACACCGACGATCATCCGCGCAATCACGCCGCGTTCGTCAATGCCGACGGCAGCCTCACGCTCAGCCCGGCGTACGACATATGCCCACAACCCAGATCCGTGCCCCAAGCCAATCAGGCGATGGCGATCAGCCGCGACGGACTGCGCACCAGCCAGATCATTACCTGCCTCGCGGCATGCGAGACATACCTGCTTAGCTCCGCTCAAGCCCAGGCGATCATCGACGAGCAGATCGAGATCATCCGCACTCAGTGGGACGAAGCTGCCCGAACTGCCCGGCTGACCGAACTCGACCGGCGGCAACTCTATGGGCGAGAGATCCTGAATGAGTTCGTCTTCCGCGGATAACCAGAGCGCATGCAACAGATCCCCTTGCCGCCACCCCGCCGTGCGTGCCAGGCTGGTACCGGCGGGAAGAGTGACCACGTTGTCGGCCCGCGAGGGCCTGACTTACTGCCGCACAGACGGCCTTGTCGGCACTCTTCCCGCCCCCAGATCACGACAGCACCCGGCGCAGGCCGTCGCGCCCGGCGGTGGTGATCCCGCTGAAGCCCAGGCCGGCGCGCTGCGCCCAGTCCGCTCCTGCTCGGCTGCATCGATCTTGGCCGTCAGGGCGTCCGCGAGACCGACGCCGCCCTCGAAGAGCATCGATTCGTCGCGCCCGTCGACCAGCACGACATTGTTACGGCGGCGGCTCCCCGCCCAATCTTTGCCACGGATTACGTGGTCCGTTATACTAAGCTCGGTGATCGCATCATTCCGGGACAAGGGCACCGAAGACCTCTTCGACGGGCGTGACACCAAGCAGGCCCGCAAGTCCTGCCCGTCAGACCTGGTGCGGGTAGCCAGGAGGAAGCTTGACCAGCTCAACCAGGCCGAGGTGTTAGGTGACCTGCGGGCACCGCCGAGCAACCGCCTGGAGACCCTCCCGCTCGAGCGGGAGGGACAGCACTCGATCCGGATCAACGATCAGTGGCGGGTGTGCTTCCGGTGGACCGAGTCAGGCGCGGAAGATGTCGAGATCGTGGACTATCACTGAGGAAGTGACGGAGATGACGCAGGTGAGGATCCCGTCGGACCGGCCGCCGACGCCGCCGGGAGAGATGCTGCTGGAGGAGTTCATCAGGCCACTGAGCATGACGCAGGCGGAGCTGGCAGACCGGATCGGCGTTTCGTACGTGCGGCTGAACGAGATCGTCAACGGACGGCGCGGCATCACCCCATCAACGGCGCTACGGCTGGCCAAGGCGCTCGGGACCACTCCCCAGTTCTGGTTGAACGGCCAGCTCGCGCTCGACCTGTACCGGGTATCCAACGACGAGGAAGAGCTCCGGCAGCTGGAGCGCATCGAGCCTGTCTCCAGCTGAGTTCCTGCTCGCGGTCCCGGGTTCGATGCGGCCGTTCCCCTCAAGAGTTCCCGCAGGCCGCGAACACAGCCGTGGCCCGGCTGGCTGGCGTTGGGATACTCCGCCAGCGCAGCGAAGGTCGCTACGCCAGAATCTTCAGGTGCGATGCGGTCCTTGCCTTGCTAGAGCGCCCTTACGGCTCTTCGCCGCCTGCTTAGTTCTGCGCCTGAGCACGGCCCTGCATGCTGACGGATCCCCGTGCCGCCAACCCGCCCCAGATCACCCTTTTCCATAGCCCTAATAGCCAGACAGCGCCCGGCGCAGGCCGTCGCGGCCGACCGCGGTGATCCCGCTGAAGCCGACCCCGGCGCGCTGCACTAATTCGGTGGTCATGCCCGCCTCGCGGTGAGCGTGGCCAGCAGCGCGGCGCGCGATTCCGGGCGCAGCGCGTAGACCAGGGTGAACAGGGCGTCCCGGGCGAGCAGCTGGCCGTGGTCGGCGGCGAGCAGCGAGCGGCTGCCCTCGGTCGTCATCACGGTGGCGGCCGCCCGCAGCGCGAGCTCCCCGGCGGCCGCGCGGGCGGTCCCGGTACCGGGACCCAGCCGGTCGAGCTCGGTCCGCAGCGCCGCGAGCTCCGCGTCGAGCGGGCTCGGCCCCAACAGCTGGGCGCAGCGGTCGGCGACGCCCAGCGCCAGCGCGGCGTGCATCCGCAGCACCTCGGGGGGCGTGCCGGCCCCGACCGGATGCTTGCCCGTCACCCGCCCGGCGGCCACGGGCAGCTGGTCAAAGGTGACCCGCACCGTGCCGGTCGCGTTGAGGGCGGCCAGCGAGAGCCGCTCGACGCGGACCGACGGCCCCGCCGCCGCGTCGACGAGCAGCCAGACGATGTCGCCGTCCGCGGCCCGGGCCGCGGCGTGGACCACGTCGATCCGGCCCCAGCCGGAGAGGAACGGAGACACCCCGTCCAGCCGCCAGCCTGACCCGTCGGGCCAGGCGCGCAGCGTCGGCTCGGGCCGGGCGCCGCCGAGCGCCACGCCGGCCCGGACCTCGCCGCGGGCGAGCGGTGCGAGCCACCTGGCCGTCAGCTCCGGATCGCGGTGGGCGGCCAGGGCGCGCACCAGCCCGAGGTGCTGGGCCCAGACAAACGCCGTCGTCAGGCACCCGCTGGCCAGCGCCTCCTGGACCGCGCAGACGGAGCCGAAGTCAGCGTCCAGCCCACCGGATTCCCGCGGCGCGGCCAGGCCGTACAGTCCCGCGGCGGCCAGCACGTCGAGCAGCTCGCGCGGCACGAGGTCGCTGGCGTCGGTGGTCAGCGCGGCGGGAAACAGCACCTCGTCGGCGATGCGCTGAGCGGTCCCGACGATGTCCACCGGCCCACCCTAGCGACGGCGAATTGGCATCGGCGGGACGCTGCGTTCGCGCGGTCACTCGCCTCACGTCTGCGAGGAGACCACCATGCAAGATCACCGCAAGCTCGGCCGCGAGCTGGGCCTGTTTGACACCGATCCGCTGATTGGCTCGGGCCTGCCGTACTGGCTGCCCGACGGCGCGACCGTGCGGCACGCCCTGGAGGAGTACATCCGGGACCTCGAGCGCCGGGCCGGGTACCAGCACGTCTACTCGCCCGTGCTGGGGAAGAAGGAGCTGTACGAGATCTCCGGGCACTGGTCGCACTACAGAGGCTGTCGCATGACTGGTGATATTGGTGTGTCAAGGGTCCCGGCGTGCCCGGGCAGCGGCCGCCAGCCCCGCGACAACGACGTGAACCTGCAGTCGCTGCTGAAACAGTCGCTCGTGTCTTTCGGGACGTCCTGCGGGGGTGAAAATCGGGGGTGGCTGGCCGCTGGCTCCGGTGCGCAGGCATCGCCGCCGCCCCGGCGCCCCGCCGCCCCGGCGCCTCCGCCGCCACAGCCACCTCACAGGTCACTCCGGCGCACGGAGCCCGGCGGCGTCACCATGATCGTGACCGGCTGGGGGCGGAAAACCGCCCCCAGCCGGTCGTGATCATGGAGCAAGCCCTCAGCGCCCCGCCGGGTGCTGCCGCGCGCCCAGCTGAGCACCGATTTTCGATTCAGCAGCAGCAACCTCGCGTTCACGTCGGACCCGGGAGGCCGCCGGCCGCCGCCCGCGCCCGGTGGCCCGCCCGGCCACAGTCACCCGACAGCCTCTATACAGCGCCGACATGTTCCCGCCCATGGACCTCGGCGGTGAGCAGGTCGTGCTGCGGCCGAGCCTGTGCCCGCATCACGCGCTGATTTACCGGTCGCGCGGGCACAGCTACCGGGAACTGCCGCTGCGGATCGCCGAGCTGGGCGGGATGTACCGCTCCGAGCTGTCCGGGGTGCTCGGCGGGCTGACCCGGGTCCGGTCCATCCAGCTGAACGACGCGCACATCTTCTGCACCCTGGACCAGGTCGCCGACGAGGCCCGCGCGGCCCTGGACCTGATCCGCCGGGCCTACCGCGATCTGGACATCGGCCCGGTCCGGTACCGGCTGTCACTGGCCGGCCCGGACGGGAAGTACGTGGCGGGCGACGGCATGTGGCAGCGGGCCGCGGCCCTGCTGACCGATGTCCTCGACGGCTCCGGCGTCGATTACGAGGCCGTGGCCGGGGAGGCCGCGTTCTACGGACCGAAGATCGACGTCCAGGTCACCGACAGCGCGGGCCGGGAGGCCACCCTGTCCACCGTCCAGGTGGACTTCTACCAGCCCGAGCAGTTCGGCTTGTACTACACCGGCCCGGACGGCGCCCGGCACCGGCCGGTCATGGTCCACCGCAGCATCATCGGCAGCGCGGAGCGGGCCGTCGCCCACCTCATCGAGCGACACGGCGGCGCCTTTCCCGCCTGGCTCGCCCCGGTGCAGCTGGTCATCCTCCCGGTCACCGACGCGGAACTGCCGCAGGCCGCCGCTCTGCTGCAACAGGGCCTCGACCAGGGCCTGCGGCCGCAGCTGGCGGGCCCGGAGCACGGCAGCCTGGGCGCGCGCATCCGGACCGCCCGGCTCGTCCCCTACCAGGCGGTGATCGGCGGCCGGGAGGCCGCCGGCGGCCAGGTCGCCCTGCGCCTGCGCGACGGCCGCCGCCTGGAGCCCCGCCCGGCCGCGGAGGCCATGGCCCGCATCGGCGCGCTTATCGCCGCGCACAGCCCCGCGCTGTGGGACGAGGATGACCGGAGTTTGATCTCATGAGATGCGCACTTGATACAACGGAGGCACGTGGATGAGCCGGACCGTTATCGATCTGGATGACGAACTTGTCGCCAGCGCGGCCAAGGCCCTGGGCACGGGCACCAAGACAGAGACGGTGAACACGGCTCTGCGCGAGGTGCTGGAAATCCGACGGCGGGCGCTGGCTCTGACCCGGCTGCGTGCGGCTGCCGCCGAAGGCGCGGTGAACGCAGAGCGGCCGTCCAGCCAACTGCCGTCCTGGCCGAGGAGGCGGGCGTAGGCGGCAATCGTTTCGTGGTCCTCGAGAGCACTGACGTGAGCCGACGCCGACGGCGAGGATTGGCTGGTGGCTCGGGACGGGCATGGCCACTTGGCTGCTTCCGCCGGCTAAAGCCGCTACTATCCGTTACCACGTGTCTTGCCCGGCACGCGCCCCTTTTCCCGCGTTTCCCCGCGCCCGCCCGGCCGGCTCCAGTAGGTTCCCCTGGACAGGCGTTCCCGTGCCTCCTGACGCACCTTGCGCCAGCTCGCCGGCGAACGCGAAGCCGCGCGGAACGGAGCGTGATGCCCGCAGCACCCCGTCATGGTCGGCGTAAAGCCACCGCTACGAGGTTCGGGAAACCCGCTACCAGGCGCTGGGCACTGGGACTCACCGCAGCCACGCTCGTCGGCGTGGCTGCGGTCTTTATTTCCCTGCAGGGCGGCTCCGCCGCGCCGCAGGCCTCGGGATCCACCCGGCCGGGGGCGAGCACCGCGGCCGGATCCGGGAACCTGGCGGCCGGCGTCCGCGGTGCCGCCGCGGCCCTGGATGACCGCCTGCTCCAGCAGGCCGCGATCGCGGCCCGCCGCAAGCACCCCGCTGCGCCGCTGGAGCGGCAGCAGGGCCTGCAGGCGTCGTCCTCGCCGACGCCGACCCCCAGCGCGAGCTCGGGCTCGAGCGCGAGCCAGCCGCCGCCGTCCACCGGTGGCGGGGACGCCGCCCACTCGGCGCTCGGGATCTGCATCCGCAACGCCGAAGAGGGCGGCAGCTACGCGTGGGGACCGGGCAACGGCGGCGGCGCGTACCAGTTCCAGGAGGGCACCTGGGAGCACTACGGCGGCGCGGCCGGTGAGTACGGCGTCGCCGGCCCGGCCTACCAGGACCAGATCTTCGACAACGCCATCGCCGCGGGCGGCGCGTCGAACTGGACCAACTACGACGGCTGCTGATTGCGCAGGTCCGCCAACGTGGGGAGAGGCCATGAACAGGGTCGTCACCGGCTACGACGGGAACGGGAATCCGGCCATCATCGCCAGTGGCGAGCCGCCCACGGTCATCCATGCCGGCCGGTACACCACCACCGAGCTGTGGGTGTCGCGGCGCGGCCCGATCACGGCGACCGCGCAGGATGCCTCCGCCAAGGACTGGGCGCTGGAGCCGCCGCCCGGCGGCGCGTGCTTCCGGATCGTGGAGCTCGCGCCCGGCGAGGACACTGAGGACACCGCTCCAGACGGCAGTGCTCCAGACGGCGGCGGGCTCGAGGCCGAGCACGCTGGGTTCCAGGAGGCCCACGCCACCGAGACGCTCGACTACGTCACGATCCTGCGCGGCGAGGTGACGCTGGTGATCGGGGACGCGGAGGTGACGCTGGGCCCGGGCGACTCCGTCGTGCAGCAGCCCGGCGTCCCGCATGACTGGCAGAACCGGTCGGATCAGCCCGCCGTCATGGTGGGTGTCCTGGTCAGCGCACAGTAGTTACCGGCGCCGCTGGGCGGAAATACCACCGCGCCCGGTCCGGCTGGATGAGCTCATCACCACCAAGAATGTCCTTGACCTGCATAGCGTCCTGGCTACCGACTCGACGTTCTACGGCGATCTGTTCCCGCACGTGATTCGCTGGCAGGGCGAGCTCTACCTGGAGGACGGGCTGCACCGCGCGCTACGGGCGGCGCTGCAGCAACGGTCCGTGCTGCACGTCCGGGTCCTCGAGCTGGACTAGTGCCGTGTCGCTTAACGTTTGCCCGGTTGCCCGGGTGGAGTTGAGCGATCCTCGCGTCCCGCCAGAGGCGGTGGGCGAGCGACGTCCCCACTCCCGGGTGGGGCGGGCCGCGGCCGGCCAGGAGACCCGTCGGCGCGGTCTGCGAGCCGAGCAGCAGGATGTTCTGCGCGCCGTAGACCGACCGGCGGCTCAGCCCGCTGACGCTCACGTGCCCGACGTTGCCCTCTAGTGAGCTGGTTCGGAGATGGGTGAGCAGTAGCGGCAGATGCGGTCGGTGATCTGGTCGGCGGGTCTTGGCCCGGGTGAAGGGCCGGGCGTCTTCGTTCCGGGCTCAGGGATGCGACGCGCCGGGTGCCGGTCATGATCGTGGGAAGATCGCTCACCGCCGGCGGTGAGGAATCTTCCCATGATCATGAAAGTCTCTGCCCCCGGGCATGATCAGCGCCCGCGCGTGGTGCTGGCGGTGCCGATGGTGTGGCCGTGACCTGCGGCAAGGGCGTCCGGGCCG
>Ga0193728_1002142_pt1 | contig 10197 bp, 7 predicted proteins | sample U1c1metaG_FD_143037 | JGI IMG/M metagenome (GOLD analysis project Ga0193728, IMG submission 143037) | Soil microbial communities from a riparian zone of the East river system, Colorado, United States - U1c1 | ecosystem: Environmental > Terrestrial > Soil > Riparian zone | place: USA: East River... | reverse complement strand
GGTGCCCTCTCGGCTCGGGACATGGAAGCTTCAGTAACTCCCATTATCCCAGGTCAGAGGGCACTTTTTCATTAAAACGCCGGGCAAACTCGGGGATTTCACCGGTGGATCCAGGCTCAGGCCGGGCCGGGGAGGGTCAGCGCCAGGCCTGACCGCAAGCCTTCAGCATCAGCAGTCAGGAGCCTGACAGTGATGTATGGCCGGGGGAAAATGGAGGTGGTATGGTCCCGCCGCCTCCGCATGCCCGGCCGCAACTCGCCTTTCAAGACGTCTACGGCGGGGACTTGGTCTTCCCATGACCACGCGAATCCGGGAGGGAACGGCTCCGGCGCGAAGGCCCGGTTCCCTTGGCCGGTCCGGTCATGTCAAGCGTCTGAACCACGTGGCTGGGTTTCGCGTAAGACGCACACGGGTCAGATCGCGGCGGCCACGTCGCAGGCGCGGAGAGGGAACCATGCGAGACTATTTGCCTGCGACCAGGCGGCTGCTCGTCGCCGCGGACCGCGAGTACGGGCGTCGGCCAGCCGCGAGGCACGCCAGCGCCTTGGTGGTGAACGCTCCGCCAGGCGGGTCCCTCTACCGGACTGGCCAGTGGAGCGCCGGGCATCCCGCGGTGGCAGTCTCCACCGGCGTCGCGCTGCTGGGCATGCTCGCCGCGGCGACCAAGGTTCGCGCCTGTTTCGCTTACCCTGGCGATCATGATCGGCATCGGCTCCGCCGTCTTCGTGACCACCCAGCCCCGCCAGCACGTGATGGCCGGCGCTGTCCACGCACGATAACCACGACAGCGTCGCGCACGGCCTCGCCGCCACCGCCCGCGTGGTCAGCTGCGCAGCGCTGATCATGGCCAGCGTCTTCTTCTCCTTCCTGCTCTCACCGGACGTCGTCGTGAAAATGCTCGCCGCCGGCCTAGGCATGTCGGAAGAGCGGGGCCGTCGGAGGTGGGCATGAGGACACTGCTGATCGATAACTACGACTCATTTACCTACAATCTTTTCCAGCTCGTCGCGACGGTAGTGGGTGAACCACCGGTAGTCGTGCGAAACGATGACTGGCAAGCGTGGAAATCGTTGGCCCCTGGGCGATTTGACGCGATTATAATCTCTCCGGGTCCGGGCACGCCGACACGCGTCGAGGACTTCGGGATCTCCTCTTGCGCGCTGGAACTGGGGGTTCCGCTGCTGGGCGTGTGCCTTGGTCACCAGGGTCTGTGCGCGGCAGAGGGAGCCGTAGTAGTGCGGGCACCGGAGCCGATGCACGGTCGCACAAGCCCCATCTTCCATTCGGGTCAGGGCATTCTCCGCGGCCTCCCTTCGCCTTTCAGCGCTGTCCGCTATCACTCGCTGGTTGTCGATGACGTTCCGCCTTCGCTGAGGATCATCGCAACGACCTCCTCCATCGCCGGCGAGATCGTCATGGGCGTCGAGCACGCCGTCAAGCCACAGTGGGGCGTGCAGTTCCACCCCGAGTCGGTCATGACCGAGCACGGCGCCCAGCTGCTGGCCAATTTCTTCGAGCTGGCGCGAAATCGTCGGTCGCTCGCAGTCCATGGCCCCGGGTACGAGTCGCAACCGTCGGTGCGGAGCGCGGGAGGGCCGGACCCCGGCAGACAAGCACCTGCCCGGCCCACGCATGACCTGGAGTTGCTGATCCGCCGGGTACCGGCGGGCACGTCTGCGCAGGCTCTGTTCGAGCTGCTGTTCGCCGGTCGGCAGCCCAGCTTCTGGCTGGACAGCTCCGCTGGGCTCTCGGCCGATTCCCGGTTCTCCATCGTTGGCGGCATGGGGCCGCTGGGCGAGTGGGTGACGGCTGAGGCCGGGCAGGGCAAAGTGACAGTCACCACTCCGGACGGCAGCGCAACCGAAGTACCCCTCGATATGTTCGGCTATCTGAGGGCTCAACTGGCGGCGCGGCAGATTTCGCCAGCCGCTCTGCCCTTTGGCTTCTCGCTCGGGTACGTGGGATACCTGGGCTATGAAATGAAAGCTGACTGCGGCGGAAAGAAGGTCTACGCGACCGACCTGGCGGATGCGGCCTTCCTGTTCTGTGACCGCGCGGTCGTCCTTGACCAGGAGACCAGTGAGGCATGGATCCTGTCGCTGAGCACCAATTCGACACGCCAGCGAGCAGTGGCCTGGCTCGATGAGGCGGAACGGGCGGCGCGGCAGTCCGTCTGCACTTCGATGCCGTCCTGCCAGCCAGTGCCGCGTCTTCTGACGCCGCCGGTCGATGTGGTGCCGCGGCACTCACGGGAACGCTACGCGGACCTCGTGAAGGGGTGCCTTGAGGAAATTGGCGCTGGGGAGAGTTACGAAATCTGCCTGACAAACACCTTCACGGTGTCGGCCGCCGTCGATCCGCTGGAGACTTTCTGTGTCCTGCGCCGCATGAGCCCAGTGCCCTACGGCGCCTACTTGTCTTTTCCTGGCGCGGCAGTGCTCAGCGCCTCTCCGGAGCGCTTCTTGCGGATCACCCCCGATGGGCAGGTGCAGACCAAGCCCATCAAGGGCACCCGGCCGCGCGGAAAAACTCCGGAAGAAGATGCGGCACTGGCCCACGAGCTGGTCACGGCAGAGAAGGATCGTGCCGAGAACCTCATGATCGTAGATCTCCTGCGCAATGACCTGGGAATGGTCGCGGACATTGGCAGCGTCAAGGTGGCACGGTTGTTCGACGTAGAATCCTTCGCTACAGTGCATCAGCTGGTAAGCACTGTGGAAGCACGTCTGAGTTCCAGTTCCACTACCGTGGACTGCGTCCGTGCAGCATTTCCCGGCGGGTCAATGACCGGAGCCCCGAAGCACCGGACCATGCAGATTATCGACCGGCTCGAAGGCGGCAGCCGGGGAATCTACTCGGGCGCACTTGGCTATTTCTCTCTCACCGGGGCCGCGGATCTGAGCATCGTGATCCGTACCTTGATTGTCTATCCGGACCACATTACCGTTGGCGCCGGCGGAGCCGTCGTCGCACTGTCCGATCCGAGCGCCGAGGTTGAGGAAATGCTCGTCAAGGCGCACGCTCCGCTAGCGGCGGTCCAGGCGGTAGCGACAGGCGAGGCCGCTGACCTAGGGCCGTCCGGGCGGATTCACTTGAGGGGCAGGTAATCCGTCCATGACGGGAACGAGCTCATCGAAGAGCCTGCCGCACTGGTCAGCCAGGGAATCCTGCGAGGCGTCCAGCCAGCTACCTACCTGTTCAAGCATGGCGCTGAAGTCAGCTGCGCGGGAAAGGCTCGCATCGAGCTGGCTGAGGCTTACCCGCAGCGCATCACGGGCCTCAGCGGCATACGGGTTGGCTTTTTGGATGTCCTCGTACACGTCCGCCGCGCCACCGGAAATGCGCGCGAGAAGCAGCAGCATGGTACGGCAAGGCGGCGGCGCTACCGCGAGCACCTCGGCGACCGAGATGCCCGATGAACTGAGCGCCAGCCCCAGAGCAAGCACCGCGGCATGGACGCTCGCCTGGGCGGCCGCGCACAGGCGATCATGGGTCTCTGCGTCTGGCACAGGAATGACGGTCAGCCCCCAGCGGCCAAGGCATGTGATGAGGGCACTTCCGGCCGCGGACCTGTCGGGATCGATGACAAGGCACGGCCGCCCCGCAATGACGAGACCGGGCTTGAACATCGGATTGATGCTCAGCACGGGGGGACGCTCAGGCCGCGCCCAAAGAGGCGGAAGGGCCGACTTGACGGAGGTCGTGTCCACGATTAGAGCGAGCGGCGCCTCCTTCGTGGTCAGGTGCCGTAGCGCGCTAAGGCACGCCGATTCGGGCAAGCTGAGGATCGCTAGATCTGCATCGCGCAGGGCGCGGGCGTACGCGCCGCTCGGAGGCTGCCGGGCATCGGTTCCGCTACGCAGGTCGAAAGCCGTCACCTGGCACTCATCGTCAGCGAGCAGCCGGCCGAGCAACCCGCCTACCGCGCCGTCGCCGAGAACCACAGCGCGCCTGAAGGAGCCAGACATAGACAAGGATTCTGCACCAAACGCGTTCGCCATGGCAAGTCCCCGGCGGTCGCGCGCAATCGCCGCGGGAGTGGCAACCCAATCAGTTAGAAGGGAAGGCGGCAATGCCGGACACAACATCAGGACCAGGCGCGGCCGATCAGCGGCATCCACTGGACGGATTCCGGGGCGAAATCGACAAGGTCGATGCGCAGATCCTCGCATTGCTGCGTAGGCGGCTCCAGATCTGTGAGGCGATCGCACGGGCAAAGCATGACCACGGCATCCCTATGATGCAGGAACAGCGCGTTGCTGAGGTTCGTGCGCGATTCGCCGTCCTCGCCGAAGGGAACGGGCTGTCCTCCTCTTTCGCCCAGCACGTCTATGACGCCATCCTGGCGGAGGCATGCCGTCTCGAGGACGGGATAATAGCGCCGGACACGCCCGTCCCGCCCGGCAGGAGAATCCGGGCGATCGACCATGTCGCTGTCGCAGTCAGCGATCTCGAGGATGCCGTCAGCCGGCTGGTCGATGCCTATGGGTTTGAGGTAGTCGAGCGCCGCGCCGTGGACGGCGATCATAGCGGCATGGTCTCCGCGACGCTGCGGGCAGGCGGTGCGACCATCGTGATATGCCAAGGGACCTCGCCAGAATCCAATGTGTCGAAATACATCGCCAACCGCGGCCAGGGCGTTCAGCACATCGCGTTCGAGGTCGAAGACCAGCCCGCCTTCGTGCGCGACCTCGCGGGGGCCGGTGCTGACCTGCTCACCGGCATCATCCACGCGCCGGGTCTCGATCAGTCGTTTACCCGGCGGGATCGCGCGACCGGCCTCCAGTTCGAGTATGTGACCCGGACCGCCAACCCAGGATTCGAGGACAGCAACGTCCGCGAGCTGTTCGAGGCCATGGAACGAGAGAACGTCTGGTAGCCGCTGGGAGCCTTTCATGAAGATGAGTGAGTTCGCCTGGTTCAACGGGGCGATCGTCCCGCATCAGGCCGCCGATCCCTCGGTGGCAAGCAACACGCTGCATCTCGGGGTGGCGGTCTTCGACGGCTGCATGGCGTACTGGAACGAGACTCGATGGAATCGCCATCTGCTCACCAAGCACCTGCAGCGGTTCGTTCGCGGTGCGGCGCTGATGGACCTCCACCTGCCCTGGGAAGCGGAGGAACTGGAGGCGGGTGTCGATGCCCTGCTCGCGACGCTCGAGCCGACGACGCACTACATCAGGCCGATCGCTTACCGTACCGCGCCGGACGTTTTCTTCAGCGTCGACCAAGAGTCGACCAGCGCGTGCATCTTCGCGGTCCCCGTCGAGCGGGACAGCGACGAGTCGTACCGCTGCCAGCTCTCGCCTGTGGAACGAGTCCGGGGCCAGGCGATTCCCGCCACCTGGAAAGTGTCGGGTGCCTACGCGAACAGTTACCGCTGCGAACAGGAGGCGCGGCGGGCCGGCTTTCATACCGGAGTGATGCTGAACGCAGCCGGCTTCATCTGTGAGGCAAGTTCGTCGAACCTGTTCTTCGTCGATGATGGGGAACTCGTTACTCCCCGCCTTGACGGCGACACCTTCCCGGGCCTGACCCGCCACCTGCTGATCGACCAGGCCCATGACGCCGGAACCAGCGTCACGGAAAGGGACATTCACCCCGCCGATCTGCCGTCATTCGACGCGGCCTTCCTCTGTGGCACGCTGAGCGAGGTGAGGCCGATTTCCTGCATCGGGGATGTCGAGTGGCGGTCGGCGCAGAATCCTGTCGTCCGGTCAGTGATCACCCGGTTCCGCGAGTTCACCCACCGCTGAGAAGGCGGCTTTTCGCGCGGCACAGGTGATTCCTGCAGCTCGGGGACGTTTCTCAACGAGAGTACGGGCGCTGGCGGAGCCGCTCTACCTCGGCCCAGATCCGGCCGACCATGTCTGTGTCTGACCCGAACATATCGTGATGGAGGCAAGGAACAGAGCCCTCGCGGATTATTCCTGACACATAGCTCTTCCATTGAGCGGGGAATCCTCTCGCCGGACGACTTGATGCCGCTGCAATGAATATGCAGTCTCCCGCAAACCTTGACGGTTCGTGCACCATCGCGATCCTGATATTGTCTTGACGGAGTCGCGCAAGGTCCCTGAGTTCCTGAGCGGATATGCTCGCTCGAAAGGGATCCGCTTCCCGGTGAATCTGCTCGATGATTATATTCAGGTCAGGGACTGGCAGCGACCTCCGTCGGCTAGTGTCCTCGGCGGCAGTGCGCAACGGGTACGAATCAAAGAGGATCAGGTCCGCTACGTCCTCGCCAGCGGCCTGCAGCTGGACACCGACCTCATGGGCGACCAGGCCGCCGAAAGACCATCCCGCGAGATGGTATGGGCCGGCCTCCTGCACGGTACGGATCTTCGCGATGTAGTCCGTCGCCATCTCCCTGACCGAGCCAGGCTGCGCCGGGTCGTCATGGCGGTGGCATTGCAGGCCGTAGAGCGGATGGCGATCGGTTATGTACTCGACCAAGTCCATGTAGCACCAGCACGATCCCCCTAGAGGATGCACGAAGAAGAACGGGAAGTCGCTTCCGTGATCGCGTATGGGAAGAACGCCAAGCGCGTCTCGTTGGCAGAGCAGGTCTGGCTGCCCCGCGAGCCCGGCCGGAGTAGAAGTCTGCAACAGGGCCGTGGCCGAGACCCGAATCCCCTTGGGGAGCAGCCGCCGCTCCAGCTGGAACGCCTGCAGCGAGGACCCGCCGAGGTCGAAGAAGTCATCGTCGGCCCCCACCCGCTCCAGGCCCAGCACCTCCGCGAACACCTCGCACAAGATCTCCTCGCGCGGCGATCCTGGGCTCCTCATGCGGGCTGAACGGAAGAGGTGCGTGGCGACCGTATCCGGTGCAAGTGCCGTGGTCGCGGATCGGCCAGCGCTTGTTCTGCCGAGTCATTCATCTGCGCGCACATCCTTTCGTAGTGGCTCAGGCCGAAATCCAGTTCCCGGAATGCCTGTTCAGTCAGCTGGTCCGGCTGCAGCCGGCGCATCCTGCCAGGCAGGGCGGGTCGGACATGTCGGCGGACAGCTCACGATTCCTGACCGGGGCAAAAAGGGAGGCTGCGGCAACGGCTGCGAGAGCCACGCCGACGACCACGGCGACGGGACGCGCGCCGAACGAGCCGACCGTCCGGGTCAGGACGATGACCCCGGCTGCTCCGAAGGCCAGTTCGACGGTGGTGAAGATCGAGGTAGTGCGCCCGAGGAGGTGGCGTGGCGTCATTTCCTGCTGGAGCGAGATCGTGCACACCAGGCCCAGCGTGGTACCGAACGCGAAGCCAGCGGCGATGACCCACATCGCCGTGATGTCTGTAGTGATGCCGAGCCCCGCAATGGCTAGGCCGGCCACCAGATACGACCCGCTCCAGCAGGCGGCGAAGCCGAGCCGACGGCGCAGACGACTGGCCGCAACAGCGGCGATGACTGCTCCCGTGGCCGCGCCGCTGAGCATCAGGCCTACGGTGCCGTACGCTTGATGCAGATCGTGCCGGAGATGGTAGATGAAGACGTTGATCAGGCCGTAGGTGAGCATGGCCATGATTGCCTGCAGCACCAGCAGGCGGCGGAGCACTTGGTGGCGTCGGAGAAACGAGATGCCCCCCAGGAATCCCCCAACATCGTGGTTCCCAACCGCGGTGTCCCCGGCCTGCGCCCCGCGGGCAGCCCGCGTCCTGATGAAGAGTGTTCCGATAGCGGACAGGACGAAGCTCGCGCCGTTCAGCCCGATGGCTGCCGTGAGCCCCAGCGTCCCGGCGATGGCCCCGGCCGTGGCGGGTCCTATTACGTACGCGCCGCCCAGGGCGGCCTGGGACAGCCCGTTCGCCGCGAGGAAATGCGCACGATCCACTAGCTTGGTGATCATCTTCGTGTGAGCGACCCTGAAGAGCACGCTAGCGGCAGATCCCACTACCGCTACCGCGTACAGCAGCCAGATGTGCGGCCCGGACAGCCAGCTCAGCGGGATCAGCAGGTTCAGGACGCCCCGGACGACATCGCAGGAAACAATGATCATGCGCGGTTCCGTGCGGTCAACGATGGACCCGGCGAACAAGCCCGCGACGATCATCGCGATGCTCCCCACGGCGACCATTGTGCCCATCTGCGTGACCGATCCGCTCGTCTGCAAGACGAGCAGCGGGAATGTGGTGAGGGTGAAAGAGTCCCCGACCATCGAGACCGACTGGCTCCCCCAGTAGATGGTGAAGTCACGGTTACGGGGTACGAGGTCGGAGAGCGGAGGGATGCGGGAGCGTGGTCGCCGCGACTCGCCCCGGTGAACTGTTCCGGGACCTACCGGGGAGTCCAGGTCCTCGCTCATGCCGGCTGACCGGAACGGCTGCGCGGCGACGCAATCCGCGGAGCAGCCCGGGCCAGCCAGCCGGACGGATCGGCGAATCCGAGGAACGACGCCACCTTAGCTAGCTCATCGTCGGGGTGGGCGATCAGATCCTCATATCGCATCCGGTGCAAGTGACTCCGTCGCACGGCTCATATGCGCGCACAGTCTCTCGTACCTATTCAGGCCGAGATCCAGTTCCTGGAGTGTCTGCGCGGTCAGTCGGTCCGGCAGCAGCCGCCGCATGTCGTCCGGCAGTTCAGCCGCATCGGGCACGCCGCTCGCCAGCGCGCCCGCGAACGGGTCGGCGCCATACCGTGCGAGGAACTCCTGCCGGATCGCCCAGAGCTGGAACGCTGGGTGCCGGCTCATCGACCGCGCCGTGTCCGCGACGTCGCGAGTCAAGTACACGATCTTCGCGTCTGGACAGGTCCCGAGCCAGGACTGCGCAGCCTGGCCGGACGCGCCAGTGCGCTCGACCCACCGGCTCCGGCCGTGCATAGTCGCCAGCAAGTCCAGCAGCATTCTGTGGTGCAGGCCGACGGGCTGCGACGGGAATTGCGCCACCTCAACGGCCAGCACATCAAACAGGCGGTCCGGATCCGCCGAGAGCTTAGGCAGGCAGACATGCAGAATCTGGGGCAGGGAGGCCCCGCTAGCGCCCCAGCGTCCGCCGTCGGGGTAGGCGAACTCATCGGCCACGATCCCGGCCCTCGCCAAAGGAGAGTTTCCGTCGCTCAGCAACGCCCAGTACTCGGCGCCGGTGAGCGCAGTGCGGGGCGTGAACATCAGGCAGCCCAGAACGGCCGTCAGCGACTCAGAGACCGACAGGGTCTCGGGCTCTTCCGCGATCAGGTCGGACAGCAGAGTCGACCCGCACCGTCCCGTGCTGATGATGATGGCGCGCTCAAGGTCCGGAGGGATGGCCGGGCCTCCGGCGGCCGGCCTGCCGGCTGCATCCGAGGGCGGCTGGCTGACTGCGGCACCCATGACCCGTCGGCCTTCCCCAGTGTGGGCAGCGAGGAACGGCATAAGAGACCTGGCGAACTCGGTGGGGTGCGTCAGGTATGGGAAGTGCCCGACCCCCGCGAGTTCCGCGAACTGCGCGTCGGGAATCGCTCCGAACAGCAGGTGCGCATGCTTCGCGGGCACCATCGTGTCGCGCTGTCCGCGCAAAATCAGGGTTGGTGCGGCGATTTCCGGGAGCCGTGCATACAGGCTGGGCTCACTCCCCTGGATCTTGAGGTAGTTCAGGCCGAACCGGGGGTCCATGCTCTCGCAGCGCAGCAGGAGTTCCCCCAGTTCCGCTCGCTCGCCTTCCAGTCCCTGGTCTCCGCCGTCGCACATGAGGTCGAATTCCTCCTGCACGACGGCCGGCAGCGACCGGTAACCTCCTTGACGGGCGCCAGTTCGGTAGGAGCAGCCGACGAGGACCAGGGAGGCGCACTCCGCAGGGTGCAGCAAAGCGAATTCCTGCGCGACGAGACCGCCAAAACATGATCCCATCACATGGAAGGGTGGCGCTACGGAAAGCTCAGCCAGCGTTATGCGGTAAAGCCGCGCAAGCCCGCTGAGCGTCAGTTCCTCCTTCCACGTTGTCGCGCCCACCCCTGGGTTGTGCATGCAGATCACTCGGTACCTGTCGGCCAGGGTGGCGAACTGCCGCGCGAAGACACCGGCGCCGAGGTTCAGCGGGTGCACCAGGATCAGCGGCGGGCCGTCGCCAGCGGTGAATACTTCGACATCTCCGCCCGGAAGCCGCAGCAGGCTGAGGGCGGTCCCCTCGGCATGCTCCCGGAGCACGGCTACATTGTCATTTCGCGCCCGGGGTGGATCATGAGCCGGGACGGACCCGTCGAGCAGGCCACCGCCGCGTCCGT
>Ga0193728_1002141_pt1 | contig 10199 bp, 5 predicted proteins | sample U1c1metaG_FD_143037 | JGI IMG/M metagenome (GOLD analysis project Ga0193728, IMG submission 143037) | Soil microbial communities from a riparian zone of the East river system, Colorado, United States - U1c1 | ecosystem: Environmental > Terrestrial > Soil > Riparian zone | place: USA: East River... | reverse complement strand
ACAATTGTCGGATTCAATCCTGATCAGAGTCGAAGCCCAGCCCGGTGTGTATAATTCGGGGTTGGACGATTTATCGAACGATTTCAACCTGCCGTTCGTTATTGGCGGCACCTACATCTACAGCCCTGATTTGCAGATTGTCCTCGGAGTCGGTGTCGATGTGGAACGGAAGTATCCGGTTATTCCCGTCGCCGGCGTTCGCTGGAAAATGGCACGCCAATGGGTGCTCGATGCTGTGCTGCCGACGCCGCGTCTGGATTTCGAAATAAACCGAGACGTAACGCTCTACGCCGGGGCGAATGTGAAGCAAACCAATTTCCGCGTGGACGACAATTTCGGAGACGCGCATGGAATTCCGCGGCTCAATCACGCGATCCTAAGCTATAGCGAAGTGCGAACCGGCGCCGGGTTTGATTGGAAAGTTTCACCCATCGTGACGTTCACAGGTGAGGTTGGATACCAGCCGTATCGAAATTTCGATTTTTATCGTGCTGACGTGCGCTACCACCAGGAGAGCGGGGCTCCGTACGGAATGCTTTCACTTCACGGCGCGTTCTAACTGTAGCCGGCATCGTTGATGCCGGCCGGGGTCATCGATCCCGGCTACAATAACCCTGGTAGCGCGCCGCGCGGGTGGCTTTCACCGCAGCGTTTTGTCCAACGCGCCGATTTTGCGGCTCTCTGGCCAGTGAAATGCGACGCCAAGCACCACGAGGATTGTTCCGATACCTCCGGCGACGACGGAAATCACCGGACCAAATAGCGCGGCAGTTAATCCCGATTCGAGTGCGCCGAATTCATTCGATGTGCCGATAAAAATATTGTTCACGGACGAAACGCGCCCGCGCACCTCGTCCGGCGTGACGAGTTGGACGATGGAGCCGCGGATGATCACGCTCACACTGTCGAAGGCTCCGATAAGAAACAGCAAGCCGAGTGACAGCCAGAGCGCTTTGGACAAGCCAAAAAGGATGGTCACAACTCCAAAGCCGGCGACGCACCACAGCAAGGTTTTACCGGCCTGTTTCATCGGTGGCAGATGGGCCACCACTAGCGCCATTACGAAAGCGCCGACCGCGGGAGCGGCCCGCATCCAACCCAGCCCGATCGGTCCGCAGTGCAGGATTTGATCGGCGAAAATAGGCAGCAGCGCCGTCGCGCCCCCGAGCAGCACCGCGAACAGATCCAGCGTAATCGTTGCCAGGATCACCTTTTTGCTGAACACGAATCGGATTCCAGCCATCAAACTTTTCCAGGTGCTTGTCTCAGTCTGATCTCGCAGTTGCGTGCTGCGGCGGATCGGAAGAATGAGAACGAAAAAGGAAAAGGCGCAGAGCGCATCCAGCATATAGACAAACGGGAACCCGAGATACGCTACGAGCAATCCGCTGACGGCCGGGCCGACAACCGATCCAACTTGAAAAATGCTGTTGTTCCAGGTGACCGCGTTCGCAAACGCGTCGCGGGAGACCAGTGTCGGAAAAAATGAACTCCGCGCCGCCCAACTGAATGTGCGTGCCGCTCCTCCGATGAAAAGAAGCAGATAAATTAACGGGATTGAAGCGTCATCGAAATGGAATGTCGGACGATGACGCTCGAAAATCGTGGCGATCGCCGCCAGCGCGTGATTGCCGCCGCGCAACGGCGCGATCGGAGGGATGGAGAGATGCTTCCAGGAAACAAGAGCCAGCGCGACCGACGTGAGTGCGCTAAATATCTGTGCGACGAGAATAATTCGTCTTCGACTGAATCGATCCGCCAAATGGCCGGCTGGCAAGGACAATGTAACCACGGGCACGGCGATGACTAAGCCAACGAGCCCAAGCGCGGTCGCGGAATGGGTGCGCGCATAAAGCTCCCATTCCACCGCCACGGCGAGCATGAGACGGCCGGTGATGGAGAGTAAATTGCCGGCCGTGAACAGGCTGAATCCACCGAAACGGAAAGCCGCGTAGGGATCGTGGGCTCGGCGCTCTGATTCGATTGGCGGTGTAACCGCTGGACGCTGACCCTCCGGCGATTCATAGGATCTTGGATCGATGGGTCGCGGCATGTTCAAGCGCGTTCGTTCGAACACGCGCACGAGATTGTAGATTGAGCGGCCAGCGTCGCAAGATTGTTGCAGAGTGCAGGCTTGATCATGGCGTCATTTTTTGCTTGGGTCGCAATGTGCCTCCTGACGAGGATCAGGCTTCAGGGAATCGGATCGGCTCAAACACGCAAGACGGAGCGAACGCATTTGCTACAACCCATTGGAGTATGGTGCTCGAGGCGCAGGGTCCATCGCCAGCAGCAGAGGCGGCGCTTGAAAAACTTTGCCGCACGTATTGGCGACCGATTTATGGTTTCGTGAGGAGGCAGGGCGTCGACCCCGAGGAAGCCGAAGATCTTACCCAAGGGTTTTTTGCACTGCTCTTCGAACGCCGGGATCTGGATACTGTGCGCAAAGAGAAAGGGCGCTTGCGTTCTTATCTACTTACATCGCTCAAACATTTCCTCACAAATGAGCGCCACCGCGCCATGGCTATTAAGCGCGGCGAAGGCCAGCGGTTGATCCCACTGGAAGATTTACGCGAGCGCGAACGCGCTGGTTTTGCGCCGGTAGACACGTCGACTGCCGACCACATCTACGAGCGTCGTTGGGCTTTGACAGTACTAGACCAGGCGCTGGCGCGTCTGGGAGACGAGTATCGTGCCGGTGGCAACACGCGGTTATTTGATCGGTTACAGAAATCACTCACGGATGAACCAGACCGCCTTTCGCAAGCGGACACCGCGCGCGAATTCGGGATGACTGAGAACGCGGTGAAACAAGCGTTCTACCGGTTGCGTCAGCGTTACCGGCAACTCTTGCGCGAGGAAATCGCCCACACGGTCGTGGTCCCGGGCGATATCGAGGATGAGCTGCGCCATTTAGTTGCGGTGTTGCGCGCGTAACCTGGGCGAAGATTTTCTGCAGTATTGTATTGAGAAGACGTATCGTCCGACCGGCTACATGACGACTGCCACCAAAGTTTGTGCAAAGTGTGGCGCGAAAATTCTCTCCGACGCTCCGCGGGGCGTTTGCCCGGCCTGTCTTCTTGAGACTGGTCTTGGTCTGCTCGCGAATGGCGATGAACCCGATGTCGATCCAATGCTGATGCCGGGCAGAGGCCGTGCTGCACGTCCGGCAAAGATGCTGACGGACTTTGGCGACTACGAGCTGCTGGAGGAAATCGGCCGCGGCGGTCAGGGCGTCGTTTATCGAGCGCGACAGAAAAGTCTCAACCGCACAGTGGCGCTCAAAGTCATAGGCCTCGGTCACTGGGCGACGGAAGCACATCTCAAGCGATTCCGTCGCGAAGCGGAATCCGCTGCCAGCCTTGAGCATCCCTGCATTGTCCCGATTTATGAAGTCGGCGAGCGCGATGGCTCCTGCTACTTCAGCATGAAATTTATCGAAGGCGGCCAGCTCGACGAAGTGGTCAGGCGCGAACCAATGCCAATCCGGCACGCCGTAGAACTAATTGCCAAAGTAGCACGCACCGTTCACTTCGCGCACGAACACCGCATTCTGCATCGCGACATCAAACCCGGAAACATCCTGCTCGATGGGAAAGGCGAACCGCATCTTACGGATTTTGGTTTGGCACGGCTCGTCGAGACAGAGAGTACGGTCACCCGTACGATGGAGGTGCTGGGCACGCCCAGTTACATGGCACCGGAACAAGCCGTGGGAAATAACGCGGCCGTCAGCAGTGTCACTGATGTTTATGGACTCGGCGCAGTGCTTTACCAATTGCTAACCGCGCATCCACCGTTTGCAGGCGGCACAACCTACGAAACGATTCGGTTAGTCCTGGATACCGAGCCACGGCAACCGCGCTTGTGGAATCCGAAAATGGATCGCGACCTCTCAACAATCTGCTTGAAGTGTCTCGAGAAAGATCCAAAGCGTCGCTATTCTTCCGCTCTCGCGCTGGCTGAAGATCTTGAACGCTGGGTAAAGCACGAGCCAATTCGGGCGCGGCGCACTCGACTCGTCTCCCGTGGCAGAAAGTGGATGCGACGCAACCCAACCAGCGCACTTTTGGCAGCGTCTCTGGTCGCTTTGGCAGCGGCCTCCGGCTGGATCGTCTGGAAAGGTGAATTTATCCGGCAACCGGTAGCAACTGGAATCGCCGTGCTGCCATTCGAAAATTTAAGCGACGAAAAAGAGCACGCATTCTTTGCCGACGGCGTCCAGGACGAACTGCTGTCGAGTCTTTCCAAGATCAAAGACTTAAAAGTGATCAGTCGGACTTCAGTCATGCAGTACAAGGCCGGGATCATGCGCAATCTCAAAGACATCGCTCAGCAACTCGGTGTCAGCAATGTGGTAGAAGGCAGTGTGCGCCGGTCAGGAAACCGTGTTCGCGTTTCGGTGCAACTAATCGATGCCAAAACTGATCGCCACATTTGGGTGCAGAACTATGATCGGACGCTGGCCGATTCCCTTGCCGTGCAAGGCGATCTTGCTACCGAGATCGCCACAGCCGTGGGCGCCAAGTTGAGTCCGCAGGAGAAGGCGCGGGTGGCAGCCAAGCCCACGAACAATCCCGCCGCTTACGATGCCTATCTGCGTGGGCGCGCATTTGCAGCTAGCTCGCCGTACGATAAGTCCAACATGGAGGATGCGATCCAGTCATATCAAGAGGCAGTGAAGTTGGATCCCAGTTTTGCGCTGGCTTGGGCACATCTCTCCTGTAAGCAGAGCGAGAGTTACTGGAGGGGATACGATTCAAGCCCGGCGAGGCTGGCGACAGCCAAGGATGCCGCCGATCGCGCGCTCGCGCTCGACCCAGACTTACCGGAAACTCACCTTGCTCTTGGTTATTACCACTATTACGGGCAGCGCGATTTCATTGGGGCACTGGCAGAATTCCAGCAAGCCGAGCAGAGTCTTCCGAATAACGCTGATGTCATCGAAGCGATCGCCGTTGTCCAACGACGACTTGGGCATTGGGACGAGGCGATTGCGGGGCTGCGCCGCGCCATCGAGCTCGATCCTCGCGACATCAATGATTATCACACTCTGGCGATTACGTATATGTCCTTGCGCCGTTTTTCCGAAGCTCTAGCCACGGCTGACCGCATACTTGCGTGGGAGCCGGCGTACGGACCTGCCCTCTTTGTGAAATTGGGTGTCTTCTGGGCAACGGGGGATCTCCAGGCGGTGGAAGCGCTCCTCGCAAATCCCGGTACCCAACCGCTCGACCGCGGCGTGCAGGCTTTGTTCCGGCGGCGTTACGCCGCGGCCATCGAGATACTCTCAAGTGCGGTGGCCGCCAAGACTAAACGCGGCGAGCCAAGCGACGACGAAAAACTTCTTCTAGGTTTGAGCCAGCAGCGGGCCGGCGATGTCGCCGCGGCGCGCGCGACTTACGAAAAAGCGGCGCAAGATATTCAGCGCGAGCTCGAGAAGGTGGCGCCGGGTCCTCCTGCCGTGGCGTCGTCGCATGCCGCTTTGGGTTGGGCCCAGGCAGGTTTGGGCAAAGCGGCCTCTGCTATCGCCGAAGGACAAAAAGCCATGGCCATTTATCCCACTTCCAAAGATCCATTGGAGGGCCCCGGCATAGAGGAAGGCATGGCCTATATCTATGCGCTACTCGGGGATGCCGATCACGCGATTCCCATTCTCCAGCGGCTGCTGCAGATACCGGGTGGCCTGCCGCCACTTACTCCAGCGCTGCTGCGACTCGATCCGATCTGGGACCAAATCCGCAACGATCCTCGTTTTCAGGAATTGGCCGCAGAAAAGACGCTCTGAGCCCGAAGGACTTCTCGCTCAGCTAAAGCGGCCGTAATGCTTGTGGTCGCTGACGGTGCTTACTCAGGGGCAAAGGAAAGGCGGCCGCCGCACGGGTGCATCACGAGGAAACGGTTCGGGAAGACCCCGAGAAGCGCTGCCTGCTACGCCGGTTTCCGCTTCGATCCCCACTGGGGGGTCCGCTACGTGGCGATCCCCGCTTCGAAAAAATCGTCGCCTCGCTCGCGCCCCAAAGACTTGCCTAAAGAGATGGTCTCGTACGTAACGCTGGAGTGCCGAGGCTGCGCTGAGTCGAGTCGAATGGGTGCCTCGTAGGTCCGCGACCGCGTTTAACGATTTAGCGGCGCGTGTTCTCACGCGCATACGATCAAGGTTAACTGCTGAGGACAGCTGCCTCTACAGCAAAAATCACAAACGCCCCTTTTTCCGCGTAACCTCGCGCCGGATTTCCTGCAGTACATCGGTGAACGGCCAGAAATGACTCCTCACGACGAGAAGCCAAGGAAGGGCCAAAACAACAAAAGGAAAAATTATGAAAAAACGAAACATTACATTCACAACAATTCTGCTGGTGCTTGGCTGCTTTTCGCTTTCGCCGGCGGTGAAAGCAGTCGATGGCGCGCCCCCTATCGTAGGTTTATGGGAAGTCCACTATTTCCATGGCACGGAACAGTGGAACCAAACTTACGACCAATGGCACAGTGATGGGCTGGAATTCGAAGTCGCCGGTTTGGCGCCGGGCGCGATGTGCCAGGGGACCTGGAGGCAGATGGCAAGGGGAACCATCCAACTCTTCCACGTAGCATGGACGTTCGATGCGAGCGGGGTGTTAACCGGACATTGGGAGGAGATACAAACGGATACCGTCAGTGCCGACCGCAGGACATACCAAGGCACGTACGATACGAAGTTCTACGACCTAAATGGAAACTTCCTGTTCGAGGACACGGGCACACTCACAGCAGAACGTCTTCCCGAGCACTATTAATCGAAGCGCCAGCGCGGTGGACTGATCCACAGGAGAGCCTCTTCGGTCGTCGTGAAGACGCGCCGGAGAGGCTCTTGACATTCGCTGAACCGTCAACCGCGTCGATTACACGGACATCGTAGCGCGATGTCCCTACCGAAGATCATTCTCTATTAATAGACGAGATTACGTCGATGATTTCGTCTACTTCGATACAAGCTTGATTTTCGCGCGGGACCGCGGACCGGGACGGGAAACCGTCGCAAGCTCGCGGAAACGGTGCAGGCAGCGCAAATCCAAAAAGTGAGCGCTCCGACTTGAACCAAGTAGACCGGCACAAGAGTCGTCATGAACAAACCGTAAAGCGATTTGTCGGGTTGACGCGGATCCGTAAACCCGTCCCGCATTTCGCAGGAGACGCCCTAAAATTCGCGGAGAAGCGCGCTCTGTCGATGTTCTGCTGAGTCCCCGCGACCGGAGGATAGGCTTTCTAGCCTGTCTCGGCCGCCAAGCATCCTGCTTGGCGAATAAGAGCATCGGCAGGCTGGAAGCCTGCCGGCCGAGTCAGGCTCGCCACGGGACGAGTGCGTCCGACTGGCGGACAAGATGCCTAACCTCCCAAGCCCTACATTTCTCGGACGAATAAAAAAAACGAGAATTTTGCTTCCATTGCGCAAATCGGTTGCGGTAGAGTCGGCGCCTCCAGGAAAATGGATAACATCATCGAGGCGAAAGAACTGCAGATTGAGCGCAAGCATTTCTATGTGGAGCTCCGTGAGAACGATCGCGGGAAATTCTTGCGCATCACCGAGGAAGCTCATGGTCGACGTAACAGCATCATCGTGCCGAGCACCGGCGTGGATGACTTTACGGCGGCGATTTCTGAAGTTCTAACCAACAACGGAAGCGCGCCGCTATAAATCGACGGACAAACTAGTCCGGGCGATTTTTGGCGAACCGCTTTGTTTTCTTTTATTCGCCTGTCGCGTTGACCACCGGGACGCCCGAAACTAGTTTGGCGTCCGGCAGCTGCCGGATCGACTTACGCCTTTCTGCGCTTCTCAATGATGACCACAAAACGAAAATTGGGCATTCGAAAGGAATTCCGGCGCGCAAAAACAAGATCGATATCCAAGGTGCGGGCGGCAGCTGCCAGAAAGAAAACGAAAACGCCGCGTTATGTTTACTACTTCGGCGACGGTCATGCCGACGGATCGGGTAGCATGAAACCGCTCCTGGGCGGCAAGGGCGCGAACCTCCACGAGATGACCCGGATTGGTCTGCCGGTGCCGCCGGGGTTCACGATCACGACGGAAGTTTGCAGTTATTTTTACGAGCACAACCGCAGCTACCCGCCAGAGTTAGAAGCGCAGGTCGCGGCGGCACTGGCGAAAGTCGAGAAATCCGCGGGGAAAAAATTCGGCGACAAAGAGCGGCCTTTGCTGGTTTCCGTGCGCTCAGGCGCGCGCGATTCTATGCCCGGAATGATGGACACCATCCTGAACCTCGGGATGAATGACGAGGTCGTCGAGATTGTCGCGAAAAAAGAGAACAACGCGCGTTTCGCTTTGGATTCGTATCGGCGTTTCTTGCAGATGTACGGCGACGTCGTCATGGGCGTTCAGAAACGTCCGGGCGAAGACCACGAACCGTTCGAGAGCGTAATCGAACATTTAAAAGATGAACGCTACGGCAAACATGACTTTCCGGATGTCAGACTATCGACTGCTGATTTGGCGGAGCTCGTGAAGCGCTTCAAAGCTTTGATCAAAGAGCGCACCGGAAAATCGGTTCCGCAGGACCCGCACGAACAACTTTTGGGCGCGGTCAGCGCGGTGTTCGGTTCGTGGATGAACGACCGCGCGAGCGTGTATCGGAAGAAATACCACATCCCGGACGAATGGGGCACAGCCGTGAACGTGCAGGCAATGGTCTTCGGCAACTTGGGCGACACGAGTGCGACCGGCGTCGCATTTACGCGCGATCCAGCGAGTGGCGAGCGCGTCTTCTACGGCGAATATCTGATCAACGCGCAAGGCGAAGATGTCGTCGCCGGCGTTCGCACTCCGCACCCAATCGCGCAGCTCGCCCAAGAAATGCCCGCCGCACACAAAGCGCTCATGAAATTCCGCGCGCAGCTCGAGAAGCATTTCAAGGATATGCAAGACCTCGAGTTCACGGTTGAGAAGAACCATCTTTATATTTTGCAAACGCGGAACGGCAAGCGCACGGGGCATGCAGCCGTCCGCATCGCCGTCGAGATGGTCGATGAAAGACTAATCACGAAAAAGGAAGCGGTCCGGAGGGTCCCGGCCGACTCGCTCGCGCATTTGCTCGCGCCGATTTTCGATCGGAAGTCCGCCAGCCAGGCGAAGAAGATCGGGAGTGGTTTGCCCGCCGGCCCGGGCGCAGCGTCGGGTCACGTTGTTTTCAGTGCGGAAGATGCAGTCGCGCGCTCCGAAAAAGGAGACAAAGTCGTCCTCGCCCGTATTGAAACCTCGCCGGAAGACTTGCGCGGCATGATCGCGGCGGAAGGAATTCTCACGTCGCGCGGCGGCGTTTCCTCACATGCTGCGTTAGTCGCCCGGCAAATGGGAAAGGTTTGTGTATGCGGGGCAACAGGAATTCACATCGATTACGAAAAGCGAACGCTCAGCGCGAACGGCGTGACGCTTAAACAAGGCGATTACATTTCCATTGATGGGACGACGGGCGAGGTTTTCGTCGGCGAGGTCGCCACCGCGCCGTCGGAGATTGTTCAGGTGCTCATCGATGGTTCGCTCGATAGCAGAAAGAGCGCGACGTACCAGCAATACTCAAGGCTAATTGGTTGGGCCGACGGTTGGCGGCGGCTCGACGTACGCACGAACGCGGACACGCCCGAGCAGGTAAAGAACGCGATCGCGTTCGGCGCGCAAGGCATCGGCCTCTGCCGAACCGAGCACATGTTTTTTGAAGGCGACCGAATCGATGCCATGCGCGAAATGATTCTCGCTGAAAGCAAAGAAGCGCGGGTCAAAGCACTCGCGAAGCTGCTCCCTTATCAGCGCGACGATTTCGCCGGGATTTATGGGGCGCTCAAAGGATTGCCGGCGACGATTCGCTTCCTCGATCCACCGCTCCACGAATTCCTGCCGCACGACAAAGAGCAGCAGCTCGATCTCGCGCGTAAACTCGGGGTCAGCGTCGAGCAGATTGCGCGACGAGTGCAGGAACTCCACGAATTCAATCCAATGCTGGGACATCGTGGCTGTCGGCTTGGAATTGTTTACCCGGAAATTTCCGAAATGCAGGCGCGCGCGGTTTTCGAGGCGGCCGCGGCCGTGCAAAAGAAAGGCATCAAGGTCCGTCCCGAAATCATGATTCCGCTGGTCGGATTTCCCCGCGAATTGGAATTGCAGATCGAAATCGTGCATCGCATCGCCGCGGAAATTGCGAAGGCGA
>Ga0193728_1002140_pt1 | contig 10200 bp, 8 predicted proteins | sample U1c1metaG_FD_143037 | JGI IMG/M metagenome (GOLD analysis project Ga0193728, IMG submission 143037) | Soil microbial communities from a riparian zone of the East river system, Colorado, United States - U1c1 | ecosystem: Environmental > Terrestrial > Soil > Riparian zone | place: USA: East River... | reverse complement strand
CGATGGTCTTGGCGTGCCTTGCAGGCTGAAACCCTCCTGGCGCAGCACGTCAGCTACGGTGTCCGCCGATATGCGGTGCCCCTGACGGGTGAGCCCGGCGGCCAGCTTGCGGGTCGATTTCGTCGTCCACCGCAGCGGCGACATCGGATCACCCCTGGTGCCCGGCTCGACCAGGGCCAGCAGCGCCGGCCGTAAGCCAGGATCGAGGTCGGCCACCCGCTTGCGGCCCCCGCCCGGCCGCCGTGCCCGGCCCAGCGGCTCCTGCCCGGAGTCCAGCTCGGCCGCACCCAGCGCCACCGTCGCCTCACGAACCCCCGCGGCCCGGGCCACCAGCCGGATGCCGCCATGACCCAGCGCCCGGGCCTCGGCCCCCAGCAGCAGGCGCCGCTGCCGCTCATCCAGATGCGGGAACAGCACCGTGAATTTCGCCGCCAGCGACTCCTCATACCCCTCCGTAACCCGCATAGCACAATAATGACAGCCAGAACACGAAGCTACGGGTTAATCCTCTGCGATCCCTTAGAGATCGCGGCAGACCGCACCGTGCCGGGCGGCGCCATCGTTTTCGACCACTTCACCGGGACCGACCGGTTCCGGTACACCCTCGGCGAGCGCATGGCCGGACAGGTGCTCCTGGATGACCCCCGGTACTTTCACCTGCACGGCACCGGCGTCTTCTGGCGGCAGGCACCAGCACAGGCGGACCAGGCGGACAGCGGATGAAGCGCCCGCCCGTCCCGCGCACGCGGATCTATGACCTGTACTGGTACTTCGCCTCCGAGCGCCAGCGGGTTTTCGAGCGGCGCGTCCAAGGTGAGCCCGGACCGTGGACTGATGACCCGATCCTGCGGGAGTTCAAGTTCTGCAACGTGTTCCGCGCCGCAGACCGGGTGTCGCAGTACATGATCCGCGACGTCTGCTATCACGACGAGCCGTGCAGTCCCGAGGACCGGCTGTTCCAGATCGCCGCGTTCCGCTCCTTCAGCAAGACCGCGACCTGGCAGGCCGTCCGCGGCTTCCTCGGCCGCTACCCGACCCTGGACGACCTCGCGGACGGCTCGTTCACCCGGGCGCTCGACCACGCGCGCAGCCGCAACGGCGGCCTCTACACCGGGGCGTTCATCCTGTGCGCCACCGACGCCTACGGCCAGTCCGCCAAGCACCGCAACCACGTCGAGCTGTTCCGGCACATGTTCCTGCACGACAATCTCGGCGCGAAGCTCCTGGACGCCGGGTCGCTGCGCGAGGTCTACGGGCTGCTGCACGGCTTCCCGCTGATGGGCGACTTCATGTCCTACCAGACCACCATCGACCTGAACTACTCCGGCCTCATCAGCTTCAGCGAGAACGAGTTCACCCAGGCCGGGCCAGGGGCCCTGCGCGGGATCAGGAAAGTATTCGACAGCCCTGGCGACTACACCCCGGCCGAGATCGTCCTGTGGATGGCCGACCACCAGGAAGACGAGTTCACCCGTCTCGGCCTGCCCTTCGGCGGCCTGTGGGGCCGGCCCCTGCACGCCATCGACTGCCAGGGCCTGTTCTGCGAGACCGACAAATACTGCCGTGAGGCCGCACCGGAACTGGCCAGCGCCCGCAAGCGCATCAAAGCCCGGTTCACCGCCACCCCCGAGCCAGTCCAGCTCTTCTTCCCCCCGAAATGGGGCATCAACTATCAGCTGCCCGGCGGCCCTGTCTACAGCCAGCCGCGCGAGCAAGAGCAGGCAGCCCTGTTCTGACGGCTGACACGCGGCAGACCGCCAGTAGCGGCGCACGGCCACGGCCGGACTCCCGGCTGACCTGCCATCGAGCCCTTTCGCGGGCCTGGGAGCGACCTGGCAGTGACCTGACATGGACCTGGCGCCGACCTGACATGGACCTGGCAGGCGGCGTCATTGCCGGCGGACTTGCCCAGGGCTGGCCCGGGAACCCGGGCAGCCTGGCCCGCTACCGCACGGCATCCAGGACGAGCCGGCCGGCGCCCGCCCGGGCCGGCTCCTGGCCGGCGTCCCGTGACGGGGCCTCGGGGGATTCGCGCTTCAGGGTGGTGAGCTGTTGCGAGACCCGGGCGTTGCGCATCGGATGGCCGTCCCGGCGGAGCTGGGCGGCGAGGGTGTCGCGGGTCAGCACGCTGCCCCGGTTCAGGACGCGGTCCCGGGCGGCGCGGGCGGCTGGCAGCAGCGCGGCGACATCAGGCTCGGTTCCCGTCCCCGTCCCGGCGGCCGTCCCCGCCCCGGCTGAGGCCGCCGCCGTGACCGGTCCTTCCCCGTCCCCTGGTTCCGTCCCTGGGCCGTGCCCGGGTGTCGTGCCCGTCCCCGTCCCCGTCCCGGTGCCCGGATGGCTGGTCAGCCCGTTCCCGGTTACGGGGGCCGGGACCGCCCGGATGCCGGCCAGGCCAGCCGTCCTCGCGGTGCCGTTTGGAGCGGGGACTCCCCGGCCGGGCACCGGGCCGGTCGGCGTGCCGTGATCGTCCCTGCCACCGCCCGGGACCAGGGGACGACCCGTGATGGGGACGGGACCGTCCCGGGTGCCGGCGGGACGATCTTCGCTGCGGCGGTTCTCCAGCATCCCGGACAGCAGCTTGACCGCCACCAGGAGCGCGAACGCGGGCAGCCCGCGATCACCCGGCCGACCGGCCCGGCGCCTGCCGCCGCGACGTTCGCGGCCAGGCTCGCCGTCGTCCCGGCCGCCAGCGCGGCCCACGGCAGCCAGCCCGACCGGCGCCCGGTGCGCCGGTCGGCCAGCAGCACCAGCGAGGCCACGATCTCGATGCCGTCCACCGACAGCGGGAACGCGTGCGCCTGCGACCCCGTCTCCCCGTGCCCGGCGCCCAGGGCCCGCATGTGGCTGTAGCTGATCGCGCCCGCGATGCCCGCCAGCCCGACCACGGTCACCCCGGCCGCCGCCCGGATGCACGCGTCAGCCCGGCTCCCGGCCGCCGGGACGCCGCCCGGGAGCGTCTCCGATCTGGTGCCGGCGCGGCTCATAGCGCACCCTTTGCCGTACCTGACCTGCGCAGACGTATTGGAAGCAGATCACCTTCGACCAGGACTTCGCGGTTCGCATGCTGGTACGTCCGGCCCACTCAGTCATTGTTGTCCTGCGCGGCCGAGCGGTAATAAACGCAGGTCATGGTAGGCTCGCCACAAACGTTTGCATCGCATCGCATGACCTTGGGAGGTACCGTGGGCGACTTCCTGCTGCCGGGCATGTCCGCCGTTACCCCGCGCCGCCGGGTTGTTCCCGTGGTCGGACGATGACCGCCACCGACGGCTCTCTGGCAACCCGGTACCTCGGCGCTCAGCGGCTGGCGGTGCCGGCCATCGGACTCGGCTGCATGGCTCTGAGCGGTATGTACGGCACCCCCGAGGAGAGCGGCTCCCTGCGCGTCCTCGACCGAGCGCTGGAGCTGGGCTGCACTTTCCTCGACACCTCCGACGCCTACGGTCCGTTCACGAACGAGCTGCTGCTGGGCCGGGCGCTGGCGACGCGCCGGGATCGCGTTGTGCTCGCCACCAAATTCGGCAACGTCCGCGCGGCCGACGGGTCCTTCCTGAAGGTGAACGGCGATCCGGCCTATGTGCCGCGTGCGTGCGATGCGTCGCTGCAGCGGCTCGGGGTCGACTACATCGACCTGTACTACCTGCACCGGGTGGACCCGCAGGTACCGATCGAGGAAACCGTGGGCGCCATGGCCGAACTGGTCGCGGCGGGGAAGGTCGGCCACCTGGGGCTATCGGAGGCTGCGCCGGAAACGATCAGGCGGGCGCATGCTGTCCACTCGATGACAGCATTGCAGACGGAGTACAGCCTGTGGTCGCGGGAGCCGGAAGCGGAGATTCTCCCTGTCGTGCGCGAGCTCGGCATCGGGTTCGTGTCCTACGCCCCGGTCGGGCGCGGCTTCCTGGCCGGCCGGTTCAGCGACCCCGCTGAGCTGACGGAGCGCGACGTCCGGCGCAGCCACCCCCGCTTCCGGGCCGGTAACCTGCGATCGAACGCCGAGGTCGCGGCGCGGCTCCGCGCCATCGCCGAGGCCAGGGACATAACCCCGGCGCAGCTCGCACTCGCCTGGCTGCTTGCGCAGGGTGACGACATCATCCCCATCCCGGGAACGGCACAGATCGAGCACCTTGAGCAGAACATCGCGTCCGCGTCCGTGCAGCTCGCCGTCGCTGAGCTGGCCGGCATCCAGGAGGCGTTCCCGCCGGGGGTGGCAGCGGGCGACCGGTACGCGGACATGAGCCTGGTCAATCGCTGAGCGTCGGTCGCACTCAGCTGGCCGCGGGCGAGGGATCGGGGGCTACGGGAGCCCGGCAAGCCGCTCAGCTAGCCAGTCGGCGGCCTGCGGCCGCCAGCGGTAGGTGAGGTTCATGCACACGTGGTTGCCCTCGTCGAACATCCACAGGTCGGCGTGCGCCTCTTGCGCCACCCGGACAGCCTGCTGCCACGGCACCAGCCGGTCGCGCTTGCCGAAGACGACGACCATGGGCTGGGTGATCCGGCCGAGCACGCCTTCCAGCGTGATCCGGGAAGCGAACTTATAGGCCGCCTCCGTCGTGGTGGTCCCGCTGTTGTGGGCGAAGGTGGCGAGGCTGTGCGGCGGCCGGTCCCGGACCAGGGCGCCGTAGTCATACGGACCGCCGGACACCACGACCGCCCGGATGCGGGGCTCGAACGCGGCCGCCCTCGCGGCGTAGTACCCGCCGAGGCTTACGCCCAGCACGCCGACCCGCTCGCCGTCCAGATCGCTGCGGCCGCACAGGACGTCGAGCGCCGCGGTTACCGGGGCCTCAAAATCGGGGCGGATGCCGACGGAATAACCAGTTTCCCCCTGCCCTGGCCCGTCCAGCGAGAAAGTTGCCATCCCGCGTGCCAGGAAGACGTTCTCTACCGCGAAGAACTCTTCCTTCGTGGAGTCGAGGCCCGCGATCAGCAGGACCAGCGGCGGGCGGTCCGCGCCGGCTGGCCGGCGCAGGTTACCCACCATCGTGGCACCGTCAAAGTCCAGTTCCACCCGTTCGGCTGTGGGGTCCAGGAGGCGATGCGCGTGGGCCATAGCCGCGACGGCCTGATCGGCGGCGGTGCGGTGCTTTGCCTGGTCGAGCATCCATACAAACTTGGCGAAGTGATAGCTCAGGGAGGCGCGGACCCAGGCCTCGCCGGCCGTCCTGAAGCGGCCGGCGTCCTCCGCGTGCCGCGCGAGCTCAGCGTGCAGGTCACCGTTCGCGCACCAGGCGTCCAGCCAGTCCAGCCAGCTTTCGAGCGGGCCGGTCACCCGGGCGAAGTCGCCCGGGTCAACACCCTGAGCGGTGAACCGCGGACCCCAGTTGGCCACGGCCGAGGTGATCTCGACATCCGGCAAGGACTGTCGCCTCCATCACGCCAGACGGCATTGAGGCCGAGCAGCCCGCCGCCGCAACCGTTTGCAGGCACGCTATTCAAGACGGAGCTGCATGTCAAGAGCTCCTGGACCGGGCGGCGGATCTGAGCCCGGGTCAGCACTTCTCTTCCGAAGTTATGGTTCCGCGGCACCGGGGGCGGGCTGCACGGGCTGGTAACGTTGGGCTGACCTGTGGCGCTAGCGTTTGCATGGGAGCGTGAAGACGTGTCATCCGGCACCTGGAAAGCTTGCGGTCTGCGGCGGCCGCGCAGGCGATTGACCTCGTCCCGGCCGCGGCCCGGCCGGGCGTAGCGCGATGAACGTGGATCGCCGCTCACCGCGACTCAAGGATGTCGCGGAGGCGGCGGGCGTCCATATTTCCACGGTGTCCCGCGCGCTGAACGAGCGGACCGCCGTGCTGCTTAACCCGCAGACCCTGGAGAGGATACGCGAGACCGCGGACGGCCTCGGCTACCGGGTGAACGGGATGGCGCGGGCACTCAAGACACGGCGGTCGATGGCCATCGGGATGGTAGTGCCCGACATCACTAATCCTTTCTTCCCGCCCGCGGTCCGGGGTGCGGAGGACGTGCTCGACCGCGCTGGGTACTCGCTGCTGCTGTCTAGCACGGACAATGACCTGGGCAAGGCGCGACGGCAGATCGCCGCGATGCTCGAGGGCCAGGCAGATGGCTTGCTGCTGGCGATGGCTCTTCGCGACGACCCTCTGGTGAACGAGCTGCGGGCGAGCGGAGCGCCGCTCGTGCTGCTCAACCGGACTGTCGACCGCGGCGGAGTGTCGGCGGTTGTCCCGGACGACTTCAACGGCGCGGTAGAGGCAGTCGAGCACCTGTACGCGCTTGGCCATCGCAGGCTGGCATTCGTGGGCGGGCCGATGTCCACCTCAAACGGGGCCCGGCGCCGGGCCAGCTTCGACCAGACCGTGCTGCGGCTCGGCCTGCCGGAACCGGTGGCGCTGGAAGCTTCGGCATTTGACGAGGCAGCCGGCTACGCGGCGGCGCAGGCCCTGCTCGCCGAGCACCCGGAAATTACCGGCGTAGTCGCGGGCAACGACCTGGTCGCCATCGGGATCATCGCTGCGGCCGGCGAACGCGGCCGGCGGTGTCCGGCTGACATCTCAGTGGTGGGATTCAACGACATGCTGCTGGCCGGCCGTCTCCAGCCACCGCTGACCACTATCCGGATCCCCCAGTACGACCTGGGCGCCCGCGCCGCCGAGTTGCTGATGGCCCTGGTCGCCGACCCCGGCCGAAGCCCGGAGACGGTGCTGATCTCGGGCGAACTGGTCGTGCGCGGTTCGACCGCGCCTCCGGCCGGCTAGGCCGCGGGCCGGTCACGCCACGCACCTCCTGGGCGAGGCTGTCCGCTTGACAATCCCCATATGCGTGTAGAAGCATGCCGCAAACGGTTGCAGCGCGGCGAACACGTCGTGCTCGCGGCCGAGCGCAGGTAGGGAGATGCCGGTTGTGGGCGTGAATCCGCCGGGAGGCCAGGCCCAGCTGCGGCCGGGCCGGGTGACGGCCTGTCATGTCCGCTGATTCCGCGCGCCAGGCGGCCGGCCATGGCGGCGCCCTTCTCGCGGGTCTGCTGGCCGAGCACGGCGTCCGTCATGTATTCGGGGTGCCGGGCGGCCAGACGCTGGCCCTGTACGACGCGATCCTGGATGCCTCGCCTGCGCTGACGCATGTGCTGGTGCGCGACGAGCGGTCCGGCGCGTACGCGGCCGACGGCTATGCGCGGATGACCGGTCGCGTTGGCGTCTGCGACGCGACGGTGGGACCAGGCGCGGCCAAGCTGCCGTCCGGTCTCGGCGAGGCCCTCGGCGCTTCGGTGCCGGTGATCGCCCTGGTGAGTGACCTGCCAGCCCGGATGACACCACACCGGTACCGGTCCGCGGCGTCGCAGGCGCTTGATCAGGCGGCGCTCCTCCGGCCCGTAACAAAATGGCTCGCCAGCGTTCCGGATGCGGCCTCGATGCCGGCCCTGGTCCGGCAGGCATTCCGGGAGGCAACCAGCGGCCGGCCGGGGCCTGTCGCCCTGATACTGCCGCAGGATGTACTGGATTCCCCGGCTGAGCCAGTCGCGCCGCGGGCGTCTGCTGGCCGCTTCGGCGCCTTCCCGGCGTTCCGGCCCGTCCCCGAGGCCGCGGACGTGGCCGCTGTGGCAGCGGTGCTGCGGCGGGCATCCCGGCCCTTCGTGCTCGCCGGCGGCGGTGTCATGCACTCGGGCGCGGGACCGGCGGTCGCTGCCCTGGCCACGCTCCTGTCCGCGGCGGTGGGAACCACCCTGACCGGCAAGGGCGCGATTGCGGAAGATCATCCGCTGAGCGTCGGGGTGACCGGCACGATGGGCACCAGCGCGTCGGCCGCGGCATTCGCGGAGGCGGACGTCGTCCTGCTGGCGGGGACCAAGGCCAGCAGCGGCGCCACGTTCGGGTGGACCCTTCCGCATGCCAGCCAGCAGGTCGTTCAGCTCGACATCGATCCGGCTGAGCTTGGCCGGGCGTTCGAGGTCGCCGCGGCCATGCTCGGGGACGCGCGCGAGAGCCTGGCGGCGCTGCTGACCGAGCTGCGCACCGGCGTGGCTGTCGGGCCCGGACCTGATCGCGCCCCCTGGCGGGCCCGGCTGGCGGAGCTGACGGCAGACTGGCGCGCGGTGCGGGATCAGGAACGTGCTAGCGACGCCATCCCCATTGCGCCCCAGCGGGTGCTGGCTGCGCTGCAGGAATCCCTCGCGCCGGGCGACTGCCTTATCTGCGACGCGAGCCTGGCCAGCGGCTGGGGAGGCGTGTATTTCGAGCAGCGGCGGCCGGGGCGTCAGGTGCTGTGCCCGAGGGGTCAGGCCGGGCTCGGCTACGCGCTGCCCGCGGCCATCGGCGTCGCCACGGCCGCTGGCAGCGGCGGTGCCGCCGCTGGCGGCCGGACCGTGGTGCTGACCGGAGACGGGGCCCTTGGCTACGCGGTCGGAGAGCTGGCCACGATCACCGAACTGGGACTCCCCATCACCGTCGTGGTCCTGAACAACCGCTCGCTCGGCTGGATTCGCTGGTACCGACGGATCACCTTCGGGCGCGGCTTCGAAGACGAGGATTTCGCTGACGTCGCTTACGCCGACGTGGCCAGGGGGTTCGGGATGCATGGCGTCCGGGTCACCGCCCCGGCCGAACTCGGCGCGGCGCTGGCCGCCGCCCGCCGCAGCGACCGTCCTGCGCTGGTGGACGTGGTCACCGAGCCCTGGGAGACCCCGATCAGCGCCCACAAAAACGCGGTCGCACAGGGCGCGACCGGCGGATACGGAGGCTGAAGGCATGCCACGTCACCCTGATCGCCAGCTTGAGCGCCTGGCCCAGCCCGCTGCGGCGCAGCTGCTGGCCGCCAGCGGCACCGCGGTTCTCGCCGCCGGCAGCGTCGAGCAGCACGGCGGTCATCTGCCCCTGGGCACCGATGCGTTCGCCGCTCAGTCAATTGCCGAACGGGTCGCGTTCCGGCTCGACACCGTGGTCGCGCCGCTGGGCCCCGTCGGCGTGGCTCCGTACCATCTCCCGTGGCCGGGTTCCCTGTCCTTGTCTCCGAGCACGCTGACGGCCGTCCTGGTCGACGTCTGCGCGGCGCTGGGAAACGCCGGAGTGTCCCGTGTCGTCCTGGTGAACTGGCACGAGGGAAACTCCGCGACGCTGCGACTGGCTGCCGCCGAGGCTCAGCAGCGGCACGGGCTGCAGATCCTCATTGCCGAAACGCACGTCATCACGCACAGCCTCTATCCGGACGAGATGGAGTTCACCCATGCCGGGTCGATGGAGACCGCGGCCGTGCTGGCCTACGAGCCCGCCCTGGTGCACCTTGACCGGGCGACGCAAGCCAGTGACCGGTCGTCGGGGGAGACCGCGCACGGGCTCTTCCGGCGGCCGGACGTCTATCCGGTCCTGCAGGATTTCCACGAGATAGCCCCGACCGGCTGGTACGGGCGGCCCCAGCTTGCCGATCAGGGGCGGGCGGAGGAAATCGCGGAGGCCGTGGCCGATCACGTCGTGCGCCGGGTCCGGGAGATCTGGGCACTGCTGGACCACGGGGCCGCGACTGGGCCGCCGGGTCCCGGCCCGGAGACTGACAACGGCGTGAGCACGGCGGCCACCGGGGCCGAACGATGACCCCCGGCCCCATTCCGGCAGAGATGGACGCGGCCGTGCTGCGCAACTTCGGCGAGCTCACCGTCGAGCGGGTCGCGGTGCCGGAGCCCGGCGACGGCGAGGTCCTGTGCCGGGTGCTGGCCTGCGGGATCTGCGGCACCGACCTGAAGATCGTGGCCGGCGATTACCAGGGCACCTGGCCGCCTTCGCTCCCGTTCATCATCGGGCACGAGTGGTCCGGCGAGGTGGCCGCGCTCGGCCGCGGCACCGAGCGCAGCGGACTGGCACTCGGCGACCGGGTGGTGGCCGAGAACCACACCGGCTGCGGCGCCTGCCCGATGTGCCGGGCCGGACGTTACAACCTGTGCGAACGGGTTCGCGAGCCCGGCTTTAAGCTCTACGGTCATACCGCCCCGGGGGCGCTGGCGGAGTACGCGGTACGCCCGGCCGTTGCCCTGCACAAGGTTCCTCCCGAGGTCAGCGATGTAGCGGCCGCGCTCGTCAATCAGGGCGCACTGACCGTGCACGCGGCCAGACGGGCCCGGCTCGAACCGGGCGCCAGCGTTGCCGTGTTCGGCCCCGGCCTGCTCGGCCTGCTCATGCTCCAGGTGGCCAGGGCGGCCGGGGCCACCCGGATCATCACCGTAGGCCGCGGCAACAGGCTGGTCACCGCGCG
>Ga0193728_1002139_pt1 | contig 10203 bp, 6 predicted proteins | sample U1c1metaG_FD_143037 | JGI IMG/M metagenome (GOLD analysis project Ga0193728, IMG submission 143037) | Soil microbial communities from a riparian zone of the East river system, Colorado, United States - U1c1 | ecosystem: Environmental > Terrestrial > Soil > Riparian zone | place: USA: East River... | reverse complement strand
ACCGAGCGCGCGGCGGACCGTGCGCAGCGCGTCGCCGCGGCCGACCTGGGCGAGGTGGCCACCGTCGAACCACAGCACGTCGCGCTGCCAGTGCGCGGCGAGCTCTTCGGCCTGCTCGGGGCCGGTGATCCGATCGCCGCGGCCGGCGATCACGAACAGGCGCTCGCGCGGTAGGCGAGGCGCGCGGGTTAGCGGTGCGTGGACGGCGAACGCGTCGACGAGCAAGTCCTCGGTGATGCCGGCCTTGATCGCGTGACGGCGCTGCGGCGAGTCCTCGCCGAGCCGCCACATCAAGCGGCCGAAATTCACCGCAGGGATCATCGCGACCGCGAAGTCGACGCCGCCGATGTCATCGGGGCCCGCGATGCTCGCCCACAGCGACGTGGTGTAGCCGCCGAGGCTCATCCCCATCACGCCGACGTGGCGCGCGCCGCGGTGGCGCAGGAACAGCGACAGCGCGCGCAGATCGTAGATCGCGTGCCCGAACGCCTCGTTCGTGCGCAGCGGATTCGGCGACGGGAACAGCGCGCCCGACTTGACGACGCCGCTCACCGCCGGTGCGCGCTCGCCGTGATACGGCAGCTGGAACGACACGACGTCGTAGCCGTGCTTCAACCAGTAGGGCACGACAAACGTGCGCTGCGTGACCCAGTGATTGCCGCCGCCCCAGCCGTGGATCAGCACGATCGTCGGCCGGCCGCGATCGCTGGTCCACCATCGCGCGTGCGCGATCTGATTCTCGCGATGGTTGAGATGGAGGTCGCGCGCGGCCGGCAGGAACGGCTGGTAGTCGGTCTTGTAGGTCAGATCGACGACCTGGGTGCCGAGCGGGCCGTCGCCGAGCGGTGCGAGCGTGACCTCGGGCAGCGCGGGATCCGGGAAGAACCGGCTCGGCGAGCCGAGCGTGTCGTGGTTGTAGGCGCGGGCGACCGCGATCAGATCGGCGCGTGGATCGCCCTCGTCGAGGCGCGGCGTGCGCGGCGCCATCCGGCGCTCCATCAAGCGCACCACGCCGCGATCGAGGGCAGCGGTCGCTCGCGTCAACACCGAACGCATTGCGTCACCGTAGCGTATTTCCGACGGGCCCGCGACTCCGGACCGAGAGGCACGCGGATCCTAATCGCGCTATGACGTCGGTATGGCTATGCGATGGGCCCTGGTCGCGATCCTGGCGCTCGGTGGGACGGCCGCCGCGGATACGTTCGGCGGGTTCTCCTCGATCGATGCGCCCTACCTGGTCAACCAGGATCGGCTGTGCGCGCCGCTCGAGGTCGTGAACGGCAAAGCGACAGGCATGCCGAAGTGCGAGAAGGCCGCGGCCGACGACATCGCGAAGGCGACGATCAAGCCGGGCGTCGTGCAGAGCGGTCCGAAGGCGACCTATGCAGCGAGCGCCGCCGGGTCGACGCTGACGATCACGAAGGAAGGCTCGGCGGTCGTGACATGGAAGTCGCCGGATCCGATCGGCAAGGTCGGCGACGTGCTCGCGAGCCCGTACGAGGATCGCGTTGCGGTGACGTACACGACCCGCGCGATGGGCAAGGAGACCGCGAGCGTGATCGCGTTCGTGCTGGTGAAGACCACCGGCCGCGATCCGAGCGCGACGCCGCCCACGAAACCGACGACGACGACGGTCGCTGCACCGGTCGCGACGCCGAAAGAGGATCCCGCCGTCACCAAGGCCGTCGCCACCGCGCGCAAGGCCGACAAGAAGAAGGCGCTCGCGGCGTGGCAGGCGGTACAGGCGCTCGACGCAGATCACAGCGAGGCCCGCTACCAGATCGCCGCCTTTCAGGCCGGCGCGAAGCACCCGGCCGACGCGATCGTGGCGCTCGACCAGCTCGCGAAGAGCTCCCGCGGCGACGCGATCGAGTGGCTCGTCGAGGCGCGCTTCGATCCCGTGTTCGCGGCGATGCGCGCCGACGCGAAATACCGCGCCGCAGTCGGGCTCGATCGCCCGGCGGCCACACCGTACGAGCGGTTGATGGGGTTCGGCGGCCAGTGGGAGCAGACCGGCACGAGCTGCGATACTCCCGAGATCCGGCTCATCGTGAAGCGCGACCGCAGCGTGAAGCTGAACGTCAAGAGCAGCTGTAACGGCCAGGTCTACGACATCCCGTTCAAGGGCACCTGGGAGCTCGAGGATGCGGATCACATCACGCTGATCATGCCCACGAAGGGGCAGGCGGCGTCCGCGAAGGACGAGGCCCCGTGCGTGCTCAAGAAGCACGGCGAGGAGGACCAGCTGCACTGTGCCGTCGGTAAGGACCTCGAATTCGACGTCCTGCCCACACGTCGGTAAGCCGGCCCACCGGATTTGGCCGCGGCCGTGAACGCAATTGTGTCACCGGGCACTAACTCCTTGGACGCACGCTATGCTGGCCCGGGTGAAGCGCGAAACCGGATCGACGACCGCACTCGACCCGGTCGACGAAGCGGAATTGATCCGCCGTTGTCGCGCTGACGAACGCGCCGCGCAGGACGAGCTCTATCACCGGTTCCGCCGCCAGGTCGCCGGCAACCTCTATCGCGTGCTCGGCGATCGCAGCGACCTCGAGGATCTCGTCCAAGAGGTCTTCGTGATCGCGTTTCGCGGGCTCGAGCGGTTCCGCGGCGACGCGCGGCTGTCGACGTGGCTGTACCGGATCTGCGTGAACGTCGCGCTCGGCCGGATCCGCACGCGCAAGCGCCGGCCCGCCGCGGTCGGCGTCGCGGACCTCGACGCGGCGAACGCGGATCCGTCGCTGACCGAGCGTCCGGAAACTCCCGAGCGTTCGCTGGAGCGCCGCCGCGATCAAGCGCGCGTCTACGCCGTGCTCGAGCTCCTCGCGCCGAAGAAGCGCATCGTGCTCTACCTGCACGAGATCGAAGGGCTCGACCTCAAGGAGATCGCCTACCTGGTCGATTCGAACCCGGTGACCGTACGAACTCGCTTGTTCTACGCCCGCCGCGAGTTCTACAAACTACTGGTGGGTGAGCCAGCCTCTTCGGAGGGCGGCGATGAGTAAGCACGTCGCACCACATCGCTGGGCCGACGCGATGCACGGCGAAGTCGCGCCCGACGAGCGTGCCGAAATGAAGGCACACGCGGCGACGTGCAAGCGCTGCGATCGCGCGCGCGTTCGCGTGCAGCGCGTGTCCGATACGTTCCCCGTGCTGCGCCAAGCGCCGCCGCCGGAGCTCGGCTGGGATGGCGTGCGCGCGCGCATCCACTGGACGATCTCGAAGGCGAAGCGCGACACCGAGAGCCATCCGAAGGTCGCGCGTCACAGCTGGCTGCCGATCCTCGTCGCAGCGACGGCCGTCGCCGCCGGCGGCGCGGGCGTCTACTGGTTCACACGCGCGCCGTCGCAGGCCGTGTCCGTCGTCGCGCCGCCTACGCACGCTCCGGAGGTCGCGGCCAAGCCGGCGGCGTTGACCGCACTGGTCAGCCGGCTCGCCGGCGACGTCATGATCGACGGCGTTCGGTCCGACTCCGCGTTCGCGAAGCCGCTCGGCGCGGGCACCGTGCTCGCAACCGGCGATGGCCGCATCGACGTCCAGTTCGGCGAAGCCAGCGCGTTCGCACTCGGCCCGCGCTCGACGCTCGAGCTGCGCTCGTTCGACGCGAACACGATCGCGCTCGTCGTCGATGGCTCCGTCGATCTAGAGGTCGCTCCGCGCGCGAAGCAGCAACGGTTCTTCGTGATCGCCGGTGACCGCACGATCGAGGTGCGCGGCACCCGCTTCGCGGTCAAGCACGATGCCGGCGGCACGCTCGTGTCGTGCCAGCACGGCCTCGTCGCCGTGCGCGACACCGCGGGCACCAGCGCCGCGGCCGCCCAATATCTCGAAGTCGGCACCGCGCGCAAAGCGTTCGTGCCCGCGCAACACGCGGTGACCGAGGTCCACGCCGTGCCGCTCACCGCCGACGAGCTCGCGACACTCGTCACCGCGACGCCGTGGTCGACGCCGGGCTGGAACGCGGACCTCGCCGCGCACACCGCGCCGCTCGAGATCACGACCGTCGCACCGCATCGCGCCATCCGCGTCGATGGCATCGAGCTCGGCGCCGCGCCATTCGCGATGCGCGTCGCCCCCGGCCGTCACACCGTCGAGTCCGCCGACGCCGCCGGCCGGTTTCGCCGTGCGGGCTGGGTCGACGTCGCGCTCGGCGCGCACGCCTCGCACTTCGAGGCGCCGGCGATCGAAGAGGCCTCTCTGCCCGCATCACCCGCCGCCGCGATCGCGGTCCGCAAGCGCCAGCTCGCGAGCGGCCTCGATCGCGCGCGCCTCCAGCAATGCACGCGCCGGCTCGCGAAGTCGGGCCTGACCGACACGTTCGTTCAGATCGAGATCACCGTCGACGCGGGCGGTGCAGTCGACGTGCTCAACATCATCGACACCGATCTCCCGTCCGACACCGCCTCCTGCGTCCACGACGCGCTCGCCGAGACCAAGTTCCCCGCCGGCACCGCGGCGACCTGGCGCGAGAAGCTGACGCTCTAACGCACGGCGGTTCTCTGAAACCGCTCGCGAAAATCTGAGACTTGCCCTCGTCCTTTCGCGCGCTTGCCCAGGCACGCCACATGCTGTGCCGCGGGTCATGGTTCGTCTCGCTTACGCTGCTCTGATCCTTGCGGCCGCGACCGCGTCCGCCGGCCCCGTCACCGTCGGCGCCGGCCTCGGTATCACGCAGGACCAGGCGAACAGCAGCCAAGACCCGTACAGCACGCTCTCCGCGTTCGGCCGCATCGCGCTCACCCACCGGTTCGGCGTCGAGCTCGATCTCGCGAAGGTCAACACCGAACCCGGTTACTCGGCGCGCATGATCACCGGACTCGCCGTGCTCGACCTCGGCGACAGCATCCACTGGGTGCCGCACATCTTCGCGGGCCTCGGCTACGACGACGCGAACGTCGGCTACGGCGACTACCAGGGCCACCACTTCGAGGGCGGCCTCGGCCTCGAGTATCGCGCCGACGGCGGCTTCACGGTCGGCGCGCGCTTCCACCTCGGCGGCCGCTCGATCGACTCGCAGCCCGCGGTCTATCCACTCGCATGCTGCACGGATCCGTACTACTCGCCGAACACGTTGCAGGCGAGCGAGTACCGCAGCCTCGACGCCTACGCCGGCATCCGCTTCTAGCGAGACTTCTCGACGAGCGTGGTCGGTGACCGCGAGCTCCCCGCCGTTACCGAACCAGCGCGGAGGCGGGAGGAGCCGCGGAGAGAAGAACGAGCAGACGTCGATCGGCGGCTGCGCCGCCTTCGCTCGCGGCCAGCGAATGGAATGGCTGAATGGCTGGCGTCTGTCCCTCCGCTCCGCGGGCCTCGCCGACCCTGCTCGCGCACCGGTCGCGCCGCCGCGCACACGCGCGAACGCGACCGCTACGCTGTTACCGAACCAGCGCGGAGGCCGGAGGAGCCGCGGAGAGAAGAACGAGCAGACGTCGATCGGCGGCTGCGCCGCCTCCGCTCGCGGCCAGCGAGTGGAATGGCTGAATGGCTGGCGTCTGTCCCTCCGCTCCGCGGGATGGCTGGCCTCGCCGACGCGGCAGGCGCGCACCGGTCGCGCCGGGCGCCGAACGCTGAACCCCTGAACGCCGCCGCCGCGCATACGCGCGTTTGCACGAGCTCGAGCTTCGTGCAGAGCGCCCGTCACGACCGATGCGCGCCTTGCCGCGTTCCGGCGAAGGCCAGCCACCCCGCGGAGCTCCGGGAGCTCCCCCGGGGAGGACCACTTCAAACACCTGTGCCCGGCGCGCGGCCATGCGCCGAACACGAACGCGTCAAGACGAGTCCGGAAGGAAACCACATGAACACTCAGAACCACGCACTGCTCACCGCCGCGATCTCCGAATCACTGCGCTCGCCCGAGCCACCGGCGGGCGCGGGCCTGCTGCACGGCGATATCTCGCGCGCGATCATCGGCGCCGCGATCGAAGTCCACAAGTGGCTCGGCCCGGGCCAGCTCGAGTCCACCTACCAGCACGCGCTCGAACGCGAGCTCGCGTTCCGCGAGATCGCGCATGAAGCGCAGGTCCCGATCACCGCGTTCTACAAGGGCGCGCCTGTCGGCAACTTCGTCGTCGATTTGATCGTCGAAGATGCGGTCGTCGTCGAGCTCAAGGTCGTGGCGAAGCTACTGCCGGTGCACCGCCAGCAGCTCACGTCGTACCTGCGCACCACGGGCCACCGCCTTGGCCTGCTGATCAACTTCCACGTCCCGGTGCTGGTGCAGGGCGTGAAGCGCGTGCTCCCCTGATCACCGCACGATCGCTCGGCCGCGATACCAAATCCCCGGCTACCCCCGCTACTTCTTCCAGCTGGAGGTGATGCTTGAACGGGCACCTGCCGATCGAAGTGGGCCGGTTGGGGCTGGTTGGAGTGGCCGGGTTGGCGGTAAGGCACCAACGCGAGGACCGCCGCGGGCGTCAAGGAGCGGATGGGGTCGGGTAAGCGATTGTGTCTAGGTTCGCCGGTGGCGCCCCGCACGTATCCGATGTGTGTGGGCGCGTGCGCCGGCGATTCTTCGACAATCGCGCACCCGAGCCCCATCCGCGACGCAGCCCGCGGCGGTCCTCGCGTGTTCGCGTTCTCCCCCGGGCGCCACACACAACTACGCGAGCGCGCCGGCGATCTTCTCGGCCGCGCGCGTAGCCATCGCCATGATCGTCACCTGCGGATTCACGCCGAGCGAGGTCGGCACCGACGCACCGTCGACGATATAGAGCCCGCGCGTGTCGTGCGTCTGGTGGTTCTGATCGACGACGCTATGCGCCGGATCGACGCCCATCCGCGCCGTGCCGAGCGGATGATAGGCCGACAGATCCAGATCGCGTGCGTGGATCTTCGCGCGCCGCAGCTTCGCGAGGTCGTCGGGTGACTCGAGCACGTCGAAACCACTGATCGGGCAATGGATCCGCTTGGCGCCTGCCGCGAAGTAGATCTGCGCGAGGACGTCGAGCCCGCGCTTGATATGCGAGACGTCCTTGTCGTCCAACCAGTAGCGGATCACCGGCTGACCCATCACCGCGCCCACCGAGCCGCGCGAGTGATCCTCGACGAGGAAGCCGAAGCTCGCGACGTGATCGAACGACTCTGCGAGCCGGACCAGATCGGGCCCGATCAGCTGGGTCACGGTCACCGTCATCTCGAGCGGCAACGCCGCGCCCTCGTAGAGGATGCCCTCCTCGTGGAGCTCCTCGATCGCGTAGCCCTGCGGGATCCCCTTCCAGCCGAGGATCTGCTCGTCGAACTCGGCGAGCGCGCCGCACGCCGGGTGAATCGACAGGTTCTTGCCGAGCTCGCCGCTGCGATTCGCGAGCCCCTGCTGGCCGAGCACGAGCGGCGTCATGATCGAGCCGCACGCGATCACGACGGACCGCGCGCGCACGGTGAGCGTGCTGCCGTCGTGGGTCTTCGCGACGACACCGACGGCCTTGCCGCCCTCGATCAGCACGCGCGTCATCTTCGCGTTCGAGAACAGCTCCGCGCCGGCCTTCAAGGCCAGCGGGACGTACGAGACGTTCGTCGAGCGCTTCGCGTCGGTCGGGCAGCCGAAGCAGCACACGCCTTGGCCATCGCAATCGGGCGCGTTGCGCTTGAGCGGGCCGTGGCGGGTGAACCCGAGCGCATCGCAGCCGCGCGCGATCACGTGGCCGTTCCCACCGATCAGCTCGGCCTTCGCCGGCGCCACACCGAGCACCGATTCCACGCGATCGAAGTAGTGACCGAGCTGATCGGGCCCCAGCTCGTCGAGGCCGAGCTCGTGTTGCCACTGATGCAGCACGCGATCCGGCGTGCGGTAGCACGTGCCGGAGTTTACGGTCGTCGTGCCACCGACGGTCTGGCCGAGCGGGATCGGGATGCCGACGTTGCCGATCGAGAACGTCGAGCCGCCGCGGCGATACAGCTTCTGCTGCATCTCGAACGGCCGGCCGGTGAAGTGCGAGCGATCGAAGTAGCGGCCTTCCTCGACGAACACGACCGCGAGCCCGGCCTCGGCGAGCTCGCGCCCGACGACCGCGCCACCGGCACCGGTGCCGACGACGACGACATCGCACTCGACCGCGAGGTCGCCGCCGAGCTGGTCGCCGGCGTGGACGCGGTCGCGCATGTACGCGGGCTTCTGCTCGGCCTTGGCGCTCTGGAGATCGTAGACGCAGCCGAGCTGCTTGTAGAGCCCCGGGTCGTCGAAGTGCGCGATCTTGAGCGGCGAGACCAGCGCGCGCAGCATCAAGCGGCGCACGACATCGCCGGTGCGAAAGCTCTCGAGTAGCGCGAGCCGCTTGTCGAACGAGAGCTTCGCGAACGGTGCGCGGTGCTTCAACCACGCCGTCGCATCGACCGCGCGGATCAACGCGTGGATGCCGGTCTGCACGGCGCTCGGCAGCTTTTCGAGGAAGTGCTCGACCTTCGCGACCGTCGCTTCGCCGGCGGCGGGGATGTAGCGACCGGCGGGGATCGCGGTCTCGGCTATCGCAAGCAACGTCGCGTTCACGATCCCACCCTACACCCAATGGTTCAGTGGTCCAACCACCAAGTTATCTATCGGTTATCGTGCGAAAACTGCGTCGAGCAGCCCGTAGGTCGCCTGCAGATTCGCCCCGAAGAAGATCGTCCCGCCGTCCTCCGCGATCGACCCCGCGAGGCGCAGGCCAGACGCCTGGTTGAACAGCATCGTGAAGCCGAGCTGGCCCTCGAGGTGGAGGCCCTTGTCGGTGTTCATCTGATCGTCGCTCGAGACCTCGACGATGCCGGTGAGGTCGAACATGCCGAGCGGATCGCCATGCTCGCCGTACGTGTAGCGCGTCATGTGTGCGGTCGCGCCGGCGCCGTACGGTGCCGGCGTGCCATCCGCCGCGAACAGGCGGTAGCGCGCGTACGCCGTGCCCGCGATCTCGAGCTTGTCGTCGTCGAGCTGCGCGCCGTAACCGGCATTGACGAGCAGCTGCTCGACGCGGCCGTTCTCGAAGTTCTGCGCGACCAGGCCCTCGGGGCGGCGCAGGTAGCCCTCGCCGAACGTCACGTTGATGTCGAAGCCGCTCGGCCGCACGAACAGCTGCGTGTCGCGCAGGACGTTCAGGATCTCGTAGGCGAGGCCCGCATCGGGCTCGCCGAGCAGGATGCCCGCTTCGCGCAGGATCGCGACCGTCGCGACGAGCGAGCGATACGTCGAGCGGTCGCCGCGCAGCGCCCACCACGTGAGCTGGAGCTTCTTCGACGTCGCGGCATCGATCGGCTTGCCGAGCGCGCGCGCTGCATCGAGCGTGCGTGCGAGCCGGCGTACGCGGATCGCGGCACCGACGTCGAGCACGCGGCCGTAACCGCCGCCGAGTGCGACCTCGAGGTCGCCGAGTGTCGTGGTCTGCTTGTAGTCGTTCGCCGCGTTCATCGCGTCGACATCGGAGATGTAGTCGACCTGCAGCGACGCCGCGGCGCGGCCGATGCCGTAGACCTGGCCGCTGTAGAACCGCGCCTCGCCGTCGGCGTTGACGTCGAGCTGCGCGCCTCGCGTCTGCGCGCGGCCGTCGGGGTTGATGAGGCCGGTGACGAGGTGCGCGCCGGCATCGGCGCCCCACGCCATCGAATCGCGCTCGATCCGGTGCTGCCACAGCCCGGCGAGATCCGCGGCGGCGTCGAGCCGCTTGCGTTCGGTGTCGTATGCGACGCTCGCGGTGCCGCCCGCGAACGTGATTCGATCGTACGCGGCGAGCGTGTCGTCGGGCAGGTCGGGCAGCGCCGGCATGTCGCCGGTCGGCTTCGCGGCACCGTTGTCGATCAGGTGCGAGCCCGTGCTCGAATCGACCGCGCCGGTGTCCGCGGTCGCGACCGTCTTCGTCGTCGTGGTCGTCGCCGTCGTCGCGGGCGTGGTCGTCGTGCCTGTCGGGTTCGTCGTGGTCTCGAGCCCGGTGACCGGCTTCTCGGGCGGCTTCTCGGGCGGCTTCTCCGGTGGCTTGGTCACCGGCGTGGTCGCGCTCGCACCCAGCTTCGCGAGCGACTTCTTCGCGAGGTCGCGCTGGCTCTTCTCGCGCGATTCGTCGGCGACGATCTTCTGCAGCGTCGGCACCGCGCTCGAATCGCCGAGCGTGCCGAGCCCCTCGATCGCGATCTCGCCGATGATGTCGAACGTCTCGGAGTCCGCGAGCTTCTCCAGCTCGGGCACCGCCTTCTTGTCCTTGCTCTGCGCGAGCTTTCTCGCGGCATCGCGCCGCTTCT
>Ga0193728_1002137_pt1 | contig 10205 bp, 8 predicted proteins | sample U1c1metaG_FD_143037 | JGI IMG/M metagenome (GOLD analysis project Ga0193728, IMG submission 143037) | Soil microbial communities from a riparian zone of the East river system, Colorado, United States - U1c1 | ecosystem: Environmental > Terrestrial > Soil > Riparian zone | place: USA: East River... | reverse complement strand
TGCTCGTCCCAGGCGGCCCTGGCGAGGTCGCAGAACGCGCGGGCGGCCCGGCGCTCGACTGGCTGCGCGCGGCGCACGAGACGAGCACGTGGACGACGTCGGTCTGCACGGGCTCGCTGATCCTCGCGGCGGCGGGCCTGCTCGAGGGCAAGCGTGCGACGGGCCATTGGCTGGCGATGGAGAAGCTCGGTGAGCTCGGCGCAGAGCCGATCTCGGAGCGCTTCGTGATCGACGGCAAGATCGTCACGGCGGCGGGTGTCTCGGCGGGGATCGACATGGCGCTCGCGCTTGTCGCGGAGATCGCGGGCGAGCAGGTCGCGCAGGCAATCCAGCTCGGCATCGAGTATGACCCACAGCCGCCGTTCGACGCGGGTGCGCCGCACAAGGCGCCTGCTGAGATCGTCGCATTGCTGCGTGGCAACAGCCGTTTTGTCGTCGGTGAGGACGCGCTCGCGCGGGCCTCGTGAATTGCCATTGACGCGGAGCTCGCTGCCTGATCGAATCGCTGAAACAAACAAAGGGGAGTCACATGGCCGTGCTCGTGACGCTGCGCATCACAGGCGATCCAAACCGCATCGAGCAGGCGCTGAAGAGCGATCCTGAGCGCTTGATGGCAATCGCCGAGCGGGCGAAGGCGAAAGGCGCGCTGCACCACCGCTTCTACGCCAATGCCGACGGCAGTGAGGCACTCGTGGTTGACGAGTGGGAGACCGCTGAGGGCTTTCAGCAGTTCTTCGGCGAAAGCCCGGACATCGGCGCGATGATGGGCGAGGCCGGCGTGACGAGCGAGCCGGAGGCGAAGTTCTTCCACCGGCTCGATACGCCCGACCAGTTCTAAGCGGCGAGCGGCGCCTCAGCGCGATCAGCGCCGATGCGGATCGGCGGGCGACCACGGCAGAAACGCCGATGGCGCCCGCTAATCTGCGACGTCCGATGGCCGAGCACATCTACGACCCACGCGAGATCGAGTCACGCTGGCAGGGCGTGTGGGCGAGCGAGCGCACGTGGGAGGTCTCAAACGAGCACGACGCGGGCGGCGGCTCGACGAACTCGTATGTACTAGAGATGCTGCCGTACCCGAGCGGCGAGCCGCATATCGGCCACCTCAAGTGCTACGCGGTCGGCGATGCGATTGCGCACTTCCACCGCCGCCTCGGGCGGCGCGTGCTGCACCCGATGGGCTATGACGCGTTCGGCCTGCCGGCGGAGAACCATGCGATCAAGACGGGCGAGCACCCGAGCATCTCGACGGCCGCGTCGATCGCCTCGTTCCAGCGCCAATTCCGCTCGTGGGGGATCTCGATCGACTGGTCGCGCGAGCTGGCGACATCGGAACCGAGCTACTACCGCTGGACGCAGTGGATCTTCCTCGAGCTGTTCCGCGCGGGGCTTGCGTATCGCAAGGAGGCGGCGGTCAAGTGGTGCCCGCACGACCAGACGGTGCTCGCGAACGAGCAGGTCGACGCGGAGGGGCGCTGCGAGCGCTGCGGCAACCTCGTCGAAGTACGTCAGCTGACGCAGTGGTTCCTGCGGATCACGGACTTTGCCGAGCGGCTGCTGAACGATCTCGATGGGATCGAGTGGCCGCAGAACGTCAAGACGATGCAGCGCAACTGGATCGGGCGCTCGGAGGGAGCGGAGGTGACGTTCCGCTGCGAGGAGCTCGCGATCGACTACCCGGTGTTCACGACGCGCCCGGACACGCTGTTCGGCGCGACGTTCTTCGTGATGGCGCCGGAGCACCCAGACGTGATGCGCCTCGTCGAGGGCACGGAGCACGAGCACGAAGTGCGCGAGTACGTGAACGTCGCGCTGAACGAGACGAACGAGGAGCGCGGCAACGCGGAGAAGCCGAAGACGGGTGTGGCGCTCGGGCGCACGGTGACGAACCCGGTCAGCGGCGAGCAGATCCCGATGTATGTCGCGGACTACGTGCTGATGGAGTACGGCACGGGCGCGATCATGGCGGTGCCGGCGCACGACGAGCGCGATCACGCGTTCGCGCGCGCGTTCGACCTGCCGATCCGGCGCGTGATCGAGCCGGCGGGCGGCAGCGAGGAGGCAGAGGACGACGTGCTGCCGTACACGGGCGACGGCGTGCTCGTCAACTCGCGCGCGGACTTCGACGGCCTGCCGAGCCGCGAGGCGCTCAGCGAGATCGTCCGCTGGCTCGACGTCGAGGGGAAAGGGCACTCATCGATCAACTACAAGCTGCGCGACTGGCTCGTCTCGCGCCAGCGCTACTGGGGCACGCCGATCCCGATCGTCTACTGCGAGAGTTGCGGCGTCGTGCCGGTGCCGTACGAGCAACTCCCGGTCGAGCTGCCGGAGATCGAGGACTACACGCCAAAGGGCCGCTCGCCGCTGGCGGCGGCGGAGGAGTGGGTCAACACGAGCTGCCCGAGCTGCGGCGGTGAGGCGCGGCGCGAGACGGACACGATGGACACGTTCGTCGATTCGTCTTGGTACTTCCTGCGCTACTGCGACCCGCACAACGACGAGGCGGCGTGGAACCCGGAGGCGCTGCGCGAGTGGATGCCGGTCGATCAGTACATCGGCGGCGTCGAGCACGCGATCCTGCACCTGATGTACGCGCGCTTCTTCTGCAAGGCGCTCGCGGACCTCGGCCACGTCGACTTCGAGGAGCCGTTCCAGGCGCTGTTCACGCAAGGGATGGTCACGAAGGACGGCGCGAAGATGAGCAAGTCGCGCGGCAACGTCGTCTCGCCGGCGTCGATCGTCGAGCGCGTCGGGGCGGACACGGCGCGCTGCTACACGCTGTTCGTCGGCCCGCCGGACCAGGACGCGGACTGGTCGGACACGGGCGTCGAGGGCGTGCACCGCTTTCTCAGCCGGCTGTGGCGTCTCGCGGCGGAGACGGCCGAACGGGCGGGGACGGCGAGCGAGTCGTTCAACGTCTCGCCGGCGATGCAAGGCGATGACCTCATGCTGCTGCGCAAGGCGCACTGGGCAATCGAGAAGGTCAGCGGCGACATGCGTCGCTTCGCGTTCAACACGGCGATCTCGGCGGTGATGGAGCTGCTCAACGACTGCTCGCGGCTGCGCGACTCGGCGGACATCGAGACGCAGCGCTTCGCGCTGGCGACTGCGGCGTCATTGCTGTTCCCGTTTGCGCCGCACATCTGTGCGGATGTATACGAGCGAATCACGGGTGCGCGTGTGTGGGAAGTCGACTGGCCGCGCGCCGAGGAGGAGCTGCTCGAGCGCGAGGAGTACGAGCTCGTCTGCCAGGTCAATGGCAAGCTGCGCGACCGTGTGCAGGTGCCGTCGACTGCAAGCCCTGACGAGCTCAAGGAGCTGTGCAAGGCGGCGCCGAACGTGCAGGCGCACCTCGAAGGCAAGGAGATCGTCAAGGAAATTGTGGTTCCCGGCAAGCTCGTAAACCTCGTGGTCCGCTAGTCCGATGGCCGAGCTGAAGCCGGCGTACCTGATCCACGGCGACGACCACGGCGCGGTCGCGGAGCGCCGGGCGGGGCTGCGCACGCTCGCGGAAGGACCGGGCTCGGATGCGACGAGCGTCGAGCTGCTCGAGGGCGAGGAGGCGACACCAGCGGGTGTCGCGGCTGCGCTTGCGGCGATGACGCTGTCGGTCGGCTGGCGCGTGATCGTCGTCGAAGGCGTCGAGCGCTGGCGCGAAGCGGAGGTCGAGCAGCAGCTCGTGGCGGCGATGGGGGAGATGCCGCCGGAGACGACGCTCGCGCTGTTCGCGCGCGAGGAGGGCCGCGCGAAGGCGCCTGCGGCGCTGCACACGGCAGTCAAGCAAGCCGGTGGGCAGGTCGCCGCGCAGCTGACGGTCAAGCCGTGGGAGCTACCGAAGTGGGCACGTGAGCAGGGAGGACGGATGGGGCTGTCGCTCGATGCGGCGGCGGCGAAGGCGCTCGTCGCGCAGGTCGGCGAGCGCCAGCAGCGACTGCTGCGCGAGCTCGAGAAGCTGCTGCTCGAAGGCGAGCCGGGTGAGGCCGGCAAGCGCGCGGTCAGCGCAGAGGAGATCGAGCAACGTTCGGCGCACTCGGCGGAGTACCGCGCATACGCGCTCGCGGATGCGCTCGTCGGCGCAGATGCGCACGCGGCGACGCTCGCGTACATGCGTCTGCGCGAGCAGGGCGAGCGCCTTTCGGGGCTGATCTACCTGATGGCGCAGCGCTTGCGCGACGCGCTCGCGGTGTCTGTGCGCCTGGAGGCAGGCGAGTCGGCGGCGAATGTCAAGCGCGGGCTGCGAATGCCGCCACGCGCGGCAGAGCGCTTCGTCGCGGACGTCGCGCGTAGCGACCCGGCGCGGCTACGTGCAGCGCTTGGCGCGCTCGCGGACCTCGAGCTCGACTCGCGCGGCGGCGCGGTCATCTCAGCCGACCGCACGGCGCTCGCGGCGCTCAGCGAGGACACGCTCGCGCTGCGTGCAATCGAGTCGATTACCGCCTGAAAGACTAGGAGGGAGAGCCGGCGCGAAGGCGCGCGGCCCTGGCCTTCTTGTGCGCGCCGTTGTTGCGATGAATCGCGCCGCGCTTGACGGCCTTGTCGATCGTCGAGACGAGCTCGCGGTGCGTCGTGTCGGCGGCTGCGTCGTCGCCGTCTTTGACGAGCGACTCGAGGCGGCGGAAGTGCGTCTTGATCGCGGAGGTGTACTGGCGGTTCTCGAGGCGCTCGCGCTCGGTGCGCAGGATGCGCTTCTTCTGAGAGTGAATGTTGGCCATAAAAAGAGCCGCGAGACGTCGGACCATGCGGCCCGCGCGCGCCGCGGAGCGCCGTACTATAGCGGCCTTGTCTGAGTCTGGAGAAGCTGGCGGCGAGGAGCCGCTCACGCCGGAGGATGCGCTTGTGACGGCGGAGGAGTCCTCGGCGCTGATGGCTGAGCTGCCGGACGGCGGCGAGGAGCCGCAGCTGCCGGTGCCGCCAGTCGGCCGCGGCGTGGCGCGCAATACAGCGATCTTCTCGATCGCGACTGGGATCTCACGGATCGTCGGGCTGCTGCGGGAAATCGTCGCTGCGAGCTTCTTCGGCACGAAGGGGCCGGCGTCGGCGTTCACGATCGCGTTTCAGATCCCGAACCTGGTGAGCAACTTGTTCGCAAATGCGGCGCTGTCGGCTGCGTTCGTGCCGGTCTTCACCGAATTGCTGCAGAAGGGGCGCAAGAAAGAGGCTTTCCGATTGGCGTCGACGCTGTTCTGGATCATGCTGATCGTCCTCGGTGCGGTGACGGCGTTCTTCATCCTCGCGGCAGGCGTGATCATGCCGCTGTTCACGGGCGACACGTTCAACGGCCCGCTCAACGCGCTGACGGCGGGTCTCTCGCAGATCCTCTTCCCGGTCGTGCTGATCCTCGGCCTGACGGGTCTGCTCGTGGGGATCTTGCAGTCATACGACCACTTCACGATCCCGGCGATCTCGCCGGCGGTGTGGAACGTCGTGATCTTGATCCTGCTCGTGATCCTGCGCCCGCACTACGACGGCGGTTACGAAGACGGCAACCAACTGCACGCATACGCGATCGCGATCCTCGTCGCGACGTTCGTGCAGCTGCTGCTCGCGGCGGCGGCGCTCGGGCGGATCGATTTTCGCCTGCAGATGCATATCGACTGGCACGACCCGCGGATCAAGCAGGTCTTCACGTTGATGCTGCCGGTGACGATCGGGCTCGGGATCGTCAACCTCGACCAGCTGATCAACTCGGTCTTCGGGACGCTCGTCTCCGATCAGGCGCCGCGCGCGATCGACAACGCATTTCGTGTGTACATGTTGCCGCAGGGCCTGTTCAGCGTGGCGGTCGCGACGGTGCTGTTCCCGACGCTCAGCCGGATGGCGGCGAACCGCGACGTTACGGCGATGCGTCGCGCGGTCGGCATCGGCATGCGCCAGATCAACCTGCTGTTGATCCCGGCAGCGGCGTTCATGATCGTGCTGCCGAACCCAATCGTACGGCTGCTGTTCCAGCGCGGCGAGTTCAACTCGCACTCGACGCACATCGTCGCGGTCGCGCTGTTCTGGTTTGCGTTCAGCTTGCCGTTCGGAGGGCTGAACCTGCTCCTGACGCGGACGTTCTTTGCGGTACAGCGACCGTGGATTCCGACGCGCCTGGCGGCGATGAACATCGTGATCGACATCGTCGTCAGCATCGGGCTGTACAAACCGCTCGGGATTGCGGGGCTGATCATCGGCACGGTTGTCGCGAACGCGGTGATGACGTTCCTGCAGGCGCAGCGCTTGCGCGAGGGCTTCAACGGACGTCTGGAAGGCGCGCAAACGGTCATGATCACGGCGCGCATCCTGCTCGCGTCAGCGCTGCTCGCAGCGGTCTCGTGGATCGTCTGGCGGCTGCTCGACGAGCTGCTCGGCGTCTCGCTCGTCGCTCAGATCGTCAGCGTTGGCGCGGCGGGGCTCGCGGGCACGTTCGTCTACATCCGCGCGGTCTTGACGATGCGTGTGCCGGAGGCGCGTCAAGTGCACCGGCTGATCGCGAACCAGTTCGGTCGCGCCTGACGGGGCTGGACTCGGCGAACGGTAAGGAGAGCGGGGGTGCGGTTGTCGCTGTTCTTTGCTAGCTAGCCATCGTATATACGCCGTATAGACCATCGCGCACAATGCACGAAATCTAAAAACCCGTATCCAGATACACCGGCTCGATCAGCGCCGATTCGAGCCTGGTCGCGCGGAGCATCGCGAGGGCATGAGCAGAGGCCGGGTGGGCCGAAGCCCACCCGGCATGCGCCCGACATAGATCGCCGCTTACTACATACGTCCCAGGACTGTGTGTTTCGCCTGGGCGGCTTAACACTCCCGACACCTGGACAGGCCGCCGACCCGAAGGCCGGCGCGTAGCCGCGGTTGGACCTGCGAGGCCCGTAGTCGAGTTGGCGATCCGCCGGAGAGACAAGGCTATCGCGCCTGGGCGGCTGCCCCCGGTCGCGGCCGTGCCGCGCACGCCTGGACTTGCGGCGCGCCTTCTACCCTGTAGCAGCCATGGACCAAGCCCAGATCCGCAACTTCTCGATCATCGCGCACATCGACCACGGCAAGTCGACGCTCGCTGATCGAATCCTCGAGCTGACGCACACGGTCGCGGCGCGCGAGATGCGCGCGCAGCTGCTCGACTCGATGGACCTCGAGCGCGAGCGCGGGATCACGATCAAGGCGCAGGCGGTGCGCGTCTTCTACACGGCGCGCGACGGCGAGACGTACCAACTGCACCTGATCGACACACCAGGCCACGTCGACTTCACGTACGAGGTCTCACGCTCGCTGGCGGCGTGCGAGGGGGCGCTGCTCGTCGTCGACGCGGCGCAAGGCGTCGAGGCGCAGACGGTGGCGAACACGTACCTCGCGATCGAGTCGGGCCTCGAGCTGATCCCGTGCCTGAACAAGATCGACCTGCCAGGTGCAGAGCCGGAGCGCGTCGCAGGCGAAGTGAGCGAGCTGATCGGCGAGGACGCGGAGGCGATCCTGAAGATCAGCGGCAAGACGGGGGAGGGCGTCGATGAGGTCTTGGAGGAGCTGATCGCGCGCGTGCCGCCGCCGTCGGGCGACCCGGACGCGCCGCCGCGCGCGCTGATCTTCGACTCGGAGTTCGACCAGTACCGCGGCGTGATCGCGTACATCCGCGTCGTCGACGGCGTGTTCAAGAAGGGCGAGGCGATCCGCGCGATGGCGACGGACACGCAGGCGGACATCGACGACATCGGCGTGTTCAGCCCGCAGATGATGCCGACGGACGAGCTCGCGGCAGGTGAGGTCGGCTACTTGATCACGGGCCTGAAGGACGTTACGCTGCTGCGCGTCGGAGACACGCTGACGACGCGAGCGCGCGTCGGGACGGCGGCTAAAGAGGCGGCGACTGAGGCGCTGCCGGGCTATCGCGAGGTCAAGCCGATGGTCTTCTGCGGCCTGTTCCCGATCGACTCGGACAGCTACCCGGACCTGCGCGATGCGCTCGAGAAGCTCGTGCTGAACGACGCGGCGCTGTCGTGGGAGCCGGAGACGTCTGACGCGCTCGGCTTCGGCTTTCGCTGCGGCTTTCTCGGCCTCTTGCACATGGACATCGTGCGCGAGCGCCTGGAGCGCGAGTACGACCTCGAGCTGCTCGCGACGATGCCGTCGGTCGAGTTTGACGTGACGCTGACGAACGGCGAGGAGCTAGAGGTGCACAACCCATCGGATATGCCGGACCCGGGGACGATCGAGGAGATCCGCGAGCCGTTCATCCAGGCGTCGATCATCGCGCCGAAAGAGTTCGTCGGGGCGGTGATGGAGCTCTGCCAGGAGCGCCGCGGCGTGCACACGGGGATGCACTACCTCTCGCCGGAGCGCGTGCAGCTGAACTACGAGCTGCCACTCGCTGAAATCGTGCTCGACTTCTTCGACCAGCTGAAGTCGCGCACGAAAGGCTATGCGTCGCTCGACTACGAGCTGAGCGGGATGAAGCCGTCGGATCTCGTCAAGCTCGACGTGCTGCTTGCGGGCGACACTGTCGACGCGTTGTCGATGGTCGTGCACCGCGAGAAGGCGTATGAGATGGGACGCACGTTGACGGAGAAGCTGCGCAAGCGGATCCCGCGCCAGCAATACGACGTGCCGATCCAGGCGGCGATCGGCGCGCACGTGATCGCGCGCGAGACGGTCAAGGCGTTCCGCAAGGACGTGATCGCAGGCTGCTACGGCGGCGACATCACGCGCAAGAAAAAGCTGCTCGCAAAGCAGAAGGAGGGCAAGAAGCGGATGAAGCAGGTCGGTCGCGTCGAGGTTCCGCAGGAGGCGTTCCTCGCGGTGCTCGAGCTCGGCGAGGACTAGTTTGCGCCTGTTGTTCGTCTGCCTCGGCAACATCTGCCGCTCGCCGACAGCTGAGGGCACGATGCGCTCGCTCTTGCGCGAAGCTGGCGTCGAGGATCAGATCGAGCTCGACTCAGCGGGCACGGGTAGCTGGCACGTCGGCAGCGCGCCGGACGAGCGTGCGACTGCGGCGGCGGCTGGACGCGGCATCGTGCTCGAGGGCGCAGCGCGTCGCGTACGAGCTGAGGATTTCGATTTTTATGACTTGATCCTTGCGATGGATTCGGCGAATCTGCGCGACTTGCAAGAGCTCGCGCCGGATGGCGTGGGTCGTGCGAAGGTGCGGCTGCTGCGCGAGTTCGATCCGGCGAGCGAAGGCTCTGACGATCTCGATGTGTCGGACCCTTATTACGGCGAGGGTGACGGATTCGAGCGTGTGCTCGACGGCGTGCAGGCGGCGTGCACAGGGCTGCTCGCGCAGATTCGCGCGGGCGAGTTGCGGTGAGTGTGGCGCGAGGCTGCGCGCGATGAGCCTGCCGCGAGGCGCGCGTGAAGCGCCGCCGGTCGGCGGCGGCGACATCAATGAAGCGTTTCGCGTCGTGCTCGCGGACGGGCGCGAGGCATTCGTCAAGACGCGCGCGGATGCGGCGCAAGGCGAGTACGCGTCGGAGGCGGCAGGGCTGCGATGGCTCAGCGAGGCGGGCGGCTTGCGTGTGCCGGAGGTGCTCGACGTCGGCGAGGACTATTTGGCGCTCGAGTGGATCGAACGCGGGCATCTGGATGCGGCGGGCGAGCGCGAGCTCGGGCGCGGGCTCGCGCTGACGCATGCCGCCGGAGCGCCGCGATTCGGCCGCTTTACCGAGACCGAGAGCGAGACTGCCGTGGATGCCGGGGTCGGCGGCGACGCCGAGGCCGACGCCGCGTGGCTTGGCTCGCTGCGCGTCTCAAACGAGCCGACGGAGGACTGGGCGACGTTCTACGCGGAGCGTCGCCTGCGCCCGCTCGCGCAGCTCGCGTTCGAGCGGAAAAGGCTGGGTCACCGCGGAATCGCAGCTGTAGAGCGGATTTGCGAGCGGATCGGCGAGCTCGCAGGGCCGCCGGAGCGTGCAGCGCGGCTGCACGGCGACCTGTGGTCGGGCAACGTGCTTGCGGGCGTCGACGGGCGTCCGTCGCTGATCGATCCGTCGGCGTTTGGCGGCTATCGCGAGGTCGATCTCGCGATGCTCGCGCTGTTCGGCGGGCTCTCACGCGACGTGATTGAGAGCTACGAGGACGTCACGCCACTCGCGGACGGCTGGAAAGATCGCGTCGGGCTCTACGAGCTGCTGCCGCTGCTTGTCCACGCGATCCTGTTCGGCGGCTCATACGGCGCATCTGTAGAACGCACGGCGCAGCGCTACGGCGGCTGAGCGGCCGGCGCAACGCGG
>Ga0193728_1002136_pt1 | contig 10207 bp, 9 predicted proteins | sample U1c1metaG_FD_143037 | JGI IMG/M metagenome (GOLD analysis project Ga0193728, IMG submission 143037) | Soil microbial communities from a riparian zone of the East river system, Colorado, United States - U1c1 | ecosystem: Environmental > Terrestrial > Soil > Riparian zone | place: USA: East River... | reverse complement strand
CGTTTGTCTTGGCTTTCTTCTGCCGCTGCGATTTGTCTGCCGACCTTGTCCGGCGAGAGAAGGTCGTCCGCGTCCAGCCATTGAATATAATCTCCCTGGCAAAGCTCAAAAGCTCTGTTTCGCGCTGCGGACGCACCTTGGTTTTCTTGGGTGACAACGGAAACATTTCTCGAAGCAAACTGTCGTGCTACTCGAAGCGTCCGATCGCGTGACCCGTCGTCAACGATGATGATCTCCGTCCGCGGCCATGTCTGCACCAGCGCGGATTGAATGGTATCACCGATCCAGCGCTCGGCGTTGTAGGCGGGTATTAGAATGGAAACAAGAGGAGTCATCACAGGACAGAGGTCAGAGGTCAGAAGTCAGGAGCCGTGAATAAACGGTCGTTGTTATGGCAGCGACTTTGTCCCACGAATATCGCTCGTTGGCATATGCCTTGATTTGCGGCCGTCGGGTTTCAAGATTGTGGAATAAGTCGCTGTTAAAGTACTTGTCAATCTTACAGGCAAGATCACCAGAATCCTGTGGTTTGAAGACAAAGCCGGTCTCGCCTTCAATGATTTCTTCCGCCAAGTTCCCGACATCCGCAGCAATGGCGGGCAGGCCAAAGCTGTATCCCAGGAAAAGCACTCCGCTTTGAAACACGTGCATGTACGGCAGAATCAAGACGTCGGCCGCTTTGAAATATAATTCGGTTTCCTCATCCGGGATATATTCGATCTTCTCGATGACGCGATCACCGATGCCACTACTGGCAATGGTGCGTCGAACCTCCTTCCAATAGCTCTCCGTGCCCTTCGGCTTTCCGACAATAAGCAGGCGATAACCGCGGTCTCTCTTTAACAGTTCATTAAAGGCAGCAATCAAATATTCGAGGCCTTTGTAAGGCGCGATGTTCCCAAAAAACAGCAAGGCTCTATCATTCTTGCTTATACCTAGTTGGCGTCTCGCTTCTGCGATCGAAAGGCTGGTGTTCGGAACCGTGTTGTTAATGCCAAATGGAATAACGCTTAACTTGCTTTCGGGAATACGAAACTCGGATATCATCTCGCTTTTCATCCCGTTGGTGTGAACGAAAATATGGTCGCTTAAGTGATACTGAGTTTTCAGGGAGATCCGATTAAGCCATGAATCGTTCGAATCTCGTTTACCCGCGTTAACGTTGTGGGCTGTGAAAACGATCTTCTTTCCAAGCAATCTATAGTAGAGCATCACAAGCGTGCAGTCCAGGAGCTGGAATTTATTGTTCCATAGTATGTGGAATAGCTTTGGCTTTGCCGTCGCGGTATACCCGACGAGCCTCACGTAGTATCTCACTACCCTTAGAACCTTCTCTGCCGGCTTGGCGTCGTGCCGTTGATCGCCTCGCAAGTTCAGAAAATTTACTCGGGGATTGCTGAGGAGCTCCGGCACCCGCAAATCATCGCTACCGATAAAATCAACGTGCATTCCTACCGACGTCAGCGCGGCTGCCATCCCGAGCGCGTAAGGTTTGTCTCCGCCGCCAGTGAGTAAGGCAACGCTGAGCGCCGGATTACGGATGACCGATGACCGATGACCGATGACCGATGACTGAGCGATCTGACCGCTGACCGCTGACATCGGACGTCCCTCTGTCCCCCGTCCTCTGTCCTCGGTCTTCTCTTGCGCAAGCTCTGTCATTTAACCGCTACAGGGCTAACGGCTGGCGCCCTGGCCTCAAGTTGAGTCATTACTGCTTCGAATACTTCATCCATGCTTATTGCCGTGGTCGCACGCTCATCGTATCCCCGCTGGTAAAAGAATTCCTCAAGGAGAGGTGACACGATTTTCTTCTGAACCCCATAATCGTGAATTTCCCATGGGCTGGTGCAGGTGAAAAGTGTGACGCAAGGCGTTCGCGTTCCCAGCGCCAGATGCATTGGCAGGCTATCGCCGCCAACAAGACACCGATGATTGCACACATCGGCCAAGTGCTCAAGCAGGGACGACCTTTTCGGCAGAACATTTACAGTCAACCCATGATCTTCAAGGCGCTGTTTTAGTTGATCGTAATAGGCCCATTTCTTCATAGGCCAAACCGCACCGGCTTCGGCGGCGATGGCAACATCGCCTGATAGCTCGGTTTCAATCGCCCCGGGCATCACATAGGGTTCACCTGAAAAACGCAAGCCTAGGCCGGCAAAGATCAACTCTTGATATGTCCGCCGGTTTAGCAGTTTTAGTCCATCAGCCTTCTGCCGGCCATAGGAACTGATCAGACTGAGATCAAACCAGCACCTAGAGTTGTCGGTGTAACGCAAGCGCCCAGACGAGTCGGCGTAAGCGCCGAAGATCTCGGCAGGCCTGAGGTTCTTCAGAAAAAGGGCAACTTCGAGAGTGTCTTCCACGTTTATGGCCAGGTCGTAGGGAATATCTAAGGCTCTCGCGCGCGCATTCCAGGAGAAATGACGCAGATTATCAGCCAAGCCATCCAGGAACACACAGTTCTTTGCCGCTGTGATCCATGTAACCGAACCGCTCAATCGACGCAAGAGCGGCGTCGTGCGGACAACGTCTCCAGTAGCGCCAAGTTTGATGATCAAGACGTTCATAGACGATACATGCAGCTGTGCGCGTTCAGGCGGGGACACATCAATGACTGCGACCGACACGGCCGCCTCTACACTTGCGCGATCAATCTCCGCCAGTCTAGTCGAGTGTCCCCCACTGTCATGATCGCGGGGTTCTTCAGGCCAGGCTTGCCGTATAGGAGAGGCTTTCCATCCGGTGAGTAAACGCCTCCGCCTGCAGCTTCAACAATGCACTGAGCGGCCGCGGTATCCCACTCCATGGTCGGCAAGTCTCGCAAATAAATATCTGCTTTTCCTTCGGCCACCAGGCAAAATTTGAGTGAGCTTCCCATCGACTGAAGCTGCGGATTCGTCAAGCGCTCCAACATTGCGCCGACCAAAGGTCCTACATGGTCCTTACTGGCTACGACTGTTAAGTGAGAAGAAACGGCGGGCCGGGTCGAAATCCGAGTTGCAGGTAGATCGCCGGCTTGGCGCCAAGACCCGAGATTTCGTGCCCCATAATAGGTAAGACTGAGTGCTGGAGCGTAAATGACGCCCAATAGCGGTGACCCGGCCTCGATCAAGGCAATATTGACCGTAAACTCGTTTGTCCCTTTAAGAAATTCTTTAGTCCCATCCAACGGATCCACCAACCAAAAGGATCTGCCAGTATCAACGGAGCCATTAGTTACGTCGTCCGACTCCTCTGAAACTACAGCAGTCTCGGGCAGCAAGGATTTGAGGGACTGCACCAGAAAGTCATGTGACGCCTCATCCGCCGCAGTCAGAGGAGATGCATCCTCTTTCCAAGTGACGGCCGCTCCGTTATGGTAGATGTCCATGATTCTTTTACCGGCTTGGACCGCCAGTTCACACACTTGCGAAGTTAATCCAACTGCTCGTTCCATTGATTTCCGGTTGAATAGCGAAGCCTCTTGTTTAACGCCTTGGATTCCGTGCTCTTAACCGTTGAGTAAGTCCATCCGGAACGTTGCCTTATTGACGGATCAGCGACGAACAAATCAGCTCAACTGTAAGCACCTTATTTATTTCGTTCAAATAGTTGTGGGTCCCAGCGATGTGACGCGCAACCATGCGTTCAACTAATCGTCGGTCGAAAAACTGTGTGTAAGATGCTTGTGGATTCGATAGCGTTTGCCAGATGAAGTCTGAAAGCTTAGTTTTGATCCAAATACGGTATCCCTCAAATTTTTCCCTTCCAGCAAAGAGGCGTTCCAGCTTCAATTTTTCCAAGCTGCGATCAACCCGAGTCAACCAATGGGGAGCAGAAAACAAGTAGATGTATTCCGTCTTAAACAGGGCCCGGTAAAAGCCGTAACGGAGCTTCGTTACTAGGTGACTATTGTCTCCCATGAGGCCCATATTGGTCAAAATCGCACCCAGTTCGGGGGATTTTTCGCTTATGTAACGTCCTTGTACCTGTCCTGCCGCTCGGACCTCAGGTGGGGCCTGAAACATCAGCTTAACCAAGTCATTATCTAGATAAGGTGTCCGCAAAATAACCTGGGACTGCTCAACCGCAACCCGCCCGAATTCGTACCACGGAATCTCTTCAAAAACCGTGTTGAAGAGAGAATGCTTCTGACTGAATTTGTCTTTAGGTTGTAATTGATTCAAGAACGGTCTGAAATCAGGGTGAAAGAAATCCCTCTTGTAATTCAACCAAGGGATAAGTTTCCTGTTCTTTACTACTTCACTGCCAAATTTTCCTGTCAGGCGAATAGGAGCGATGTCGCGCGCGACCTGATTAAGATAGACGTCATGCGCCCCAAATGCGTCGTGCGTCCCATCAGAAAGATAAACGCTCCTTTGTGCAAAGCCTCCAAAGTCCTTAAAGAAGCCTTGATCGATTCTGATGACATCGAAGCGGTAATTTTGGAGTTTTGCGATCTCCCGCGCGGTTCCAATGTCGAAAGTTTCTCCCCAAGCTCCACCATACGTGCAGCAGGAAAGTGATTCGTTATGATTCGGGATAGCAGCCAGAATTAATCGGCTATCAAGTCCGGCAGTTAATGCAAGAGCGGTCTTTTGAGACCCTCGAGCATATCTGGGAAAAACTCGAGTTACGGTTTCAGCAAATTTTTCATACAGCTCGTCAGGCGGAAGCGAGGACTGTTGTTCCCAATCAGTTGGATCAAAATAACGTTGCTTTTTTGGACAGAAGCTGTTTTCGAACACCCACGATGATCCGCCTGGCAATACTGAAATTCCGCCAAAGAGCGTCTTATTTGCAGTTACGCAATTGAACCGGATGTACTCTGCCACCGACTCCGGATCCAGCGTCCTCAGGGTGCTACGAACCTTCAAAAGAGATTTGGCCTCTGAGGCAAAAAGGAACTCGTCTTTCCCCTCATGGAGATAGATCCGACTCATCCCGTACCTGTCATTAAAGAGAGTGATTTTTCCACCGTGGAGATCCACGAGGAGTCCGCAAAACCAGCCGTTCAATCGACCAAGGAAGTCATCACCACTTTCTTCGTAGAGTTTCAGAAGATATCGGGCACTGGAAACATCAACCCCATTGCTCGAACGCCGCAACCCGATAAGTGTGTCCCCGTCCAGGTAGTTCTCGCCCTGAAAGATTAGGATTAGTCCTCGGCTTTCATCCACCAGAGGCATACAATCGGCAAACGACGCTTCGTGACCCATCCAGCCTATGTACAGCCCTAAGTCTTTGTTTACATATTTGCCTCCACGGTAAAATGCTTCGTGCCGCATCTCTTCGACCATGAGATCCAAATCTTTCTCGATCCCATCGTAGGACTTGTTGCTTATAATTCCCGTTATGCCAGGCATGGACGTAAAACGGTTGCTACCTCGACAGCAGAATGCGTGTAAAGCGACCTACTCGCCCACTTACGGAAAATCGTCGCATGTAGGTAGCCTTAGGTGCTGCAGTCATTTCGTCTTGTTAACCCTTGCCTTAATCTTAAGCTCTGAACCGTGACGACGGATAAAGCCGCTCCTGAAAAAGGCTCGATTATGATTTCGTAGCTCCAATTCTCGGAGGAATAACATCATGCGTTTTGGCATCATTTCCATCATTAGTAAATTGCGTGAGTTATAATCGAGAATGTCGAAGCCCGAGGCTGTTAAAATGTTTATGTACCAGCGAAACGAGCGAAGATATTCGAGCTTCGTCTGTTTGTGCAGCATTAGTTTGATCCGTTTCGCTGCCCACAAAGTCAATAGGTAGACCGAAGAGATGTTCTTCACGTGAAGAACAAGGCTTCCGTTCTCTGTTAGAACCCGCTTGAACTCCTCTAGAGCTTTTCGTACCTCTCTATCATCTAGAAACTGGAGGACGCTCATGCAAAGAACTCTATCAACAGAACAATCTTGCAGCGGTATATCTGTAACAGGGCCAACTACAACCTGCACATTGGTAATCTCCTTTGAGCGAATTCGTCCTTGGAGGCGTTCAATCGCACTGTCTGAGTAATCCATCCCGATCATCCGGTTAACGGTTGAGTGCATTAAGAATACAACCCTGCCTGCTCCGCATCCCGCGTCAAGAACCACGTCCGAAGCTTTCGCGCCAATGAAATTGATTAGCTCCTCGTCGGCCAGATATTCAAGTTGCCTCTCGCGTGCACTCCTTCCTAGATCAGATTCGTAGTGCGAGATATAAGCGTCCTCGGACGCGGCCGAGATATTTTGTTGCCATCTACTTTTCCAATATGTTTCCCAATCCATATGGCTGCTTGTTAAGTTTGCGACCGACACTCGAGCGCTAATTGCGGCTCTAAAATCCTATCGAACGCGCGAATGTAAAATGCAATCCCATGTTCCATCGAGTCGATCATGGATTTCTTAGGAGGGCGCTATTCGTGACGCGGGTCACCGGGTGGATCATGTGAGCCATGTCAATTACCTTAGAATTGCTGCAACAGTCTATTGGAATTTTAGAACCGCTAGCTTTAATCGTTAAGTTAGCGGAGAGGGGAAGGATTCGAACCTCCGATGCGGTTTCCCGCATAGCCGCCTTTTCAGGCGAGCTGCCTTAAGCCACTCAGCCACCTCTCCTAGAAAGTCCAATACTTCACTTCTCCCAGTTTTCACAATGTTTTCTTTCAAAGCCGCGGCTTTAACGCCACTGTCGCGCATAGACTGGGCGAAGATCGTCGGTCAAGTCGAAAAATCGGGTGCGTGTCAGGGTCGTACTCCATTATTTTCATGGCGCGCTTCGTCAAAGTCGTAATCAGCCACTTATCAACAGCTGGTATTACATCCCGCCACCGCACTGCTGCGCTGGGATCAAACGCCTTTTTCTGTTTACCAGTCAGGCTCGAGCGCTGATGGTGATGGACCCCCCTTTCCGGATGGAGCAAATCCTCGGTGAACTCCACTTCAATGAACTTACATAGGTCCCGTAGAGTTTTCTCTGGTTCGGCCAATAAGTCTTCGTAACCAAACAGTTTGTAATTACGAAGATGTCGAAACCGACGATGCAACCGTGCCGTCCGCCGGTATTGGACAATAACAAACCAGATGCTGAGTTTCCGTATTAGCCAGGCAAGCCTCGGGTGCTGCAGCACCTTAATGGCTGTGCCCGAGGGATCGTTGGTCTTCGACATGGCCAACGCCCGAGGGTCGCGGGTGATGTGCATGATCTTGCAATTAGGGAACCAGGCGAGCAATTCCGGTATGTGCTCGACATCAACAGGAAACTTAACACACGCTCGCTCGCAGCCGCCGAATCGCGTAATCTCCTCAATGACAATTATGGCGATCGCCCCCAAACTTCTGTCCGATCGCTTGATTCGGCGCGAGATTTCTCTCTTGATGTCAGGGTTCTTAGCTGCTTCAATATTCTCGAACCTCCAAAACGCACCTTCCAGCCCGGGCAGATTCCGTTTTGAAAAACACAGATTCACCATCTTTTCAACATTCTCATCCCTCGATAGGTCACCTACTTGGGTCTTTAGAAAGTACCTGAAATCTCTCTGCCTCGCTGGACCCAAAAAGCGTGTCTCAGTGAGTCTCATAACGCCAGGACCCATGGCAATAAGGTTGTGCCACAGAGTGCTCCCAGTGCGGTGAAGCCCGACAATAAATATCGGGTCATTCATAACAGTCGAGATCCTTTCGGACGATGCAAACTATGTCCCCCCCAATACCGAGCGCACGACTTAATATTGAATTCACTATTGAAACAAGAGGGTTAAATGCGAGTCTCCTCAAAATCAACGTATCGATCTTCAATGTGAAAAAGCATCTGACGTTTGAATAACTTGCAAAATGCTGGCGTGCCTGTTTTAGCGTGTGATAACGCCACGGGCCGTCGCAGTTCGCAAATTTAAGGTTCGTATTGTAGGCGAAAATCAACGCACCGCGAGGCTTAACGTACCGCATCAACCGATCAGTCACACTGTGGCTCCTGGAAAAGTCCTCCACATTGTACAGCGAGAACGAACGAACAAACACGCAGTCAAAGGCGTCGCCTACGGGAAAGGTATTAATGTCACCAACGATGAACCGCATATCGGATCCGCCGTAGCTTTTACATGCTGCACGGATTCCAGTCTCGCTGATATCCACCGCAGTTACCCACATCCCACACTCCCTTAGTAAGCTCGAGAAAAAGCCCTGTCCACATCCGACGTCAAGAATAGTCGAGCCCGGACTTAAGCCTGCCTTGGACAATAGGCTTTTTAAGTAACATTTGTAGATCCACTCCTTGTAGGCAAAGCGATTGTCTTTCTCATAATAGGCATCGTAATACTCTTTTGTGCGATGCATCTGATACTTACCGCGCTGCTTTCTTGCGGTTGGAGATTCCTGTGTCGCTACCGGAATTCCCCACGAGCTCTACTGGTCGACAACCATATTTCGTAGCATACCATTTGGCTCGCAACGCTAGCAGCCGCAGCATGACCTTGTCCGGGATCAGTCCCCTTACCCCTGTGTGCAATCCAAGCCGCAAGGCGATCGCGCCTTTAAAAGTCAGTGGCACGAAGTATTCCGGAATTGGGATCCTTTCAAAGCCATTGCTTTCCTGAAATTCCCCATGCCCGCCTCTGCGCCACATCATGTAAACGATATGAGGAACTTTGCGGCCAGCGCAAATTTCAACCGCCTTCGCGATCATGCCATTCATGGGGGCCTTGTCCCGATGGTCTATCTTGTCCAAAATTAGTGTCAACATGGCGTACCTGTCGGCGAACAGGAGCTTAATAAATCCGATCAATTCCTTTCCGTAATAAGCAGTAATGAAAATCGACTCATTGAGATCGAGAGACATCTCTTTCTTAACCGTCTCAAAGTCCTTCCCGTAATGCCAGAAGCGCTTACCGCGGCGCACGGGTGCCTGATTAAAGATATCCATGATTCCGCGCACCAATTCGTCAGTTAATTCGGTTTCCTCGATAACCACGCCGAATTTCGCCGATTTTTTAATTTTGTTTCGTGCCTTGGGGCTAATCTGTTTCTGCAGCCAGTGTTTATATTCCGTGACCGGAATGGCGGCAACATATCGCCATTCTTTATGATACGCATACTTAGTTTCAGTCTCTGGAATTCGCTGCCAGAACCTGAGGAAATCTATTCTCACTGGACAGGCCCTTAGCTCTCGCACTACGCGATCCGGATCGTCGACATCCTCTTGCCACTCGTACTTGAGTGCAGCTGTCTTGATAAAGCGCCCGGAGATGATAAAGGCCCTGCCCTCAGCGCGGACGGCATCGAGACGTACGGGCACGCCTTTCCAACGGATTGTCTCCTGATAAATCACTTCATCTGTGCTTGAGGACATGCTGTGAGAAATAGACTGGCCGAACCTAAACGGAATCACCACAGAGCTGGGAACGGGGCGCTGTCGCTAATCGACAATTCCCAGCCCTTAGGGGTTGTCTCGATCGAATTCCGCGCAACCATTGCTCGAACATCACCAGACTGAACAAAAGCTTATGGTTGTCTTGTCGTCCCGATCGGTGGGCCTCCAGGAGTTTTTGCACCGGCTCGGGTTTAAGTAGCTCAAACATCAGAGAGTTTCCATCCAAAAGCAGTTCCGGAAGCTTTCCCCGGATCGACGAGTGGAACCATTCATCCACCACGTTTACTGCAAAACCGCGTTTCTTGCGGTTAAGGATCCGCTGCGGCAAGTAGCTATGACAAACCTGCCGGTGCAGCCATTTGCGACTTCCATTGCGGATTTTGAAACTCGCGTTGAGCCGTTGCACGTATTCGACAATCGTACGATCCAGATAAGGCACGCGGACTTCCAAGGCATGCGCCATGGAGAGCTTGTCCGCGTACATGAGTAACTCGTCCGGAAGCGAAGAGCGGAGTTCGAGAAGCTGGAAGCCGCCCAGCTCATCGGTGTGCGCCATTTGTGGAGCCAGGCCGCGCCAGTAATTGACGAGTTGTCGATCTTGCCCATCGGGAAGCAGACCATCCTGGAAGAGTCCATCGATAGTTTCTGGGGGCGCCAGAGAAAAAACATCCTGGTAGCGCTTGAGGCGGTCCCCGGTCCCGAGCGAAAAGACGCCGCGCTTTAACATTTCATTGCGAGGCAGTCGGCTGACAGCGGAGCCCACAATTGAGCGAAAGCCAGTAGGCAACCCGCGCCACCAGTCTCCGTAATGAATTCCCAAATGCCGTTTGTATCCGCCAAACAATTCATCTGGGCCCTGGCCGATGAGGGCGACTTT
>Ga0193728_1002135_pt1 | contig 10208 bp, 8 predicted proteins | sample U1c1metaG_FD_143037 | JGI IMG/M metagenome (GOLD analysis project Ga0193728, IMG submission 143037) | Soil microbial communities from a riparian zone of the East river system, Colorado, United States - U1c1 | ecosystem: Environmental > Terrestrial > Soil > Riparian zone | place: USA: East River... | reverse complement strand
CCGCCCATCGGGACCCAGTGCGGCGCATACCTCAGCCGATGTTTCGACCGCCAGCGCAGCGCGCTGCTCGGGCGGCATCCCCGCGACCAGCGTGCGGATCGGCTCGGCCTCCGCGTGCGTCACCGACAGCCTCACGTGACAGCAATCCGAGCAGCCCGAGCTGCATTGCATGTCGTCACCGTGGCGAGCGGTGACTCGTGCGAAGAAGCCATCGATCTTCGCTACTAGCTCGTGGTATCGGGACACTTGAAGCGAGCATAGCGGTCATGGACCTCAACGACATCGTCGTCTTTACGAAGGTCGCCGAAACCAAGAGCTTTACCGGTGCGGCGGATGCACTCGGCTTACCGAAATCGACGGTCAGCCGAAAGCTGGCGCAGCTCGAGGAGCGGCTCGGCGTTCGGCTCGTGCAGCGCACGACGCGCAAGCTCGCGCTCACCGACATCGGCGAGATGTACTACCAGCGCTGCAAGGGCATCGTCCACGACGTGCTCGAGGCCGAGAAGCTCGTCACCGACATGCAGGCGACGCCGCGCGGTCGGCTGCGGATCTCCGCGACCGTCGATTTCTCGACGCGCTGGCTCGGCGACATCGTCGCGAGCTTCCTCGCGGAGCACCACGAGATCAACATCGAGCTCGAGGCCTCCGACGAGGTCGTCGATCTGATCGAGGACGGCTTCGACGTCGCGGTGCGGTTCGGCCCGATGCCGGAGTCGACCCTGATCGCGCGCCGGCTGTGCACGCTCTCGCTCGTGCTCGCCGCGTCGCCCGCGTACGCCGCGAAGAATCAGATCAAGTCGATCGACGAGCTCGACGCCGCCGAGCACGTGGTGTTCACGCCGACCTCCGCGACCCAAGCGTGGACGTTGCTCAACGGCGAGCAGACCCACGAGTTCGGCCGCCCGGCGCGGTTCGCGAGCAACAACTACGGCGCGGTGCGCGACGTCGCGCTCGCGAGCGGCGGTGTGGCGCTGCTGTCCGAGTTCATGATCGCGGAGGATCTCGCCGCCGGCCGCCTCGTGCGCGTGCTGCCCGAATGGCGCACGCGCGTGACCGAGGTCCACGCCGTCTATCCAGCGCGCCACAACCTTCCGCCGCGGCTCACGCTGTTCCTCGATCATCTCGCGAAGGCGCTCAACCCGCCTCCGTGGGAGCGATCATGACGATCACGCTCGACGACGTCCTCAACTGGGCCGACCTCTACCTCGTTCCGATCGGGATCAAGATCCTGTTCGCGCTCGTGATCTTCATGGTCGGCCGGTGGATCGCGCGCATGGTGCTGCGCGCCCTCGACCGCGTGATGGAACGCAGCAAGATGGACATCTCGCTGCGCAAGTTCCTCGGCGACGTCTCGTACGCGGTGTTGTTCGTGGTCATCATCGTCGCCGCGCTCGATACCGTCGGGATCAAGACCACGGCGGTGATCGCGGTGCTCGGCGCCGCCGGCCTCGCGGTCGGCCTCGCGCTACAGGGCTCGCTGTCGAACTTCGCCGCGGGCGTGATGTTGATCGTGCTGCGCCCCTACAAGGTCATGGACCTCGTCGTCATCGGCAAGTACACCGGCCGCGTCGACGCGATCCGGGTGTTCCACACGGTCATCATCACGTCCGACAACCGCGAGATCACGATCCCGAACGGCCAGATCATCATCGCGCCGATCGAGAACCTCACCGTGCTCGGCCGGCGCCGCGTCGACCTCATCGTCAGCGTGCCGGAGACCGCGAGCCTGCCGCAAGTTCGCGAGCTCCTCGCCGGCGTGATCGCCTCCGAGGATCGGTTTCATACGACGCCGCCGCCGACGATCGAAATCTCGGAGGTCACCCACGCTGCGGTCAAGCTGCAAGTCCGGCCGTGGACGGCATGCGACGACTACGCCACGGTGTCGGCCGAGACGATGGAGAAGATCAAGACCGCGATGGACGGCGCCGGCGTCAAGTACTCGGTCGCGATGCAGGCGACGGCGTGAACAAGGCGCTGCTCGCGGCCGGTGCGATCGATGGTGCGATCGCGGTCGCCGCAGGAGCGTTCGGCGCGCACGCGTTGAAGGAGCGGCTCACCGACAAGGCGCTCGCCGTGTTCGAGACCGCCGCGCGCTACCAGATGTATCACGCGCTCGCGATCGTGCTGTGCGCGGCTGTGGCCGGCAGCGTGGCAGGTGCACGGCTCTCGGGCTGGCTGTTCCAGGCCGGCATCGTGGTGTTCTCCGGCAGCCTGTACGCGCTCGCGCTCACCGACGTGAAGCTGCTCGGCGCGATCACGCCGTTCGGCGGGCTCGCGTTCATCGCCGGCTGGGTGTGGCTCGCGGTTTCGGCGCTACGTTGAATCCGGTTGCATAGGTGTACAAGTGACACTATCATAGCGGAATGGACGCTCTCTATCGCCGCAGCTACGCGGCCGCGGACGTGATGCGGGCGCACCCGCCGCAGCTCGACGATCGCAACAAGCGGCTCGTGTTCGAGCTCGCGATGGCCGGGCCGGCGCCGGCGGGCACGATCGAGGTCACGCGGTGGGCGGCGCGGCTGTTGCCGGCGGAGCTCGAGCCGATTCGCACCGAGCAGCTCGCGATGGCCGGCTACTACGACTACGCCGGGCCGAGCGACGGCGTGTGGCACGTCAACTTCGCCGACCCGAGCCTGTTCGTCGCGTACGGCTCGCCGTTGCTCGCGCAGGACGAGCTGCAATGCGCCGAGCATCCCGCGCTCGGCTCGGTTCGCGAAGCGCTCGACGCCGAGCAGCTGCCCGCGATCACCGAGGACGATCAACCCACGCCGATCCTGATCGCGGGCGTCGAGCGCCGGTGCACGCTCGAGACCGCGCCGGATCTGGCAGCGAGCCGGCCGTACGGGCTCTACGGCAATCGCTTCGCGCGCGCCGAGCCGGAGGCGATCCGTCGCGCGGTCCGCGTGCATCGTCCGCCGCCGTGCTCGAACTTGATCGCGATCGCGGCGCCGGTCGGGCGCGGCCGCTACACGCGCGCGACGATCGAACGGATCCTCGTCACCGCGGTCACCGGGTTCGGCGCCGCGGCCTTCGAGTCGGCGCGCAAGTGGCCGGGCGCGCGGTTCGAGGTCCGCACCGGGTTCTGGGGCTGCGGCGCGTTCGGCGGCAACCGCGAGGTGATGACGCTGCTCCAGCTGCTCGCCGCGCGGATCGCCGGCGTCGATCGACTGCGGTTCTACGCGTTCGACGACGCAGGGCGCGCCGACTTCGAGGCCGGTGCGGCCGCGCTCGAGCGTGCGCTCGCCGGTTCAGCGACGCTGCCCGACGTGATCTCGCGGATCGATGCCGCGGGGTACGTCTGGGGCACGAGCAACGGCACCTAGCCCACGATCACGTCGACGCCGCCGCCGTGCTTCTCGGTCCTGATCGGCACGTCGAGGAATGCGCCGATCGTCTCGATGTTCGTCGTCGCGTGGAGCGTGAGGTCGTCGCAGCGGAACCGCCCGCCGCCGGCGACCGCGAGCGGTAGCAACAGCTGATCCGCGAGGTGCTCGCCGACCGGGACCGCGGCCTCGAGAAAATCCTCGAGCGCGTCGAGCGCGTCGTCGGCGACATCCTCGGCCGGATAGCCTTTGCGGCCGTGCGAGGTCACGAGCTCGCGCGCGCCGCTCGCAAGCTCGACCTCGGCCATGAACAAGTTGTGGGGCCCGTCGTGCGTGAGCTCGCGGACCTCGCACGCCGGGTCTTTCATCCGCTCCTGTGCGCACGCGATCTCGCGCTCGGCGATGTGGCGCGGCAATCCGGCGACGATCGCGGTCACCCGCCGTGCGACGACCTCGCCCGCAGTCATCACCTCGATCGGCCGCAGCTTCGAGGCCCCGATCTCGACGACGATCTTGCCGCCGCCCTTGGGCAGAAAGCCGTGCTTGACGAGCGTCAGCGTCACGTCGGCACCCATCGCCCGCAGGTGCGGCACGAACACGCGGTCGAGGAACTCGAACGGCGGTGCGAGCGGGTTGTGCGTGCCGCCGGTGACCTCGAGCCGCAGCGGCTTGCCGCTCGCGAGCGCCGGGACGAGCACGGTCTGGATCAACAGCGTCGTCGAGCCGGCGGTGCCGATATCGATGGCGATCACGCTCGCCTGATCGCCGCCCGGAACGAGCTCGAGCTCCTGCATGCCGGGCTCGAGCTCCGCGCCACCCGGCGCCATCGCGCGCCCGTTGCACAGCCGCGCCGCCGCTTTCACGCACGCGAGATGCTGCGGTTGCAACCCGGGCCGTTTGCGCCCGGCGCGGACCCGCTTCATCTGCAGCTTGCGGTTCGTGATGATCGCGAGCGCGAGCGACGTGCGCAGGATCTGGCCGCCACCCTCGCCACGCGAGCCGTCGATATCGACCGGCAGCCTCATCCCTTCACGCACACGACCTGGCGCAGCTCGTGGACGATGTCGACGAGGTCGGCCTGCGCGGCCATCACCTTGTCGATCGGCTTGTACGCCATCGGCGTCTCGTCGATCACGCCTGCATCCTTGCGGCACTCGATGCCCTCGGTCGCCTTCGCGTGATCCTCGACGGTGAACCTGCGCTTCGCCTCGCCGCGCGACATCGCGCGCCCGGCGCCGTGGCTGCACGAGCTGAACGACTCGGGGTTGCCCTTGCCGCGCACGATGTAGCTGCGCGCGCCCATCGAGCCCGGGATGATGCCGAGGTCGCCGGCGCCGGCACGCACCGCACCCTTGCGCGTCACGAACACGTCGTGGCCGAAGTGGTGCTCCCGCTCGACGTAATTGTGGTGGCAGTTGACCGCGTGCTCGCCGAGCGCGAACCGTGGCAGCTCCTTTCGCGCCGCCGCGAGCACCGCGTCCATCATCAGCGTGCGGTTCGTCATCGCGTAGCGCTGCGCCCAGCCGACCGCCTCGACGTAGTCGGCGAAGTGGCTCGTGCCCTCGCGCAGGTACGCGAGGTCTTGATCGGGCAGGTTGCGCACGTGGTGCTTCATATCGCCCTTCGCGAGCTCGATGAAGTACTGGCCGATCCGGTTGCCGACGCCGCGCGAGCCCGAGTGCAGCATGAACCACACGTGATCCGTCTCGTCGAGACAGACCTCGATGAAGTGGTTGCCGGTGCCGAGCGTGCCGAGGTGATTGACGTCATTGCCGCCGCGGATCTTCGGGTGGTTCGCGAGGATCCGCTCGAAGTCCTTGCCGAGCGTCTTCCACGCGCGGTCGGTCGTCCCGGGCAGCTTGCTCCACGCGCCGCGGTCGCCCTTGCCGCCGTTCGCGGTGCGGCCGTGCGGCACCGCCTTCTCGATCTGCGAGCGCAGCCGCGCGAGCGAGTCGGGCAGCTGGATCGCAGGCAGATCCGTCTGCATCGCGACCATGCCGCAGTTGTGAACGAACACGCCCACCTCAAGTGCGAAGTTGCCGTGCTCGGGCACCGTGAGGCAGTACACGTCCTCGCGCTCGGTCAGTCTTTCGACGCTGGCAACCTTGTGGTTGTAGCCGTGTTTGTACAGGCGGTGATCGTGGAGTCCGATGTAGCTCTTCACCTCGACGCCACACGTCTCGCATGGATAGAGGCGATGCGCGAGCTCGCGGCTCTTGGCCCTACCGCGCGCGCTCTCGTTGTAGCCGACCAGGAACTTCTTTCCGCGCTTCCCGTTACCGGAGATCGACGCGCGGAAGTGCTCCGGGCGCTCGGTCATGTAACGAAGGATGTTCTTCGCACCGCGTTCCGCGAAATACGCGTGGCCCTCAACAGTTTCGGCCTTCGCGCATAGCGCGGCCTTGCGTCGAGTCTCGAACTCCGACGATTGCCAGTGCTCGTTTCGCTCGACGAGCTCGCGATGAAATCGCGAGTGATCGTTTGCACCCATGAACATGAGGTTCGTTGGTGCATTGTTCGCCTCATCAAAGTCGACGTGATGGATGACCGTGCGTTGACCTTCGAACTTGGGCACTGGACCGAGAAGGCCAGACCGCGCCACGATCCAATGGGCCTTCTGCATGCGGCCCGAGTAGTTCTGTTGAACGAGGACATAGCCATCCCGATCGGTCTCCCGATACAGCGGCATCAGCGAATCTCCAACCTCGAGGGCGTCAGCACGCACGTACGTCCCGTTGCGGCGCATGAACTCGTGGTCTGGCGTGCAGCGAATGCTCTGCCCGCTATCCAACCTCACGCACACAAGGGCTGCTTTTCGACGCGTGCGCTTGGCGGTGGCACGTGCGAACACGACACGGCCGCTCGGTGTGCAGGAGTACACGACGAGCTCCTTGTTCTCTCGCGCGAGCTCACAGATGGGTCGCGACTTGCCATCGGCGAGGGGAACGAGCGTGTCGCCGCTGAAACATCCGATGTCGACGCCTACCGCCGCCGGTATGATCGCGCCTTCGGTGGGCACGACGCTGCCGATCGTTGCGCCCATACCATAGTGGACGTCCGGCATCACCGCGACGTGATGGAAGATGATTGGAAGCTGCGCCGTGTTGATAAGCTGCTTACGCGCGGCATCTTCCACGCCCACCCCGTCGATCCACGCCTTGATCGGTACGTTATCGGTCTCGATGATCTGCATCGGCTGCCCTCGGCAGCTGGCGCCCGCGATCGTCGCGTTCGCACGGCACGCCCGGTACCGTACTCTACGCGAACTAACTCGAGTGTCGAGACGTCAAATGCGGCGCGACACAGGCGCGGTGCCCGCCGCCGCAGCGGCCGTGTACAGCGGGACCTCGATCGCTAGCGCCGCGGTCACGGTCGGCCGCGTGCGGATCCGCTCCACGTATGCCTTCAGCGACGGGTATGCGTTCAGCGACAGCCCGCCGTGCGGCGCGACGAACAAGACCCAGAACAGATAGCAGTCGGCGACCGAGAACGCGTCGAGCAAGTAGTCGTGATGATCGAGCCGGCGCGCGACCTGCGCGAACATTGCGTCGACATTGGCGCGACTCCACGCATCGGAGCCCGCGGCGACGTTCGTTCCGAACACCGGTTGGAGGTGCTTCTTGTGCAGCTCGGTCCCGATGAACCCGAGCCACTCGGCGAGGCGATAGCGCTCGGGTGAATCCGGCCGGGGCGCGAGGTGCTTCGCGGGCGCGCGGTCCGCGACGTACGGCAGCACGGCAGTGAGCTCGGTGAGCACGCTGCCATCGGGCAAGCCGATCGCCGGCACGATCCCGTGCGGCACGATCTGACGGTAGTCGCGCCCGTCGGGCAGGCGCTTGGTCTTGCCGTCGACGAGGTGGAGCACCGGCGTGATCCCGGCCTCGAGACAGGTGACGTGAACGGCGAACGATCCGGCGAGAGGAGCGAAGTAGAGGTCCATGCCCGAACATTCGCTTGCAACCCGCGCGCACAACAGCGCATTGTTTCCATGGAAACAATGCAAACCACGCATGATCGGCTCGAGGTCCGCCACCTGCGTCTCGTTCGCGCGATCGGCGAGGAGGGCAGCGTCACCCGTGCGGCCGGCAAGCTGCACCTCTCGCAATCGGCGGTCAGCCACCAGCTGCTCGATCTCGAGCGCGACCTCGCGACAAAGCTGTTCGATCGCGTCGGCAAACGAATGGTCGCGACCGCGGCCGGCACCCGGATGATCACCGCGGCGGAACAGCTGCTCGGCGAGCTCGCCGAGCTCGAGCGCGACGTGGTCGCGAGCTCGAGCAAGCGTCAGACCCTGCGCGTCACCGCGAGCTGCTTCACCGCTTATGGCTGGCTGCCGACCGCGCTCACCAAGTTCGGCGAGACCCATCCGCAGCTCGACCTCGACGTCGTGATCGAGGCGACGCGCCGGCCGGTCGAGGCGCTGATCGCCGACGAGGTCGACCTCGCGATCGTGACCGAGCCGCCGCGCGATGCGACCTATCAGCGCGCGCAGGTCGTCGACAGCGAGCTCGTCGCGGTCGCCCGCGTCGATCACCCGCTGTGCAAGCGGATCCAGCGCGGCGCGCTGCGCTGGGGTGCGCTGCGCGACTGCGAGCTGTTGTTCCACGATCTCACCGACGAGAACTTCACGCTGCTCACGACCGCCGTGCGGGAATCGTGGCGGCGCGAGAGCGGCGAGCGCCTGACTGCACCGCTCGCGATCCGCAAGATCCCCCTCAGCGAAGCGATCCTCGATCTCGCTCGAGCGGGCCGCAGCGTCGCGATCGTCGATCGCTGGACGATCGAGCACAGGCTCGGCCGCTCGCTGCGGCTCATGCCGATCGTGCCGCGGGCGCCTCGGATGTTCACCGCGGTGTGGCGGCGCGCGAACCCGCGGGGGCTACCGATCGACGACCTGCTCGAGACGATCACGACGACCGCCACTAAGCACGTCGCGACCCACCGGCGCCGCGCTCAGCGGTAACCCTGCGCCTGCAGGTTGAACAGCGTCGCGTAGCGGCCGCCCGCCGCGACGAGCTCGTCGTGCGTGCCGCGCTCGATGATCGCGCCGTGGTCGAGCACGATGATCTGGTCCGCCATTCGCACCGTCGAGAACCGGTGCGAGATCACGATCGCGATCTTGTCGTCGGTGAGCTCACGGAAGCGCTCGAAGATCTTGACTTCGGCCTCGGCGTCCATCGACGCGGTCGGCTCGTCGAGCACGAGGACATCGGCCTCGCTGCGCATGAACGAGCGCGCGAGCGCGACCTTCTGCCACTGGCCGAGCGACAGCTCGCGGCCCGAGCGGAACCACTTGCCGAGTTGCGTGTCGTAGGTGTCGGGGAACGTGTCGATGAACGGCTTCGCGAGGCCGCGGTCAGCGGCATCGGTCCAGCGCCCGCGGTCGTCGTACGCGCGGTCATCGCCGGCGCCGATGTTCTCGCCGACCGTGAGCTGGTAGCGGACGAAGTCCTGGAAGATGACGCCGATCCGGCGGTGGAGCGTCGAGCGGTCCCACTCGCGAAGGTCGCGGCCGTCGAGCGTGATCGTGCCGGCGCTCGGCTCGTAGAGCCGGGTGAGCAGCTTGATCAGCGTGGTCTTGCCGGAGCCGTTCTCGCCGACGATCGCGAGCTTGCTGCCCGGCTTGATGTGCAGCGTGATGTCGTCGACCGCGCGCTCGTTGGTGCCCGGATACTCGAACGTCACGTGATCGAAGCGCACGCCGTCGCCGGGCACGGTGCCGGTGGTCGCGGTGCCGCTGGTCGTGATCGTCGGCGTGTCGAGGAACTCGTAGAGGTTCGACATGTAGAGGTTGTCCTCGTACATGCCGCCGATGTCGCCGAGCGCGCTCGACAGCGCGGATTGCGCCTGTTTGAAGACTAGGACGTACATCGTCATGTCGCCGATCTTGATCACGTTGTCGATCGTCGCGAACGCGATCCACAGGTACATCCCGTAGAACGCCAGCTGGCCGATCGTGCCGAGCCCGAGCGCCCACAGCCCGCGGTTGATCGCGATGTGGCGGTCGCCGGCGTAGATCTTCTCGAAGATCGCGCGGTAGCGATCGAGGAAACGCGGCCCGAGGCCGAACAGCTTGACCTCCTTCGCGTAGGCGTCCTGCGCGATCACCATCTCGACGTACATCTGCTCGCGCGCTTCGGGCGTGCGCCAGCGCGACAGCCGGAACGCATCGCGCGAGAACTTGAGCTCGGAGATGAACGGCGGGATCGCCGCGGCGACCAGCACCGCGAGCGCGATCGGCGAGAACAGCGCGAGCAGGTAGGCGTAGCCGATCAGCGAGACCATGCTCTGGCCGAGCTCGAACGCCTGTGACACCAACGACAGCGGGCGCGACGATGCCTCGCGCCGAGCGCGGGTCAGCTTGTCGTAGAGCTCGCTATCCTCGAATTGGGTCAGCTCCAGCGTCAGCGCCTTGTCGAGGATCTCGACGTTGATCTTCTGGCCGAGCTGCTGGCGCAGCAACGAGCGAAAGATCCCGAGCGTGCGCTGGGTGAGCGCCGCCGCGACCACGAGCGCGAGCTCCGCGCCGACCCACATCATCGCGTCGTGGTGATCGTGACTCGACGCTTGCAGCGCGTCGTAGATCGAGTTGACCAGCCGCTTCATGACGTACGCGATGCCGATCGGCAAGATGCCACCGACGAGGCTTCCGATCGCGAGCCCGAGGGTGAGCGCGCGATTCGTCGACCACACCAGCGCGATCGCGCGCCTGATGTAGCGGAACACGCCGAGGTAGTTGCGCAGCTCGAACTTCTCGGGTGGCGGCGTCACAGCCTGCTTGCCGTGCGGGCTGGCGCCCTTCGCCGCGCCACCACCACCGCCGCCACCACCGCCGCCGCCACCACCACCGCCGCCGCCACCGCCACCGCCGTATGCGAGGCCGGG
>Ga0193728_1002132_pt1 | contig 10213 bp, 7 predicted proteins | sample U1c1metaG_FD_143037 | JGI IMG/M metagenome (GOLD analysis project Ga0193728, IMG submission 143037) | Soil microbial communities from a riparian zone of the East river system, Colorado, United States - U1c1 | ecosystem: Environmental > Terrestrial > Soil > Riparian zone | place: USA: East River... | reverse complement strand
CCCGCCCACCCAGACCTGGCCGTCGTCGTCGCGAGAGACGTGCACCCGGCCGCGGCGGCCGAGCACGGTGCCCTGGCTGGCCACGTACGGCGCGCTGACCCGGCCGGCGGAGATCAGCCACTGCCCGAGCGAGGCGTTCAGGCTGCCGGTCACGGGGTCCTCGCCCGAGGCGCCGTCGCCCTTGGAGAACAGCGCGCGCACCTCCAGCGCCTCCGGCGAACCGGGCGGATAGGGTCCCGCCACGCCGATGTCCAGGTCCCCCACGTCACCGGGCTTGAGGGCCAGGACGGCGTCCGCGCTGGCCAGCAGGACGGCCACCCAGCCCGGCCCGTTGTCGGCCCACTGCAGGTCCACGATGTCGTCGCGGTCGATGTGCAGCACGTCCGCGATGTGGCGGGCCAGCGGCTCGTCGACCGGGCCATCGCGCAGCAGCGGCGGCGCGGCGAAGGCCAGCCCGGCGGTCGTCTGGCGGACCGTCACCAGCCCGGCCCCGCCCTCCTGGACCACCTCCCCGGCGCGCCGGGGCGTCCCGCCCGCTTCCAGCCACGCGTGGCAGCTGCCCAGGGTCGGGTGCCCGGCGAACGGCAGTTCCCGGCCCGTGGTGAAGATGCGGAGCCGGTAGTCGGCCTGCGCCGCCTGCGGCGGGAGGACGAACGTCGTCTCGGACAGGTTGGTCCAGTGAGCGAACCGCTGCATCTCATCGTCAGCGAGTCCGTCGGCCCCCAGGACCACGGCGACCGGGTTGCCCCGGTACGGAACCTCGGTGAAGACGTCGACCTGAGCGAATTGGCGAGGCATCCGCCCAGTCTAGGGTCCCCAGCCCGGCGGCCGCCGGAGCCGAGGCGCAGATCGCCAGGATCGGCGCCGGCCTGCCCGCCGGCTCGCGGAGTACCGCTGAGAGCGGCCGGGCCCCGGGCCTACGGCGTGTTTCAGAACTCAGGATCGCGGTGTCTGGCCGCCGTCCCAATTGCCTCAGCAGCGGGTTCAGACCCCGCCTGTCCTGAACTGTCCCAGCAGCCCCGCCACCCCGCCGACCCCATGGAACCCACGGGTCCCGCGTGGCTCACCCGTCTGGGCTGCCCCTGATCGTGGGAAGATTGCTCACATCCTGGGGTGAGCAATCTTCCCTCGATCATGACGGACTCCGGCCCAAGCCAGGGTCAGCCCGCACGCGTGATGCTGGCGGTGCGCATGATGCCCGGGCGGCGCCGGAACAGCCGACAAGCCGCCTGCCACGGCCCGTGGGACACCGACAGGACCCGCCCGGCGCCGCCGCACCAGACCGCACCTAGAACACGCCCTAGGACGCGCCCTAGGACGCGCCGACAGCGTCCTCCGGGCCGTAGCCGGCCGCGCCGAGCATCCGCCGCAGGTCAACGACCAGCTGGGCATCGACGTCCTTGTCCGGCGGCGGGTCCAGGTACTCGGTCTCGGTACCCAGGGTGACGGCGAGCTTGCCGTCGTGATTCCGGGTCACCGAGCCGACCGTCTCCAGCAGGGAGAGCACCGCGTGCCACTCGATGTTGTGGCTCACCGGGTGCTGGAAGATCTGGCGCAGCGTGTTCCGGTGGTGGTTGCTCAGGTGCTCAGGCTCCGGCGAGCTTTCGGACATGGTCGCGTTCCCCTCAGGACCGGTCGTAGCGGGTAGGCGGGAAGGAGCGCTTCTCCTCGCCCTCGACGGCCAGCTCGTCCTTGTCCAGCTCGTGGCGGATCTCGGCCCGCTCTTCCTCGTACACGTCGGTCTGCGTGACGTCCGTCACCGGCTCGCCGTCCTCGGCGTCGGGGACCTCATCGGGGTCGTAGGCGTCAAGGCCGGCCTCGACCCGCTCCTCCTCGGTCAGCCGGGCGAGCCGGTCATCGTCGGGGCGCGCGGACGCGCCGGCGTGCTCGCGCCGGTTCCGGTGGAACTCCTCCGCAGGCTCTTCATCCTGGTCGGTCATATTCCCCACCCTAGCGGGTCAGGCCGGCGGGCCCGGCGCCTCGTCCGGGCTGACCAGTGTCGCCGTCGGCAGCTTGATGATCGCCGGGTTGGCGTCGGCCAGCACCACCCGGCGGCCGCCCGGCCCGGCGTAGGTCAGCAGCACCGCGCTGTGCGGGAGCTGCTGCAGCTCATGCTGCTCGACCAGGAACTCGCGGGACCGCTGGGAGGCCCTGGCCAGGGACTCGTTGGCGCCCAGCGCGCGGGAGGTGCTCCCGCCCCAGGCCGTGCTGGAGTTGATGCCCTCGGTGATCGACACCGAGGCGGACCGGGCCCGCGAGGCGTTGCGGTCGCCGCTGGCCGAGGTGGTGCCGTCGCCGAACGGCGCGAACGAGCTGGCGCGGCTGCGGCCGCGCCCCGCGCTGGTGCCGGCGGTGTCGGTCAGCGACACCGAGTCCGTCGCCGAGTCCGCGGTCCCGACCGTGCTCGTGTAAGAGTCCCCCGCGGTCGCGGTCAGCGACGTGCCGACGGTCTGGGTGAACTGGCTGATCACGAACCGGTGCTCGGTGCCGATCTGCTCGGCCGCCGCTTTGGCGTCCTGGGCATTGCCCAGCCGCATGAACGCCACCGCCGCGTTGCCGCGGCCGAGCCGCTCGGCGACCCGGTCCGGGATGGACCGGTAGGCCAGCACCAGGCCCGCCCGGCAGATCTCGCACGCGTCGGTCAGCCGGTCCAGCACCTCCGGGCGCAGCCGCTCCGCGCCCAGCACGAAGATCGTCTGCTGCCACGGCCGGCCCGGTGGCGCCTGCCGCAGCACGTGGGTCAGCGCCACCGCCAGGTAGGTGGCCAGCATCTTGTTGCCCACGGCGCTGGCCCGGCGGTCCAGCCAGGCCAGCCGGAGCCGGCTCGGCGCCAGGCGGGCGGGCGCGCGGCCGAGGGGGGCCAGGTCACGCAGCCGCGCCTCGATCGTCCAGGCCCGCTCGATCCCCGCCCGCTGCTCCCGGCCGAACATGCCCACCAGCTGGTCCACCTGGCCCGCCGTGAGCAGCCCGGCGCTCACATCCGGGCGCGGGTCCCCCACCTGGGCCAGGACCCGGAGCGCGGCCAGCAGCGGGCCGATGCCGGGATTAGGCGGCAGGACCCGCAGCACCCGGCTGAGCAGCACCGCGTCCCCGGCCGGATCGCCCGGCTCATCCCCGCTGGAGCTGGCGCTGACGGCCAGCGCCAGCACGTCGGCGAGCGCGTCCGCAGCCAGCTCGGCGCCCAGGTCGAGCCGGGGCAGGTCGGCCGGCAGCACCCACACGAGCGGGTCAATGCCGCCGGCCCGGGCCAGCGCGAGCAGGTCGCCCGCGACGCCGCCCTCGGTCAGGTCGAGCACGGTCACCTCGTCACCCGCGGCCAGCCGGGGCGCCGCGACCGAGGTCAGCAGGGCCGACCAGCCGGCCAGCGTGCCGCCGGCCACGTCGACCCGGTCGATGCCGCCCGGCAGCCAGACCGGGTACCACTGCGGCTGGTGCGCGAACGCGGCGCTCCGCTGCCGCCAGACCCGGAGCTGGCGGGCGTGCTCGGCCTGGCGCTGCGCCTGCTGGCGCTGGGCCGCGGCCCGGAACTCCGCCACCCGCTGGCCCTCGGCTGCGACCCGGGCCCGGAGCTGGCGCTCGCCGCGCCAGATCGTCCGCAGGCTGGCCGCCGCGCCCGCCGCGCACGCCCCGCCGCCCAGTACCGCCAGGCCCGCGTTCAGCAGCCCGGCCAGCCAGCCCGCACTGACGACGCAGCCCAGGACCACGCACCAGGCGGCGGCCACCTTGCGCGGCCGGGCCAGCCGGTCTTCCTCGCGGCGCTGCGCCGCCAGCCAGGCCGAGCTGACCCGGTCGGCCACCACGGCCGGGGGCCGCGGCGGCGGCGGGCCGGGCGGCGGGCAGGTCAGGGCGTGCTGCCAGCCCAGGTAAACCCGGTCGGGCCGGAACCCCGGCGCGCCAGTCTGCTGCGCGCCGGTCTGCTGCGCGCCGGTCTGCTGCGCGCCGGTCTGCTGCGCGCCGGACTGCTGCGCGCCGGACTGCTGCGCGCCGGACTGCTGCGCGCCGGTCTCCGGCGCGCCAGTCTCCGGCGCGCCAGTCTCCGGCGCGCCAGTCTGCTGCGCGCCAGCCTCCGGCGGCCCGGCCAGCCGCCCGGCCAGGACGGGATCGACCGGACCGCTGGACACGACCAGGCCCGCGGCGGGGGCGAGGCTGGCCGCGGCGGCCGGGCTCGCGGTGGACAGCAGGACGGCGGTGCCGGTGGCCGGCCCGAGCCCGAGCAGCGCGGCCAGGCCCGGCCGGCCGACGGCCTCGCAGCCGTGCACCCAGGCCAGGCAGTCCCCGCGCAGGTCCTGGTCGCGCAGGCCGCTTAAGACGGTGGCCAGGTCCGCGACCGCCAGCCGCCCGGCCATCGCGGTGGCCTCCCCGGGCGGGCCCAGCGAGAACAGCACGCAGCTGCGCTCCCGCACCGCGTGCCCGAGCTGGATCAGCTGGGCCGGCCGGGCGGACCGTGCGTCCGGCGGCTCCGCGCCGGGCAGCGGCCCGGGCGCGGGCCGCGGCGGCGGGGCCGATGCGGGCGCCGGCGGCTGCACCCAGCGGCCGGGGCCGCTGGCCCGCAGCCGCTGCAGCTGGCCGGCCAGGGCGGCGCCCAGGGCCGGGTCGGCCTCCAGCGCGGCCACCGAGCCGGCCACCCGCTGAGCCAGCGCCTCGCGGCGGTCCAGGTGGCCGGAGACAGCCGCCATGGCCTCGCGCAGCCGGGCCGGCTCCAGCAGCGCGATCAGCGCGTCCAGGACCGCCGGCGGCCCCGGGCTGATCGACAGGACCGCGAACGCGTCGGCCAGGTAGCGCTGCCCGGCCTGCCGCTGCCGCTCGGTGGTGCCCGCCCAGCTGATCGTCTTGATGGCCAGGGCGGCCGCCCGGGACGGCGGGTGGCTGCGAAACGGCTCGTACCAGGCAGGCCCGGCCGGGCTGAGGCGGCGCAGCGGCGCGGCCGCGGCCACGCACGCCCCGGACAGCGAGTCGGCCAGCCACGAGCTGCCGGTGAGGTCGATGACGATCACGGTCATCCGCCGCCGGACGGCCGCAGCGGCCACCGGGAAGCTGACCCTGGCCGCCGCCTGCGGGTCGGCGCTGACCGCCAGCACGCCGGCGGCCGCCTCCGCCCATGAGATCTCGGCCCGGCGGCCGGAGGAGAAGTCCAGGCCGACGTCGGCTCCGTTCCGGGTGACGACGACCCCCGCGGACAGGGCGGCCATGGCGCGGCGGCGCCGGATCGCGGCCACCAGGCCCGGCCGCCAGGCCGGCGGTCCGCCGGCCAGCGCGCGGACCGCGTAACCCGCGACGGCGGCCTCCGCCGCGGCCGCGACCAGCGCGACCGGGAACTGCCGGGGCAGCCAGTGCCCGGCCCCGGCGAACGCCGTGGCGGCGTGGCCCAGCCGCCCCGGATGACTAGCGGCGCCGGCGAAGAATGCGGCGACCTGACGCGGCCCGGCCGCGAATCCGGCCGCGGCCCGCCGGGCTCCGGTCGCCGCGATCCACGCGATTCCGGCCGCGGCGGGCACGGCCAGCCACGACGGGCGCCACCGGCCGAGCCGGCCCGTGGCCAGCAGCAGGACCGATAAGACCAGCGTGATCTGGGCGAGCAGAAGATGCACGAGGAGGACGGCGACGGCGAGCGCCGCCGTCAGCTCCCGGGTCCGGCCCGGCGGCCGCGGTGAGCGCGGGGGCCGGAGGCGTCCCGGGTCCGGGGCGGCTAGGGCGGTATGGGCGGAAGATGCAGGCATGACCGTCAAAGATTCTCAGTCTTCGACCACATGTGTCCAGGCACCGCAGTAACTGCCGGCCTCCGCATCGGCCAGCGGGCGCTGCGGTGACTGCACGACGACGCGGAAGAGGTCCGAGCGCAGCACCGCCACCGTGAGCGCCACGGGCCGGGCGACGGCGACGGCGTCGAAGCGCACGGTCACGATCGTGGCTGGCTGGCCGGCCGCCAGCCGGAGGCTGCGCGCGACGGCCGGCGGCGGCGGCTGCATCTCGATGTGCAGCGCCTGCGGCGCCGGCGGCTCCGGGAGCGCCAGCGGCAGCAGGCTGAGGCTGGCCGGGAGGGGAGCGTCCGCGCTCATGCCCGCCGAGCCAGCCAGCTCGCCGGGCAGGTAGGTCGTCGAGCTGGCCGCCGGCTCGCCGCCGACGGTCCACAGGAAGCGGACCACGCAGATCGGGACGTCGGCGGCCGACAGGCCCAGGGCCCAGGCGATGTCCTCGGGCACCCGCCGCCAGGACACCTGGCGGCTGCGGCAGGCCAGGTCGCCGCCCATCGGGTCGAGCATGGAGCCCAGGCCGGCCACGCCCTCGAGCTCGACCAGGTACTCAGCCGGGCTGGTCCGGTAGAGCTGGCCGTCGGGGAGGCGCCGGATCAGGTGCCGGCTGACCAGCTCCGCGACCGCGTTCTCGATCTCGGCCGGGCTGACGTTGTAGCGGCGGGCCAGCGCGGTGTGCCGGGGCAGCCGCCAGCCCGGCTCGTGATGCACCAGGGCCGCGGCGAGGCGGTTGGCGAGCACGGTGCCGTTGCTGACCGCGCCCTCGTCATCCCCCCCGGCGGCACCTGGCATCACGCCTTCTTACTCCGAGTTCCGCCGGGCCACCGCGATGACCGCCCGCCCGAGCAGGATGATGATCAACACGAACACCAGCAGGATAAGCGCGGCGTCGTAGGACAGGATCAGACCCGACGTGGTTCCCGAATCCCAGAAGGTGAAGATGTCGTAGGTCAGGAAGCCGATCGGGTGGTTGGTCAGGGCCACGCTCGGGGTGCCCTCGCCGCCGCCCGCCGTGTAAAGCAGCGGCGCCGTCTCGCCGACCGAGATCGCGATCGCTACCAGGAGGCCGGTCACGATCCCCGGCACGGCCGCCTTGATGACGATCCGGCGCAGGCTCCAGGACAGCGGCAGGCCGAGCGCCTCGGCGCCCTCGCGGTAGGAGACCGGTACCTGGCCCAGGGCCGTCTCGGTCGACTTGGCAATGTAGGGGATGGTGACCACCGAGACCACCAGCACGGCCGGCAGCAGGCCGAAGTGCCAGCCCAGGCCGACCACCAGGGCGACGTAGCCGACGTAGCCGAGGATGATCGACGGGATGCCGGCCAGCACCTCGTAGGCGCCGCGCAGCAGGCCGCGGTGCCGCCCGGTCGCGAACTCCGACAGGTACAGCCCGGTCAGGATGCTGACCACGCCGCCGATGATCACGACGCCGAGGGTGATGACCAGGGTGCCGAGGATCGCGTTCTCCAGGCCGCCGGCGTCAGCGCCGGTGGTCGGGGTGGTCAGCACGGTGAACGAGAAGTTCGGGACCGCCCGGGCGATGACCCCGCCGGCCAGCCAGATGGTCGGCGCGATGACGAGCGCCAGCGCCAGGAAGCACAGGCCCCAGAACACGCGGTTGGACACCTTGCGGCGAGCCGGGACCTGCGCCCAGCCGGCTTCGGCCTGCTTGGTTACCGAGGCCATTAGCTACAACCCCCTGCCGACCGGAAGCGCGGTCCCGGATACCCGGCGGACCATCAGCCGCGCCAGCACGTTCGTGGCCAGCGTGATGACCATCAGGACCAGCGCCAGTTCCGCGAACGCGCGGATGTCCAGCGGGTCGGTGATGGCCGTGTTGAGATTCTGGACGATGTTGGCGGCAATGGTGACCATCGACGCGTACAGGTTGGTCGGGAGCTGGCCGAGCGCCACGCCGCAGACCATGGCGACCGCGATCGTCTCACCGAGCGCGCGGGCCAGGCCGAGCACGGCCGCGCCGATCAGCCCGGCGCCGACCCAGGGCAGCGTCACCCGCCGCGCGGTCTCCCAGTCCGACATCCCGAGCGCGACCGCGCCCTCGCGGGGCAGGATCGGCACGCCGCGGATCAGGTCGCGGGCGGTCGCCGCGATGATCGGGATGATCATTACGGCCAGCACCAGGCCGGAGGTCAGCAGGCCCTGGCCGTTGCCCGTCTCGCCGCCGAAGAAGCCCTGCAGGCCCGGCACCTTCCCCAGGGTGTCCGCGATGAGGGGCGCGATGTCATGCGCGATGAACGGTCCGAACGTCAGGGCGCCCCACAGGCCGACGATGACGCTCGGGATGCCGGCCAGCAGCTCCAGGAACAGGCCGACGTAGCTGGCCAGCTGGCGCGGCAGGCGCTCGACGATCACCATGGCCGCGCCGATGGACACCGGGACCGCGATGATCAGGGCGATGGCCGAGGTGACCAGCGTGCCGAGGATCTCCGGCAGCGCCCCGAACACCTCGCCCGGCTGGTGCACGATGCCCTGCGAGGTGACCGGCGTGCCGTACTGGGACCCGAAGTTGAACGTGGTCCCGGTGAGGAATTTCAGGCCGCTGAACTGGATCGCGGGGATGGCCCGGTCGATGAGGAGGACCAGGATCAGGGCCAGCGCGAGGAGCGGCACGACCGCGCCGATCCGGCCCAGCCAGCGGATCGGCGCGCCGCTGCGGACGAACTCGCGCAGCGCCGCGCCCAGCCGGCGGGGGGGCGGGCTGCCCGCCCCCCCATCCGGCTGCGCGGTTGGTGCAGTAGCGGCCATTAGCTCTTGATCGACTTGATCTCGTTTTGCGCGATGGTCAGGACATTGGACGGCAGCGGCTCGAAGCCGACCGTGGCCAGGGTCTTCGCGTCGCTGCCCGTGGTGATCGTCCAGGCGAGGAACGCCTTCAGGGCCTTGGCGACCGCGGCGCTCGGCTGAGTCGTCTTCACCACGGCGTACTCGTAGTTGATGATCGGGTACCCGGTGGGGGCGGTCGTGTTGATCAGCGACTGCGAGCCGGTGGCCGGCGTGCTGCCGGAGAACGTGGCCAGGGCCGCGTTGATGGAGGCGCTCGTGGCCTGGGCGTACTTGCCGCCCTTGTTCAGCAGCGAGGCCGCGCCCAGGCTCGCGGCCTGGGTCTTGGCCAGGTAGCTGATGCCGATGTAGGCGATGGAGCCCTTGGCCCCGCCGGCCCCGGTCACCATGCCGCCACTGCCGGTCTCGGCCAGCGAGCCGGGCGCGCTCGGCCAGGTGATGGTGGTGCCGACGTCGCTGCTCGGCCAGTCAGCCGGGTCCTGGGCGTTGAGGTAGGAGGTGAACAGGAACGTGCTGCCCGAGCTGTCGGCGCGGTGCTCGGTGATGATCTTCAGGTTCGGCAGGCTGACGCCGGGGTTCAGCGCAGCGATCGCCTTGTCGTTCCAGTTCGTGATCTTGCCGAGGTAAATTTTGGCCAGCACGGTGCCGTTGAGGTTCAGCGGCGCCTTGATGCCCGGCACGTTGTAGTTGACCATCACCGCGGCCACGGTGAGCGGGATGTTGATCAGGCCCTTGTACTGGGCCGTCTGGGCTGCCGACAGGTAGGCGTCGGAGGCACCGATGGTCACCGTGCCGGTGGCGGCGTCGGCGATGCCCGTGCCCGAGCCGGTCGAGCCGCTGGTGATGGTCACGTCCGTGACATCAGTCGAGTAGGCCGCCTGCCAGGTGCCGAACAGCGGGAAGAGCAGCGAGCTGCCCGTCTCCGAAACCGTGGTGGCGCCGCTGCCCGAGGACGCCGCCGGGGCAGCCGAGGCCGAGGCCGAGCTGCCCGACGTGGAGCCGGAGCTGCCACAGGCCGCAAGCAGCGCAAGCGGAGCCAGCGCTGCCGCCGCACATACCGTGCGGAATCTAATGGACACGAAGGAATTCCCCTTTTCTCCCGCACGTTGGTACGTGCGCGTTCCGACTCGCACGCTCGCGCGTGCGACTACGACCGGGCTCGCGCCCGTTCCATGCGCCCGGGGGCGGGGAATGCACTCCTCGCCTCCGGGTGGTCTCGGTCAGCCGAACCGGCCGTTGACGTACCGCGCGGTCTCCTCGTGGGCCGGATGCTCGAACAGCTGCTCGGTGTCGCCGGTCTCGACGAGCCGGCCCGCGTTCAGGAAGATCGTGCGGTCGGCGATGCGCCGGGCCTGGGCCAGGTTGTGCGTCACGATGACGACGGTGATCTGCGGGCCCAGCGTCTTGATCAGCGCCTCGATCGACTCGGTGGCAACCGGGTCCAGCGAGGAGGTCGGCTCGTCGAGCAGCAGCACGTCCGGGCTGATGGCCAGCGCCCGGGCCAGGCAGAGCAGCTGCTGCTGGCCGCCCGACAGCCGGAACGGGGAGTCCTTCAGCCGGTCGCTGACCGCACTCCACAGGCCGACCTCGGTCAGCTTCTCCTGGGCGATCTCGCGCAGGCCCGCCTTGCTGGCCAGCCGGTGGGCCTTGGCTCCGGCCAC
>Ga0193728_1002131_pt1 | contig 10213 bp, 8 predicted proteins | sample U1c1metaG_FD_143037 | JGI IMG/M metagenome (GOLD analysis project Ga0193728, IMG submission 143037) | Soil microbial communities from a riparian zone of the East river system, Colorado, United States - U1c1 | ecosystem: Environmental > Terrestrial > Soil > Riparian zone | place: USA: East River... | reverse complement strand
CCTGTCCGCGTACCTGAGTCGTAACTCCACGAGGCGCCTGCCCTGCATTCGCTATAGCGCGATCAATCTCCTTGGCGGCTCGTGCAAAGTCGTTGTTGCCGACATTCGCGGAGGCGATGATCATCCACATGCCGTTCTGCCGGTCTAACTCTCCCGGCACGGTAGTCGATTGCACCTCGGCGACCTGGCTTAACAGCGGGTGCGTTCCTGTACTGCTATTTACGGGAATGGTTTGAATATCTTTCAGCGAAGTCATCGCGGGTTGAGGCACCTGCACTTGGACCTGGTAACTCACGCCGGATTTGGGATCACGCCAATAGTTGGGAGCAATAAAACGGCTCGAAGCGGTAGAAGAGACTACAGCCGCGCCTACATCATTCGCGGTTGCCCCGAGCTGGCCAGCCAGCACCCGGTCCACGTGAACGTTTACTGTTGGATAGCGCAGCGGCTCTTCGAATTCGACATCTCGCAATTCTTTTACTTTTGCGAGTTCTTGCTGAACACGATTCGCATAACTCTGCACGTCGGCATACTGCGGCCCAGTGATGGCCACTTCCGCGGATGAAGGCGCGCCGAAGTTCAGGATTTGACTGATGAGATCTCCAGGGTCAAAAGAAAAATGCGTGCCTGGAAATTCCTGCGGTAATTTTTGCCTCAGGTTCTCTTCCAGGTCGTGCAGCGAAATTTTCGCGCCAGGATTTAGTCCGATGTTCATGATGGCCTGCTGCGGTCCACTGGTCCACAGGAACACCGTATTGATCGGGTATGAAGAAGGTTGTGTCCCGATATAGCCAAGGGTCAGATCGAGATTGCTTGCGCCTGCTTCGCGGGTGATTACGGCCAACACTTTCTGAACCAGGGCCTCGGTCACGGCCACGCGTGTGCCATCGGGCGCATCAATGCGTAAACGGAATTGCGTCGACGCTGAAGACGGGAAGATTTCCTCCGCCAATCTCGGCCCGAGCAGCACAATAATCAGCGCCGCCACCACGGCGTACGCACCCAGCAGCAATATGGGGAACTTCATGATGCGCTCCAGGGTTGCCTGGAAGCGTTTGCGAAAACGGTCAAAACAGGTTTCTTTGGGATGTTCTGCGTCGTTCGTTTCCTCCTTGAGGATCCAATTGGCCAGCACTGGCACTAGCGAGCTCGACAGTAAATACGACGCACCCATCGAGAAACCCACCGCAAGGGACAACGGTACAAACAGCGACTGCGACGGCCCGGTCATAAAGAAGGACGGAAGAAAAACGGCCAGCACGCTCAGCATCGCTAACAATCGGGGGATCGCAACTTCGCGGCTAGCCGCCAGAACCGCTTGCGCTTTTTTCTCTCCTTGTGCCAGGTGCACATGGATATTTTCCATCAGCACCGTGCCTTCATCGACGAGCACCCCCACGGCGAGCGCCAGGCCGCCGAGAGTCATAATGTTGATCGTCTGCCCAGTGAGTCGCAGCAAAACCACCGCCGTCAGCAGTGCAAATGGAATTGTGATGACCACGATGAGGGAACTCCGCCAGTCCCCCAGGAAGAACAAAATCATCAGACCTGTGAGCGCCGCCCCGATCAACCCTTCGCGCAGCACCGAGAGAAGCGCAGCGCGCACATACTGCGACTGGTCAAATTCGTAGGTAATCTTGATGTCTTGTGGAATGAGTGACTGAAAACGCTCGATATTCTGGCGCACTTCATCGACAACCGTGATCGTGGAAGCATCCGGCCGCTTGGTTACTGGAATGTAGACTGTACGCTGACCGTTCAGCAGCGCATAGCCAGCGAGAACATCCGAGGTGTCCTTCACGCTGCCGACGTCGCGTACATAGACGGAAGCCCCTGTACCCGGACGCAATGGAATATTCAGAAGGTCATCGATCTGCGTCACGGTGGAATCCGTTGTGACCATGGCATTCGTCGAGCCCAGGTCGACATTTCCTGCCGGCTGAATACTATTTCCGGTCGTCAGAGCCTGCACTACGCTGTCCGGTGACAGCCCATAGGCATGCAGTTTTTGCGGGTCAACGTTGATCACGATCGTTCGCTGGTTACCCCCAAAGGGTGGCGGCGAGGAGACACCTGGCAATGTTGCGAATACCGGACGAACCCGATTCAGCGCCAAGTCCTGTAATTCAGACAACGTACGTGATGGACTTGAAAAGACTAGATAGCCCACTGGCAAAGTCCCAGCGTCGAAACGAATCACAAAGGGTGAGACCGTTCCCGGAGGCATGAAAGCGCGCGCACGATTGACGTAGGACACTGTCTGCGCCAGCGCTTCGTTCATGTTCGTGCCGGCATGAAAACTCAGCCGCAGCAAAGCTGTACTCTGAATAGACTTTGCCTCCACGCTCTCAATTCCATTGATGTATAGGAAGTGATACTCGTAGTAGTAGGAGAGAAACCCTTCCATTTGTTGTGGACTCATGCCGCCGTAAGGTTGCGCGACATAAATAACTGGCAGGTCCAGCGTCGGAAAGATGTCGATGCGCGCTCGCATAACGGCCAGGATCGACGAAAGCGCAATGGCCGCCACGATGACCATGATTGTGATTGGACGCCGTAGCGCTAGCCGAATTAGCCACATGGCGCTATGGGCCTCCTTGCGTCTTCTGGTGCAGAAACTGCAAAAACGGCGCGAGATCCCCTTGCGACGCGGCGACCGAAGCCAAGTTTTGCCAAACGGCCAGCCAGGCAAGAGCGTCATCAGTTTCTGCCTGCACGAGTAGGCTTTGCGCGTCCGCTACATCGATCAAAGTTGCCAACCCTGCTTGGTAACGCGAACGTTGCTGAGTCTCGGTCGTCCGCGCAGCATCCAGTTCCACAGGAGTGTTCTCCGCGACCTTGCGCGCCCCTTCGAGAGAAGCCTGTGCCTTGCGCAATTGCCCGGTCAGGTCTTGTACGGTTTGATCGTAGCGAGCGACTTCTGCGCGTTCATTTGCAGATTCAATCGCCTTTCGAGATCGAATTGCGAAGATGTCGAACGCAGGAAACGTTACCGTCAACCCAGCTGCCCAGTTCGCACGATCCGGGCCTAGGCCTGACGCAGCACCCTCGAACTTGCCCGCCGGATCCCAGCCGCTTCCGCGTCCATACACCGACGATTGAAGATAGAACTTCGGATAATAGGAACGGTCGAGGACATGAACCTGGGCCTCGGCCTCTTTCACGCGTGCCCGTTGTACCTCCGCAGCGGGATTGTTTGTAACGGAAGGCGTCTGTGTAGATTCTTGCGGAGGTGCCCCGAGGAGAGGACCCTCCGCGACCTCCACCGAGACGTCCGGCAAGCCGAGAATATCGGCTAACGCGGCCCTGCTGATGTTTTCCTGTTGCTGGGCACGGGCTAAGTTAACTCTGGCCCGCGCCAGTTCTGCGTCCGCACGAGAACCATCCGCTCCCGCACGCAGTTTATTATCGACCAGCACTCGGACAGCTTTGTTGAACGTTTCGCGCCGCTGCACATCCGCTTCCGCGGCGCGTACGGTTCGCTGGGCGGCCACAACTGTCAAATAGGAATTCACGGTGGCGACCGCTACATCCAGTCGCGTCAAAGAAGCTTCCGCAGTGGCTAGATCCCGCCCGGCGCGTGCGGCGTCTACCTTCGCCCCACGGTAACCAAAATCAAGAGGCTCCCACGAGAACAACAGTCCCGCCGCGCTTCCCCAAGCGCTTTGATTCGATGTTGTCAACGGAACCGGTCCGGAAATTGGAGCGATGATCGATTGCGGCAATACAAGACCCGTAATGTTGTTATCTGTCGCGCGATTTATCTGCCCAACCATGTCCACCCGAGGAAGATAATTTGTTCGCGCTAGACCGACGCCGGCCTTCGCCGCATTGACGCGTTCCAACGCCGCACGCACCGCGGGATAATTCTTTAATGCGAAATCAACCGCCTCTTCAAGCGTAAGTATCTTCCTTTCACCTGTGGGAGACTGCGCAATGGTGGGCCGGCCGAGGCTTATCGAGAGAAGCATGATCGTAATCCATCTGAGCCTGGCACGATGATTCACTAGCACGGTTGTCTGCTCCTGTTTCAGTAACTTCATGCGCCAACGGCACTTAGGACGGCGAATGATAGAGTCCCTCGATCAACTGCATTCCGCGATCAAGCAGCTCCTGGTCCGGAATTCCTTGACGCGCCCAGCCTTTGAGTACCTCGTCGACTCCATAACCCTCTTTGCGGCCAAATTTTTCGTCAGCAAGATCGGCGTCATGAATAATTTCGGAAATGACCTTCACCCTCCGATCGCGAATCTTGAATTCCTTCTGTAATGTCTCGAACGTGCAGTCCTCGCCGCGATGACCAAAACCGCTCTCGTGAAACATATCGAAGGGTACGGAATCCTGCGGCACCTGTTCTTCCGGCGCAAAAGCAAATCTCGCCTTGGAATCGATGAACCGTCGAATTAGCCACGCTGACGCGGATCGGTCTACGCCTGGTCGAGGTCTGGTAACCCAAACTCGCTTCTTGTAGTCTCGCGGGTTAATTTTCTGTCTTTCTGGCACGCGCGTCGTCACGCGTGCTGCATCTGCTTTCGCGAGCAATTCCGCGGCTCGCTTCTGTAAAGGACTATCGAAGAAGTCCACCTCTACGATCTCTTGGAAACGGCTGCGCAAACGGCTGAGGCGGCCTGCGCCCCGATCCGCTCGTGGCATCGCAGAAAACTCTTGCAGTTGGGCGATCAACTCCTGGTATTCCCGCGCACGGGCCTCGGCAAAACGGCCGATCAATTGGGGGGTCGAGATATTGTCGATCCTTTGCACATGAACAATCGAAGCGTCGCCCCCATATTTGCGAACTGACGTGGCCAGCCACTGAAAGCGTTCTTCGTTAACCGGAGTGTTGGGTAATAAATATCCGGAATTGCCCAGTGGGACGGTTCCGTAGCGTTGCAGTTTTCGCCAGACCTCCACCCGCTGACTAGCCCGCTTCGTAGGCAGCGTAAAAGCCAGCAGCAGCCATGCCATGCCTGGCCGTTTTTTAATATCCATTTCTCTAAGATGTTAGAGCTATAACAATAGTTATGTCAATTTTTATGTCACGTTTTTGTAAAATTAGAAGCGACTGGCCTTTTACATAAGGACTGTATCGGCCGTTACCACGGCGTTCGGGTACACCGCATTATGCTGAACTAAATCCTAGTCTTATTGGGCTGTGGATTCCGACGACATCTTCTGCCCCGCTAATGCCAGTCTCTCGCGCAAAGCATGTTCCTGCGCTAATAGCGGCACGCATTCCTCGTGCCAGAACTGAACCTGTTCGTCCTCCGGGAATGCACTCATGTCGTGAATCACCGAGGATTCTTTCTTCATCACCGAACTGATCTGACGAACCAGCTGGATGATTTCAGAAGAATTGCTCCATACCTCGGGACTGTAAGGATGCCCGCGGCGCAGGATATTGATTAGCGAGCGTTTCTCATCTTTTCGTTGAGCCCTGACACAAAGATCAGCGTATGCCTGCAATTTATGATCGCAGTCGTTCAACAGGGGTTCGACGGACGCGTACGCGCTGACGTATTCCGCCATGGTCTTGAATTTATGGTCCTTTATATCTGCAATCCTGGCTCCGGTGGTTTGTAGTTCCACTTCACTCTGAATCAGTTGAGCGGACAGTAGACTGTCATTGTGATGTTGAATGGCAATCGCGACGACTACAGTAAGGACTACGACGCTTACAATCACAGAAATAACAATCAACCAAAACCGGAATCGCGTGGCGTGCCTTTTTGGCTTTGACCGATCGACACTGCTGTTTTTGAAGAGCATGCTATTCCGCGTCCAGTCGCCATCGCGCTGCGCTGCGCCCCTGCTCGAAACTATTTCGCGACCACTCTCAAATCATCAAAATACGTCACGGAATCGGCCTTCGTCCAGAGACCCACTTTGCCGGCATCTCTAAATGTTTCATCCGTCGCCTCTATTTTCTTCACTCCATCGTAATAACAAATAATTCTGTCACCAATGCATTCCACCCTAAGTTCGTGCCATTCTTTCGCGCTCACCGTCAAGTTTGCCCCGCCGAACGGATGTCTCTTACCACCCTTCACGTGATATAGACGGTAGTTATCTTCCAATGCGTTCACACGCGCCAGGTAGTAGTTATTCGCGTCTTTAAGGCGGAATACCAACCCCGCCGCGCGGTCAACCTCCCCAGACATCGCTTTGAATTTCACCCTTAAGTCAAAATCTCCGAACCGACCTTCATCCGCAATAAAAAGTACAAACCGTGAATCCACAGGGTCCGCCAAATTCTGTACCACTACGTTGGGTTGCGAGGGAGCGGATGGGTCCGCGATCACAATCCATTGCCCTGGTGCCCCCCGTCCAGTCCGAACACCGTGAAATTTAGACGGCACATCACCAGGCTTTTCGCTATCGAAGTTATAGGTGAAAACTGTTCCGGTGTTTTCGATCGGTGCTGGAGGTTCGGCTGGAATATCGTTAGAAGATAGATAACCTCCCTCTCGCAAACTAAAGAGTAGTAAGGCCACCAAGGAGAGCGTACAGAATGCAATCAAAACGATATATGGTTTTTTCATTAGAAGCTTCTTACGTCGGAATTGGAGGTCGAGCGCTCGCGAGTGGTAGAGAGACTCGGAATGTAGCGCCCTTGCCTTCTTTGCTATCCAGGGATATCTCCCCACCATGAGCTTCCACAGCTTGTGGTTCACACCCGGATTGACGAGAACGAGGCTTGAACATTGGTACCGTATATGTTACCATCTGATATGGTCCAGGTTCGTGAATACCTCGACCACAATCGTCGCAGTCCCTTTGCGGCTTGGACAGACCGGATAAACAGAGAAGCTGCAGTCAAGGTCGCAGCCGCGCTGGCACGGATGCAGCAACGCAATTTCTCCAACGCCAAGGGAGTTGGAGCTGGTGTCTACGAGTATCGGATTGATTTTGGTCCGGGCTATCGGATTTACTTTGGCAAAGACGGCGACCGACTGGTGATCCTGGTTGGAGGCGGGACCAAGAAGCGCCAGCAGGAAGATATCGCCACAGCGCAGGCTAGGTGGCAGGACTACAAGGAGCGAAAAGGGACGGGGAGGTGAGTTCAATGGCTTTGACGCGAGACTTTAAAGAAACAATCCGGGCACGCGTAAGACGCGATCCTGGCTTTCGCAAGGCACTTCTTCGCGAGGGGATCGAGAACTTTCTTTCTGGCGATGTAGAGACCGGAAAAATCATCCTTCGCGATTTCATCAACGCTACGGTTGGCTTTACCAAACTGAGTGATGTCACTCGTCGTTCGGCAAAGAGTTTGATGCGGATGCTCGGTCCCCACGGCAACCCGCAGGCTCGCAACCTGTTTGAGATCGTCGCGTATTTACAACAAGCAGAGGGCGTGCGCTTCGAAGTCCGATCTAAACGCCCCGGCTCACGGACAAAGGCGCTATCACCCACTCGAAGAACCAAACCGACCGCTTCTTCCGCCTATTCAGTTTCGGCCTGAAGTTTCGATCAACGCCTACGACAGCGCGTCAGAACTGACGGGCCTGGCTTATTCGAACGGGTCTACGATGGTCGGAAATTTGACATACAGCTACAGCACGGCAGGCCAACGTGTGAATATCGACGGAGCGTACGCGGGAACAAGTCTTCCGTTGGCAGTTTCAATCGCGCAATACAATGCGAACAACCAACCGACGACGTGGGGAACTGGCGCGCTAGTGTTAGGATCGACGCTTGGCCCTAGCGGCGCTTTTCCCACGAGATGATTCTCTGAGTAAATGCCAAAGGCTGGATGTTTCACCTGCACCTATGAGAATGGTGTCTGGTGTCCGGCGCCCAGGCTAATCATTAAGTGTTACGAATGCGCGGTCGCCCACGTCGACCGATATCTCTTCGGAGGGAATAGGCCCGGTCAGAATCCCCGTCGTTGACCTATCTTCGATGATTCGGAACTCAGTGTAGGACGAGGGACCTACATCAGTGCCAGATGGCCTGATCCAAACTCATTTACTATAAGTATTAGAACGCTTCAGTCGCCGCGATTTGTAGGTCAGGGTGCGCGACGTCATAGTTGTACTGCCTTCCGGTGTGGCTTTGATGCATTGAATATTTCTCCATGGACTTCACGTTTGCACGCTCAAGGACAGACCAGAGGCCGTCTATGTATTCGTCAAAGTTAAGGTTTCCGCGTCCGCTTAAGGACTCACGCACGTACGGGAGAGTCCACGATAAGTCGTACACCGTTTGCAATCACCCTCAAGCTGATCATACAGGGGGGAAGGTCAGTTGCGCGCGACGATGATCAGAAGCGGCGCGGTTGAAGACCCTGATCTTGATGCCGAGGCGGTGTGCCAATCAACAGGCGCAGCGAACTCGTCCAGCAACACAACGACTGGCACAGCCTGATTCTCTTCATCCTGAGTTCGAACTCCCCGCGCGAATCCGAATAAACAACTTCCCCAACCTATTAGAGCACTTTAACGTTTTTGGTAGTCAGACCATCCAACTTACAACTGCTGAGGAAAATTGCAAGCCGATGGCGAACGCATCCCCCTTCAAAGGCTTACAGTAGGCGATTCGTGCAAGGGAGTGCCGGTTCCCTCGCCATTTAACTATCACGCCGTCGCTCGGCTGCCAGCGCCTCTTTGTGACAACGCGGGCACCGTGACGACTGACGTTTTCGGTTAAAGTGATTTCGTTACTGGAGGTCCCATTCGGGCTGGAGAGCTCCACTTCAACGCGCGCCCGAGTCCGGCTTTCCATTCGGTGCATTCGCACGTGCTCAGACTTTCTTAGTGCTTCTCGAATCTGTTCTCGACGAGAAAAAATGAAGAACATAGACACCGAGGTGACCAGGGTGCCTAGAAATACCGCAACAGTTATGACCCAGACCACGATGTTTGCCTTCCATTCGATGCGTCTTGGCCCAAACAGATTTAACTCGGCAAATACAGTATGCTGTCGCGGCCAACAAAGCGCCAACGGCAACCGAGCCTAAAAGAGCAAATGTAACCATAGGCTGACTCCAAACGACTTTAAAGTATTCCTCCGGGCTGTGAGCCCGCGTCTTTGGCCCGGCTCAATCCGGGATAGAGGGCCTTAGCTTCAGGTTGACGCCGAGCCCGATGGCAAAGCTCTTGGGGCTGTCGCCGGTAGTAGAAGCGATGTGGAGGTCGCTTTCAGTAACACCCATCCATTCGAAAGGGAGAAGGTAAATCCTCTCGAATTGCTCTGCGGTTTCGGCCTGAAATTGTTCAAATCCGATTGCCTGGATTAGGACCCCTTCATTTCTAGGCCGTATTTCGGCGCGAGACTCATTAGTTTCGCGATTCGTGCCCGCGATCAGCGGCGACTGAAGGCTCGGGCGATGTGCTCGGTTAGGAACGAAGCATCATCCGAATGGCGGGCGAACCTGCGGATGCGTTTTATCAAAAGGAAATCTCTCGAAACGGGCCAGAAGTCTCGTTGTGTTCCCGTACAGCTTTGCCTAAAGTGTTAGCCTAAGAGCGAAATCATTTGCTCGCGAAGGGATGATGATATGGCCGACCTTGCCGGAAAGACCTGTGTCCCGTGCCGCGGCGGCGTTCTGCCTCTGAAAGGTAAAGAACTGCAAGACCTGGCGAAGCAGGTGTCCGGATGGAAGGTCGTCAACGAACACCACATTACGAAGTCGTTTACGTTTCCCGATTTCAAAGCTGCGCTCGCTTTCGTGAATAAAGTAGGCGAGGTAGCGGAATCGCAAGGCCATCACCCGGATATTCAGTTGGGCTGGGGCAAGGCGGAGATCACCACCTGGACGCACAAGATCAACGGCCTCACTGAAAGCGATTTCATCCTCGCAGCGAAGTTCGACCGGCTCTAGTCCCGCCACAGCTGCCCCCTGCAGACGACACACTGGGTGACATCCATCGAAAAGGTGACTGTTTTCGGGAGCGAGAGCGAGGCCCGAGCGGTGAAAGGCCAGCGCGAGGACGCGTCGGGAGTAATCAAGGACAAGGGCGAGCGCTACTTCTACGTGATGAGGGTTGCGCGCTAAAGCAAGTTCAGAAAGCGGACAGCGGTCAGTCTTGCAGCGACGTCCTAATTAACCGTGCGGCACGAATCCTTCCCTGCACCCATGCCACTGTGGCGTCGTGCGTGGCCTGTGAAATCAAGCCGCTCACGCAATCTTGGTCCACCCGGCGTATGTCTTCGATGCGAAGCCTGATAATTGAATTAAGCCTTTTGCGGGTAAGTGTGTTTATGACGGGCATAG
>Ga0193728_1002130_pt1 | contig 10215 bp, 6 predicted proteins | sample U1c1metaG_FD_143037 | JGI IMG/M metagenome (GOLD analysis project Ga0193728, IMG submission 143037) | Soil microbial communities from a riparian zone of the East river system, Colorado, United States - U1c1 | ecosystem: Environmental > Terrestrial > Soil > Riparian zone | place: USA: East River... | reverse complement strand
TGGAATCTTCTATCCTCCATCGATCACCTGCTGCTTCCCTGGATCAAGCGCCGGCTTTGCCAGTCAGACCAGCGTTCCCGCAACGCTTGACTCCATCACTCCCAATGCCGCGGTTACGCTCTCGAACCCATGGTCGAACGGATATATTCCGATCACCGGCAACTCTCTGGGAGAACTGCAGCAGGTCGGCAACGGGGTAAGCAGCGCCTTCGTCAACCGCAAATCCAGCTATGTTCAGCAGTATATGTTTGGCTGGCAGTTGGGTATCACGCCAAATGACTCCCTTGAGGTCGACTATGTCGGCAATCATGGGACACATATGATCAGCTCATCGTTGAACAGGAGCCAGTTGAATCCGCAGCATCTTTCGATGGGCCCGGATGCGCTCAATGCTCTCGTTCCCAATCCGTTCTTTGGGGCGATTGCGGCTGGCACCAGCAGTTGCGGGCTCGACCAGCCGACGATCGTTGCGTCGCATCTTCTGTCTCCTTATCCGCAGTACTGCGGCGTGGGCGAAAACAATCCACCAATTGGTTTTTCCAACTACAACGCCTTGCAGGTCGCTTACAACCATCGCTTCAGCAAGGGCCTTACGGCGCTGGTCTCCTATACCTACTCCAAGTTCCTCGATAACGTCGAGGGCAACAACTCCTGGTCTTATACCGGTAACGGCGGACCAGCCAATAACTACAACATGGCTGCGGAAAAGAGCGTTGATGGCTCTGACACTCCCCACAGCCTGGTGGCCAATTACATCTATCAACTGCCTATCGGTCGCAACCATGCTATTGGCTCCAACATGAACCGCATTGAAAATGCCGTGGTCGGCGGATGGGAGATCTCTCAGATCGCCACCTTCAAGGAGGGAATTCCTATCAGCGTCAGCGGAGCGAACTATAACTCCTATGGCGGCAACCCGAGGCCGAATGTGATCGGCAATCTCCACGTAGCTCATCCAAGCATTCACGAGTGGTTCAATACCGCAGCCTTTGGCTATGCTGCCTATGGGACCTTCGGTACTGCTCCGCGCTTCTTCTCGACCCTTCGTGGCCCGAACTATCAGAACTGGGACACGGCACTGATGAAGAACTGGCATTTCACCGAGTCGATGCGTCTTCAGTTCCGAGCTGAGATGTTCAACACCTTCAACCACGCCCAGTTCTACGCTCCGCAAGGAGGAGGCGAGTCTTATACTGGGTGCGATCCGAATGCAAATTCCAGTTGCGGTTCGAGTTTAGGACAAATTACAAATGCGTTCCCCGCACGGACCGTTCAATTCGCAGGGAAATTCTATTGGTGATTTCTTCTTGAAGAACTGTGTCAAACTCCTGCTTCTACTGCTGCTGGTCTTGCCCACATCCGGGCTGGGCCAGCAGAGGCAGGACGTAGTATTTGCATCGCTGATAGCTACGGCTCAACAGGCCCAGGCCAGCAACGATTACTCAACAGCTGTCAACAATTACAAGCAAGCGGTAAAACTCCGCCCGGATATTCCGGAGCTATGGGCGAATCTCGGACTGATGCAGCATGAAGTGAAAGATTATGCGGAAGCCACTCATTCCTTTCAACAGGCCCTAAGGCTGAAGCTATCGCTGTATGTGCCAAACCTTTTTATGGGAATAGACTACCTACGCATGGGAAAAGCTCAGGAAGCAATTCCGTATCTGCTGAAGGCGGAGAAGATGAACGCTACCGATTCGCTGCCGCCATTCACACTCGGACAGGCTTACTCTTCCCTGGGGAAATTCCTTCCGGCCGCGCACGCGTATGAGCGTGCCATTCATCTCGATCCGCAGAAGAGTTCTGCCTGGTTTGGACTGGGGATTGTCCGCCTCGATCAGGTGGAGAAGGACGCGCGCAGTCTTGCCAATGAAGATCAAGATTCCGCGTATGCCAAGGCGCTCTATGCTGAGTCGCTCGTAAAACAGTCTCGCTACAAAGAGGCGGTGAGTTCATACAAGAGCGCGCTCGCTGCAAAGCCTCAGCCTCCGTGTATCCACGCTGAGTTGGGATTCCTTGCCCTGAAACAACAGGACGCCGCTGGTGCCGAAGCAGAGTTCGAGATGGAGCGGCATCTGGATCCCGGCTGCTCGCTGGCGATGCTCGGACAGGCTCGCCTGCAGATGGATGCCGGATCTGACAAGGATGCGCTTCGACTTCTCGAAGACCTATGGGATAGAGATCGCGGATTTCTTCAATCCAATGTTGCGACTTTTATGGATGGGATCGATCCCGCTCGGGCTTCAGCCTTTCAGCAGCTTATTGCGCAACAAAATGGCTCAGGGTCAATCACACCTAATTTCTATCAATTTCTTTCCAGTGTTCTCAGTGGCCAGCCGCAAGCGCCGCAGAGATCTCTCTTACCGTCGGAAGCAACAAAGAGCGCAATTCGGAATGGCTATCCGTCTGGCAAGTATGCGCAATGCGCCAGCCGCGTGAAGAGCAGCCTCACCACAAAAAATATAGCCGACCTTCAGATGCTGGCAACCTGTGCCTACTTCACCGGTGATTATGAGCTCGCGGTAAATGCTTCTGAGGCGCTGGCAGCGATTTTGCCGCATTCCATGGCAGCACTTTACTGGTCGATCAAAGCCAATGAGCACCTGGCTTTCAGCGCCCTCGATAAGTTCCAGCAGCTTGAGCCGAATTCGGCAAGGAGCCACCTTCTTCTAGGGGATATCTACCGGCAGCGCAGACGCTTCGATGATGCCCAGGCCGAGTATGAAAAGGCGCTGTCCATTACTCCGAATGATCCCGCCGCGCTGCTTGGTCTTGCCTCAGCATATTTCGGCGATGCCAACTTTGAGAAAACAATTCAGACCGCGAAGTTGGGATTAGACCAGGCACCCGCTGATCCCGAGCTGAACCTGCTTATGGGCGAAGCACTTGTGGCGCGCCATCAGATGACAGATGCCGAACCATTTTTACTGAAAGCTCTCGATGCTAAACCGCAGATGCTTCCCCATGTTCATGCCCTTCTCGGGCAGGTCTACGCGGAAGCTGGGAAGGCACAGCAGGCCATTGATCAGCTCAAGCTTGGTATCCAAAGTGATGAAGACGGCAGCTTGCATTACCAACTGGCACGCCTCTACCGCCAAACCGGGGACACAAAAGCCGCTGCCGTTGCCATCGATGAGATGAAGATCATTCAGCAGCAGCACCGGCAGCGTGCCGTGATTGCTTTAGAGGATGCTCACTCTTCGACACTCGACGACGAGCGATAGCTGTGATGCCTCGCAATCTACGTCCGTCTTCACCCGCGAACCAGCATCAATCTCAATGAGGAAGAACCATGCGACGCTCTCACTCTTTTTGTGCCATCTTTACTGCGACCCTTTTCTTTTTCGCCCAGGCATCCGCTACGCTTCGCGGACAGGCCGTTACTTCTTCCGGTTCCTTTCTTTTCGATCATGGGACGGCGTTCTCATCTCTGCCTGACGGAATCGAGATAAGCGATGGGGTCGCGCGCGAAGTAATTACCGCACTTCGCGATGATGTTCTTCGTGTACGTATCGCGCGGCAGGGCACGATGCCGGAAGATGCTTCGTGGGCGGTCCTCGCGCCCGCACGTCATAGTTCTGTCTCGGTCTCGCCGGACACTAATTCGGAGCACTATGGCTTCCGCACGCGCTCGCTCGTAGTTGAAGTCGACAAGAAGACGCTGCGTCTTACTGTCCGTGATCTTGCAGGAAATATTCTCCAACAGGATGCGTTGCCCGTTCGGTTTAGTGACGCCTCGTTCCGGGTCTATAAGACGATGCCGCTCGATGAGCACTATTTCGGTCTCGGCGATAAAACCGGGCCACTTGATCGCCGCGACCAGGCGTTCTCTCTTTGGAATACCGATGCTTACCGTTTTCAGGAATCCACCGATCCACTCTATAAGAGCATTCCTTTCTTCATGACTTACAAGGCTGGAGTGACTCTTGGCATTCTTCTCGACAATACCTGGCGCACCAGCTTCGACTTTGGCAAGGCATTACCAGGCACTTATTCTTTTGGAGCTGCGAACGGTCCTCTGAACTATTACATTCTTTATGGTCCATCGCCGAAACAGGTAGTCGAGTCGTATGCGTGGCTAACCGGCAAACCTCCGCTGCCACCGATGTGGACGCTTGGTTTTCAGCAATCGCGCTATAGCTATGAGTCCCAAGCTCGAGTTATGGAGATAGCGAATCGTCTGAGGGCGGATCATATCCCCGCTGATGCGATCTATCTCGATATTGGCTTTCAGGAGAAGAACCGTCCCTTCACTGTCAACCGCGAGAAGTTCCCGGACTTCTCAGGTATGGTCGCGCAACTGAAGGCGAAGAACTTTCACGTCGTCGCCATCACGGACCTTCACATCGCCAATCTGCCCGGGCAAAAATATGCTCCGTATGACAGTGGCATCGCCGGCGACCACTTCGTCAAAAACCCTGACGGCTCTGTCTACACTGGTGTCGTCTGGCCTGGGCCCAGCGTGTTTCCCGACTTCGCTCGTCAGCAGACGCGTGCCTGGTGGGGGACCTTATATAGCAACTTTCAACATATTGGGATCGATGGCTTCTGGAATGACATGAACGAGCCTTCCGTCTTCGATTCACCAACCAAAACGATGCCTTTGGATGTCATTCATCGTATCGACGACCCTGGCTTCGCAAAACGTACAACTACCCATGCGGAGATCCACGATGTCTATGGCATGGAGAATTCGCGTGCGACCTTTGATGGTTTACGGACGCTTGATCCCAACCTGCGCCCCTTTGTGCTTACCCGCGCTACCTATGCAGGCGGCCAGCGATATGCCGCTACATGGACGGGGGACAATAGCAGCACATGGAATCATCTGCGACTTGCAACGCCAATGATCGAAAACCTTGGGCTTAGCGGCTTTGCCTTCGTGGGGGCCGATGTGGGTGGCTATGCTGGTACACCTCCACCGGATCTGCTCACAAAATGGCTTGAGGTCGCGGCCTTTCAGCCCATCGACCGGGACCATACTGAATCAGGCACCGGCGACCAGGAGCCCTGGGTTGGCGGGCCGCAGCAGGAGGCAATACGCCGCCGGTTTATTGAAGAGCGCTATCGCCTGATGCCGTATCTCTATACGCTCGCAGAGGAGGCGGCCCGCACAGGTTTGCCTATGGTGCGTCCACTCTTTCTGGAGTTTCCAGATGCGGCGGCAGACCATCACCCGCTCGATATCGACCTTTCCGCCGCTGGTGAATTTCTTCTTGGGCCCGACCTATTGGTGGCGCCTTCTCCGTGGCCAGAACAACTGGATGATTATCTTGCGGAATTTCCATCGGAGAACTGGTACGACTACTGGACCGGGAAGCGGGTTCTGCAACCTGCTGCTTCAGGCAGCACTGCAAGATCACCTCTTACTTTGAAGCTTCATCCGGAACTTGCTTCGCTGCCGGTCTTCGTTCGTGGGGGCGCGATTCTGCCCATTGCGCCCCTGGTGCAGAGTACAAATGAAACGCCTCACGGACCGCTTACGTTGCGGGTTTATTACGGTGGAACGACCGGTAAGTGTGCAGGAAGTCTTTATGTGGATGATGGCAAGACGTATGCCTATCAGAGCGGCGCGTTTTTGCGGATGCAGTTCACCTGCAGCACGGATGCTGATGGTCTTCATCTCCACGTCTCTGCTCACGAAGGATCGTATCCGGCATGGTGGAAGGAGATTCGCGCCGAAGTTTATGGATGGGGTCCGCAACAAAAGCGTGTAACTCTTGATGGAAAAGAAGCGGGCCCAGCGATCGTCAAAACTTTGCCGCAGGGTATAAGCGTCACCTTTGCCGACGATGGAAAGGGTGAAGACCTGCAGCTTCGCTAAGTTGCAGATCTCACCTCCGCGGATTCTCGCACTACATTTCTTGAGGATCGGGCTTCGTAAGTGCAGCCGAGGATATTGGCAAGACACACAGGTCGCTATCCTCGCGTCTGCCTTTGCGCCCGTGCTTTTTTAGTGTGACGAACTGCGGGCAGTACTTTGTTCCACGGCACAGGAGAAGCCAGAATCATCGAAGTATTTGTCGCCACATAAGGCATCATCGAGTCGATGACCTCCTCCATGTGGCTTACGTCTCGCACTGCCACCTGCACCATGAATGATTCGGCGCCGGTCACTCGATGACATTCCAGCACCTCGGGCAGGTTCCTCACCAGCGCCGCGAACTTGATGAGCTTATCGCCAGCCACGGTCACTTTAACGAATGCCCTTACGGGAAGCCCTACCCGGCTGGGATCGACGAGTGCTCGATATCCCATGATTACCTGGCTGTCCTCGAGTCTTCGGACGCGTTCGATGACTGCCGGCGTCGATAATCCTACACGGCGGCCAAGCTCCGCAAAGGGGATGCGCGCGTTGGTTTGAAGCTCCGCCAGAATTTCGCAATCGATGTCGTCGATGGATGGTGTTTCGAATCCGGTCATGAAATTCCTTCCATAGTTTTGGCAATCCACCCGGCAACGCAAGGGTCCCTCACGATGTTAGGTCAAACTTCGATTCCTCCATCCATTATCGAACATCTTTTGCGAAATACCGCACAATCATCATTCACCGCAGCCTAACGCGAAAGCTATTATCAAGATGAAATGGGATGGAAGCAGCAATCGCCATCGAGTTGCAGCAAGGCAATTTGCATCAAGACAATCGCGCAATTGCGATCCAGGAGCATGATCCGTGGCCACGAATGAAAATCGACGCTCAGTAGGCGATGCGGCAGCACGCCAGTTAGCGAACACAACCAAGACTGCTCCTCAGCTATCGGCGATTACGCCTCGCTGGCTGGTGCAACTGCTCTCGTGGGTGCCCGTTGAATCGGGAACGTACCGGGTCAACCAGGTAAAAAACGAGATGGACATCGAGGTCGTCTGCGGATCGCGTGACGAGCGGAAGCTGCCCGAGACCTATGTCGATTATGTGGAGAAGCCGCGCGAATACACATTAAGCGCGATCTCGACTGTGGTCGACGTCCATACACGCATCTCCGATCTCTACAGCCATCCGCACGACCAGATTCGCGAGCAGTTGCGGCTGACTGTTGAAAAGGTGAAGGAACGCCAGGAGAGCGAGCTGATTAACAACGCGGAGTACGGCCTGCTGCACAACATCAAGTCTCCTTTCAAGCTGAAGGTGCGCAAGGCCGCACCCACGCCCGATGACCTTGATGAATTGCTTGCGCTTGTGTGGAAGGAGCCCGCCTTCTTTCTCGCGCATCCACGCGCGATTGCTGCCTTTGGGCGGGAGTGCACGCGGCGCGGAGTTCCGCCGCCCACGGCGACGATCTTCGGCTCGCCATTTTTGACCTGGCGCGGTATTCCATTAATTCCGACAGATAAGCTGGGTATTGACGCAGCAGGAAAGACCAATATTCTGTTGCTGCGAACGGGCGAGAAAAAGCAGGGGGTGGTCGGCTTGTTCCAGCCCGGATTGCCCGGCGAGCAGACTCCCGGGCTCTCGGTACGCTTTATGGGTATCGATCGCAATTCGATTGCTTCGTATCTGGTCTCTCTCTATTGCTCGGCAGCGGTGCTGACCGAGGATGCGCTTGGGGTGCTCGAAAACGTCGAGGTCGGACACTACCATGAGTACAAGTGAGAAAAACATAAGAGAGAGTTTGCATCCGGGTGAGGAGATGCTCGTGGATGAAAGCGGCTTCGCGTCCCCAGGTGAACTGCCTGACATCGCGTCGCTGACCCAATTGGCGAATGAGTTCTTCCGCGCGCTGCCTGGTGAAGTATCTGCGCCGGTCGCTGCACAGCCTGCGCTCAACATGCCTCAGACCGCGCCGAACTTCGAAACGCGGCTTCCGCAGTTTGGAGCGCCGGCTCCGTCGATGCCATCGATGCCGTCAGTGGACAAACTTCCCAGCGAAGCAGAAACGAAGCGGCTATCAGGCAATCTGCCGTCCGCCATGCGAGAGCCTGCGGCGGTTTCCATCCCCGCGTTCACGCCGGGTTTCGGGTCTTCCCCTTCGGACCCCGGACTTGCGCTGACTGCTGCTCGAGGTGCCTTGGGAGAAGTTCCGCAGTCTCCCTTTTCGTTGCCGCTGCCAGCTTTCGACACAAGGTTTCCTTCAATGGATCCGGCGTTCTCCTCTGTTCCACTCTCGCCAGCTTTTCCAACGGAGGATGCTGCCGCTGCATTCAGCTCGGCAAGTTCGTTCTACTTTCTTGAGGACGCGGGCGCACTCTCCAGGCCTGCCTCGACTAATCGAACTAACCTCCCGGATCTTCGACCTGCGGCATTGCCAGATCTAAAGCTCCCACGTCAGCAGTTTGACATCGCCTCGGTGCGCCGCGACTTTCCCATCCTGAACGAACGCGTCAATGGCCATCCTCTGATCTGGCTGGATAACGCGGCTACGACGCAAAAACCGCAAAGCGTGATCGATCGTATCTCGTATTTTTACGAGCACGAAAACTCGAACATCCATCGCGCTGCCCATGAGCTTGCAGCTCGCGCGACCGACGCATACGAAGATGCGCGCACCAAGGTCGCGCATTTCCTCAACGCTTCTTCGAGCAAAGAGATTGTGTTTGTCCGCGGTGCGACAGAGGCGATCAATCTGGTGGCGCAGAGTTGGGGCCGCCGGCACATCGGCAAGGACGACGAAATTGTCATCAGCTGGATCGAGCACCACGCCAATATTGTTCCCTGGCAGATGCTGGCCGCCGAGAAAGGCGCGCGCCTGCGCGTGGCTCCGGTGGACGACGATGGACAGATCCTTCTCGATGAATATGAGAAGCTGCTCAACCCCAGGACTCGGCTTGTCTCGATAACGCAGGTCTCCAATGCGCTGGGCACCATCACACCCGCGCAGCAGATGGTGCAGATGGCTCATCGCTACGGAGCGCGCGTTCTGGTGGATGGCGCACAGGCGGTTTCGCATATGCCGATCGATGTGCAATCTCTCGAGTGTGATTTTTATGTGTTCTCGGGGCACAAGGTCTTCGCGCCGACAGGCATTGGTGTTCTTTACGGCAAGCCGGATGCGCTGGCCGATGCTCCCACATGATCGTCGATGTCACGTTTGAGAAGACGATCTATCAGCCGCCACCGTCGCGTTTTGAAGCAGGAACGGGCAACATCGCCGATGCCGTTGGACTCGGTGCCGCTATCGATTATCTCGATCGGATCGGCATGGCGAATATTGCGCGCTACGAGCACGAACTCCTCATCCATGCCACGAAGGGGCTGCTGACGGTCCCCGGCCTGCGTCTCATTGGCACGGCAAAGGAGAAGGCCGGCGTGCTTTCCTTCGTGCTCGATGGCTTCCGTACCGAGGAAGTGGGGGCAGCGCTTAACCGCGAAGGCATCGCCGTGCGCTCCGGACATCATTGCGCGCAGCCTACGCTGCGACGGTTCGGGGTGGAGACGACGGTGCGTCCGTCGCTGGCGCTTTATAACAGCTTCGAAGATATCGACGCACTGGTCGACGGTCTGCTACGGCTTAGGCGACTCCACGCTTGAGAAGCTGCACAAGCTGAACGTTGTTCGCCGCAAACGGGGTGACCAGCTTGAGGCTTAGCTTGAGTGGCTATCGGCGTTCAAGAGTTGCATGACTAGCTGCCGGGCCTGGTCTGTGATGTCTGGGTCGCTGCCAAACCCTTTGAGCCAACGAATGTCAGCCTCGCGGCGAAACCATGTGGCCTGACGCTTGGCGTAGTTGCGATGACCTTGCTGCGCCTGGACGACGGCTTGCTCGCGGGTAAGGTCGCCGCGGAGAACGGCTGCCGCCTCGGCATAGCCCAAAGAGGTGAGCGGTCGACAGTCGCGACCGTAACGCTCGATGAGGCGTTCGGTCTCTTCGATGAGGCCGCGATCGAACATTGCGGCGGCACGCTGATTAATTCGTTCATACAGCGATGGACGGGGCGGATCGAGGCCGAGACGCAGGATACGGTAGCCGGTGAGTGCATCGCGGCCCCTCTGCCACTGCTGAGTAAGCGGTTGTCTCGCCGCAAGTGAAACCTCGATGGCGCGGATGACCTTGGACACGTCGTTGGCGTGGATGGCTGCTGCGGCTGTCGCATCGAGCCGGGTGAGAATGCGGTGGAGATAGGCAGCGCCGTGAGTTTTGGCACGCTGACGAAGACGCTCGCGCCAGTCCGGATTGGCAGGCGGCGAAGGAAAGAGTCCATCGATCAGGGCGCGGAGATAGAGCCCGGTGCCTCCGGCGACGATGGGCAGACGCCCTCGTTCCGTGATCCCGTTGAGCG
>Ga0193728_1002129_pt1 | contig 10215 bp, 8 predicted proteins | sample U1c1metaG_FD_143037 | JGI IMG/M metagenome (GOLD analysis project Ga0193728, IMG submission 143037) | Soil microbial communities from a riparian zone of the East river system, Colorado, United States - U1c1 | ecosystem: Environmental > Terrestrial > Soil > Riparian zone | place: USA: East River... | reverse complement strand
CGGCCGGCGATGGTGTAATACGATTGCACGGTTTCGAACCGCGCGTAATTGTATTGCCGCGAAAGCCCGAGCGCCTTCATGATCTGCCACGCGGACATGTTGGAGGCGCCGATGTAACGAACCAGGCCCCGCGACACCAGATTGTCGAGCGCGCTCATGGTTTCCTCGATCGGCGTGACCAGGTCGGCGCCATGAACCTGATACAGGTCGATGAAGTCGAGGTCGAGACGCTTCAGGCTGGCTTCGACGGCATGCATGATGTGTTTGCGCGACAGGCCGACCGTATTGGGACCGGGAGCCGTTCGGCCGCGCCCCTTGGTCGCGACGATGACGCTTTCGCGGGGAACCTTGAGATCGCGCAGCGCCTGACCGAGAATCTGTTCCGAAAGGCCTTCCGAATAGACATCGGCGGTGTCGATGAAATTAACGCCGGCCGTGAGCGCACGTTCGACCAGGGCATTGGCGTTGCTCTGATCGACCTGGCCCACGTTCTTCCACCAGGCACCCTGGCCGCCGAATGTCATGGTGCCCAGGCAGATTTCCGACACATAAAGGCCAGTCCGGCCCAACGGACGATGTTTCATCGCTCTACTCCCTTTGGATTATCGCCGGCGTACGCTGCGGCGGATTGACATGATAATGAGGGTGGGTCGGTTTGAATGCGGTCCAGCGGTCTCCAAACCGGTTCACCATCGGTTACGCAGGATTTCATCGACCATCTGGGCGGTGCGCTCGAAGTGATCCTTCAGCAAGCCGGTGGCAGTGACCGCGTCGCGCTTGATAGCTGCTTCATAAATCAACCTGTGTTCGGTCCTGATGTCGCGCGGAATGTCCGGGACGGTAATCGAAAGGCGGCGATAGCGGTTGGCGCGGGCGTAAAGCTGGCTGCAAAACCCGAGCAGTACCTTTGACTGGCAAGCCGCGATCAGCGCCTCATGAAACGCCTGGTGGCGCGGCTCCCATTTTTCGTCGACGGCGGTGGGCAGATCGGCGCGCTCGCGGTCCATGCGCCCGAGCAGATGGTGAGCTGTCACGAGCTGGGCTTCCCAGTGTTCGTCGCCATGCTTGATCGACAGGCTGAGCGCCTCGGATTCCAGCCGCTGCCGGTTTCTGACGATGTCCCAGAGATCGGCGGAAGACACCGGCGCCACCCTGTAACCCCGATGACCCTCGAGTTCGGTAAAGCCTTCCGCGGTGAGCCGGGCCAGCGCCTCGCGCACCGGCGTCACGCTGGTGTCGGTCAATTCCTGCAGCTCGATGAAACGAAGCTTGTGCCCGGGCTTCAACTGCCCCGAGTGCATCGCCTCGCGGATGAGCGAATAGGCCTTGTCGGCCAGGGTGCGGGAAACGTCGCCAATCGCAATCATGGGTAATTCTCACAATTTTTTACCTCGAAGGCAATAGTTTCGAAAATACTTGACGCATTATCGCCCGAACGCTTACCGTTGAAGAAAAAAGCGGAAGGAAGAAACGGTGCCGAGTGACAGGCCAATCGTAAGGTCAGCTTCGGTTGCGAAGTCGACGAGCCGGCCGCGCGTGGCTCATTGGGCCGAGTGCTGAATCATGCCGCTCCCCGGCCAGCGCAAAGCGGTGATTGCCGGCGGCTCGGTGGGCGGGCTTTTTGTTGGCAACATGCTGATGCGGCAGGGTTGGGCCGTGGAAATTTTCGAGCGAGTCGCCGGCGGACTTGAGTCAAGGGGTGCGGGAATCGCCGGCCACGCCGAATTGACGGCCATCTTGCAAGCTATCGGTGTGTCCGGAGATCGTCCTCCCGGCATCGACGTCAGCGGTCGCATTGCCTTCGACCGGCACGGCAACCAACTCGCAAGCTTCGACTATCCGCAATACCTGACCTCGTGGAGCAGTCTCTTCAATCTGCTTTACTCGGCGTTTCCGTCGCAGTGCTATCACCTCGGCGTCGAACTTCTCGATATCAGGCAAACCCTCGACGGCGCGGTGGCGCTGCTGTCCAGCGGCGAGCAGGTTGCGGCCGATCTCATCGTTGGTGCCGACGGAATCCGCTCCAGGGCTCGTGGTCTGTTGGCGCCCAATATCGTGCCGAGCTATGGCGGTTATGTTGCCTGGCGCGGGATCATGGACGAGGCGGATCTGTCTGATGCCTTCATGGCGGAAACCTTCGATCGGTTCAGCTTCTGCTTTCCGCCCGGTGGCCAGTTCATCGGCTACCCGCTGTTGGGGCAGGACGGCTCCAACGCGGCTGGCGCCCGCCGCTACAATTTCCTGTGGTACACCCATGTCGCCGAGGGCGCCGATCTCGACGGCCTGATGACCGACGACAGCGGCGAGAGGTACGAATCGATTCCGCCGCCGCTGATCCGCAATGTGCACATCGAAGCGCTTCGCCAGGCCGGTGCCCGCGATCTTCCGCCGTCATTTGCCGAGGTGGTGCTTCGCGCAGATCGGCATTTGCTGCAGCCGATCTACGATGTCGAATCGGAAAACATCGCCTTCGGCCATGTTGCGCTGATCGGCGATGCCGGTTTTGTCTGCCGTCCCCATGTCGGTGTCGGCGTGCTGAAGGCCGCACTGGATGCGGCCGCGCTGGCGCGAAGCCTCGAGGAATGTGCCTCGGTGCCGGAAGCCTTGCAGCGCTATCAGCGTCAGCGTCTGCAGCCCAATATCGACGCCGTCGAATTCGGGCGCTATCTCGGCTGCTTCATCGAGCGCGGACTCGCCGGTCCGACCAGCGATCCGGACCTCGGTCTCTCCTACGAATTCATCATTCGCGAGAGCGCGCGGCTACCCCGGGTCAAGCCGCCGCATCGCGTCGCCTTATCAAGGGAAAAGATGCTGCAATGAATATCCGTCCGCCCGGCGTTGCTTCGACGATCCCCTTCGACAGCAAAAAACTCGACGACCTGCTGGAACAGGCCGGCATCGATATCCTGATCGCGACGTCGAAGCACAATGTCGGCTATCTGCTGGGCGGATACCGGTTCTTCTTCTTCGAGACCATGGATCCGATCGGTCTCAGCCGATATCTGCCGGTCTTTATCTATGCCAAGGGGCAGGCTGAGCGATCGGTGTTCATCGGCAACAAACTCGAGATTTTCGAGAAGCAATTGAACCGGTTCTGGACGCCGGTGGCCGAGACATCGTGGATGACGAGTGTCGAGGCCATGCAATCGGCGGTTTCCCACATCGGGAAAATGGGGGTTGCTACGGCCCGGATCGGCGTGGAAATGCCGTTTCTGCCGCTTGATGCCGCCGACGTGCTGCGTTCGTCGTTTGCCGGCAGCGCCATGATCGATGCCACTGTTCCACTGGAGCGGCTGCGCGCGCGCAAGACGGCCGGCGAACTTTCACTTCTGAAGCAGGCCTCCGAGCGCGTCGTCGCGGCGATGCAGGCGGCGTTTTCGGCGTGCCGGCCTGGCATGACCAAACACGACGTCGTCGGACGCCTGCGGCGGGAGGAGACCAACCGCGACCTCAACTTCGAATATTGCCTGATCTCCGCCGGCACCAGCTTCAATCGTGCGCCATCGGACCAGGTGCTCGGTGCCGGCGACATTCTCTCGCTGGACTCCGGCGCCAATTATCACGGCTATATCGGCGATCTCTGCCGCATGGGCAGCATCGGCAAACCGGACTCCGAGCTTAACGAATTGCTTGCCGAGGTCGAAACCATTCAGCAGGCGGCGCGAAAACCGATCCGGGCCGGGGCGCGCGGCGGCGACATCTACGCGGCGGCGGAAGAGGCGATGCGCGGTTCGAAGCAGTTGCGGCATTTCGATTTTCTTGCCCACGGCATGGGGCTTGTCAGCCACGAGGCCCCGCATCTCACCGGCAAGGGTGTGGTGCCGTATCCCGCCACCGACGCGGATCGGCCGCTCGAAAGCGGCATGGTGATCTCGATCGAGACCGCGATCCTGCATCCGAAGCGCGGGTTCATCAAACTCGAAGATACCGTCGCCGTCACCGACGGCGGTTGGGAAGGATTCGGCGACAGTGGCCGGAGCTGGAACGTGGCCGAAGCATAAATGGGTCGACGACGCGAAACGAAAAATGACTGCCGAACGATTTGTTGATCGCCTCCAGGGGAGTGGGGAATGGCTGAATCATCTCGCAGAAGACTTACCCGGCGTAACGTCGTCAAGGGCCTGGGGCTGGCCGCGATGGCGACGGCATCTGCCGCTCCAAAAGCGTTTGCGCAAGCAAGGCCCGCGATACAGCTCTCTTTCTGGACCTACGAAAATCCGGAAACGCGGCCGTGGCTTCACAAGCGCATCAAGCTGTTCATGGAGCAGAATCCGAATGTTCAGATCGATTTCCAGTGGTTCACCTTCGGGAACCTCGGCAAAAAGATAAGTGTCGGATTCGCCACCGGCACGGCGCCGGACGGCTTTGTCAGCCAGGACTGGTTCATGCCGGTCTGGCTGGGCAAGGGATTGCTGGCGCCGCTCGACGTTCAGCGGCTGGGATACCAGTCCTATGACGCCTTCACCGGCGATTTCACCAAGGCTTTCGTCGACGGGGCGACCAAGGACGGCAAGGTCTATGGCTACCCCGCCTGGTTCTACGGCTTCTGCAATTACCTCAACACCAATCACTTCAAGGAAATCGGGCTCGATGCCGAAAAGGATTGGCCGCAAACCTTCGAACAGCTCGGTCAGGTCGCCAAGCGGCTGACGATCAAGGACGGCGACAAGTTCGTGCGTCAGGGGTTCAAGTTCGCGATGCACACCTCCCAATGGACCATGATCCAGTTCAACCCGATCCTGATCGAATGCGGGGGAGCCTGGTTCGATGCGGCCGGCAAGTGCACGGTCAACAATGCCGCGGGCGTCAGGGCCATGACCCTGCGCGCCTCGATCGCGAGGCAATACGGCGCGGAAGATCCCGCCGATTCGATCGCAACCAATCCCATTCCGCAGATGGACTGGTTGAAGGAGCGCTGCTCGATGTTCTGGGCACAGCCGCAGACGCTGACAACAATCGCTTCGGAAAATCCCAAGATGAGAACGGAAGGCTATTTCCGGCCGGTGCAATATCCCGGCGTGGTTCCAGGAAAAGGTATCTCGACGACCTACGGTTTTAATCTCGTGATCAATGCGCAGGTGTCGAAGGAGAAGCAGGAAGTCCTTCACGAGCTTTACAGGTTCATTTTCAGCGACCCAATCGATTGCTGGGCCGCCACGGCGCCGTTCACGCTGGCGCGCAAGAGCGGCTGGAGGGATGATACGCTGGTGCGAGAGTTTCCCAACGTCGACGAAATCATCACGGCGACCGACCGCGGGGTGTTCCTGCCCCGGACGCTGGTGTTCAACGAACTCGCCGACTCGATGCATCGCGCGGTGCAAAAGATCATGCTTACCAATGCGGATATCCAGAAGACGCTGGACGACGCGGCCGCGGAGGTGGATCGGGCGACGGCGGGCTCCAACAAGGGATAGGCACCAGGCGGCAAAGCGACACGGCGCCAACGTTCGACGCGGTGGTGCGAATGAGGATCGAATTTGGGGGCGGAATGACAGGGTCTGGCGACAGGTCAGACCTCACATTTGGGAGGAAGCAATGAAGAAATCTGCACTTGGAATTCCCAGTCGTCGCGACGTGGTTCGCAGCATCGGGGTCGCCGGTCTCGGGGCGGCGGTCTCCGCGCCGATTGCCCGGCGCGCCTTTGCCCAGACCAAGAAGCCCGTCGACATCAGTTTCTGGACCTTCGACAATCCGCAGCAGCGGCCCTGGGTCCACAAGCGCGTCAAGATGTTCATGGTGCAGAATCCGCACGTCAAGATCGACTTCCAATGGTTTGCGTTCGGGGATCTCGGCAAGAAGATCAGCGTCGGATTTGCCACCGGTACTGCGCCGGATGGGTTCGTCAGCCAGGACTGGTTCATGCCGGTGTGGCTCGACAAGGGTCTGCTGGCGCCCCTCGATGTCAAGCAACTCGGCTATGACAACTTCACCGCCTTTACCGGCGATTTTGCCAAGGCGTTCGTCGATGGCGCTACCAAGGACGGCAAGGTCTACGGCTATCCGATGTGGTTTTACGGCTACTGCAATTATCTCAACGCCAAGCAGTTCAAGGAAGTCGGCCTCAATGTCGAAAAGGACTGGCCGCAAAACTGGGACCAGCTCGGCGAAGTCGCCAAGCGGATGACCGTCAAGGATGGCGACAAGTTCGTGCGTCAGGGCTTCAAGTTTGCGATGCACTCGTCGCAATGGACCATGATCCAGTACAATCCGATCCTGCTTCAGTCCGGCGGAAAGTGGTTCGACGATTCCGGCAAATGCACCATCAACAACGAAGCCGGCATCAAGGCGATGACGATCCGCGCCTCGATCGCGCAGAAATATGGTGCCGAGGATCCCGCCGACTCGATTGCGACCAACCCGATACCGGGCATGGATTTCCTGAAAGAGCGGGCATCGATGTTTTTCTGTCACCCGTTGCCGACTAGCCTGGTCAAGGCCGAAAACCCGGCGATGGAAGCCGAAAATTATTTCCGCCCCGTGCAATACCCGGGCGTCCAAACCGGGAAGGGCTTCTCGACCACCTACGGCTTCAACCTGGTCATCAATGGCAAGGCATCCGCCGAGAAGCAGGAGGCGCTTCATGATCTCTACAAGTTCATGATGAGCGATCTTGTCGATGCCTGGAAGGATGCCGCTCCCTTTACGTTCGCCAAGAAGACCGGTTGGGCCGACAATCCCGAGGTACAGAAATTCCCCTATGTCAATGAAATCATCCGCGCCAAGGACGAAGGCGTGTTTTTGCCGCGGTCGCTGGTGTTCAATGAACTGGCCGATTCCATGCACCGCGCCGTTCAAAAGGTCATGTTGAGCAAGGCCGACATCAAGAAGACGCTGGATGAGGCGGCTGCCGAAGTGGATCGCGCCACCGCGGCCTACAAAAAAGCCTGAGCTTGAGGGGCTCCGGCGCGGACGACCGGCGTCCTAAGGGAGGCCGGCCTGGAATACGGCGTGTAGCCGATGGATGAGATTGTAGATGGTTGAATTGACGTCGAGCGAGCCCTACCAGCACGGAGGTCTCACCGGTCCGCCACCGGTCGCACGCAGATTCTGGCAGATCCATCATCGCCAGCGCATCCGGCTGTGGGGTATCGCATTCGTGCTGCCGACGCTGATGTTCTTCGCCGTCTTCAAATACGGGCCGATGATGTGGGCCATCGAGCTCAGCTTCAACTCCTACGACATGGTCTCCACCCCGTATTTCGTCGGACTCGACAATTATCGATCGCTGGCGGCCGATCCGATTTTCCGGGAAACGCTGATCAACACATTTGTCTATATCGCGGGTTCTACCATTCTGACCACCGTGATCGGGCTGTCGCTTGCGCTTGCCATCAATACCGGCATTCCCGGGGCGCGTCATTGCATGACGGCGATGTTCCTCACCAACCTGATGCCGATCATCGCGGTGTGCCTGGTTTGGCGTTTTCTGCTGCACCCCTACGGCCTCGTGAACCAGATCCTGCAGCCACTTGGATTTGGCCGCATCGACTGGCTGACCAGCTCGTCGACGGCGATGCCGGCCATTATCATGGTGACGGTGTGGCGGTTCGCGCCGTATTTCATGGTGATATTCCTGGCGGCATTGCTGGCGTTGCCCGAGGACTATTACGAGGCCGCTGAGCTCGACGGCGCCGGCGCGATCCGCAGGTTCATTCACATCACGTTGCCGCTTCTGATGCCGACCATCTTCTTCGTGGTGGTGGTTTCCGCGCTACTTTGCGCGCGGATATTCCTGATGCCGTATTTGATCACGGGCGGAGGGCCGGGAAACGCAACGCGCGTGCTCTCCATGCTGATCTATGAGACCGGATTCTCTTATCTGAAGATGGGGCAGGCCGCCGCGATTTCGGTGGTGCTATTTACCATCATGATGGTTTTCACGGCACTTCAGATCCGTCTCTTTGCACGAAGCGAACAGGTTTATATGTGATGACGACCCCGGAAGTTGCAGAATCAAGGCGTAATGCAAACAGCCTGATGCGCCATCTGCCGGCGCTGCGAAAAACGGTGGGATTGGTGCTACTTGCGGCGCTGGCGTTCGCATTTCTTGTTCCCATCCTCTGGATGACCGTGATGTCGTTCCAGGAGGGGGGCAAGATGTTCAACCTCCGTACCGAGTGGATCCCCGCGGTCTGGCACTTCGAGAATTATCCGAATGCGATATCGCGCGCGCCGTTCGTGCAATATTTTATCAACAGCGGCATCGTCTCGGTGACGGTGATGGCCGGCAATGTGGTGTTCTGCACCCTTGCCGGCTACGGCCTGGCCAAATTCCATTTTCGCGGTTCTGGGCTGGTGCTGCTGCTGATCCTCAGTACGCTGATGTTGCCGCTGGAGGTGACTCTGGTCCCGACGTTCCTCATCGTTCACAAGTTTGAATGGATCAACACCTATCAGGGCATCGTCGCACCACTATTGATCGATGCGTTCGGCGTTTTCCTGATGCGGCAATCCATCATCTCGATCCCGTCCGATTATATCGAGGCGGCGCGCATCGACGGTGCCGGCGAGCTGCGCATTCTGCTGCAGATCATCGTGCCGCAATGTCTGCCGGCGCTCTCGGTGCTCGCGATCTTCTCGTTTCGCGACAGCTGGGACCAGTTTCTCTGGCCCCTGACGGTGGTGTCGATCGACCGGCTGCGCACCTATCCGCTTGGGCTCGTGCAGTTCGGCGAGGAATACGGCAATCCGGCCACCGAGCAGATGGCTATCGCGGTGCTTGCCACCCTCCCGGTCTTCCTTTTGTTCATGATCCTGCAGAGATCGATCAATCGCGGGTTTGGCTTGAGCGGATTGAAATAGACGGCCAGACCGCGCAACCGCGCGACAAACCACCGGGGAGTTTCGAACGTGGACAAGATCAGGATAGCGATGCCTCACCGCGGAGCCGGGGTTGCTCCGATATTTGCGGCACTCGAGGGCGGCTATTATCGCGAGCAGGGCCTCGAGCCCGAACTTGTACCCTTTCACGGCCACAGCAATTCGCTGAAAGGCCTGATCGCGGGCGAAGCGGACTTCACCAATGCGGTCGGGGCCGAACTACTGCTTGCCAACGCCCGGTATAAAGGTGATGCGGTCATTCTTGCCTCGGCGATTTCAAGGAGCGCACAGCAGGTCGCGGCGCGGCCCGGCATCGAGACCCGGGAAGATCTCCGCGGCAAGCGCTGGGGCGTCGGCGCGCGCAACGACGCCGACGAATGCGCTATCATTATGGCCTTCGACCGCTGGGGCTGGAGCATCGACAGCGACGCCGAGATAGTCGTGGTCGGCACCGACGGCGCCAGGCTTGACCTGTTGCTCGACCCGCGGCGTGTCGACGCCGCCATTATGCATGCGCCGGAGACATTTCAGGCGCCAAAGCGCGGTTATCATGTCGTTGAGGATTTTGGCCGGCTTGACGTGTCGTTCCAGAACAGTTGCGCGGCCAGTACGCGGCGCTTTATGAAGGCCAACCCCGATATCGGCTTGCGTTATGTGCGCGCGTTTTGTCAGGCCGTGCACCGGTTTCGCAGCGATGCGCCATTCGGCATCCATGTCTTGCGGAAATACAGCGGCGAAACCGACATCGATGTGCTGCGGCCGACCTGGGTGCTGTTCGCACGCTATATGGGCGACATGATGTACCCCAGCCTCGAAGGCGTCAGGAATGCGTCCGCAATCCTGCATCGCGTCGGCGCGCTCCCGGAGCCCGTGGCGCCGGAGCAGGCCGTCGACTTCAATCCGGTGATGACGCTGGAGCGGGAGGGCTTTTTCGAAGTTCTGATGGGGGCGAAGAATGTTCACCCACAAAATGCTGCGTGAGCCGCGCCTTGCGGATCTGGAACAGACGGGAAGCGCTTGATGGCTGATGTGCTGCTGCGAAATGTGGTCAAGCGATATGGCAACTACGAGGCGGTGCGTGGCATCAGCCTCGAGATCCCGGATAGCAAGTTTGTGGCGCTGGTCGGCCCGTCCGGCTGCGGCAAGACCACGACGCTGCGCATGATCGCGGGCCTTGAGGATATCTCGGAAGGCGACATTTGCATCGGTGGCCGGGTCATCAACGATGTCGCACCGAAGAACCGCGACATCGCCATGGTGTTCCAGAGCTATGCGCTATATCCGCACATGACGGTTTTCCAGAACATGGCATTCGGGCTGCGGATGCGCGGCATGGCCAAGGCCGAGATTCGAAAAAATGTCGAGGACGCCGCGCGCATTCTCGATATTTCGGAG
>Ga0193728_1002128_pt1 | contig 10216 bp, 1 predicted proteins | sample U1c1metaG_FD_143037 | JGI IMG/M metagenome (GOLD analysis project Ga0193728, IMG submission 143037) | Soil microbial communities from a riparian zone of the East river system, Colorado, United States - U1c1 | ecosystem: Environmental > Terrestrial > Soil > Riparian zone | place: USA: East River... | reverse complement strand
GTAGTAACGGCAATACCAATAATAACGACGACGATAACTAAGGGGATACCTTTATAGCGAGGTTTAGAGCTTTAAACTTCTACCTTAATATAGAATCCTATCCTAGTTATTATAGCGACCCTAAGGCGGAGGCGTTTTGGACCGAATTTATAAAGGGAGAGGGATAGAGACTACAGACTTATCTACTAGTATCTATTTCTCTTATTTCCTAGTTATTGCTAGTGTCTAAATAAGGTTCTGTAATATAGTAGACACAGTTGCTTATAACCAATTGGGTTAATTATGTGAGCTAAGCGAGCTCAGGAGGTCTACTAAATTCCACCTGTAGAAGTAGAGAGAGAGAGGTAGAAAAACGATTGAAACCAAACCCCCCCCCGTGATTCCAACACTATCTTATAGTCCTATACTATATATTTTAATAGCTTTTTACTTTCTAGGCTCTATAGTTTTTTGCTATACTTATAGTATCTCTTTAGTATATAACTTAAACCTTACTTAGTTTCTTTATATATTACTCTAACTTAGTACTATACAATCTTAGTTTACCGCTATATCTTATACTATTAAGTATCTCTAATATTAACTTAACCTATAACCTAATTAATCTTTAGATTATATTACTATAACTAAGGTATTCCTAGTACTACCTTATCCTTTCCTAATAGTAGGATATTAAAAAATATTTTAATTAGTCTCCCTTTAATAGTTAGCTAAATAGGTCCTATTTTAAGATTAATAATCCCTCCTCTATAGGTTACTAGATCTTCTAAAATTATTACTAATAGGTATAGCTACTCCTTTTATCTTTAAGGTAGCCCTATCTACTTAATTACTATTAGTAAGATATAGTTACTTATTGCTCTACTATCTATTAATACTTTAAACTATTAATCTTACTAATTAACTTATAAATTTAGGTATTGTCCTTAAATTCCTTTAAGGCGTTAAGGCTTTACTACTAGCTCCCTCTAGTCCTATAGGCCTCTGCTTTTCCTAATTATTAGCTACTAGATCCTATTACGCTTAGCTCCCTTATTAGCTAATACCTAGTTTATTTTTTATCTTTAATATTACAGACGCTTTAAGTACAATGTTATAACTACTAGGAGAGGAGTTAGAAATAGCTAGTTAGTTAATAGAAGCACGGTCTAGGATAGAACTAGTTAAACTATATAATAAGGAATAGTAACCGAGGTTATATAACTAGGTCTATAAGGTCTATAAGGTCTATAGGGTCTGTTATATACCTTATATACCTTATATACCTTATATATAAGGAGGATTTCTTAGGAGTTAGGTTGTGTATTTAAAGGACTTAGTCCCTACTTAGATAGTTCTCTTTCCTTATAGTAAATCTTAAAATATAATTAGAGTTAATCTATTAGGCAACCCCACTCTACTAGTTATTACGTTATTAACTATTCTATACCTATATACCTAGCCTAATAATAGGACCTACCGTAGTATCTACTACAAGGTTCCGTTATATATTTACTACTATAGTTATAGTAGAAGAAGTTAAATAATATGCTACTAAAGACCGCACCAGTCACGACACTATCTATAGTAGCAACCACCTTAAGGTTAGGAGGGGATACTAGCATATAGGATAACAACTCATAAATGGTTATAATGGACTAGCCTTAGGTAGTAGTAGATTAACTTATAGGAAATGGATAAGTATTTAAAGTAAAGATTAGTAAAATGGGAATATCTAAAATAAAGTTACTATTAATTAAAAGGTTTAATAGTAAGAAGATTAAGCTTAAAGGATTTCTAACGAAAATAAAGCTTAAGATTAGACGTAAGGGTGTAAGGTTACTATTAGTAGTAGACTAAGTAGCGTATATAGGATTGTTCCTGACGGGACGGGCACTTAAGTAGTTTAAGCTATACTTAATAGAGTATAAGGCTAATAGACTAATAACCACTAATAAGTAAGTTAGATATATATTCTTAAGTTAGGAAGGATTTATAAGTTAACTAACCTAGATATATAGAGACCTAGAAGCAACGGTAATGGCAGAGAGAAAGTTATAAGAACTTACCTAGTAAGGATTAGTAATGGACTATACGATATAGTTCTAGACCTATGTAACGCAAACTAAACGAAATAACTATACTCTAATGGTATAATACTAACAAGGGTTAAAACCAAAGGTATAATATATAATAATTATAATAGAAGGCCTAGAAGATATAAGGTTATTAATTAAATAAGTAATTAAGGTTAATAATAGACTTTACTAGTCTAAGAGGGGTAGTAGAAGTATAGTTAAGATAATATAGACGAACAGAGCTTTATAATAGGTGTCTAAACTATAGTATAGTATAGAGCTAATAGACCTAAGCGGTGCTAAAGAGTTATAAAGATAATATAAGAAACTATAGAAACCTAGAGCATAAGGATTAAGTGATTAAAGGTCTAAGAAGTAAAGGCTAAACTAGGGATCTTAATAGTAGAAGATATTTAGGCGGACTCTATAGTAAAAAATATTGTTTTAATATAGAGCTTATATAAATTATAGAAAATAAGGTTATTTTACTAGAGACTATAGAGGTAGTTAGAGTAACCACGTGGTAAAGGGAACTAGACTAGTAGATAATATATACGTATAAAGGGATAATAATATACTATAAGGAATAAAAGAGTATTTAATCCAGAGTTTTACGTTTTATTATAATAACGTATACTAAATTTATAAAGACGCTAAATATAGCGTAAGCTATTAGCTATAAGAGCCTAAGTTAAGAGGACTTTAGGGTATATAAAAGTTAGATAAAGAATAGGATTAACTCTATAAACTAGATTAGAATAAAGATAGTATAGCAAGCTAGCAGTTAGTAGAGAAAGTTCTTGCGTACTAGTTCTACTAGGCGGTAGAATCTATAAAGGATTAATATAATTAGACTATTAGTAGTAGTATAGAGGTAATAAAAGGGACTAACTAGGAGTACCTAAACCTTAAGAACGCATTAACTAAGGTAGAGGTTAACTTAGTAATAGAAACTGAATTAGTAATAGGGATTAAGACTCTATTAGATATAGCGTCTATTGCTTTATAAGACGGGAGAAGAGAAATATTTTAAAGCAAACTTAGTAGGTAACTATTTGCTATTACTACCTTATTACTTAATAAAGGTAAAAGGCTATAGGCTTAAGATTCTTAAAATAAGATAAGAGAGATCTAAGACTCTTAAAATAAAATAAGGATAGCTTAAGAACCTATAAGGGACGAAAACTAATAGGTAAGAGTAATAGCTTAGTTTAGTAATATATAAATAAGTATAGGATAAAGGTTCCTAGAAAGCTAAGATTTTAAAGAAAAAATAAGATCTATAATAATCCTAGGTAAATATAGTATTTAGCCTAAAGATTAAAAAGTTAATATTATAATTAAGAAGTATAAAAACTTTAAGGATCTAACTACTAGTTAAAAACTAAAGGAAAGTATAGAAGAATTTAGATAGTAAATCTTTATATAGTAGAAATATAATATAGAATTAAAGATATAAGAACGTCTTAGGGATAGAGTACCTATATAAAAGGTTATTAATAGGCTAAAGGTAGGTATACCTAGAGCTAAGTGGCTTACTAAACTAGAAGAAGAAGAGAATATAGGAGTTTTAACTAGATTTATAAAATAATATATAAAAGGTTATTATAAAGTAGTATTAATAAGATACTTCCTAACCATTACGGAGTAAGTATAAGCAAGCATAATATATAACGAAGTAGATATTATTAAGCTATATATATAAACTGTATAATAAAGTTAAGACGTTATATAAGGAAAGAAGGTAAGAAAACGGGAAGAAAGGGTATATATTATTAGTTTAGTTACTTAGTTAATATATATATAGAGTAGAATAGGATTTAAGTAGCGGTCCTAGTAGAACTTAGTAGGATTTAGTGGACTTAGCAGAATATAGTAGAATGCGGTAGATTACTATTAGATTGTCATAGATTACCAGTAGATTGCCATTAGATTGCCATCTCGCGGTTAGTCTCTTTTTGCTACGTTAGTAGAAATAGGTAGACGTATATAAGGTGTTACGGAGGTGTCCTATAATAATACCCCCCCTTTAAACTTAAGCTTCTATAAGATAGGGCTATAGTAGTTCTAGGTAGAGTTTATAAAAGTCTTCTATAGCTTATATAAGTCCTATAGAGTTAATAGGTTCCTATAAGGGCTTAGTAAAGCCTCTCTATTTTATAAGGTATAACTAGTAGGGGAGGGTCCTATATCTATCTAGGTAGGGCGTCTAATATAGGGGTAGTAGGGTAGAGGACTAACGTATAGAATATAGGGTGGATTTTAACTATATTAGGGAGCTTTAGTTAGTAGGTATAAGGAAAGATAACCTTTTTAACCTTATAAGGGCCAGCGTTTTTTTAATTAAGTTTCTTAGTAGGTTATTTTATATTTAGATTTCTTATATCTAGCTAGATAAAGTTACTAATTTAGTAGGCCGGTACTAGGGTTTAGTTCTTATTTACTATAGCTTTATAGATAGATTAGGCCTATATTATTTCGTTAGTAAGAAACTCTTATAGTTCTTCTATCTTCTTTATAAATTTATTTACTTCTATAACTTATAAGGTATAATAGGTGGGGTGAGGAATATTACTAAAGGGTTTAAAACCTATTTATAGATACTAGCCGTAGTTAGCTAGGAACGGGGAGACCTTTATAGTTTCTAAGACGGAGTTATTTACTATAAACTTAGTAAATATAAGCTAGTCTATCTAGTTATCCTATAAATATAACGTATATATCCGAATATACTATTCTATTATAGTATTTACATATTTTATTTAACTATCCGTTTCTAGGTAGTATGCTATAGATAATAGTACTTTAATATAGAGTTAGATAGTTAGTTCTTTCTAGAATATAGAGATAAACTAGCTACCTCTATTAGAGATAATTATTTTAGGGAGTCTATAGAGTTTCTATATATAATCCAGGAATAGTTAGGTAACGGTAGGTATTAATATATTAGGGTAGGCGATTAAGTGTTTTATCTTAGATAGTTGGTCTATAACTACTATAATATTTATATAGCCTTTACTTATAGGGAGATTAATAATAAAGTTAATTAAGATATCCTTCTATCTTTAGTCTAGAATAGGTAGTAGCTTTAGAAAGCCGTTATACGTCTTATATAAAGCTTTGGCTCGTTAATAGGTATAGCAGCTAGAGATATACCTTTATATTATATTATATATATTTAGCTAGTAGTACTCCTATTAGAGTAGTTCTAGGGGTTTTCCTTAGCCTAGGTGGCTAGCTACTAGTAGGTTATATATATGTTTAAGGAGTTTAAGCTTAAGTTTATCGTAATTAGAGATAACTAGGCGGTTCTAGTAGTATAATCGGTTCTTATAGGCTTTATATTTACTTAGAGAAATCTTTTTAGAGTATCTAATACTATCTTATATTAGCTTAAGCGTTTCTTAGATAAACTTATTATTTAGGTATTCGTTAATTATAATCTATTTAATTAATTAATCGGTTATTTTAAGGATATATACTATAAGATCCTTAGTAGGAGGGTTAAATAGTTTAGGGCATAGCAGGGTCTAATTTTAGTAAGAGCGTACTTCTTTTAGTGCTAGCGCGTCTTATAAGCGTCGGGTTAGGGTATTAGGCTTTTAACCTTAAACGCCTAGGTAGTATATAATAGAGAATTAGAAATAGGAGAGATATTCTAACTAGCGGCCTTAATAGTAGCTTAGCTACTTTATAGTTATAAAGTATTATAGGTTCTTATAATCGCTAAGAACCTTAATTAGAAATCTAGCGCCTTCTAGTTTAGGTCGCTATTACTTAAAGCATCTAATAATAGCTAGCAGTTCCTTATTATAGATCTTATAATTATATTTAGCTAGACTTAGTTATTTTAAGAAGTATACTATAGGGTATAATACTCCTTCCTTATTATATTAAGATAGAATACCTCTAGTAATATAGTCGGATAAGTTAGCTTCTACAACACTTATTTAGTTTAGATTAAAGTATTAGAGTATAGGTACGGTAGTAAATATAACTTTTAGGTAAGTAAAAGCTTTCTTATATTCTTTATTAAAGATAAAGGCTTTATTTTTTTTTAGGTTAGAGCTATAAAGGGTAAAACTAGGGTAGAGAAATTATTAAGAAACTATTAGTAGAAGTTAGCAAATCCTATAAAGGCTCTTACGTCCTTAACATTCTTAGGTTCTTACCAGTTTATAATTACTTTAACCTTCTTTAGGTCTATTTATATACCGTCTATATAAATAATAAGTCTAAGGTATAGGACTTCCGTTTTATAAAATTTGTATTTATCTATATCTAACTATAGGCTAGTTTCGCGCAGAGCTTCTAGGATAAGGTTAATGTATTTCTTATATTTAGTTAGGTTATTACTATATACTAAGATATTGTCAATATAAGTAGTACAGAAAACGTCTAGATAAGGTTGTAGGGTATTATTTATAAAGTGCTAGAATAAACTTAGGATATTTATAAGGCTAAATAGTATTACTAAATATTTAAATAGTCTATACCTAGTGCGGAATATAGTTAGCTATTTATCTCCTTTTATAATATAGAGGCGATTAAATATATAGATAAGGTTAAGTTTTATATAGTAGCGAGCCTTACTTAATTAGTTTAGTGTCTCTTAAATTAATGGGAGCGGGTACTAATTCTTAATAGTAATAGCGTTAAGAGCTTAGTAGTCTATATAGAAGCGTAGACCGCTACTAGGTTTCTTAATAAAGATTATAGGTATAGCTATAGGCGAAGAGCTTGCTCTAATAAATCCTTTACTTAAGTATTTATTTAAGTACTTCTATAGCACTTGGAGTTTGTTTTAGGATATTCCATATAGGGGTCTAAATCCTAGCTATTTTCCTTCTTTAAGTTTAATCTTATAGTTATATAGTTAGTATTCTACTAGTTTATTAGCTTCCTTTTATAAAAATACCTCTAGGTTCTTATAGTGGTATACTAGTACTTTTATAGCAGGGTTAGTATATTTCTTTAGTACTAAGGCCTTTTTAATATCGGCTATTATAATAGCGAAGATTATATATTTAAATGGGTCCTTAGGTTATCGATAAGAATCCACCAATTAGATTAGCCGAATCTGAATACTCGTAAAGCCGGTAATATTCGTTAAATCCTATATATAATTACTATATAAGCATAATCTTTGGAGTTAAGTTGCTCGATATAAGTAGCTAGCGGTTATCCTTCCTGCAGAACGGTATTTTAGTAATGGTGTAATTGATGATTAAATCCTATATAGATATACGCGTTGTCTTGATTCTGGTGTTCGCGCACGGACCACTTCCTTTGAGGACCCTGCCGTGTCAAGGGATAGAGTTAGTGTCAGATTTAGGTTCGGGTTCTTTAAGTATCTTTTTTATAGTAGAATACTAGTTCTTCTAGTACTTTTATATATTAAGCTTAAGCTTCTATTTAGCTTAGATTGGTTTAATATAATTTCCTAATTCTTAGTAGACATCGGTAGAAATCTTATATTAGTGGAATTTAGTAAAATCCTTAGGTTAGTAGAATTAGGTAGATTTCTTAGATATAGGGTAGACGTTAGTAGAAAATTTAGACTAGTGGATCCTGGTAGATTTTTTAGGTTCTAGTTCTAGGTCTAAGTAGCGAGTTATAAGGCACTTCTACTTATAATAGGAGGTGGTAAATAGAAGCTTAAGGTTGTCCTAATTAATGGTTACCTTATATAGCTTTATCTAGGGTTATCCTAGAATTACTAAGTAACCTAGAGTAGTAATAAAAAGCCTAATTAGCTCTTTACAGTTTAGGTATTAGAGTCTTAGGAATACTATATAGGCAATACAGCCTAAGATAGTGCGTTTGCTATTAAATCTAAATACGTTAATATGTTAGTTAAGGGGGGTTAGAGTAAAACCATTATCTTACACGAAGATCTTATTAATAAATCCTATACTACTAGCTCCTATATTAATTAGGACTTAAATATTAACCTATTAATTATTCTACTAAAGACGGTAGTTAATAGTTATACTATAATCCTAAGAGTTAGAGTTTGTAATATCTAAAGCATTTAATAAGATCCTAAGGCAGCGCCGTCCTAGAGAGCGACTTAGCTCTAGGACCTTCCTTTTGGAGGTAATTAGAGAGGAGTTCTTATAGTATATTGGTTATAGCTTTATCCTTATAAGTAGTGCTTACTAGATGTAGGGCTAGAACTAGGTAAAGATTAGGGATAGTAACTAGAGGATTAATGCGGTAAACGGCTACTAGTATTAGCCGTTTGTAAATCGCGTTAGGGTAGGGGAACGGAGCAGTGGTTAGAAAGGTAAGAGCCACTTCCGTACTTAAAGTAAAGGCCTAGCTTAGTGCGTCGTTCTTATTTAGAGGACCCTAGTAGGGCATATTCTAGGTAGTATAAGAGGTATTAGACTAACGGCTCTTAGATAATATAGCTCTTTTATATCCTTTTATTCGCTTAGTTCTATCCTATAATTCTTTAGACAACTCTATATAACTCTACCCTTCTATAATAATAGGGGGCACCCTACTTAGATCTACTCCAACGGTTAAAGGATTAATTCTATTATCGACGTAGTAGAAGTATAAGCAGCTATTAAAGCGCTTCTTTTCAGTCGCACGCATTAGCTTAAACGTATCTTTATAGTTCTTAGCAGCCTTAAGGCGGTAGGAATATATCTATTTTATAACTTTATTCCTATTACTAGTAAGAAGAAGATTGCGATCTTAGATTACCGCTAGAGAATCCTATTATCGTTTACCTAAAAGGGCGTTAGATAAGGCACTAGTAGCTATAAGCTTAACTATAGCAGGGAAACGGTATAGGATTGCGCTGTAGAGATTAGTACATCTAGATAACGTTAAGGTTATTATAATCGTCTTAAATGCTAATAAACTATAGTAGTATTATTTGCTAGGTCTTAGTTAAAGGTCCTTTAGCCCTATAAGGGAGGTAAGGCATAGTTATATATATATCTCCTTTCTCGCATAGCTAAGCTACCTAGTCGGTTATATATTTTTCTACGTCCTTAGTAGTCTAGTCTTAGTCCAAGATCTTATATATAAACCTATCGCCCTTAGTTAATCCTCGCGCTTTAAGATCCGCCTACTATAACTCTAAATAATAATATATACTAGGTAGGATAATCGTGTAATTATCTTTAGTCTTATTATCTAGAGAAACGCTTCCTTAAATTATATCGGCACTATATCCGCTCTCTATAAGAGAAGGAATATTTATATTAATATAACGGAAAGCTATAGAATCTCCTTTAACCGCGAACTTCGTATAATAAGGGTAGGAGATAAGTTACTACTAGCTATTAGGTCTAGGAGCGTAATAGAGACAGTAGTACCAAGAATCTTATCTTATTAGCTATTGGTATAGACTATAGACTATTATTCTTAACTAGCTATAATTTAGCCACCTATTAATTAGACACTAATAATAGTAATATATACGTATTTCCTTATTAATTATTGCTAAGATACTAGAATCCTACTACTATCTAAACACGTTTAAAACTATAGATCCTTCTCGCTGCTATATATCTTAGTTGTCTAATAATAGTATCTAATTAAGCAATACTTCTCTATTATAGGAAAACCTTAATATAGAGTTATAAATAAACTTATATAGTCCTAAGGAGTTAGACGGAACTAGAGGCCTATAAGCTTTTCTAAACTAGGAGTACATAGTTAGATCCGTCTTTATAGTACTAAGGTAATTATAAGCGTAATATAGTAAATAGAGTCTATAATATAGTACGGTATAATTTAGGCCTTTTATCGCCAAACCTATACGTCCTCCTATAGCTTATATATGCACCTAGCAGACCTTATATATATCTAGGTTTAAACTAGCCGCCCTATACTAACTACGCAAAAGCTTTATAATCTTAGTTGGTTTAATCTTAGTAGTTTAGTTTAGGGATGCCTTAAGGTAAGCTAGCACGTTATCCTTATAGTTATATCCTCGTTTTACGTAGAGCATTACCACTATATCTATAGCTTCCTTAATATATTCCTTATTATCTCCTAGCTTAATAACATTTTTATTAAATATTAATTCTACTCCTAGCCCTCCTACAAGTAACTATTAGCCCTCTCCTTAGATTCTTTCTTAAAGAGGATACTAGTAGCCGCGGGGGCGAGCTAATAGGCGTTCTAGCTATAAG
>Ga0193728_1002127_pt1 | contig 10219 bp, 7 predicted proteins | sample U1c1metaG_FD_143037 | JGI IMG/M metagenome (GOLD analysis project Ga0193728, IMG submission 143037) | Soil microbial communities from a riparian zone of the East river system, Colorado, United States - U1c1 | ecosystem: Environmental > Terrestrial > Soil > Riparian zone | place: USA: East River... | reverse complement strand
GACCGACGATCCAACCCAGGCAAGGTCGTTCCGATTCACAGCTGTAAGGAATGGAACGCGGTTGCCCGGAGTCGCTTGCGAACAGGTATAGTCGCACCGGGGCATGCAGATGACGATCTACCTGGCGCCACGACCCGCCCGCTCGAGACCGAACCTACGCATCCATCGGCCACATGAGCACTCAGGCGATAGTCGCGGCGATCAATCAGAGCGAAAGGACCCGGACCCCGCTTCGGATCTCTGGCCGCTCGACCTGGCTCGACGCCGGGCGTCCGGTGCGAGCGAGCAAGACTCTATCGCTTGCTGGCGACACCGGGATTGTCAGCTACGTTCCGGGTGATCTTACGCTCACTGTGCGCGCGGGAACGCCACTCTCGGAAATCGAGCGCGTCACGCGAGAGCACGACCAGTGGCTTCCTCTCGATCCTTACGGATCTCCTGATGGGACCATCGGCGCGACAGTCGCGACTGCATCCGCCGGCCCACTCGCGTCGAGCTTTGGACTTCCCCGCGATCTCCTGCTCGGGCTGGAGTTCGTGAACGGGCGAGGCGATGTCGTGAGAGGCGGCGGAAAGGTTGTGAAGAACGTCGCCGGCTTCGATCTCTCCCGTCTTCTCACGGGCTCGTGGGGCACGCTTGGCGTCATCACTGAAGTCACGGTCCGACTCTATGCATTGCCGGAGACCGACCGGACTTTTGCGGTCGCTCTCGATGGGAGCGAGAAAGAGGTGCAGTCCCTCGTTCGCGCGATCGTCGCGTCTCCGCTCACTCCGTACGCGATTCAGCTTCTCAATCCTCCGGCCGCCCGCGCCCTCGGACTCGGCGAACACCCTGTCTGCCTGATTCGGTTTGGCGGCAACGACGCAGTTGTCCGGGCGCAGGCCGGAGCATTGGCGCAGGTCGCTCGACCGAAGGAGGTCGAGTCGACGGCGTGGGTGCGACTCCGCACGCTCGAAGGTAAGGCACACACCACGGTCAGAATCTCCGGATTGCCGCAGCGTTTCCTCAATGCCTCGGCGAGAATTGTCGGCGACGACATTCCGGGGATCTTCAGCTACATGGATCCGCGTCGCGGCACTTTGAGGATTGTGGTTGGGGCTGATCGCGGCGCTGACGACGACAGCATGATTGGCGCGTCGTCTACGTTCCGCCCGGACAAATCCGAGTCGAGCGAGGTCATCTTCGAAAAGCTCCATCCCGACGTCTGGCCAGCGGTATCACCGAGCGCGATATCGGACGCTTTGTCGCAAGGGATCAAGAGGGCGTACGACCCTCACAACATTCTGAACCCCGGCATCCTTGGCGACTGACGTGACCGCCGTCCGCCCTGCTCAAGCACAACCGCCCGATTCGATGCCCGGGTGCGCGCTTCCGGGTACGCCACTCGCCGACGCGCTGCCTGGAATCAATGCCTGCGTCCACTGCGGATTCTGTCTCCAGGCGTGTCCGACATATCTCAACCTCGAAGACGAGAACGACAGTCCGCGCGGAAGGATCTTTCTGATGCGCTCGCTACTCGAGGGCACGGTCAGACCCGACGATCCAAGCGTGCAGCAGCACATCGATCAGTGCCTCGGCTGCAGAGCGTGCGAGCCCGTGTGCCCGAGTGGTGTGCCGTACGGACAGCTGCTGGAAGCGACGAGGGCGACGTTGCGCGAGTACAAGCCGGTACCTTTCATCGCTCGAATGATCCTGTTCGTCTTCGCCCGCGAGTGGCTGCTGCGCCCTGTGATGTTTCTTTCACGATTCCTCGCGGCGACGCCGATCCCGACGCTGCTCTCGGGAATCAAGGGCCGTCTCGGATTCGCGATGGCGATGCTCGCTTCGACGGGCCGCTCGATCGAGCGCTCTCGCTATGCCCCAGTGACGCGTGGCGAGCGGGGGAATGTCGCCACGCTCCGCGGCTGTGTGATGGACGGGCTCTTCAGCGAGACGAATCGCGCCACGAGGCGCGTGCTGGCAGTAAATGGTTACGCGATAGTCGCCGCTCCGGGACAAGGCTGCTGCGGCGCGCTGCACGCCCACGCCGGCGATCTCGAGACCGCGCGCACGCTCGCTCGTCGCAACATCGCCGCTTTCGATCGGTCGGGGGCGGAGTTCATCGCGGTCAACGCCGCCGGCTGCGGGGCGATCATGAAGGAGTATGGCGGTGAGCATGAGCGCACGCGTGCGAGACGTGAGCGAGCTTCTTGCCGCCGCCGGTCCCCGCGAAGGGGGCCCGCTTCCGATTCGAGTCACCTATGATGCGCCCTGTCATCTCCAGCACGCGCAACGTGTAACCCAGGCCCCGCTGTCCGTTCTAGCAGCGATCCCGGGACTCGAGCTCGTTCCGCTCCACGATTCGGATCAGTGCTGCGGAAGCGCCGGCATCTACAATCTCATCGAGCCGGAGACATCCGACGCCGTGCTTGCTCCGAAGCTCGCCAACATTCAGGCGACCGGCGCGCCGTGGGTCGCGACCGGAAATCCCGGATGTCTGATGCAGATCGGCGCCGGCCTCATTCGCGCCGAGATCTCCGCGCGGGCGATCCATCCCGTCGATCTGCTCGACGCATCCTACGCCGCCTTCGGCCAGTAGCGCACTCTCTGAGCACTGGCTTAATTGCAGGTTATGTCGGAGATGAACGAGTATTCCGCGCTGCACAACGGTGCTCTCTTTTTCGACCGGAGCGACCGGACGCGCATGCGCATCTCCGGACCGAAGGCCGCCGAGCTCGTTACTGGAATGGTGACGAACGATGTCTCGGCTCTGGTTCCGGGCGAAGGGCAGTATGCGGCGGCGCTAACGCCGAAAGGAAAGATCGTCGCGGATCTTCGCATCTTCGCGCTCGAGGATGGGCTGCTGATCGATGCGTCGTCCGCTGCCGCCCCGGGCTGGAAGGAAATGGTGCGAAAGTACATCAACCCGCGCATCGCGCCTTACCACGATCTGAGCGCCGAGCTGAGTGACATTGGAATTTTTGGACGCTCGGCACGTCTGGTCGTGTCGCGGGTGATCGATGTCGACGACAAGGACCTTTCGGCGCTCGCGCCTTATGGGCACATCAGCCGGCCGTTCGCTGACGGAACCGTGACAATCGCCCGCGTTCCCGAGATCGACCTCGATGGTTTCGAGATATTCGTCCCGCGAGAAGCGGCAGCTTCACTCAAAGCGACGTTGCAGGCTGCCGGAATTTTCGCCGGCTCTCGCGAGACCTGGGAAATCGCCCGCATCGAGAGCGGCCGTCCGGAGTGGGGCACTGACATGGATGAATCCACGCTGCCCCAGGAAGCGAATTTCGACGAGCTAGGCGCGATCTCTTATACCAAGGGGTGTTACATCGGGCAGGAGACCGTCGCGCGGGTGCACTTCCGCGGTCACGTGAACCGCTTTCTGCGCCGGATGCGGTTCGTCACCAGGCCCGCGCCGCCAAAGGGTGCCGAGCTGCTGGACGAAACTGGAAAAGTGATCGGCGAGATTCGGAGCTCCGCGCTCTCGCCGCGCTTCGGCGGTGTCGCGCTCGGGATGGTGAGGCGCGAAGTTCCGCCGGGCACGACGCTGCAGGCGAAGTGGGATGGCGGAGAATGCAGCGTGCAGATAGAGCAAAACGAAAAAGGCGCCACTGTGTAGTGGCGCCTTTCCGATTTTGAAGAGGAAGCTTACTTCTTCTTCGCGGTCGTCTTCTTGGTGGTGGTCGTCGTCTTGGTCGTGGTCACAGCCGCGGTGGTGCTGGCGGTCGTGTCCATCTTCATGCCGGTGTCCATCGCTGCCGGGGCCGGAGCCATGGCGGGCGCGGACGTGTCCGCGGTTGCGGCTTCATCTTTCTTCGCCGTGCATGCGGCAAGTACGAGAACAGCGGCGACAAGGGCCAGGCGCTTCATTTACGATCTCCTTGGAGAGTAACGTGGATAAGTCGCCGGTACCGTGCCCGCGTTCGCGGTGCCCGTTTTTGGCGCGCGCGAAAATTTATCTCATCTGAAAGCAGTGTCAAGGGCAACGCATGCTGGTTACCCTCTCGCACGCGGACTAGATTAATTCTCGAAGTCGGCATTTCCCTCGGAGAACCCGTTGTCGGTCCATCCAGAAACATTTGGCGCACTCAAGCGCTCCGCCTTCGGTTCCCAGGACCGAAGAGAGCAATCGGTCAAGGACGAGCTTCGTTCGAATCTCCTCACCCGTCTCGCTACCCGAAAACCCATCTTCCATGGTGTAATCGGCTACGAGGAGACGGTGATGCCGCAGATCGTCAACGCTCTTCTTAGCCGGCACAACTTTATCCTCCTCGGCCTCCGCGGCCAGGCGAAATCGCGGATCCTTCGAGCGCTCACCACGCTGCTCGATCCGGCGCTGCCCATCATCGCGGGCAGCGAAGTGAACGACAACCCGTTTGCTCCGATCTCCAAGTACGGGAAGAATCTCGTGAACGAGGCTGGGGACGACACGCCGATATCCTGGCTGGACCCCAACCAGCGCTACGTCGAGAAGCTCGCGACTCCGGATGTGACGGTAGCCGACATTATCGGCGATCTGGATCCGATCAAGGCAGCGCGCGGAGGACACATTCTCGGCGACGAGCTGACGATGCACTACGGGATGCTGCCGAGGGCAAATCGCGGAATTTTCGCGCTAAACGAGCTCCCGGACCTCGCCGGCAAAGTGCAGGTCAGTCTGTTCAACATCATGCAGGAAGGCGACGTCCAGATCAAAGGATATCCGGTGCGGCTGCCGCTCGACGTCATGATCTGCTTTACCGCGAATCCGGAAGACTACACCGCGCGCGGCAAGATCATCACGCCGCTCAAGGATCGCATCGGAAGCGAGGTTACGACGCACTATCCCGAGACGGTCGAGCTCGGCATGACAATCACGAACCAGGAAGCGTGGACCGCGCGCGGCGCGGGGAAGGTCCGCGTCCCGGATTTCATCGCCGAGGTGATCGAGCGCGTCGCGTTCGAGGCGCGGAACGACAAGCGCATCGACAAGCGCTCGGGCGTGTCGCAGAGGATGCCGATCAGCGTTCTGGAAAATGTCGTTTCGAACGCGGAGCGGCGCGCTATTCAGACGGGTGAGCGCGACATCGTGCCTCGCATCGCGGACATCTACGCCGCACTCCCCGCGATCACCGGAAAAATCGAGCTCGAGTACGAGGGTGAGCTCGTGGGCGGGCACGTCATCGCGCGCGAGCTGATTCGCCGCGCCGCCGACGCCACATACCAGGATCGCGCGGGTGGGATCAACACCGACGAGATCATCATGTGGTTCGACGTGGGTGGCGCGCTCCAGGTGACCGACGACGTTCCGGTGGACGCTGTCGTCGAAGGATTCGGCAGCGTCCCGGGATTGATGCAGGTCGTGAACACCGCGGGGCTGGCACCGATGGACGATCTGCCGGTTGTCGCAGCCGGGTGCGAGCTCGTGCTCGAATCGCTGGTCGCGCGCAAGAAGATCGCGCGATCGGATGCGGGCACGTACGGCCGGGCCGTCGAAGAGAAGCGCCGCCGCCCCTATCAGGACTGAAAATTGGCGATTCTCACCGTCTCGCGGCTTTACGGGTCGGGAGGCTCTGAGGTCGCCGCCATCGTCGCGAAAGCGCTGGGCTGGTCGCTTCTCGATAACGCGGTCGTGGACGCCGTTGCAACGCGGATGGGATTGAGCGTCGCCGAGGTGCAGGCGCGCGAGGAGCGAGTGCCATCGCTGGTCGAGCGACTCACTTCAGCGATGGCGATGGGCTCGCAGGAGTGGATGTCGCCGATCGCCGACACCCGGCGGCCGACGGACGAGCAGATGATCGAAGTCACCCGCCACATCATCGAAGAAGCAATCGTTCGCGGTCCCCTTGTAGTGGTAGGACGCGGCACCCAGGAAATGCTGGCCGAGCGTGAAGACACGCTGCACGTGTTCTGCTACGCGCCACGGAAGGCGTTAATCGCGCGGACGATGAAGCGGGAAGGTATGAGCGCGGAGGAAGCTGGGCGACTCGTGGATGAGACCAACAAACAGCGCGATCAGTGGGTGCGGTTGCATTGGGAGCGCGATCGCCGGGCGCTCGAGAATTACGATCTCAGCGTAAATACCGAGCGGCTTGGAATTGAAGGATCCGCTCAGTTGATCGTGAGCGCGGCGAAGAACCGGTTCAAGCTTTAACGCCGATTGCCTCTCTCACGAGCCCGCCAAAGTCGGTGATGTCCGACTCGGCGGTATCGAACGACGTGATGAGCCGCGCCTCCGAAGTTGTTTCGTTCCAGACGTGGAACGGCCAACGAGCCTGAAGCTTCGGGATGATCTGCGGTGGCAGCGTCACGAACACTTCATTCGCCTGCACCTGCTGCGTGAGGGCAACTCCCTTGATTCCGGCTAGCTCTCCCGCCAGGAGCTGTGCCATGCGGTTCGCGTGAGTTGCGCTCCTCTTCCAGAGATCGTTGGTCAACAGGACCGAGAACTGTGCCGCGATGAATCTCATCTTGGACGCCAGCTGCATCCCCTGCATGCGTTTGAACTCGAAGTCGTCGGCCAGCGCCAGCTTGAAGAACACGACGGCCTCTCCCGCAACCAGCCCGTTCTTCGTGCCTCCGAATGAAAGCGCATCGACCCCGGCGCCGCTCGTGATCGCCTTCAGCGGGACGTCGAGGTGCGCGGCCGCGTTGAAGATTCTCGCGCCATCCATGTGCAACAGCAGCGAATTCGCGTGTGCGAAGTCGGCGATCGCCCTGATCTCCTGCGGCGTGTACACCGTTCCGTACTCGGTCGCCTGCGTGATCGAGATCGCGCGCGGCTGGACGTGGTGCTCGTTCCCGATGTCGTGAAGATGCTCGCGAATTCCGGCGACTGTGATCTTGCCATGCGGTGACGGAACCGGAAGAAGCTTGCATCCTATGTGCTTCTCCGCCGCGCCACATTCCGAGGTGTGAACGTGCGCCGTCTCCGCGCAAATCACTCCCTGGTGCGACCGCACCATGCTCTGGAGGCAGAGGACGTTGGCGGCGGTGCCGCTGAACACCAGAAATACCTGGGCGTCCCCACCCAACTCATCGCTGATTCTGGCGATGGCGTCGCGCGTATAAGGATCGGCGCCATAAGAGGGGACATGACCGACGTTAGCGGCTGCCATCGCTGCCAAAACCTCGGGATGGACGCCGGCCCAATTATCGCTCGCGAACGCGCGTCCGGAGTCTTGTTTGTGCGGCATGAGGCCTAGGATAACTGCGGGAAGGGGGAAGAGGGAAGCGGGAACTGCGGGAAGCGGGAAACTGCGGGAAGCGGGACGCGGGAAGCGCGAGCGGCGCATGACACCACGAGCCGCCGATGCTTGGCGCACGGTACAGTTTGCGCTTCCCGCTTCCCGCGTCCCGCTTCTAGTGAAAGTCGCGAGATGCGTGGACAATCTGCTTCACCTCGAGCTCACGGAAATTCAGGCCGATGACGTTCCGCACTCCGCCATCGCGCTCGAACCTTCCCTTTACCGCTACGAAGGTCGAGAACCTCACCACCTCGGAATACTTCTCGACCATTTTCTTGGAGACGATCACGTTGATGAACCCGAACTCGTCTTCCATCAGCAGGAACACCGTGCCCTTGGCACTTTGCGGCTGCTGGCGGATGGTGACGAGTCCCGCCGTCACGATCGATTCTCCTCCCCGAAGCTTCTCCAGCTGGCGGGAATCGAGCACTCCCTGGCTCCGCAGCTTCTCGCGTAGATGCTCCATGGGATGACCGCTGACGCTGATGCCGACCGAGAAATAATCGAGGAAGATCAGCTCATCCCGCGTGAGAGGACGCGGGTCGTACGATGCCTGCCGCGCCGGCGCGAGCGGCAGGCTGTCACCCACGGCGCGCATCGCGACCCAGGCAGCGCGGCGACGATCCGGCTCCCAGGCACCGAATGCCCCGGCGCGCGCGAGCTGCAGCGCATCGGAGCGTTGGAGCTTTCCCCGCAACACCACATCGTCGATAGATGCGAAGCGATCCCATCCTCTCGCTGCTTTCAACGCGTCGAGGGATTTCTCCCCGAGTCCGCGGATGTGCCGCCAACCAATCCTGAGCGACGGCTTGTCCGGATTTTCCGTCGGCTCGGTGGTGCACTCCCAGTCGCCATCGCGCATGCAGGTCGGAAGAACTTTCAGCCCGTGACGTCTCGCATCGTGGATGAGAGTCGAGGGCGGGTAAAATCCCATCGGATACGAATTCAACAATCCGGCGTAGAACTCCGCCGTGTAATGCGCCTTGAGATATCCGGTCGCGTATGCGATGAGAGCGAAGCTCCACGCATGCGATTCCGGAAATCCATAGTTGGCGAAGCTCTTGAGATCCTCGGCGATCCTCGCTGCAACGTCTTCCGTGACTCCGCGTTCGACCATGCGCGCTCGCAGCTGCTCGAGCACGCGGCACAGCTTCTCGACTTTTCGGATGTGTCCCATCGTGCGCCGCAGCTCGTCAGCCTGCGCCGCCGAGTAGCCGCCGAGCTTCATGGCAATCGCCATCGCCTGCTCCTGGAAGATCGGGATTCCCTGCGTTCGCTTGAGAATCGGCTCCAGATCGGGATGCAGGTACGTCACGGGCTCGAGACCGCGTCGCCGCGCAGTGTAGGGGTGCACGAAATTCGCCTGGATCGGACCGGGCCGAATGAGCGCCACCTGCACTACGATGTCGTACAGGCGATCGGGTTTGGTGTGCAACACGGACGCTATCTGCGCGCGACTCTCGATCTGGAACGTGCCGATCGTCTCGCCGTGCGCGATCAGGTCGTATGTCTTCTCATCGTCGGGAGGGAGCTTGTACATCTCCGGCCGGGTTCCGGTGCGCGCTTCGATCATGTCGAACGCGCGCCTGACCAGGGAGAGCGCGCCGAGTCCGAGGAAATCGAACTTCGGTATGCCGACGGCGTCGAGATCGTCCTTGTCGAACTGAATGATCGTGCGACCCATCGTCGTGTGCTCGACCGGCAGGTAGTCTCCGAGCGGCGCCGACGACAGCACGAATCCGCCGACGTGCGTCGAGCGAAGGCGAGGCACTCCCTCGAACGCCGCCATCGCCGCGAGCGTCGCCTTGCCGCGAGGATTGTCGAAATCGATTCCGAGCTGGGGAGCGAGAACCTCTCCCACGTACTTCGCTCCCTCGGCTGGATCGCTCCAGTGAATTCTTTTGGAGATGTCGTTCGCCATCTCCACCGGATAGCCGAAGGCGCGCATTGAATCGCGGATCGCGTTCGGGCCGCGATACATCTGCACGACGCACGTGATCGCTGCCTGGGCGCGATTGTATTTCCCGTAGACGTAGTCGAGCACTTCCTCGCGCCGGTCGTGCTCGATGTCGACATCGATGTCGGGAGCTTCCGTCTGTCCGTCGACGCGGATCTCGGAGAGAAAGCGCTCGAACAGAAGCCCGTGCTTCACCGGATCCACAGCGGTGACCGCGAGGCAGTACGCCACCGCCGAGTTCGCGGCGCTGCCGCGTCCCTGGCAGAGAATTCCCTTCTCCCGGGCAAAGTGCACCGCATCCCACATCACCAGAAAGAATCCGGCGAAGCCCAGCTTTCCGATGACCCTCAGCTCGTGGTCGAGCTGCGCGGTTTGCTTGTCGTCGAGCTCTCCCCAGCGCTCGTGAGCGCCCTCAAAGACTTTTTCGCGCAGGAAGGTGTCGTCGTCATGGCCGGCGGGAACCGAAAACTTCGGCAAGGGCGGTCTCACCCAGGCAAGACTGAAATCGCACTCCCCTGCGATTCGCTCACTTTCCTCGAGCCCCGCTTCGCGCCCCTTCCACCGCGTAGCCATCTCCTCCGGAGAAGCGAGACGCCACTCGCCATTCGGGTGCAGCAACCCGCGCGCGAGAGCGTCGTCGATGGTCGTGTCGTAACGAAGCGCGGTGAGGACGTCGTGAACGAGACGGCTGTCGTTGTCGATGTAGCGCGGCTCATGACAAATCACCCAGGGCACGCGATGTCTTTCGGCTAACTCGATGAGCGCTGTCGCCAGCGCCGATTCGTTGCCGCTGGCGTGATGCAGCTGCACTTCGACCGCGAGCCTGTCGCCGAACGCATCGCGCCACCGGCAAAGCGTGCGCTCCGCACCCTTGTAGTCGCCGGCGCGGAGACTGGATGCGACCGGCCCGGACGCCGGACCGGTCAACACCTGCAGTCCTTCACTCCGCTCCGCTACCTGTTGCCACGAGATGCGCGGGCGTCCGCGCGTCTTTTTTCCATCTCCCTTCTGCCAGGTCGAGAGCTCGCCCACGCGCGACCTGGTG
>Ga0193728_1002126_pt1 | contig 10223 bp, 6 predicted proteins | sample U1c1metaG_FD_143037 | JGI IMG/M metagenome (GOLD analysis project Ga0193728, IMG submission 143037) | Soil microbial communities from a riparian zone of the East river system, Colorado, United States - U1c1 | ecosystem: Environmental > Terrestrial > Soil > Riparian zone | place: USA: East River... | reverse complement strand
CGCGTGATGATCCACCAGCCGCTCGCCGGCTTCCAGGGTCAAGCGACCGACATCGAGATCCACACCAAGGAGATCTTGAAGACGCGCGACACGCTGAACGACCTGTACTCCAAACACACCGGTCAACCGGTCGACAAGATCAAGCAGGATACCGACCGCGATAACTTCATGTCGTCGTCGCAGGCCAAGGAATACGGCCTGATCGACGAGGTTTTGATCACGGCGAAGAAGAAGCCCGACGAGAAAAGCGACAAGAAGTAGGCTACGCTGAGTGGCGTAATGGCGATCGAGAAGCGTGACGGTGCATCTCTGACTTGCTCGTTCTGTGGCAAAGCACAGAAAGAGGTCAAGAAACTGATCGCCGGCCCGACCGTCTACATCTGCGACGAGTGCATCGGGCTCTGCAACGACATCATCGCCGAAGAGATCGAGAAAGAGGATCAGTCGTACGGCTCGTCCTCGATCCCGAAGCCGGCGCAGATCAAGAAGGTGCTCGACGAGTACGTGATCGGGCAGGACCGCGCGAAGAAGATCCTCGCGGTCGCCGTCCACAATCACTACAAGCGCATCGATCACAAGCAGACTGGACAATCCGACGAGGATGTCGAGCTGCAGAAGTCGAACATCCTGCTGTTGGGCCCGACCGGCTCCGGCAAGACGCTGCTCGCGCAGACGCTCGCGCGCATCCTCAACGTGCCGTTCGCGATCGCGGACGCGACGAACCTCACCGAGGCCGGCTACGTCGGCGAGGACGTCGAGAACATCATCGTCTCGCTGCTGCAGAACGCCGATCACGACATCGAGCGCGCGCAGCGCGGCATCGTCTACATCGACGAGATCGACAAGATCGCGCGCAAGAGCGACAACCCGTCGATCACGCGCGACGTCTCCGGTGAAGGCGTCCAGCAGGCGCTGCTCAAGATCATCGAGGGCACGACCGCGAGTGTTCCGCCCAAGGGCGGCCGCAAGCATCCCCAGCAGGAGTTCCTGCAGGTCGACACGACGAACATCCTGTTCATCTGCGGCGGTGCGTTCACCGGCATCGACGACATCATCGAGAACCGGATCGGTCAGAAGCTGATCGGCTTCGGCGCCGGAATGAACACGAAGATCAAGCACGACCAGTGGGAGCTGCTCCAGGAGATCGAGCCCGAGGATCTGCTGAAGTACGGCATGATCCCCGAGTTCATCGGCCGCCTGCCGGTGATCGCGCCGCTCCACGAGCTCAGCGAAGAGGCGCTCGTGCAGATCCTGACGCAGCCGAAGAACGCGCTGGTCAAGCAGTATCAAAAGCTGTTCGAGATGGACGGCGTCAAGCTCAAGTTCGGCAAGGGCGCGCTGACGAAGGTCGCGAACATGGCGTCGCTCCAGAAGAGCGGGGCCCGCGGCCTGCGCGCCATCCTCGAGAGCGCGCTGCTCGACATCATGTACGACACGCCGGGCGGCTCGGTGAACGAAGTGATCATCAACGAGGACGTGATCGAGAAGCACGGCACGCCGCTGATCACGTACTCCAAAGACGTCAAAGACAAAGACGCCGCGAAGATCGCCGAAGGCTAGCTGCGAGCTACTGCAGCGAGTCCCACAGCGCGCAGGTGTCGTCGTCGAGCGCCTTGCCCGTCGTGATCGCCGGCGCGGCGACGATCAGCTGGGGCTCCGTACCGTCGTACTTCGGCCACGCCACGCCGCCTTCGTAGTTCGGATCGGCGATCTTCGCGAACTGCGTCCAGTACGCCTGCATCGCGGTCGAGATCCACGTCGCGTCGCCGATCCGGCCAAGCGGATACGTGTCGTTGCCGAACACGAACGGGATCTCGGAGCTGTGGAACACGCCGAGGTCGGGCGCGACCGGCGATGTGAGCGCCTGCTGGAACGCGTAGCGATAGAGGACGGCGCCGCGATCGAGCACGGCCTTCGCGAACCGCCGCGACGGGCACAGGAAGAATGCATCACCGGTGACCTGGCCGAGCGCGCGGTTCGCCGACGGGAATCCGCTGACCGGATAGTGCGCGACGATCGCATCGACCCCCGCGGGATCGAAGCGCGTCGCGAGCGCGGCGCGATAGCCGGCCTCGTCGGTCACCGCCTGCGCGAACAGCGGCGAGTGGAACAACGTCCCCTCGTCCTGGACGTTGCCGAGGATCAGCGGGCGCGGCGGATACTGCGCGGCGGCGAGCGCGGCGGCCAGCGATTGCTCGACGACGTAGCCGTCGATCGTCGGTAGCGAGCCAGGCAGGACGGCGGGCTGGTAGATCGGGCCGCCCGGCGGATCGGTCATCGCGGGCAGCGGCGTCGCGGCGAGCAGGTCATCGGGTGACTTGGCGCGCAGACAGTCGACGGTCGTCGCGTCGTTCGCAGCGCAGCCGAGCTTGGTCGCGAGCGTTTGCGCCTGCGCCTCGGCGACGTCGCGCGGGATCTCGAGCACTGGCGAGCTGCACAGCCCGCTCTCGGCGATCGCGGCCTGGAACAAGTCGGTCGCGCGGCTCGACAGGTAGAGCAAGCACGTCGACCAGCCGCCGGCGGACTCGCCGAACAGCGTCACGTGCTTGGGGTCGCCACCGAACGCGGCGATGTTGCGCTGGACCCACTCGAGCGCGGCGCGCTGATCTTCGAGCCCGTAGTTGCCGGCAGTCGGGAACGCCGGATCGTCAGTGCGCAGCTGCGGGTGCGCGAGGAAGCCGAACAAGCCGAGCCGGTAGTTGAGCGACACGACGACCACGCCGGACTTCGCGAGCTGCGCACCGTCGTAGTACTTGTCGCCGCCCGAGCCGATGATGAACGCGCCGCCGTGGAGCCACACCATCACCGGTAGATCGTGGGCCCCCGATGGCGCCCACACGTTGACGTAGAGACAATCCTCGTCGTCGCTCGCGCCGCCGAGGCTGATCAACTGCGGGCACTCCGAGGCGATCTCGATCGCCGGCTGCACGTCGTTCCACGGTGTCACCGGTTGCGGCGCGCGAAACCGATTCGCACCGATCGGCGGCGCGACGTACGGCACGCCGAAGAAATGGCGGATGCCGTCGAGAGCGCCACCGTGGATCGCGCCGGAGTCGATCGTGACCGTGAGCTCGTCGGGTTCGCTGCCGCCGCAGCCGGCGCAACCGATCGCGAGGAGGCAGAGCATGACAAGTCGCATGCGCATCGTGATCTTTTATCACGCCCCGGGTTTCGGTCCGCTAACGCCTAGTTACGCGTACGTTGCGACATGTCAGGAGGTGCCCCCTCTCGCTCGAGAAGGAGGCAATGGATGAGGTTTAAGCGCTCTCTTAGTTATCTGTTGTTGTTAGTCGCGAGTGCCTGCGGTGATGACGGAGGTCACGCACAGGACGCTGCACCGCCGGGGACGGTGCAGGTGTTACAGCGGCCGTCGCGATCGAGCACGATCGCGTTGGCCGACGACGGTGCCCACGTCGCGATGGTCAACCCGGAGGACGGCACGTTATCCGTGTTCCAGACCAGCGATAACTCGCGCACCGCGAAGGTGCCCACGGGAACGACGCCAGCGGGGGTCGTGATCGCGCCGGACTCGAAGACCGCGTACGTGTCGAACCGCGGCGACGGCACGGTCGTACGCGTCGCGAACATCGACGGCGGCGCACCCGCGGTCGACGCCACCGCGCAGGTCGGCAGCGAACCGATCGGCCTGGCGCTGTCACCGACCGGCAAGCTGCTGTTCGTCGCCGAGTACGCGGAGAGCCGCGTGTCGGTGATCGACACTGCGACGATGATGGTGACGTCGTCGTTCGCCGTCGATCGCCCGCGCGCGCTCACCGTCACGAACAACGGCGACACCAACGATAGCGACGAGACCCTGATCGTCGCCAGCTACTTCGGCACGCCGGTCGCAGGCCAGGAGAGTAAGGACACCGGCCGCACCGGCCACGTGCGGATCGCGGCGCTGAGCGACCTCGCGACCGTGAAGGACCTCGGCCTCGCGGCGATCGACAGCGGCTTCCCCGCCGGCGGCGTGGCGACGAACCCGAACGTGCACGCTTCGCCGAACCAGCTCGGTGCGCTCGCGATCAACAACGGCCGCTTGTTCATCACGAGCGTCGCGGCGTCGCCGGAGGGCCCGACGCGGTTCGATAACAACCTGTTCCCGGTGATCCACGTCGCGGATCTCGCGAGCACGACCGAAGTGACCGACGCGAGCGGCACCGTCAACCTCGCGCGCAAGATCTACGACGCGATTCCGGCACCGTCGGCGACCAGCCCGCGGTTCATCCCCGGCGAGCTCAGCGACCTCGACTTCGTACCGCAGAGCAACGTCGCCTACGCGATCGGCCGCGCCGGCGATGTCATGGTGCGCGTCACGTTCGGCGACACCGTCGACATCGGCTCGACGCAGAACAAGGAGATCGATCTCGCGGGCAACACCACGCTCGGCCAGTGCCAGGCACCGACCGGCATCGTGATCGATCAAGCCGCACAGCGCGCGTACGTCAACTGCTGGGTGACGCGGCGGCTCGGCGTTGTCGATCTCGCGAGCCAGGCGCTGACCGCGACGACCGAATCCGCGCCGCAACCGACCGCCGCCGCGGATCTCTCGGTCCAGCGCGGCAAGCGGTTCTATTACACCGGCCGCGCGCGCTGGTCCGCGAGCGTCGCGAACGGCGCGAAGGGCGGCGAAGGCTGGTCGTCGTGTGGCTCGTGCCACCCCGACGGCCTGACCGATAACATCACGTGGAGCTTCAACGCCGGCCCGCGCCAGACCACGTCGCAGGACGGCACGTTCTCGCACGGCGCCGGTACCCAGAAGCAGCGCATGCTCAACTGGACCGCGATCAACGACGAGCACCACGACTTCGAGAACAACACCCGCAATGTCTCCGGCGGTCTCGGCGCGATCACGACCGCGGCGAACCTCGCGGACTGTGGCCAGCTCGACAAGGAGATCCAGGTCGATCTCAAGCCGGGCGGCGTCGCGATCGGGGGCCTCCAGAAGCCGCTCAAGGAGCTCGCCGACGATCCGACCGGCTGTCAGCACAAGGACTGGGACGACATCACGAGCTACGTCAAACAGATCACCCCCGTCCACGCGAAGCGCGCCGCCGATCCGGCGCAGGTCGCTCGCGGTCGCCAGCTATTCAGCGACGGCGGCTGCGCGAAGTGCCACGGCGGTGCGGGCTGGACGACCTCGCGGTTGTTCTATGCGCCGGCGAGCCAGACCATGACGACGTTCGCGACGCAGCCGTTCACGCGCCCGACGTTCTTCCCGCAGACATGGATGTACGACAACGGTGCCAACCCGCGCACGCTGATCTCGGGGCAGCCCGCAATCGCGAGCGCGGATGCGACCGGACCGGCGGAGCCCGCGGCCGTCGCGATCGGCGAAGCCGCGTGCGTGCTGCGCAACGTCGGCACGTTCGGCGTTCCCGGCGATCAGGGCGCGACCGACGCGCTCGAGCTGCGCCTGTTGAACGGCGCCGCGGTGCGCTCGGAGGGCCGCGCCGGCTTCAACGTGCCGTCGCTGTACGGCCTCGCGCTCGGTGCGCCGTACCTGCACCACGGCCAGTCGCCGACGCTGAGTGATCTGTTCACGAACCCGGCGTGGGGCTTTCACACGAACGCCGGCAACGCGAACTTCAGCGTCACGCTCGCGGGCGCCGGCAAGGTCGACGACCTCGCCGCGTTCCTGTTCTCGATCGACGCGACGACGCAGGAGCTCGACGTGCCGTCCGATCCGGGCACGGGCGGCAGCTTCGACGCGTGTCCGATCTAGGACCGAGGTAACTCCACGTACACGTTCGTTCGGACGATCACGCTCTCGCCGGCTGCATTCGGTCGCGCTGTTTCCGAGGACGAGGACGAGCACGTGCACGTGCATGTATACGAGCACGAGCACGTGTTCAGTACGGCGGTAGCTCGACGACGAAGCGCGCGCCGCCACCGGGATGCTCGGTGCAGATGATCGAGCCTTGGTGGCCGCTCACGATGCGCCGGCAGATCGCGAGGCCGAGGCCGAGGCCGTGCCCGGTCGTGCGATCGATCCCGGTGGCCGCGCGCGCGAACGGTTCGAAGATGCGTTCTCGTAGGTGGGGTGGCACCCCCGGGCCGCGGTCGTCGACGACGATCTGCGGCTTCGCATTTTCGAGCGTGATCTTGATCGCGACGGTCTCGCCTTTCGGCGAGTGATCGATCGCGTTGCTGAGGAGGTTGTCGAACACGATACCGATCGCGTCGTAGTCGACCTCGGCGGTCACCGGCAACCCGCCGACGAGCTCGAGCTGGACCCCGCGATCCTTCGCCGTCGGCAACGCCCGGCCGATCGCGGCGGTCGCGAGCTTGCGCAACTCGCTCGGTGCGTGCTGGAGCCCGGCGGCACCCGCGCGCGACAGCTCGAGCAGCTTGTCGACGATCAGGCCCATGCGCCTGACCTCGGCGAGCGCGTCGTCGGCGACGTGTTCCCAGTGGCCGGGCTCGCGCGGCTTTCGGCGGGCGACCTCGAGGTTCGTCGTGATCACGGTGAGCGGGGTGCGCAGCTCGTGCGAGGCGTCGGCCGCGAACTGCGCCTGGGCCTGGACGCCGAGCTCGATCCGCTCGAGCACGCCGTTGAGCGCGGTCGACAACCGGTCGAGCGCGTCGTTTTCGGCGCCGACCGGTAGGCGATCATCGAGCCGCTCGCCGGTCATCGACGACGCGCTGTCGATCACGTCGTCGAGGCGCTCGGTCGTCGAGCGCGTGAGCTTGCGGCCGATCAGGATCGAGAACGTGACGCCGAACGGCAGCGCGAAGGCGAATGCGAGCGAGGTCTGCAGCACGATCTCGAGCGGCGGATCTTCGATCTCGCCGGCGGCGTCGCAGGTCTCGCCGACCTCGGTGAAGTAGATCATCAGCGCCATCGCGACGCCGAACGTGATCATGCCGACGACGGTCGCCAGCGCCAGCGATCGGCCCAGGCCGGCTCCGAGGGTCGCCGGCGTCGCGGTCATTCAGCCACCGTCAGCCGGATCCCCGCGCCGCGCACGGTCTCGATCGTGACGGGGAACCCGGTCAGCTTCTTGCGGAGGTGCGTGAGGTGGACGTCGATCACGTTCGTGCCGGGATCGAAGTCGTAGCCGAACGCTTCACGCAGGATCTCGGCGCGGGTCACGACCTCGGCCGGGCGGCGCAACAAGCAGCCGAGCAGCGCGTACTCGCGCGGCGACAGCGAGGCGGTCTTGCCGCCGGCCTCGACGACGAGATCGTCGCGCATCACGATCGGCAGCTCGTTCGCGGGCGCCCACCGCGGACCACCCGCGCGGCGTGCGAGCGCGGCGATCCGCGCGACCAGCTCCGCGAATGCGAACGGCTTGACCAGATAGTCGTCGGCGCCGGCCTCGAGTGCCGCGACGCGCGAATCGACGGCATCGCGCGCGGTGAGCACGAGGATCGGCACGTGGATGTGTGCGCCGCGCAGCTCCTTCAGGACCTCGATGCCGTCGCGGTCGGGCAAGCCGAGGTCGAGAACCATGAGGTCGAGATCGCGGCGCAGCCCGCGCTCGATCGCCTTCGCGGCGTCGGTGACGACATCGACCGCATAGCCGTCTTCACCGAGCCCTTCGGCGACGGAGTTTGCTAGCTGGAGGTTGTCTTCGACGAGGACGACGCGCACGCCCCCAGACTACCCCGCGAGGGGGGCCCTCGGGCTAAGGACCGGCGCGCGCTTACGACGCGCGCGCGCCGGAGATCAATTGCCCTCGGGCCCCGAAAATACAAAACGCCCCGTTAAGAGCGCGTTGTGGGAGCTCCGGGCAGCCCGGAGCGAGGTAACTCTCGAGCTCAGTACCAGTTAAAGCCGACCCCGATGTTTGCCGCGGTCACCTGGTCATTGCCCGAGTTGTAAGTGCCCTCGATGATGCGCCCCTGGAGGTCGACCGCGAAGAACCGCGCCGACATCAGCTCGAAGCCGACCGCGCCCATCACGGCCATACCGGTGCCGTAGTCGTACGTGACGTACGTGTTATCGGCTTGCAGCCCGACGAGGCCGAGGCCGCCCTTCACCCACAGCTGCGGCGTGATCCAGAACTGACCGGCGATCATCGCCGCCGATTGCGAGAGCGTCGTGTCGCCGTTGTAGACATCCGAGTGCACGGTGCGTGCGTTCAACTGACCTTCGAACATCAGCGCGAAGCGCGGGCCGAGCATGCCGCCGATATGGCCGTCGAGCTCGAGCGCTGGAGCGTTCGCGCAGTTGTCGCAGTTCGTGATGCCACTACCGTCGTCGTGCATGCCGCCGAGGCCGATGCTGAAGCCCCACGTCAGGCGTCCGGTGCGATTGTGGAAGCCACCTGGAACATGATTGTCGGGTCCGTTGTAGTAACCGGGACCGCCGCCGTAGTACTGCGCCGACGCGATGGCCGGCGCGAGGATGATCGCGAGCACGAGCAGCGATTTGATAGGCTTCATGGCCCGCCAATCATCGCAAGTCTGAGGCCAAGCTACAAATCACTTACCTAGCGACCGTACGCGTAGTTAGGTGGTCGAACCTCGCGGCAGTGTTGTGGCAGGGCAGCACATGCCCCAACATGAACGCCAACGCGCGTTCACGATCGCATGTGGTTGTGGTTTTTTGGCCCAGCCACGGCGAGGAGCTCGTCGAGCTGCGCACGGGCGCGACGCGTATCTCCACGTACAGTCACACACGGTACGTTCCGCGCGGAGAATAACGATTCGACCCACGACGTCGATGCAGTGTTGCCCAGCCACGTCTCGTCGATGAGCGCGGCATCGACGGGACGCGCGTCCGTCGACGCGAGCTGCACGAGCGTGCCCGGGTCGGTTCCCCCCATCACGGCGTAGCCTGCACCCGACAACACCGCCTGGAGCTCGTCGAGGCGTTGTGGGTTCGCTCCGATCAGCACGCGCTTCTCGGCGCGGCGTTCGATCCGCGCGATGAACTGGTTCCAGCGCTGCTCGTCGCCGGTGCCCATCTCGACGACCGACAAGCCGAAGCCCGACGCGAGCCCGCACGCCGCGGCTTCGACATCGGTGAGATGGCGCACGACCTTCGCTCGTCCGGCGACCGGACCGTTGCCGTCGTCGAGCACGACCGAGAAATTCAACACGGTATCGAGCGTCAGCGCGACGACGGGACGCACGAACATGCCGGTCGTCGAGATGTCGAGGGCCTCGGCCTTCATCGCACCGCGCATCGTGCCGAGGCACACCGGCCACTCGACGACGAACCTGCGCGTCGCGCGCGGTGGCGGCGGCTTGATCGTCACGTTCGCAGCGCGCGCGGCGGTGAGCAGCGCCGTGAGCTGGCGGCGCGACGCCTGATCGAGCTCGAATGCGACCGAGAACGTCGACGCGCCCGTCTGGGCGGCCTCCGTCAACGTCGACACCTTGCCGACCGCACCGCGCACGAGCGCGCGATGGCCGGCGTACGACAGCGCCACGTCGACGTGGTCGTGCAACCGCGGCAGCGCACCGGTCAACAACGCGGCGCCCTTGAGCGACAGCGCGCCGATACGGATCGGCACCCACTTCCCGCTGCGCAGGTAGCGCGCGTAGATCGTGTTCGCTTCGTTGCCGATCGGCGTGACCTGCGGAAGCGACTGCGAGTCACTCGGCGACTGCGCGCGCGCGAGCTGGACGTACGGCGCGGGCGCCGTCGCCGGCGGATCGTCGAACTCGTTGACGTATTCGTCGGGCATGTCGGTCGCCACGACCGTCGCCGCGCGCGAGCTGCGCGACACGACGTGGCGGTGGGGGCTCGTCGGGCGCGGAAACTTCTCCGGCTCGGCATCGCCCGAGCCATCGGGGTTCGTCTTCGGCCGGCGCTCGAGTTGCGGGATGTCGTCGCGCGTGCCCCTCGCCGAGACCAGCGGCACCGGATCGCTCGTGTCACCGCGCTCCTTGAACGGCGGTGGCCGCGAGCCGGTGCGTTGATCGCGCAGCCGGCGCACGAGCTCGCTCAGCGCGCCGATCGCACTGCGCTGGGTCTGGATCTGCACCGTGCAGCGCGTGAGGCGCTCGGTGAGAAAGCGCCGGCGCTCGCCGTCGGAGAGCTCGGCCGGTTGGATCATGCCGACCTCGGCGAGTAACGCGACCTCGACGACGAACTCGAGCTTCTGCGGACCGAGCGCGAGCTCGTCGTAGCGCAAGTTCAGGACGGCTTGGTCCGTCGTCGGGTCGTAGAGCGCGACCACCGATGCGAGCGGCGGTGCGGCCGGTGAATCGAGCGCCCCGAGAGCGTGGCTCCAGTGCCCGAATCGTTGTCGAGGCTGCTCGATCAG
>Ga0193728_1002125_pt1 | contig 10228 bp, 8 predicted proteins | sample U1c1metaG_FD_143037 | JGI IMG/M metagenome (GOLD analysis project Ga0193728, IMG submission 143037) | Soil microbial communities from a riparian zone of the East river system, Colorado, United States - U1c1 | ecosystem: Environmental > Terrestrial > Soil > Riparian zone | place: USA: East River... | reverse complement strand
GTCTCGACCGTCGAGGCGACCCGCGCCGACTGGGTGCCGGGCGCCGACACCGCGATCATCGCCACGCGCGCCCACGACGTGCTCTCCTCACACCCGCCCCTCGTCGGCCAGTACACGCTCGCGGGCGAGGTGACGGGCCACGTCACCCACAGCCTGGGGCCGATGCTGTTCTGGCTGCTCGCCCTGCCCGCGAACTTCGGCCCTACCGCGAGCCTGATCTGGACGATGGGCACCGTCAACACGCTGGCGATCGTCGGCGCCGTCGCCCTCGCCCGCCGTCGCGGCGGACTCGTGCTGATGTTCGCGACCGCCCTGGCGATCGCGCTGATGTGTCAGTCGCTGGCGGCGGAGACGTTCCACGACGTGTGGAACCCCTCGGCGGGCCTGTTCGGATTCACGCTGCTCATCTTCCTCTGCTGGTCGCTGGCCTGCGGCGAATACCGCCTGCTGGGGCTCACCGTGCTCGTCGCGAGCTTCGTCGTGCAGGCGCACCTGATGTACCTGCCTCCCACCCTCGGCCTGCTGGCGATCGGCTTCGGCGGTCTGACGCTCTCGCGGATCGAGATCGCGCGCGAGCACAAACGGCAGGCGCCGGCACGGAGGGACGGAGACTCGGCCCAGGCCGCCTCCTCGCCGCCACCATCGGACTCCGATGACGCCCGCAATGCCACCACGCGGCATGGCCGCCCCGTCCTACGCTGGGGACTGATCGCACTGGCGGTCGGGGCGATCTGCTGGAGCGCGCCGGTTGTCGATGAGCTGAGCGAACATCACGGCAACCTCACGCTCGTCGCCGAGACCGCGACCGCGCGTCAGACCACGCTCGGTGCGAGCGTCGGCTGGCACGCGGTCGTGCGGGCCGTAGGCATCCGGCCCTGGTGGCTGTATGTCCCGTACACCCGCTGGGAGCGCAAGTACGACGTCCGCTCGACGCCCAGCACGCACACGATCGTGTCGTGCCTGATGCTGCTCGGCGCGCTGCTCCTCACGATGCTCATCGCCTGCATCCAGCGACGGCGCGACATGGCGGCGGCCACGCTGATCGGATTCGTGCTCTGCGCTGCGCTCGCCGCCATCGCCGCGTCCACTCCCACGCCCCGCGTCCTATCGGCGACTCTCGGCTACACGATGTGGTGGGGGTCGCAGCTGGGAATGTGGGTGTATCTGATCCTCGCCTGGTCGCTAGGGCTCGTGCTCGCCCGGGGTGCGCACGCGCTGGCCCCATCCGTGCGAGGGTCGCTAAGCGGACTGGGGAGGCCTTATCGTAATCGTCGTCGCACGCCCTCCGACCATGCCGGTTCGCGCAGGCGCGCCGCCGCCACGGCGAGCACCCTCGCGCCGGCCCTCGCCTGCCTCCTCGCACTGGGCGCCATCATCGCCGTCGGCGGCGCGGTCGCGTCCACCGAGAGGCCCGACGAACACCGCTCCACCTACCGGCCGACCGCGGCCCTCGCGGCGCGCCTGAATCGAGTGATCCCCGCGGGCGCGACCGTCGAGCTCGAGGGCAGGCTCGACGTGGCGACGCTGCCGCTGAAACCATCGCTGCGCTACTTCCTCGTGCGTCACCATGTGCGCGTCCTCGGACGCGGCTCCTATCTGCGACTCGGGACCTGGTACGAACTGTATGACCGGCCATTCGACCACATCGTCTGGGTCGACGATGGCACGCGCTCGCCCGCGCCCCACGCGAGGCTTCTCAAGCGGGTGCGGTTCCGTGACGGGCTCGGAGCACAGGTCGTCTCGCTGTGGGTGCTCGCCGTGCATGGGCACGGCAAGTCCGCCGTCCCCCGACCGGCTACCTCCCGCCGGCTGCGATCCCGGACCGGCGCTACCCGGTCCGCTACGCCCTCGCCAGCTCCAACAGGCGCGTGACGGTGTTCCAGTTGCGGCCCGTCGCGACCACACCGAGGCGACGCTCCCAGAAGGCGTTGCTCAGTCGCGTGGCGCGAACGCCGTCGGGATACCACGCATAGATCTCCCGCTCGCCTACGGCGAACATGTCGGGCTCGAAATCCGCGGGCGCCAGCTCACTCAGCGCCTCCCGAGTGGGCGCACCGGAGAGGAACGTGACGAGCAGGCGCGCGTGATCGCTCGCGACGTCCAGCAGCGGGTTGGCCGCGACCACACGTTCCAGCTCGGCGCGCGTGCGCACGAGCACCTTCGCCGCAAGCCCGAGCTCCTCGGCGAGCGCACGTTCGATCTGGTGCGCCACGCGCTCGGGCGGCGTGGCGGTCGCCGTGAACACCGCGTTGCCGCTCTGCAGATGGGTGCGCACCTCGCCATAGCCGAGCCCCTCCAACAGCTCGCGCAGGTCCGCCATCGAGATGCGATTGCGGCCGCCTACGTTCACCGCGCGCAGGAGCGCCACATGTCTGCTCCTCATCGCCACGATCGTATATAGTTTATATTGACTTTAGGGTCGGCCGGAGAGCTGTAGAGGGTGAACGAGTCGACGTGAGCCTGCTGGTCAAGAAGCTGATTGTGGTCGGCGCCGCGACAATCGCGGTGGGAGTGTTGATCGGCTTGTACGTCGGCAGCTGGGCGACAAGCATGCCGCAGTCGGTCGCGGCCGTTCGCAGCTCCGAACGCGCCGGCACCGGCGGCAACCGGCTGACGCTCGAGACCGTCGCCGCGATCGGTCCGAAGTACAGCCCGGCGCACCCCGACTGGGTCTCCTATCTGGTCCGCAGCGGCGGCAGGTGGGTGCACAGCACGATCTACACGGTGCCCGCCCATTCGATCGTGCACGTCACGATCTACCAGTACGACGGCGACAGCGGCCTGCGCAACCCGTTCCTGGCCCAAGTGCAGGGGACGGTTGGCGGCACGATGACGGTCGACGGCAAACGCACGAACGCGATCGACCCCGAAGAAGCCTCGCACACGTTCGTCGTGTCCGGCCTCGGCGTGTTCGTGCCGCTGCCCGGGGTGCCCGAAGAAGCCAAGAACCAGTGCGAATTCGCGCCCTGCGAAGGCGCGGCGCACCGTACGATCGAATTCGACATCCGCACCGGCAGCAAGGGACGCTATCGCTGGCAGTGCTTCGTCCCCTGCGCAGCCGGCTGGCTCAACGGCAACGGCGGACCGATGCAGACGCTGGGATACATGGATGGATTCATCGATGTCGTCTAAGGCCCACCCGGACGGCCACCTGAGCGCGGGCCGGAGGAATCGGCCCTAGGGCCCGGCCATGGCCGCCGAGCCGCATACGACCGGTGCGGGCGCCGCGGGACCCAACCACGCGCGCCGGTTCGGCGCGATCTGGGTGATCGCCTCGCTGATCGCCACACCGCTGGTGATCGTGCTGGTCGGTCCGATCCTGCCACCCGGCAACGGCTCAGAGCAGGCCTCCGGCCACGTGACCGACAATACGGTCCTGCTCGCGATGGCCACGCCGGTGCTGCTGCTGGTCGTGATTTACCTCATCTACGCCACGATCTACTTCCGTCAACCGCGAGGGGCGGCGCTGGAAGGTCCGCCGATACGTGGCGACTCGCGGGTGCAGACCACCTGGATAGTCATCACCTCCGTGCTGGTGCTGGCGCTCGCGGCATACGGGACGGTGCGCCTGGAGGAAGACGGCGCCGGCTCGGGAGCGGGCGCGAACCCACTGGTCGTGCCGAGCGGACCGAAGCTGCCGGTGCAGGTGATAGCCCAGCAGTGGACGTTCACCTACCGCTATCCCACATACGGTGGCGTCGAGACCCCGCACCTCGAGCTGCCCGTGAACCAGATGATTGAACTGCACGTCACCTCGCTGGATGTCATCCACTCGTTCTGGGCCTATCAGCTCGGCGTCAAGGCGGACGCCAATCCGCACGTCGACAACGTCGTGTTCGTGAAGCCCACCCGACTGCAGACGTTCGAAGTGCGCTGCGCCGAGCTGTGCGGCATCTGGCATGGCGAGATGTTCGACCACGGCCACGTGGTGAGCGCGAGCGCGTTCAACATCTGGATCCACCAGCAGGAGGCGGCGTTTGCCCCGGCGACGAAGGTGCTGCCGCCGTACAGCAAAACCTACCTGCCCGAACCGACGAGGCGTGGCGAATGAGCACGACCACCGCAGCTCCCCCAACCCCCAGCCCGACGCGCCAGCCGCTGTGGCAGCGGTTGCTCGGCTTCAACCTGCTCACCGCGGTGCTGCTCGGCGTGGGCGGCTACTACCTGGGCTGGTTCATCGGGCATCAGATCAACGGCGGCAAAAGCTTCGAATACCAGTCGGCGAGCGACGAGAACGACGTCGCGCTGCTGCTCGCATACGTGTTCGGGGTGATCGGATTCCTGATCGGCCTCGGCTTCGCCAACTACCCACTCTCGCGGCTGTTGGGGCGCCCCGCGTCGCTGCGCGAGAAGGAGCACGAGGGGATCGGACGCTACTTCGGGCTGTGCACCGACCACAAGGTCGTGGGCATCCAGTACCTGGTGGGGATCGGGGTGTTCTTCTTCATCGGCGGGCTGAACGCGATGCTGATTCGCACCGAGCTTCTGCACCCCACCCCGACCGTTGTCGGTCCCAACCAGTACCTGTCGCTGGTGGGCATGCACGGGACGATGATGATGGGGATGATGACCTCGGGCATCATGGGTCCGTTCGCCAACTACTTCGTGCCGATCATGATCGGCGCCAGGCGGATGGCGCTCCCGCGCATCGAGGCGCTCACGTTCTGGCTGCTGATGGCGGCCGGGTTCATCCTCACCTCGACGATCATCTTCGGCGGATTCCCCACCGGCTGGACCGGTTATGAGCCGCTCAACGACCAGGCCGTGATGGGCATGGACTCCTACATCATCTTCTTCGCCCTGGTAGGGATCTCTATGGCGCTGCTCGGACTGAACATGATGGTCACGATCATCACGATGCGCGCCCCCGGGCTGAGCTGGGGGCGGCTGCCGATATTCGTGTGGTCGGTGTTCGCCACCTCGATCCTGATGGTGCTGGCCGCGCCGATGCTGATCGCCACGCTGTCGATGGCGGCGCTGGACCGCACGATCAGCACCTCGTTCTTCATCCCCGGCGGCGGGGGCAGCTCCTACCTGTTCCAGAACCTGTTCTGGTTCTTCGGGCACCCAGAGGTATACGTCCTGGCCCTGCCCGGGTTCGGGATCGTGCTCGAGCTGCTGCCCGTGTTTACGCGCAAGCCGCTGTGGGGCTACAAGCTGGCCGTCTCGGGCATGCTGGGCGTCACCCTGCTGAGCTTCTTCGTGTGGCAACACCACCTGTTCGTGAGCGGGATCAACGCCGACCTGCGCCCGTTCTACATGCTCTCCACCGAGATCATCTCGATCCCGACCGGATTCATCTTCCTGTGCTTCATCGGGACGATGTGGAGGGCGCGCACCACGTTCACCGTGCCGATGCTGTTCTGCATGGCGTGGGCGTTTAACTTCCTGCTCGGCGGCATCTCCGGCGTGTTCCTGTCCGACACGCCGAGCGACACGGACACCCACGGCAGCTTCTTCGTGATGGCCCACTTCCACTACACGATCATGGGCGGATTGATATTCACGTTCTTCGCCGCGATCTACTACTGGATCCCGAAGATGACGGGTCTGCGCTTCAACGAGCGCCTGGCAAAAGCGCATTTTTGGCTGATGTTCGTGGCGTTCAACTCCACATTCCTGCCCCTGTTCGTGCTCGGCATGAAAGGCATGCCCAGGCGCGTGAGCGAATACGCGCCGAACCTGCAAGGACTCAACGTGTGGGTATCGATCTCGGCGTTCGTGCTCGGGTTCTCGATGCTCATATTCCTGTTCAACACCGTCTACTCATTGATCTTCGTGCGCCGGCCTGCCGAGTCCAACCCGTGGCGATCGAAGTCGATCGAGTGGCAGATACCGACGCCGGTGCCGGTCAACAACTTCGAGCAGATCCCGGTGTTCGACTCCGATCCCTACGACTACGGCACGCCGCCGAGCATCGGCGGCGTCGAGCCGGCGCCGGCGGGGGGCTGACGGTGGAGGCTTCGAGTAGAGAAGAGCAGCCGCTGGGCAAGCTGATCCCGCCCGTCCCGCGCGGAGTGGAGATACCCCCCGAGCCGCCGGACGTGGGCGCACGCGCGCTGTATGTGGCGAGCCGTCTGCTGGCGGGGGCCACCACGTTCTTCTTCCTGGCGTTCCTGTTCGCCTACTTCTACCTGCGCTCCCTCAATCAGGACAACATGTGGCGTCCGCCCCACGTCGACCCCAACTCCGGACTCGGCGCGGCGATCGTGGCGTGCGTGCTGATCAGCGGGGCGCTCGCGATCCTCGCCGGCCAGCGGATGAAGGCAAAATCGAGCGGCTGGACGACGCCCGCCATCATCGCACTGGGATTGGGTCTGGCGGCGGTGGCGCTGCAGTGCATCCAATACACCGTGCAGCACTTCGGCCCCACCGACGGCGCCTACGCGAGCGTGTTCTGCGCGTGGACCGCCTTCTACGCAATCGCCGTGCTCGCCACGATGTACTGGCTGGAGACGCAGATCGCCACCGAGATCCGCGCCCGACGCTCACCCGCGGAGCACGGCGACATCCGCGATCCCGATCGGCTGATCGCGCCCGGGTTGGACGCTTGCGTGTTCTACTGGGCATACCTCGCGGGCATCGGCGCGATCGCCTACGTGACGCTGTACCTGGTGTGATGGCCGCCGGGGCGCCAGTCCGCCGGGGAGCGGTCCCGAAGGCGACGGTTCGCTGATGCTTGCCCCGGCGACAGCGACGCCCGGGATGTGGGACTGGTCGCTGAACCCGCCGCTCGTCCTGACAATCGACCTGGCAGTCCTGTATTGGATCGGCGCCCGCCGCACGGTCACGCCCGCGCGCAAGCAGGTGGCACAGCGATGGCGCAGCGGGTGCTTTTACACCGGCCTGGTCGTGCTCACGATCGCGCTGGCCTCGCCGATCGAGCCGCTGAGCGAGCAGCTGTTCTGGATGCACATGATCCAACACATCCTGCTACTCGCGGTCGCCGCGCCGCTGATCGTGCTCGCCTGCCCGTGGATCCGCCTGTGGCGCTGTCTGCCGCTCGATGCCCGCCGGCGACTCGCGCGCGATCTCAGCCATGGCCGGCGCACGGCTCCGCTGCGGGCGGTCAGCCGCACGCTCGGCATGCCGGTGTCTGGCTTCCTCGCGTTCTCGGTCGTGCTGCTGGCCTGGCACGTGCCCGCGCTGTTCGACGCGACACTGCGCTCCGGCGCGCTGCACGCGCTGGAGCACACGCTGTTCTTTCTCACCGCGATCATGTTTTGGAAGCAAGTGATTCCGTCGCCGCCGCTGCATACCAGTCTGGTCGCCGCCCAGCGCGCGGTGTATGCGATCGGGGGGATGATCGTCAGCTGGGTGCTGGCGGTGGTGCTCGCGCTCGCCCCCCGTCCGCTGTACGGGTACTACGCGCATCTATCCAGCCGTCCGGGCGGCATCTCGGCGCTGGCTGATCAGCAGCTCGCCGCGGGCGTGATGTGGGTGCCCGGGTCGATCACGTTCCTGATCGTGGTATTCGTCTATGTCCATCGCTGGCTCGCGCCGCCCGCGACGCAAACCCCGACGCCCCGGTTGGCGGGAGAGCACTAGGAGACCCATGCCAAACATCGCAGTCCCAATCGCCACCAGCACCGGATCGGTCCTGACGATCGCGCTCCCGCTGGGCGTGCTGATCGCGGTCGCCGTGTGGTACGTGGTGCTGTTGAGACGCGGCACCGGCGAACGCTGAACGTAGCGCTACTGCGCAGCCAGCCGCGACACGTCGTGGACGATCTGACCGGGTTCGAAGCTGTCCGGGTAGATCGTCTTGACGTCTCCGTCAGCGGTGATCCCATAGATCAGCGCCGAGTGGGACACGAGCTGCGGCTGATTGGCGTCCCGCGTCGAACCCACGCTCCACGCCTTCCAGGTAGCGGCCAGCTGCGAGGGGGAGCCGATCAGGTACTGCATCCGTCCCACCATGCGATGCACCCGTAGGAACCTCGCCACCGACGCGGGCGTGTCGCCGCGGGGATCGACGGAGATAGCGATCACCTGAACCTTCCCCGCCTCCGCGCCCAACGTGTCCAGGGACGCCCTGAGCTTGGCGGCGATCAGCGGGCACACGTCTGGGCAGTTGGTGTAAAGGAAGGTGACGAGCACGGCGTGGCCGCGATACTCGCTCAGTGTGACCGGCTGGCCCAGGTAGTTGCGCAGATGGATCGGCGGCGCCGGCTTGGAGGGAAGCGCGAGCGTTCCGTAGAACCCCTGGCCCGAGCCGGCTTCCCGCGCGCCAGCGGGCAGCGTCGAGGAGGGTGAGCCGCGTAGCAACGCGAAGCTCAGCCCGCCGACGATCCCGAGCAGCAAAGCCAGCGGCAAGAGGAGCTTGACCCACAGCGGCGTGCGCGCCCGCGGGAGCTCGCCCGGGGCATGGTCGTCGCTTGAAACCTGGCCGTCCGTCGGAGGCGAGGGGAACGAGTCAGGATGCGAGCCGGACTCCATCAGGTAAACATAGTCCGCTCAAGCAGCGACGAAGCGCCCGTCACGGTGTCAAACCTCCTCCCACCATTCCTCGCGGCGGCCTCGCTGCCCCTCGAAGGTTGAGTGCGGCTGTGTTCGTCCTGACGACGGTGGTGTATCCGTGCGTGCTCGCGGTCCTATGCGTGGGGGCGGGGTTGCTGGTGGACCGTGCGAGCGGAGGCCGGCTGCCGGGAATGCTCTTACCCGCGGTGGGAGCAGCGGGGTTGATCGCCGTCTCCCAGCTGACGACCTACGCGGCGATCCTCGCGCCGGCCACGCCCTACGCGCTGGTGGCCGTCGCGGTGGCGGGGTGGGCGCTCGGGTGCTCGAGGGTGCGGGCGGTGGCGCGTGACTGGCGGCGATGTCGCTGGCAGCTCGCCGTGCTGGTGCTCGCCTATCTCGTTGCGCTGGCCCCGGTCCTGCTGGCGGGGCGGCCCACGTTCTCCTCGTTCGGGATCCTGGACGACTCGGCGTTTCACATGCTGGGCGCTGATTACCTGATGCGACACGGCCAGGACTACTCGCACCTGGACCTGCGCAACTCCTACGGCCAGTACCTCCACGCGTACTACGCCACGGGCTACCCGTCCGGCGCGGACACGCTGTTCGGCGGCAGCGCGTTCATCCTGGGGGCTCCGCTGATCTGGATGATGCAGCCGTTCAACGCGTTCATGCTCGCCACGGCCGCCGGTCCGGCGTGGGTGCTGGCGCGGCGCATCGGGCTCGCGGGCGGGTGGGCCGCCCTGGCGACGCTGACGGCCACCGTGCCCGCGCTCGTGTACGGGTATGAGCTGGTCGCGTCGGTCAAGGAGATCGTCGCGCTGAGCATGATCCTCACGCTGGGCGCGCTCGTCCTCGTGCACGCTCGCTGGCTGTGGCGGGGAGCCGCCGGCGCGATCCCGTTCGCGCTCGTGCTGGCGGGCGGCGTGGCAACGCTCGGAGTGGGCTTCGGCGCGTGGGCGCTGGCGGCCGTGATCGTGCTCGGGGCGATGGTGGCCGGCGAGATCGGGGCGGGCCGGCGACGGGCGCGAGAGCTGCTCGGATCGGTCGCACTAGCCACCGCGATCGTGTTCGCCGGCGCACTCGGCACCTGGACGGGCCTGTCCCGTTCGGTGCACGTCGCCAAAGGCATCGCCTCGACGACCAACCCGGGCAATCTGCACGCGCCGCTGCACGTCGCGCAGGTGCTGGGGACCTGGCTTGCGGGCAGTTACGAGAACATGCCGACCGGGGCGCTGCTGCCGGTCTCATACGCGATCGTGGCGCTCACGCTCGTCGCGGCCGTGCTGGGCGCCCTGCGCATCTTCTACCTGGGTGAGTCCGTGCTCGTGGGGTGGGTCGCGGCGATGATCGCCGTCGGTCTGTCGCTGCAGCTGTTGGCGAGCACCTGGGTGGGGGCCAAGGCGCTGCTGCTTACCTCGCCGGTGATCCTGCTGCTCGCGTGGAGCGGATTCGCGGCGCTGCGCTCCGCGCAGGGACGCTGGGCGCTGCGCTCCGCGCTCGCACTCGCGCTGCTGCTCGCGGGCGGGGTCGCAGCGTCGGATGCGATGCAATACCACAGCTCCAACCTGGCCCCCACCGCTCGCTATGACGAGCTCGCCACGGTCAATGCGCGGTTCGCCGGGCGCGGGCCGATGCTGTACGGGGACTTCGACGAATACGCGCTCTATCAGCTGCGCGACCTCGACGTGGGGGGCGTCGACTTCATGTATCCGCCCGCCGGCATCAGGCTGATGGGGGGACATGGCTATCCGGTCGCCCTCGATCGCAT
>Ga0193728_1002124_pt1 | contig 10232 bp, 7 predicted proteins | sample U1c1metaG_FD_143037 | JGI IMG/M metagenome (GOLD analysis project Ga0193728, IMG submission 143037) | Soil microbial communities from a riparian zone of the East river system, Colorado, United States - U1c1 | ecosystem: Environmental > Terrestrial > Soil > Riparian zone | place: USA: East River... | reverse complement strand
CACGCGACCACACCGCGCCGCGCTCCGAGAAGATCGCGAGCCCGACGACACCGACGTTGCGATCGCCGGAGGTCTGCGCGGCGTACGAGTCGGCGACACGGCCGAACCGGAACGCGGCGACGTTCGCATCCGAGGTCCGGAAGCCGTCGATCACGAGCGTGTCGTGCGGATCGACGATGTAGCCGCGGCGCCCCGGATCGGCCGGCTTGCCGTCGATCACGTCGAGCCCGTCGACCGACGCGACGATCTCGAACCGCGCCGTCGTCGCGTTGCGCACGACGATCTTGTAGCGCTCGCCGTCGTCGCCGATCACGAGCGAGCGGCCGCCCGCGGCATAGCCGGGGAGGGTGCGCCCGGTCTCGTCGACGAGTGCGACCGATAGCGAGCCATCGCCGGCGGGAACCTCGAGCGGGCGCGGATACGCGTTCAAGTACTCCGCGTGCGCGCGCACGCCGGACTCGTCGTTGTAGTGCAGCAGGACCTCGGCCCACGGATCGGGAGCCGAGCGCACGAACGGCGCGAAGCTGATCGGCGCGTACACCGATTCGCCGAACGTGGTGCCGAGCCCGGGCCGCTCGGGCGCGGTCTCGGCGATCGCCGACGGGCCTTGGTCGCCCGTCGAGATCGACGCGTGCGCGGGCGACATCGGGGCAGGCGCCGGATAACCGCCGCCGCCCCCACCGTAACTGCCGCCGTTGGATGCGGCGGTCGTGGGCATCGCCATTTTCTGTGAGCCGCCGCCGCCCATACACGCCGACATGGCGAGCAACAGGCATGACGAGACCATCCGGTGCCGAGGCACCACCTGCGTGACGTGCATGACCGAACCTTTCTAGTGACCGAAGTGAACGCCGAAATCGAAGAACATCGTGACGTCGGTCCGCGACGGCGTCGTCGCGGTGTCACACGGGCCACCACAGGTGGCCATCGCATCGGGTTGCGGCGGCGCTTCCGCGAGGAACGTGCGGAACGCCATGTAGTAGCCGGCGGAGTGGCGGTGACCAGTGCGATCGCGATCGCCGCGGCCGCCGAAATCGAAGCCGAGCGCGAGCTCGACGCTCGGGCGATCCAAGATCCCGCCGTGCATCCAGTCGACGTGCTCGTAGCCCGCACCGAGCTCGCCCCAGAAATCACAGATCGCGGACGACTCCGCGCCGAGGTTCGCGAACGAGTAGCGCGCGGCTGCACCGAGGCGCGACGCGCGGCCGCGGCGCTGCAACGTCTCGTCGGAGCCATCGCCGACCTTGTAGTAGTCGAACGTGCCGCGCAGCGTGACGTCGCCGATGCGATAGCCCAGCCCGCCGGCGACGCCGATCGAGAAGCCGTTCGCATCGCCGACATCCGATCCGCCGAGCACCATGCCGACGCGACCATCGATCGATCGCGGCGCATCGCCATGGGACGGCAGGTCACCGCCGGTGGCGATCACGGACTGTGCGAAAGCATTCGACGAGAGCACCGCGACGAGCGCGACAGCCAAGCGTTGCGTCATACGCCTACTCAACGCGACTCGAACGCCGGCCTTACAGCCGACCGATCAGCGCTCGGTCACCACGGAAACGCCGACCAGGTGTAGTAGCTCCCGGCCAACAGGATCGCGGTGATAGCCCACGCACCCACGAGTAACTGAGCGCGCTCCGGCAGCGGCCGTCCCCACACCGCGCACGCGATCACGCCCAGGAGCGCACCGCACGCCGCCCCGCCGAGGCCCCACGCGACCGTGCCGAGGTAGACCATCGCGATCGCACCGGGCGGTGCGTGCATCACGATCTCGCCGGTGATCGGCAGATACGTGAGGCGCGGCCACTGCCCCCAGCCGCACGCGGCGTACGCGAACGCGGCGCCGATCAGCGCGCAGCTCGCGATCACGTACGCGCGATGCGCGCGTGGCATCATCGAATGCCGCCGGTGTGGCAGCGCCGGCACGTCGTACCGGTGAGCTTGAACGCGCGCGTTCCGTCGTGACACGGCGCGCAGGTCGCCTTCGCGGGCGTCGCGAGCGTGACGAGCGGACCGACGAGCTCGGTGTGACACGTCTTGCACGCCGCATCGGTATGCGCCGCGTGATCGAAGCCGAGCCGCACCGACCACGGATCCGCGATCCGCTTCGCGAGCCGCTCGGCCGCGAGCCCGAGGCGATGGCATGCGGTGCACTCCGCGAGCTGCGGTGGCGCGCCGCCGCTCGCGGCGTGACAGCCGCTGCCGAGACACGCGCTGTGGCCGCGCGGCGTACGCAGCTGCGTCGTCGGCGTGCGCAACGAGTGGCAGGTGGTGCACGCGCCTGCGTGCTTCGCGTGGTCGAGCGACGCGCCGAATTCGGTCGAGTCGGGCAGCGAGCGATCCGCGCGCAGGTGGCGCCACGGCTCGGTCGCGTTGTGGCACGCCCCGCACTTCTTGGGCTTCCGCAGCCCGAAATCCTCGGCGTGACATTGCGTGCACGCGGCGTGACCCGCGATCGCGACCTCGCCGGACTTGGCGTCGAGGAGGTGACACGCGGTGCACGGCTCGCTCGCGACCAGAGCCGCGTGCGCCGCGTCGTGGCGGAACCGAGCGTCCGGACGCGCGACGTTGAAGATGTCGGTCGGCGCGGCGTGACACTTCGAGCACGCCGCGGTCACCGCGAACGCCTGCTTGCCGTCGTGGCAGCGCGCGCACTCCGCGGCGGTCGGCCGCGGCAGCTCGCTGGAATCGGAGTCGCGGATCTTCGCGTGGCAGGTCGTGCAGTCCTTGCCGGCACCGCTGCGCGCCGCGTGCGTGCCGTGCGAGAAGATCGCGGTGACCGTGTCCTGCACTGCGGCGAGCTCCGGTGGTTGCGGCTTGCCGACCGCAGGCGGATGGCAGCGGTCACACGTCGTCATCGCGAACGCCTTCGCTTTGCCGTCGTGGCAGCCGGCGCACCGCGCGTGCGGTACCGGCGGTTTGTTCGCGATCAGGTCGTGGCACTGCGTGCATACGACGTCGCGATGCTTGGCGTGACCGAGCGCGAGGTTGAAGTCGCGATCGATACGGTACGGTGGATACGGCACCGCGAGCGTGGCGGACAACGGCGCGGCCAGCGCGGCCTCGGCGTGGCAGTTCGTACACAGCTTCAAGCGATCCGGATCGACCGCGAGCTTGGCGCCGCGCTTCGCGGGGGGCGGTGGTGCGCCGTGACAGGCACCGAAGCACGCCGCGTGACCGGGCCGGCCGACCAGGCGGCCGGCCTTTTGCTCGTGGCAGTGCGTGCACGCGATCGGCGCGCTGCCGCTGACGTCGACGTTGCGCGCGTGCACGGTGTGGTCGAAGCCGATCGCGGTCGCGCGCGGCTCGGCGTGCGCGAGTGCGGCGATCGCCACCAGCACGAAGAGCGCCTTCAATACACGCCCTCCATCATCAGGCGCAGGCTCTTGTAGCCGGTGATGTTCGGCGTGAACTCGAGCGAGCTCGACAGGTCGTAGCTCGCGAACAGGCGCAGCCGGTTGCCGATCCACGCGTCGATCTGCGCGCGCCCGCCGCCGCGATAGCCGAGGCTCTTGACGCCGGTGTCGAGTGCCGATCGGCAATCACTCGCGCCGGCCTGCAGCGCGCAGTAGTCGAGCGAGTAGCGCGTGCGGCGGCCGTAGACCTCGAGCAGGAAGGAGAACTTGCGCGCGCCGAGCGTCATCCGTGCGGTCGTCCCGATCTCGGTGAAGCCGCGCTCGCCCATCTGCGAGCTCGCGTTGACCGGAATCGGATCCGGTTGGTTCGGGATGTCGATGATCTCGGCCGACACCTGATCGTCGCGTTCGGTCTGGCGCGACAGCACGCTCGCGCCGATCGCGATCGTGCGCCGCACGCGAACCTCGAGCGCGCCGCCGCCTTCGAGGTAGCTCGGCGTGTAGGTATCGCGTGTCTGGTCGGCGGATAGATCGGCCGCGAACGCGCCGCGCGCGTAGACGTCGATGTTCTCGGCGATCAGCGTGCCGGCGCGCGCCGACGCGATCAGCTGCGGCAGGACCGGACCGAGGTCGAGGTAGCGCTTCGCCGCGATCGGATCGGGCTCGAGCACCGTCGGATCCCACATCCAGTCGGTACTCGCGTCGTGCGTCACGTCGAGCACGAGGTTCGTGACCTCGTGCCAGCGAATCCGCAGCTGGAGGTGCTCGTTGACGAACTTGCCGGCGAGCGTGCGCGCTTGGCCGATCAGCGTGAAGTCGCGGCGCGGCCGCCAGTCGACCTCGACCTGGTTGTGGCGCGAGCTCTCGACGTTCGTGCCTTGCGTGAACGTCACGCTCTGCGCGCCGACCGTGATCGGGATCGGCGTCGCCAAGTCGCGCAGATCGAAGCGCAAGGAGCCGCCGGCGATTGCCGCGCGCGACTGCGGCAGGCTCGGATCGAACGTGTAATCCGGGACCTGACTGCCGGCGTACGCGGTCGCGTGCACGAGCTTGCCTTCCCACGCGACGTTCGCGCCGTAGAAGTGCAGCACCCACGGCCCGTAGACGTATTGCTCGCCGGCGCGGATCCGCAGCGGCTCGTACGTCGGCGATCCGACGAAGTCCTTGACCTCCGCCCACGCCGAGCGCGGCTCGAACAGATCGCGCTCGAACCACGTCGCGATCGGCGGCGGCGCGGCGCGGTCGGTCATCGTGGCCGGGTCGTAGACCTTGGTCTGATTCGCGAGGATGAACCGGCCCGCGAAGTACGACGACAACGAGTCGAACGCGACGCCGTGTGTGCTGAGATAGCCCTCACCGAAGCCGTACGCGCGGATCGTCGAGAACTGCGAATCGAGCGCCTTTGGATTCGGGTTGGTCTGGTCGAGCTGCGTGCCGTCGACGACGTAGCCGAGGTTGACGCGCGCGGACACCGGTTGGTGAAGATCGCGAACCTGCGCGGGCTCGTCGGCGGGTTGCGGAGGCGGCGGCGCAGGTGTGGCAACCACCGGCGGAGGCAGCGGCGCCGACGGTGAGGTCGCGGCGACCGCGTGCGCCTTTGCAGGCCGCATGTGGAGGCTCGCCACCGGATCGTGATCGAGGCGCAGCGAGACATCGGCGTGCGCCACGCGCGCGATCGCGACGACTGCGAGCCAGCGCTTCGTCATCCCCAAGGGATTCCCTCGCGCAAGGTGCCGCGGGGCCCCCGCCCCGCGGTCGATCTCTTCGCTTCGGTCATCGCCGGGGCGCTCCGACCGCGCTCTGATGACAGCCGGGGCCGCCGCAGCCGATCGTGATGCCCTGGACGTGGCAGGTCAGGCACGCCCGCACGTTCTCGCGGGCGAGTACCGCGTGCTCTGCGCCGGCGAACGAGCCCGGGAAGCCGTGCGAGCGCGGGCGCTGCGCGTGACAGGCGGTGCAGAACTCGATCACGTGGCAGCGCGCGCAGCGCTCGCGATCCGCGGCCGCCTCGGGCCCGTGATCGAGCTCGCGGAACGTGATCCGGTGATCGGCCGGGCGCATCGTCTGGTGGCACTCGTCGCACGTGTCGCGCGCGTTGCCCGACATCTGGGTGTGGCAGGTCGCGCAGCGCGCGCTGTCGCGTTCGGCGGCCTCGGCGTGATCGCGGCGGAACGCGATCGTGTGATCGATCGGCCGCTCGGTCGCCGGGAGGTGATTGCGCGGCGCGAGTGTGGTCAACGTCTGGGTCCGGCCGGCGTGGCACGCGCCGCAGATCCGCATCCGCGCGGCCTCGGGTGTGCGGTCGCTATCGTCGTGGCAGCCGACGCAGCTCTCGATCCGGGGCGCGGCGTGGCTCGCGTAGTCGGTCGCGAACGCGCTCCCCGCGTGGCACTGCTCGCACTTGATCGGGGTGCCGCGGCGATCGCTGCGGTGGCTCCCATGATCGAACTTGAGATCGCCGCGGATCAGGCGCGCCCGCGTGCGCTGCCGATCGCTGGCGGTGTGACAGCCGGCGCACTCGGTCATCGTGACCAGGCCCTTCGGGCTCGCCTCCGCGGCGTGACAGCGCGCGCACGTCGCGTGGTCGGGGCGCACGAGCTTGTCGTCGCGGACGTGGCAGTCGTTGCACGTGACGTGGAAGCCGACCGCGCCCTCGAGCTTGCCCGCGTCCATATGCGTGCGGTGCGAGAACTTGGAGGGCTCGGCCTGCCAGATGTCCTCGCTCGGATACGCGCGCAGCGGCGCCGCGAGCGGTTCGCCGGCCTTGGGTGGCGTCACCTCGGTGTGGCAGACCTTGCAGAGCTCGCCGGGCTGGACCACGAACGCCGTCGCGTGGCAGCGGTCGCACGGCTTGTGATCGTCACTGCCGGGTCGCGTCCCCATCGTGTGGCAGTCGACGCAGCCGACCTGCGCGTGCTGTGCGTGCGAGATCCGCGTCGGATCGTGCTTGGGCAGCGGCACCTCGGGCGCGACCTGGCTCGAGCACGCCGCGAGCGTCACGGCGATCAAGAGGATGACGCGCCCCACGCCGTTGGCGACGGTAACACTAAAGCGGCGAGAGCGTCCCCGCGAGGGCCGCCTCGCGATCGGTGTGATCGAGGTGAGGCCGGTCGGGCGTGAGCTCGCGGCGCGCGCGTACGCGGCAGGGAGCGGCATCGGGCCGCCACCACGCGATCGCGAACTCGCGGCCGCCGCCGACAGAATGGCCGGGCGGCGTGTACGCGACGATCACCAGCTCGCCGGCCAGATCGCGGGGCAGGGCGTCCAGCGCGGCGTGGACCACGATCATACCGTCGGCGAGCAGCGCCGCGCGCGCCGTCGCGAGCATGCGCTCGACAAAGTCGGCGTCGGTCGAGGTCCACAGCGGCCCCTCGCGGGTCGTGCCGGGCTGGGCCGGGATCGGCGCGTTGCACGAAATCACATCCGCATGGACGCTCGCGAGGTCACCACACAGCGGCTCGAGGTGCGCGATCCCCGAAAGTCGCGCGCCGAGCTCCGCGTAGCGCAGCGCCCGGGGGTTGAGATCGCTCGCGACGAGCCGGCTCGCGTACTCGGGGTGGATCAGCTGCGCGGGCGCCGAGCCGCAACACAGATCGAGCCAGGTGTCGCGGCGACCCGGCGGGATCGAACCGGTGAGGTGCGAGCTCGAATCGTCGGGCCAGCACACGGTCTCGATGCCCTTCGCGTCGAGGCGGTCGCAGACCACGAACGAGGCGCCGTGGCGCGCGGCGACCGGCAGGATCGCGATCCGCGCGTGGACAAACGCGCCGTCTCCCTCGACGAATTCGGCGAGCTCGCCGAGTGGCGGCACGAGCGTGCGCGCGATCTGGCGGCCAGCCGCGAACAACGCGAGCAGCGCGCTGGCCGCGTTCGTCACGGGCCGCGCCCACAGCTGGTCGTAGCCGCGGCGCAGCTCGGCGATCGATCCGGCGCTCGCCCACGCGCGCAGCTGGGTCGGCCCGAAGCCGAGTGCGCGCAGATCGATCACGGCGCCGACAGGTACTGGCGTGCGAGGTCGTACTCGGCGTCCATCACGAGCTGCGCCGCGACGGTCTCGCGTAACAGGTGTTGCTGCCCCGCGCGATCCTTCGCCGCGGGATCGAGGCCGAGCGTCACGCTGTAGAACGCGAGCTCGGCGCGCCGCGGGCCCGTCGTCGCGGCGGCGTGCAGCGCGGCGAGGTCGAGCCGCTGCGTCGCGGCTTCGGCGAGCCGCTCGTACCACAGCTCGCCGTGACGCGACTTGAGATACTCCATCGCCTCCCGATCGGGCGTCTCGCCGCGGCGGCGCTCGTCGCCGATCACCCACAGGCTCATGTAGACCTTGTCGAGCTCGCCGAGCGTCGACGCCGATAGCCCGCGGTGCAGCGCATCGACCGCATCGATCGGCTTGCCGACCTCGAGCAAGAACGCGACCGCCTCGCTGCACACCGACGGCGCCTCGGGTGCGATGTCGGTCGCCTCGAGCACGAGATCGACCGCGCGATCCGAGTTGCCGAGGTACCACATGCCGTGCGCGAACTCGAGCTTGCGCTCGGCGGCGATCTGGCGCGGAAGGTTCTTGTCCTCGCCGAACGTGGTCCACAGCCGGAGTGCGTCGAGGTACAGCGCGCTCGCCTCGCGGGTCTTGCCGGCGGCCCGCATCACGTCGGCGCCGATTCGCTCGAGCTTCGCCTTGCGATAGCGATCGCCGGAGCTCTCGCCGAGCATCGCGAGGCCGGCGCTCGCGTTGCGGCTCGCCAGCGCCAGCCGATCGGTCTTCCAGTAGATCTGGGTCAGCGTCTCGTACGCATCGATCGACGGCGTGCGATCGAGCGATGCGGTCAGCGCATGCTCGGCCTCGTCGAGCAGGCCCTGGCTGAGGAGGCCGCGACCGAGCGCGGTCTCGGCGATCGCATCGACCTGCGCCCACAGGGGCGAGCTCGAGCGCGGCTTGTCGATCAACGCGTGCCACTCCGCCAGCGCGGCCGCGGGCCGGGCTCCGAACGCGAGGCGCGCGATCCGTTGCGCGTACAGCTTGCCGAGGTGCAACGCGATCGTCTGATCGAGCTGCTGGCGCGCCGCGATCGCCGCTTCGTAGAGCGCGATCGGCTGTTCGATCCGGCCGAGCGCGGTGGACGACTCGGCGGCGAGCTCGAGCAGCGTCGCGTCGTGCGGGAACTTCGCGACGCCGGCGAGCGCGACTGCGAGCGCTGCGGCCTGATCGGGCGCCTGGTGATCCTCGCTGCGCAGGAGCTTCGCGAGCTCCAGGTACGTCTCCGGCGACGGTGAGGTCGCGAGCGCTTCGGCGTGCACGCGCAGCGCGCGATCTTCGCCGAGCCCCTTGAGCGCGGTGATGTGCGGCGCGATCTCGCCGATCCGGTTCGCGCGCGCGAGCGCACTCGCGATCCGCCGCCCGGTCAGCAGCACTTCGTGCGCGGCGCCGACGATCTGGAACGACTTGTCCTTCGTGAACCGTGCATCGATCGCCTGTTGCTGCTGCTCGAGCAGCACGATGTAGCGATCGACGAGCCACGGCAGCGGCAGCGCCAGCACGGTCGGCTGGACCAGCGACGACGGCGGCGGATGCGCGATCTCCGTGTCGTCGTCCGCGGCTTCCGCGGCGAACTTTAGAATCTCGTCGATCTCGTCGAGGTGCTCGGTGCGATGCGCCGCGTCGGCCTCGGCGAGCAGCGCGAGCGTGCACAGTGCGGGCTCGAGCGCGCCCGACTTCGCGAACGTCGTGCGGAGCTCCTGCAGGCGAGCGAGCTGCGGCGCGAGTCCGGTACCCACGGCCTGCGGGTCCTGCTGCCACAGCGCGGTGAGCGCGAACACGAGGTTCTCGACGACCAGCGGCTGGTCCTCGGCGAGCGCCACCTCGATCCGGCGGAACAGCGCGTCCGCGATCGTGGCGCGCGCACGGTCGCGTTCGGCGCCCGGCTGCATCACCCACAGCGCGTCGATCGCCTGGTCGCGGTCGGTGTCGTCGCCGAGCTCGAGCGGCGCGTCGGGGAACCGCGGAGGCGCGTGCGTCGCGTGGCTGCAACCGATGATCGCGACGAGGATGGCGGCCATCAGCGACTTCACGTCGAACAACATAGCATCGTCGTGTCGTTATGATCGTGTATGGTCCCCGACGTGATTCCGACAGGCATCGTGGTTCAGAAGTACGGCGGCTCCTCGGTGGCGGACGCCGAGAAGATCAAGCTCGTCGCGCAGCGCATCGCCCGCACGAAGGCGGCCGGCAAGAAGGTCGTCGTCGTGGTCTCGGCGATGGGCAAGACGACGAACCAGTTGATCGAAAAAGCCAAAGCGGTCAGTCCGTCGCCGTCGCGGCGCGAGCTCGACATGCTGCTGACGTGCGGCGAGCGCGAGGCGATGGCGCTGTTGTCGATGGCGTGCGCCGAGCAAGGTCTCGAAGCCATCTCGTTTACCGGCTCGCAGGCCGGCATCCTCACGAACGATCGCCACTCCGGTGCCCGCATCGTCGAGGTCCGTCCGTTTCGCATCGAGGACGAGCTCGATCGCGGTAAGGTCGTGATCGTCGCCGGCTTTCAGGGCGTGTCGTACAAGCGCGAGATCACCACGCTCGGCCGCGGCGGCTCCGACACCACGGCCGTCGCGCTCGCCGGTGCGCTGCGCGCCGACTATTGTGAAATTTGCAGCGACGTCGACGGCGTTTACACCGCGGATCCGCGGATCGTGCCGGCCGCCGAGCTGCTCGAATCGATCAGCCACGACGAGATGCTCGAGCTCGCGGCGCAGGGCGCGAAGGTGCTGCACGACGCGTCCGTCGAGTTCGCGCGCAAGTCCGGCATCGCGCTGTACGCGCGCGCGACCAACAAGGATGGCGGGGGAACCCGGATCGATTTTTCCCCGGAGCGCGAGCGCCAAGTCGCC
>Ga0193728_1002123_pt1 | contig 10238 bp, 6 predicted proteins | sample U1c1metaG_FD_143037 | JGI IMG/M metagenome (GOLD analysis project Ga0193728, IMG submission 143037) | Soil microbial communities from a riparian zone of the East river system, Colorado, United States - U1c1 | ecosystem: Environmental > Terrestrial > Soil > Riparian zone | place: USA: East River... | reverse complement strand
GGACCGCCGCCCCGGCCCGCCCCGCCGCCGCGCCTGCCGCCGAGCGGGCTGGGGGGGCGCTGGGACGCTCGGCGGCAGGCGCGGCGGCGGGGCGGGCCGGGGCGGCGGTCCCGCTGGCCTGGCCCAGGGCATCGAGCCGGCGCTCCAGGCGGTCCAGGCGGGCGCTCAGGGCCGCGTCGCCGCCGGAGGTCCCGCCGCCCGGGCCCGCGGCCGCGGGCGCCGGCAGGAGGACCTGCGCGCACATGAGCTCCAGCAGCAGCCGGGGCGAGGTGGCGCCGCGCATCTCGATCAGGCCCGCGCTGACCACCTCCGCCGCGCGGGTGAGCTCGGCCTGCCCGAACCCGGCTGCCTGGGCCCGCATCCCGTCGACTCTGTCTGCGGGAATATCTAGCAGGCCGGTCGAGGCGGCGTCGGGCACCGCGGCCAGCACGATCAGGTCCCGCAGCCGGTCGAGCAGGTCGGCAGCGAAGCGGCGCGGGTCATGCCCGGCCTCGACCACCCGGTCGATGGCCCCGAAGACCGCCGCGCCGTCCCGCGCGGCGAACGCCAGCGCCACGTCATCCAGGAGGCGGTCATCGGTGAAGCCCAGCAGCGACGCGGCCCGCGCGTAGGACAGCCCCGACTCATCTGACCCGGCGATCAGCTGGTCGAGCACCGACAGCGAGTCCCGGACCGACCCCCCGCCCGCCCGGATGACCACCGGCAGGACGGCGGGCTCGTAGGGAACGCCCTCGCTGGCCAGGATCTGCTCCAGCAGCTCGCGCAGGACTGCGGGCGGCACCAGCCGGAACGGGTAGTGGTGCGTCCGGGACCGGATGGTCGCGATGACCTTCTCCGGCTCCGTCGTGGCGAACACGAACTTCAGGTGCGGCGGCGGCTCCTCGACGAGCTTGAGGAGGGCGTTGAAGCCCTCCCGCGTCACCATGTGCGCCTCGTCGATGATGTAGATCTTGTAGCGGCTGGAGGCGGGCGCGTAGAACGCCCGCTCGCGCAGGTCCCGGGCGTCGTCGACCCCGCCGTGCGACGCGGCGTCGATCTCGATCACGTCGATGCTGCCCGGCCCCGACGGCGCCAGGGCCACGCAGGACGCGCAGACGCCGCAGGGATCCGGCGTAGGCCCCTGCTCGCAGTTCAGGGAGCGGGCCAGGATCCGCGCGCTGGACGTCTTCCCGCAGCCGCGGGGGCCGCTGAACAGGTAGGCATGGTTGACCCGGCCGCTGCGCAGCGCCTGGCGGAGCGGCTCGGTTACGTGATCCTGGCCCTTGACCTCTGCGAAGCTCGCCGGGCGGTACCGGCGGTACAGCGCCAGCGGCGCGACGGCAGCCGCCTGCGGCTGGTCCGCTGGGCCAGGACCCTGACTGGGACCGGTGGCGTCGCCTGTCATGACCTCATCCTCGCCGGGAGGGAAAAATAGGACCCCCCGCACACCCGTCAGAGCCCGCGTACCCTTGCTGCCTTCCGGCCCTGGGGGAGTTGGCGGGATAAACGCCGTGCGGGGGGTCTGCCGGCGGTCTAGCCAGCCCTGGCACCACCGGTGCCAGCTATCCGGCCGGCCGCCCGGAACCGCCCGGTTCGGCCCTGGTCAGCGCCCGTTCGGCCATCTCCGGCCGGCTCTGGCCGGCTTGCGGCGCAGGAACTGGCCGGGAGTCGGTAGGCTGTCCGGCGGAGGATTCGCCTAGTGGCCTAGGGCGCACGCTTGGAAAGCGTGTTGGGGGCAACCCCTCAAGAGTTCGAATCTCTTATCCTCCGCCATGACCTGCGGAAAATGCGGGCGATGACGGCCGCCAGGCGGCTGATCTGAGCTGGTTTAGTCTCAGTTCTTAGTCTCAGTTGCGCGGCCCGGAAGGTGCTGCGCGCGGGCCGGGCCTGGTTCAACGCACTGCGTTCTTGCTGGTCACAATGCTGGCGGACGGTCGTGAACGGACGGGCGCCCGCCGCCGCCAGCGCCCGCCCCACGGTGGCAGTCCGGGCGCCACTGTGTCGTACGCATCAGATGGCCCATAGCGCTTGAGTGGGTTGTAGCCGGGCGGCGCGGACGGCGGGCAGCAGCCCGGTGGCGGCGCCGATGATGACAACCGCGGCCAGGCCGGCGACCCAGGCGTCGGGCGGGATGACAACGGCCTCGGCATGGCCGCGGGCGTAGATCGCCGTGGCGGCCGCGCCGGCGATGACGCCGATAACGCCGCCGACCACGGATAGCAGGATGGCCTCGGCCAGGAACTGGATGCGGATCTGGCCTCGGGTGGCGCCCAGGGCCCGGCGCAGCCCGATCTCCTGGCGGCGTTCCAGCACCGAGATGACCATGATGTTGGCCACCCCGATGGCGCCGACCAGCAACGCGACCGCGCCCAGTCCGAGGAACAGGGCGTCCAGGGCGCCCTTGGCGTCGGCCTGGGCGGTGAGCGCGGCAGAGGGCTGGGAGACGGTGACCTGGCTGGAGTTTTCCGGGCTGGCCTGCGCGCCGAGCAGGTTATCCACCGCGGTGGTGACGGCCTGGTCATTCGGAGTGGTGCGGACGTAGATCTCCGAGGGGTGCCCGTCAAACTGCAGGTACTTCTGGGCGGCCGGGAAGCCGACTAGGATCGCCGAGTCGAGCTCCGGGCCATAGGTGGCCGGGTTGAGGATGCCAGTCACGTAGAACCACTGGCCGCCGACCCAGATCCGCATTCCGGGCCGGATCCGGTCGATGCCCAGCAGCCGGGCCGCGGTGGCGCCGAGCACCACCACCGGCTCGCGGGCGGTCGCGGCGTTCAGGAACCGGCCCTGCGCGAGGCTGGTGCCAACCGCCGCGGGCAGGCCCAAGGCGGCGGCATCCACGCTGAGACCGTTGGTGCGGAACGCAGGGATGAGCGGGGACCGGTAAACGCTGACGCCGTTGACGGTGCCGGTGGCCTGCACCGCTGTGACCCCAGGTAGCCGGGCGATCATCCCGGGCGCCGCCTCCGGCAGCTCGGCGGTGCCGCCGGCGAGGGTCTGCCCGTTGGTTACGGTCAGCAGATTGGTGCCCAGGCGGGCGATCTCGGCCAGCAGCGCGGTCTGGGAGGAGGCGGCCAGGCCCAGGACGGCCACGACCGCCGCGACGCCGATCGCGATGCCCAACGCCGACAGCCCAGCGCGCAGCTTGCGGGTCCGCAGCCCGATGCTGGCCAGGCTGGCCAGGTCCCCAGGGCGCAGCCGGGCAGGCGACGGCACGGCCGGGGCAGTCGGCCGCCCGGACGTGGTGGTCATGGCAGTCCTCCCGGCACGGGGACGGTGCTTGTGTCGGCGATGACGTGCCCGTCGAGCATCTCGATGCGACGCCGCATACGGTCGGCGATCGCCTGGTCGTGGGTGATCACGATGATCGTGGTCCCGGCAGCGTTTAGCTCCTCCAGCAGGGCCAGCAGCTCGCTGCCGGTGGTGGAGTCGAGGCTGCCGGTGGGCTCGTCGGCAAGAACCAGCGGCGGGCGGCCGACTATCGCCCGGGCGACCGCGACCCGCTGCCGTTCGCCGCCCGACAGCTGGGTCGGCCGGGCGGCGGCCCGGTGCGCGAGCCCGACCCGCTCCAGCGCGTCTGCCGCTAGCCGCCGTCGCTCGCTCCGGCGGATGCCGGCGTACAGCAGCCCGTCGGCGACGTTGCCGAGCGCGCTCTGGTGCTCGGCAAGGAAGAACTGCTGGAACACGAACCCGATCCGGGACGCTCGCAGCGCCGACAGTTCCCGGTCGGTCATCCGCGCCGCGTCGATCCCAGTGACCCGCACCGTCCCGGCAGTCGGCTTGTCAAGGGTGCCCATCAGGTGCAGCACCGTGCTCTTGCCTGACCCCGACGGGCCCACGATGGCGGTCAGCTCACCGGCGTTCAGCGCCAGGCTCACCTCGGTCAGCGCCTGCACCGGCGGGGACCCGGGGTACTGCTTGGTCACCTGCACCAGCTCCAGCACCGGCGGCGGTTCCCAGCCCGCGGCCGTCCCGGCCGCGAAGGCCGACCGCACGTCGGCGGTCATGTCCCCGGCACCACGACGCGCTGCCCAGGCGTCAGCGCCCCGGTCACCTGCGCCAGCCCGTCAGTGTCATCGAAGATCCCGGTCGTGACCGGCACGTAGCGCCGCATGTTCCCGGGGCCGACCACCTCGACGTCGTAGCCGCCCGGCGTCCGGGCCAGCAGCGCCCCTACCGGCACCACCAGCGCGTTGCGCGCCGTGGCGGTGGTGATGTTCACTGTCACCGGCGCCTGGTCCAAGGTCCCCGCCGCCGATGGACGGACCAGCGAGACGTACACCGGGATCGTCGTGGTGGCGTTCTGCCCCGACCCAGACGTGGTCGCCACAGTGCCCACCGCGGACACCACGCCTGGCGTCGTCGTCCCGTCCGGCAACGTGACGGTCACCGGGTCACCCGTCTTCACCTCCGACTGCTGGGAGGCATCCAGCGGGATCGTCACCACGTGCCGGTCTGAGGTCGCGGCCAGCACCGGCCCGGACGCCGGACCGCCCAGGCTGCCGGTCACCTGGCTGACCCGGATCGCCTCCGGCTCGAACACCAACTGCCCCAGCGACATCGATCCCGACGGGTAGGAGATCCCCAGCGCCGACTGCAGTTTCTCCACCCCGGCCTGTGTCTGCCAGGAGTAGTAATCCCAGCCCAGCGCGGAGACCTCCGCGCTGTCGGCGTCCCCCAGCGCCACTAGGTCATGGTTCAGCTGGGTCACGTCCTGCCCGGTCACGCCATCATCCAGGATCCGCCAGGCCGGCACCCGCCCGTACAGCAGCACCACCGGGTTGCCGTCATCGGTCTTGTACAGCACCTGCCCCTGCCGGACCACCCGCCCCGGCGACGGCAGCCAGGTCAGTGTCGCGCCATGTCCGGTCACCGCGTATGAATCCGCGTAGCCGAGGGTCGCGGTCACCGGCGTCGTCGCCGACAGGTCCTGCCGCATCACCGCCGCCGTCGCCGGCGGGGGTGACCCCTGCGCGGCCCCGGACGAGGCGGCCGGGGCAAGCACCCCGACCCGCCACGCCGACGCCGCCCCGGCCGCCACCGCGACCACGATGCCCAGGGCCACCCAGCGGCCACGGCCGCGCGGTCTCCGTACCTCCACGGCCGCCTGTGCCTCCGCCTGCGGCCCGGACTCCCGGCGGCGCGAAACCGTTCCGCTCATGACCCGCCTCCCTGCGGAACCAGCCGGTCGCAGGTTCGCAAGGTTGCCTGGAACTGCGGCGAGTTCACGTTGATGCCGAGCTGGGCAAGCTCCGTTCCGAGGCCCCCGTTGGGGTTGGGGTCGGGGTAGTTCGGCACGCCGTGCGAGCGCATGCACTGGGCGAACCGCACCAGCTGGGTCTGGGACGGTATTACCTTCCCGTGCGAGGACGGCGCGCTCGGGAGCAGGTGCTGGCAGGCGCTGAGAGCCGTTCCGAAATGCGGGTTGCTCTGCTCCTGGTTCGCCTGCTGCTGGTCCCCGAAGCCGTGGCCGTTGGCGTTGGGGTCGGGGAAGTCCGGCAGGCGGTGCGCGCGCATGCACTGGGCGAAGGCGAGATCCTGCTGGAATTGCCCTGATGCACCTGTGTTCGATGTGGATGACGGGCTACCGCCGCAAGCCGCCGCCAGGATCACGGTGCCGGCCGCGACGGCCAGCACCCCCGCCCGCCGCGGCGACCCCCGCCATCGGTCCCGGCCACTGCTGATGTCGCCGTTCATCGTGTTGTCCCTCCGGAACGCGGTACTGATGGATCCGGAAGTCCGTTGTACGCCGCGGCAGCTATCACCAGCTTTACGTTGGCCGATAAGCCGGTGACAGGTCCGTCCCGGCATCATGACTGTGGAGGCCGGTGCCATGCGGCGGCTCTGGCCTGGCCAGACGGCCGTCTGGATGGAGGACCTGAAGGTGCCCGGAGCGCTTACTCACCGCCGGCCGGAACGGATCCGGCTGCCGCGACTGCGGGCCCGCACAGCCCGTCTGCGGCTGACCGCACTGCACGGCGGGCTGTTCCTGCTGTGTGGCGTGGTCCTGCTCGGCATCGTCTACCTGCTGTTCACCTGGACGACGGGGAAGCTGCCGCAGGTTAATCCGCCCCCTGCCCCGGCGAGCACCCTCCAGGCGGCGAAAGAGGCGAGAATGGCCATGGTCGCGGCACAGATCGTGGCCTCGGACCGGGACCAGCTCCTGATCAATTCGATCATCGCGCTGGGCGTCGTGGCCGCGGTCGCCGTCGCGCTCGGCTGGCTGGCGGCCAGGCGGGTGCTGCGCCCGCTGAGCACGATCACCGCCACAGCCCGGCGGATCTCCGCCAGCAGCCTGCGCGAACGCCTCAACCTGCCCGGCCCCGACGACGAGCTCAAAGACCTCGGCGACACCCTCGATGACCTGTTCGAGCGACTCGAAACCGCCTTCGAGGCGCAGCAGCGCTTCGTCGCCAACGCCTCCCACGAGCTGCGCACCCCGCTGACGATGATGCGCACCGCACTCGACGTGGCGACCTGCAACCCTCACCCCACTGGCCGGGACGTGACCATCCTGGCGACGAAGATGCGCCGCGGACTCGACCAGGCCGACCGCCTGCTGGAAAGCTTCCTCATGCTCGCCCGCGCGCACAACGGCTCATTCGCCGGGGGCACGACAGCATCACTCGGCCAGCTCGCTTCAGCCGCCCTCGCCGAGCGCAGCCAGGCCATCGCCGCGATGCAACTCACCATCGAACAGGCGGGCCAGGACGCCGCCGTCGCGGGCAGCGAGATCCTGCTCACCCGCATGGTCGACAACGTCATCGACAACGCGGTCCGGCACAATCAGCCCGGGGGCTGGATCCGGGTCGCCACCGAGGCCGACTGCGCGCAGGCCCGGTTGGTGGTCGAGACCGGCGGCCGGATGCTCGACGCTGGCGAGGTCCGCGAGTTGGCCCGGCCCTTCCGGCGGCTGGCACCCGACCGGACCGGCTCGGACAACGGCACCGGCCTCGGCCTGTCGATCGTCGCGGCCATCGCCGCCACCCACCACGGCACCATGGACCTGTACGCCCGCCCGCAGGGTGGGCTCCGGGTCATCATCGAGCTGCCGGCAGCCGCCCTGGCGGCGATGGCGGAACGGCCGTCATGAGAGTGCTGGTCGTCGAGGACGTCCGGAGCCTGGCCGATGACATCGCCGAAGGACTCAGGTACCACGGATTCGCCGCGGACGTTGCCTACGACGGCTTGGACGCCGCAGCAAAGCTCGATGCGACCACCTACCATGTCGTCATCCTCGACCGCGACCTGCCCGGCATTCACGGCGACGCGCTATGCCAGATCATCACCCAGGCCGACAAGCCGGCCATGGTCCTCATGCTGACCGCCTCCGGCTCCCCTGAGGACCGGGTCAGGGGCCTGTACCTCGGCGCCGACGACTACCTGGCCAAGCCCTTCCACTTCCCCGAGCTCGTCCTGCGCGTCCGCGCCCTGGCCCGCCGCCAGCCCGCCGCCCAGCCCCGGATCCTCCGCGCAGCGGGCATAGAACTCGATCCCCAGCAGCATGCCGCCACCCGCAACGGCCGTCGGCTGGAGTTGTCTGTCAAGGAGTTCGGCGTGCTCGAAGCCCTCGTGCGGGCCGCTCCCGCCTTCCTCAGCGCCGAGAACCTCCTCGAGCAGGTGTGGGACGAGCACGCAGACCCGTTCACCAACGCCGTCTTCATCACCATCAGCCGGCTACGCCGCAAACTCGGTGACCCCCGCGTCATAGAAACCCGGCCCGGTGTCGGCTACCGAATCACCGATGCAGGTACCGCAGGCTGATCCCGGAGCGCGCATCCTGACATCGGGCAGGCCAGGCGCGGCCCGGCCCGGCTACTAATCCGGGCAGGTCACGGACGGCGGCGGACTGTCGTGGACACATACCAGCAGTGTTGGAAAGCGTGTTGGGTCCTCCGCTACCGATGACCCTGGTAGAACGTCGTTGGCGCCTGGCCGTCAGCGCTGGCGATGCTACGCGCCAGTCTCAGTTCCAGGCCACGTGCCAGCCCGGCCACAGGCCCTGACCAGCATTAACTCGGGGTTCTTCCAAGCGCGGCGACCTGATTGCCGGCGGCGCCCGGCACGCTCCCAAGTCACCAGATCCGCCGCATGCGGGGCGGCGGGCCCTTGCCCGGTGACTGTGCGCGGGCTCGCTTACTCCAGCGGCTGCCGCGAGATGACCGGCGGCTGGCGGCCCGCGAACAGCCATCCGACCACGGCCGCCATCACGGGCAGCCCGGTCAGGATCAGCAGCACATCGACCCAGGGCACGTGTGCGAGCGTGGCGGCGAGGCTGCCAGGTGCCCAGGCCACGACCGCGGCGAAGGCCACCGCCGAGCCGAGCACGGCTCCGAGGAGCGCGAGCGCGCCCGCGGTCGCGCTGGTGATCGCGCGGCGCGTGAGCCCCGACGCGCCGGTGGCGGCCAGCGTTCGCAGATCACCGGCGCTCTCGCTGCGGATAAGGCCTACTGACATGGCGAGCACGCCGAGCGCGATCAGGATCCCGGCGGCGGTCGCCCCGCTGGCGATCTGCGAGAGCCCGAGCTCACCGGACTTGGTCTCCAGCGTCCCGCCTGCCCCTGCGACTGCCGAACGTGTCGCGCTGATCTGGACCGCGGTCAGCGGCTTCGGGGTCTGCACCAGCCAGCCTCTCAGCATCATCTTCGCGTGCAGGGCCTGGACGGCGTGCAGGGTGATGACCGTGTTCGGTGCCGAAGTCCCGCTGGGCAGTGAGCTGAAGGTCTGGATAACCGGAAAGTTGATGGGCGTCGCCGCCGGGCACGTGTAGGTGCTGACCGCGGGCGCGAAGCACAACTGCAGGTCCGGCTCCGAGCCCAGGCCCGGGCGCATGGTCAGGATGTCGGTGCTGGCACCTTTCTCGTTCTGCCTGATCCCGAACCGGGCGAGCAGCGCCGGGGTCGCCACGTAGACGGTGCCGCTGAAGTTGTTCCTCAAGTTACCAAGCTGCGCGAGCGTGGCAGAAGCCTCCGGCCCCCGATCTTGGTGAGCGGATACCGCGGTGTACAGGGGAAGGACCGGCTGGGCACGCAACTGGGATGCGAGCGTGGTCACCTCCGCGTGCAGCGCCCGCACGCCAGCCTGCGGCTGGCTGCGTGCCGTCTGCCCCTGCGCGCTCGTGTAGATGATGAGCTGGCTGGGGGTCAGGTTCTCCCCGGTCCAGTCCAGCGCCATGGAGAACGGGAAGCTCGCGCCCAGCGTGGTCACCATGGCCAGGAACACGGCGAAGCTCACCGCCGCCAGCGCGGCACCCGAGCGGGCCCGGTAGCGCGCCAGGTCGCGCAGCGCGATGCGCACCGCGACCGGCGACCGCGGCCCGGCGGCCCCGGCCAGGACGGTCACGCAGATGCCCGCGAGCCGGAACATCCCGGCGGACGTGACGATCAGGCCGACGGGCAGGGACCCGCCGGTGGGGGCCCCGCCAGAGAGCAGCAGCAGGAGCAGCCCCGCGGCGAGCGTGGTCAGGCCCGCTGCCGCCGACCGGTGCACGGCCTCCAGCCGCGGCGGACGGCCCGATAGCGCGGCGACCACGGGAACCCGTGCGACCGTGCGCGCTGGCTGGCGTGCCGCTAGCATCGCGGTGATAACCGCCAGCGCCATCCCGGTGATGATCACCCACCAGGGCAGCCCCAGCGGGTCGACCACGTGGCCGGTGGCCGCCTGCAAGTGCGGAATATACGCGAGCCAGGCGCCAAAGCCGACGATCGCTCCGGCGATCACGGCCGCCACGCCGACGGCGGCGCCATTGGCGACCATGACCAGCTGGACGTTGCGGTCGGTGGCACCGAGACAGCTGAGCATGCCCAGGGCGCGCAGCCGCCGCTGCGCCAGCACCGTGAACCCGGCGACCGCGACCAGGCCGATGAACACCAGGCCCAGCACGGACGCCGCGAGCGCGATCACCGACGGGCTGAGGCCGGAACCGCCGGACCCCGGGTAGGACACGGACGCCGCGGATGGCAGGCCCGGGACGCTGCCCCGCCGGGCGTCCAGCAGGATCGACACCTGCGCGGGGACGGTCACCTGCCCGGGCTCGACCAGCGCGAACTCATCCAGCAGGTTGCTCGGGTTCTGCACGATCCCGGTCACCCGGTATGACCGTCCCGCCAGCGCGACCACGCCGCCCCTGCTCACCCCGTACAGGTCCGCGACAGCGCCGGTCAGCGCCACCTCGCCCGGCGCGGCCGGGTACCGCCCCGAGACCAGGGCCAGCATCGGCGAACCGAACGGAGCGCGCGGATCCTCCGCCCGCAGCTGCACGT
>Ga0193728_1002122_pt1 | contig 10240 bp, 7 predicted proteins | sample U1c1metaG_FD_143037 | JGI IMG/M metagenome (GOLD analysis project Ga0193728, IMG submission 143037) | Soil microbial communities from a riparian zone of the East river system, Colorado, United States - U1c1 | ecosystem: Environmental > Terrestrial > Soil > Riparian zone | place: USA: East River... | reverse complement strand
CGGCCAAAATACGAATGACATGGACGGCAGTATGCAGGTTTACACACCGAGCTTCGCCGACGATCCAACCGGTGGCGTTGTCCATACCAATTTTGGCTCCAACGGTCCTACTGGCGTCATGCCAACGCCTATCGACAGCGTAGAGGAATTCAAGGTCAACACCGCCAACCAAACTGCGGATTTCAACAGTTCGGCGGGCGCCCAGGTCCAAGTCGTCACCAAGCGCGGCACCAATGCCTGGCATGGCACCGCTTACGAATATTATCTCGATAACAACTTTAGCGCGAACACGTGGGACAACAATTTCACCGGGACGCCACTTCCCAGTTATCACTACAATCGGTTCGGCGCAGCTGGTGGCGGCCCCATCATTAAGAAGGACATTCTGGGAGGAAAGACCTATTTTTTTGCCAATTATGAAGGTTTCCGCTGGAATAACTCTTCAACCTTCGAGCGGGCGGTTCCGAGCGCTAATATGCGCGCCGGTATCCTTACCTTTGGTGGTGTGAATTACGACCTGAATGCCGGGACCAACTGCGGCCCCAGCGGAACCGCCGCTTGCGATCCTCGCGGCCTCGGAATCAATCCCTTGGTCCAGCAGATGTGGAACACCTTTGAGCCTGCCGGGAATGACCCGAGCTGCGGCGCCTTGGTCGGTAGTCGCTGCGACGGCGTTAATGAAATAGGATTCAAGTCCAACGTGAGTCTTCCCCAGACCTCCAATTTCGGAGTGGCCCGCCTGGATCACGACTTTGGTTCAAAATGGCATTTCACTACAAGCTACCGTTACTACAAAATACTTCTTGCGACTACCAGTCAGGTAGATATTGGAGGTTTTTTCCCGGGAGACACACTGGGCACGCCTTCAGCTCTGTCTGTGCGTCCGCAACAGCCCTGGTACTACGTGGCCGGATTGACCACCAACATTACCTCCAATACCACAAACGACTTCCACTTCAGCTACCTTCGCAACTACTGGTCCTGGTCCAATCCGGGCGGCGTTCAGCAGTTCTCCCAACTCGGTGGCGCCCTCGAACCGTTTGGCGAGTCCTCCACGACGGCTCTCACCCCTTACAACGTGAACACCCAGAGCGTCCGCACCCGTTTCTGGGATGGTCATGATTCCTTCTTTCGGGATGACGTCACCATCCTGAAGGGGAACCACCTCTTCACTTTCGGCGGGGCCTACCAGCGCAACTGGGACTGGCACCAGCGCTCGGACAACGGAGGTGGTATCAATTACCAGCCTACTTACCAGCTCGGCGAACAGGGCGGCGGTGGCCTCGTGGACTTCTCGGCAACCGCTCCCGCGGGCGTGACTTCGACCACTTGGGCTCGCGCCTCATCGGCTGTCCTTGGCATCGTCACTGACTCGCAAATTGCCTATACCCGCACCGGCGCCAATCTTGCCTTGAATCCTCCCCTCACTCACGCTTTTGATCAGAGCACCATTCCTTACTACAACGTCTATTTTAGCGACTCCTGGCACATGAAACCGTCCTTCACGCTTACCTACGGCTTGGGCTGGACGCTCGAGATGCCTCCAACCGAGGCGCTGGGCAAGCAGATCGAGCTCGTTGATTCCAGTGGCCAGCAACTTGACACCCTGTCCTACGTTAAGCAGCGTGAATCGGCAGCTCTGGCTGGCCAGGCTTACAACCCTGAGGTTGGCTATGCTCTTGTCGGCAACACCGGAGCAGGGCAGAAGTATCCTTATAACCCCTTCTACGGTTCGTTCAGCCCCCGAATTGCTGCAGCTTGGAATCCCAACTACTCAGATGGAGTCTTGGGCAAAGTGTTCGGCGGTAACAGGAGCGTTATCCGTGGCGGCTACAGCCGAGTCTATGGGCGTCTGAACGGCGTGGACCTTGTCCTTGTACCGCTGCTGGGTACCGGCCTGATCCAGGCTGTCCAATGCCGCCAAAACTTTATGCCAGTTGGAGGTGCGGCACCGGCTTGCGGTCCCACGAATCCCACCGTAGCCAACGCTTTCCGCGTCGGAACCGACGGCAACAACGCCCCGATCCCAGCTGCGGCCGCAACGCTGCCTCAGCCGACCTTCCCGGGCGTTAACAGCGTCTCAGCGGGTCCAGGAGAAGCTCTCGACCCGCATTTTCGGCCTAACGTCGTCGATTCTTTCGATTTCACTATCCAGCGGCAATTGTCCAATAAGGTTCTACTGGAAGTGGGCTACATTGGCCGCAGAATAACCCATGAATATCAGCCGATCAACATCAACGCTGTCCCTTATATGATGACCTTGGGCGGGCAGAGCTTCGCCAAAGCTTATGCAGCCATCGAGAAGGGCTTGGGTTGTGCGACTTCTTTTGCCGCTTGCGGCACAGGCAGCCCTGCGGCAATCGCACCTCAACCCTTCTTTGAGGCCGCAATGAATCCGGCCTACTGCGCAGGCTTTTCCAGTTGCACTGCAGCGGTCATCAGCAACGAGATGGGTAATCTCACGACGCAAAGTGTCTGGAGCATGTGGAGTGATCTCGATAACGGCGGGTTCAACTTCCCTCGCACCATGATGAACACTCCCATCGTAGGTGGTCCATTAGATTGCGGAACCACCGCTGTGCCCACCACCTGCGGCAGCGGCGGTCAGATGTCCTCCGGCGTCGGTGTCAATGCCAGCGTTGGACGCGGGAACTACAACGGCGCATTCGTTTCACTAAAGGCGACCAACTGGCACGGAATCACCCTCCAGGAAAACTTCACCTGGAGCAAGGCCCTGGGTACAGGCGCACTCGTTCAGGCCACCAGCCAATACACCGTGAACGATCCGTTCGACCTCCACAATGGCTATGGACTGCAGTCCTTTGATCGCAAGTTCGTCTTCAACACTGTCGCCCTGATTGAGGACCCTTGGTACAAGGGTCAGCATGGCATCATCGGACACATTGCAGGTGGTTGGTCATTGTCGCCGATTCTTGCCATTGGCAGCGGCATACCGCTCGGCTGCGGCACAAATCAGGGCGACGAATCAGCCGGCCAAGGCTTCGGCTCGGCTGACAGCTCCGCCTTCTTCACCAACGAAAACTGTATCCTCACTAAAGCGGCCTCCGGAGGCTCGGCTTCGCTCCACCCTGCCGGTGATGGACAGTTCAACATCTTTTCCAATCCTGACGCTGTGTTGAGCACCCTTCGTCCGGCGATTCTGGGTCTCGACAGCAACACGGGTGGCCTTGGCGTGTTCCGCGGATTGATGTACTGGAACGTGGACCTGCGATTGGTAAAGGACATTCATATCGCAGAAAGTGTTAACTTGAGGTTCGAGTACGTCGTCACCAACCTGTTCAACCACCCCGTCTTCGCGGATCCAGCCGCGGGACAACCTGAAACTGCCCTCGGTGTCGATCCGACAGTTGGACCTGGGTCGTCGTTTGGGGTCGTGAACACCCAGGGAAACAATCCCCGGCGCATGCAGTTTGGCCTCCGGCTCAGCTTCTAACTGAAGCGCAACCAAATCCCGGGGCTGACGCGGCCATTATTTTTCGTCCGGTCTTCATGGCGGATCTGTGGCCACCTTGGCCTGGCACCCGCCTCAGACGACTAGGCATACTCACGCGATAAAGTTGCAGCCGCTACCACGTGAAAGTATTTTTGGGGTCACTACATTGCAAAGGATCCTCATAACCTCTTAATAACAATACGACGGACGTGGGTAGAGCAGAATTTGCAGGCAACAGATGCACGGCTGGAATAGGCAGCCGCCCAAACGTGTGACACAAAACAATGAATGGTGGAGCCGGGGGAGTCGGAATTCTGAGCCGCACTGATAACACGTAACTTATTGATTTCATTAAGCGCGAAAAACTACAAAAACAGCACATTCGCGGAAGTGAGGTACATGGTGGGTACACGGAGATTTCAGCGAGGCTGCCATCGGGCGGATTCTACTCCTCTCGCAAGTCAACGACAACATTCTTCCCATGGATGAGCACGCGGTCAGCAGCCTGCCCCTGGCTGCTGTGGCTTGTCACCGCATAGCCGTAGTCGAGATGCGGATTCTCTCGAATGTTGAATGCGATCGCGCGACCCGCGTCCAGACGGATTTGGAGGTTGCCACTAGCCTCGACCTTCTCGATAGTGCCCTGCTCACGGTTGGCGACATGCTGGTCCCGATTCGGAGCGGTGAACTGTATGCGGTCGCCTCTGCTGAACGCCCGCGCTGCGCCTCGGTACAGCGTCACGCCTTGCAAACGGCGAGGGTCGTAAGTCAGACGCTGCCCATTGTCCCGTTCCACCGTGACGTGGTTCTGCTTCTCATCGATACTTTCGACGCGTGCATACTCGCCTGGTGTAATGCCGAGAGCCTTGCTGCCCTTGGCGTACCGCACCACATTGCCGGGTTCGTATTGGGCAGCCCATTGGCGGCCAGCTCCTGTGATCTCCTGCCGGGCGACTAACACCCTCATCTGGTGTTCGAGGTACGGCATCTGGTCCGTATCCTGCATGGCATAGTGGAGCGCGGAATTCTGGTCGCACAAGCGCTCATGCGCGACTGGATGAAATTACTGGCCTTCAGAGGGCGGCGTCATACAAGCAGCATGCCCTGGGAATGGATCGGGGAAAATCCAATAGGTTCGGCTACAGTGTTCCCTGTATACGCTCATTCAATCCTTTTCGGCATTCTTGTAAATTCGTGTGCTGCGCTGCTGGATCAGAGTGGTCGAATTTATCCTCTAAAGAAATGAGTACAGTTGTGTTGTCTAACTCCCATGACGATCGTCGCCGCACTGGGTCGCAAGAAGGAGGGATTGCGTTGTCGCAGGCAGAGTGGCATCAGAGCGCAGAACCATTCCGGTTGTTTATTGAGAGTGTGCAGGACTACGCAATTTTCATGCTGGAACCCGATGGCCGGATTGCCACTTGGAATGCCGGAGCCGAACGAGCGAAAGGATACAAATCCTCGGAAATCATCGGGCGGCACTTTTCCCAGTTTTATCAAGAAGAAGATGTTCGTCGTGGCAAACCACAGAAGCTCCTAGCTCTCGCTGAGAAGGATGGCCGCGTAGAGGACGAAGGCTGGCGCGTCCGAAAAGATGGCTCAAAATTTTGGGCCAGCGTAACGATCACGGCAATTCGAGATGCGAGCGGCAAGCTCATCGGCTTCGGAAAAGTCACACGTGACCTGACGGCACATCGCAATGCGGAAATAGCACTACATCGTAGTGAAGAACGTTCACGTTTGTTTATCGAAGCCGTGCAGGACTACGCGATCTTCCTATTGGACCCCGAGGGCCGCGTAATCACTTGGAATACTGGGGCCGAGCGTATCAAGGGTTACAGAGCCTCGGAAATTCTCGGGCAACACTTCTCACGTTTCTATCCTGACGAGGATGTGCGCGGCGGTAAGCCAGCGTGGGAATTGGAAGTCGCAACAAAGGAAGGCCGCTTTGAGGATGAAGGCTGGCGCATTAGGAAAGATGGGTCGAGATTCTGGGCCAACGTGATTATTACTGCCGTCAAAGATAATGCGGGCACTTTGATGGGCTTCACCAAGGTTACGAGGGACGTCACTGAGCGAATGGTTGCGCAAAGATCATTAGAACAGGCGCAGCGGAAATTGCAGGAATCTGAAAAGTCGCTTCGCGCTCTCTCCCTCCATGTGCTACGTGCGCAGGATGAGGAACGGCGTCGAATCGGAAGAGAAATTCATGACAGCTTGGGGCAATATCTCTCCGTGCTAAAAATGAGGCTTGACGCGATGAACGTTACCCCGCCCACGCCTGAAGAGATCAGCGAATCCGCAAATCTTGCCGAAGAGTGCGTGAAACAGGTTCGCACCCTGTCCTATCTTTTGTACCCTCCTATGCTCGAAGAGATGGGTCTGACATCCGCCATTCCGTGGTACTTGGAAGGTTTTTCAAAAAGGAGCGGAATCCAGACGGCATTCCACGCTCCACACGATTTCGGACGACTTTCTCGCGATGCTGAATTAGTTCTGTTCAGAGTACTTCAGGAGAGTTTGACGAATGTTCAGAGGCATTCCGGGAGCAAAACTGCGGAGATCAACATTTCTTATGCGAACGATGTGGTCGAATTGCACGTCATAGACAAAGGAAGAGGAATGCCGGCCTCAATACTCGAAGCAGGTAATCAGGACTGGGCCGGATCGCTTGGGGTCGGTCTGCGGGGAATGAGCGAACGCTTGCGTTCCTTGGGTGGGATGCTTCAGATTTCTTCAAACGAGAGGGGAACGGAAGTCCGGGCCACTGTGCCTTTGCAAGACATTCCAGCCACCACTGAGACCGTGCACTCTTAAAGAGACCTACATGACAACACGAATCTTAATTGTTGACGATCATGAAATCGTGCGAGAAGGACTGAGGTCGCATCTGGCAAAAGCGCGCCCGGATTGGGAAATTTGCGGAGAGGGTACGGACGGGCAGCAAGCTATCGAGTTTGCGAGAGAGTTGAAGCCCGACGTATTGATTCTCGATATTACGATGCCGCGCATGAGTGGACTCGAGGCCTCGTCGCGAATGCGAAAACTAGGAATTACTATCCCTATTCTCATCTTTACAACCCACGACTCGGAAAGGTTGGCTACGGAAGTTCGTAACGCTGGAGCGCAAGGTTACGTCCTTAAATCGCAAGCTGTCCGCCATTTAGTACAAGCCATCGATGCGATATTGGCTGGAGTAACTTTTTTCGGCGGACCACCAAAAACCGAGCCAGCGGGAGGCGACAAACCGAACCCGGGAATTGTGTTCTGCTGGGGATTCGGTTTTGCTGTCTGAAGCATCTCTGGAATCTCAGGCACCTTCAGGGAAGAAAGTTTGATTACGCAGGATGGTATCCACAGCTAGAAGCGTCGCGCTTGCCTCAGACTTGCTTACGAAACCCTCTATCCCAATTCTTCTGGCATCCGCAAGTTGATTGCGGATTTCAAGCCGGAAGTTTTACTCCTCGATCTGCATCTTGCTGAAAAGCGCGAGTTCACCCCAGCGTTAGTGAAATTGCAACTCGCTTCTGTAGGAAATGTCCTCGCCGTGTCGTTCTCCAATGACGCCGAGGCCAAGGCTCTAGCGGAAAGCTACGGCGCCAAGCTTTTGCTCGATAAAATGAGCGATTTTGAATTGCTCTGCCCTCAGGCGTCAGGCTGGGGCTTAAGTGGATTTCACGCTTCGTGGTCGCCTATTCAGGCGAGTACACGAGTTGGAAGCGTTGGTATGTCGCGGACTCGTGGCAATGCGGACAGGGCAAATTTGCACCGCGTTCGGGAAGCTCAGGTCGGTATGGCCATAGCGGATCGTAAAGGAGAATGTCGGACTGCGGATCAATTTTACTGTGGTGGAATATTTTCTTGCAATTCTGACAATTCAAAGTCCACTGAGGCATCGATAACTCTCTGGCGAGAGACAGGTCTCGCCGTCACCAATAATGCCAAAACCCACCAGATTGAAAATGTTCAAAAAGGAACACAGGAAAAGCTAACGTTTTGTAGCCTGTCCGTTACGTGACAGATTTATTAGCCGCCTTAGCGCACCCTTGTAGTGTGGGAATTCGAAACAAACCTCTCCAAAAGGACACAACAGACTTAAAGGCTGAGATGGCAAAGCCGCGTTTTGCGAGGTCGGCTGAGCGCAGGCTAGTGCAAATAGATAAAACTGTTCCATTTTGGATAGGTGTCGAGTTTCGGTGATCATCTTGCCCGGTTAATGATCAAAGTATCGGCATCAGCACGTTGACGCCGTGGCTGCGTTCGGAGATTGAAAACCGCTTCTTGCATCAGTCCTTCGCGCAGTACATTTCAATTGAAAGAAATCAGGTTAGAGAACAAATGAGCTTTGTCCAACAGCGCCACCGCTCCGATATTTTTAGCCAATGCCCTAGCTTCCTCATCGTTCCACACAGATATAGCTAGAATGCATCCGGTGTTTTCGAGTAGCGGTCCTTTCACAATCTCTGGCAAATAACGCGACTCATCCGGCATATGCAAATCAAGCAAAACAATGTCGGGGTTCAGTGTGCTGGCCTGTTTAAGTGTTTCCGCGAAGCAAGTTGCTTCACCAACGACTTCAAAGAGCAGGGTCGGTTTGGAGCGTTCTAGCGATTGCGGCACGCATCACGTCGCTATCATCTGCAATTAACACTCTGATTGCCATCGGGTGTGGAAGTCTCCGGGGAACGGTGACGCTTATACCAAATACGGGTATCCGTGTGCCACGATAATTTGAAGGTCGGAAGAACTACAAAGCACAGATATGTTCTGCAAAGTCTCTTTCGCGTTGGCAAACGGAGCTCGTTATCCTAATTCGATGAAGAGAAGCGAATTCACGAACAAAGCAGAAACTATTCGTTCCCTGTCCAATTTGTGCTGCCGCCATCGGCGAGCGTTGTAAGATGTATTCGGGCTTGGGGCGGCGCAAAGAGCCGCATGCGGAGCGGAAATATCAGGCGATCCAAGTCATCGAAAAAGATCGTGACCCACGCGATCGCCCCTCAGCCGCGACATTCTCTATATAGTTGCAGAACGTAAACGGGCATCGGCGACTTGCCCAACTTCGTTCGTCAGCTTTGAAGCCGAGCATTTGAACGCCGAATTGCATGCCGCGTTTATATTCGATAGATTGTTTTCGCACATGGCCAAGGATGATTTCGCCGAAGTCCAACGAAAGCTTGAGGCGACCGCTTCAGAACTAAAGACGGCGACAGACCCAGAGCGCAAACGAACGCTGCTCCGGGAAATGAGTAGATTGGTCGCAGAAGCCGAGCGCATCAGTAGCCAACCGCCCAAAATGACTCATAAGCCTTAAACCAAAAAAAAGGCGGGAAAATTGTTTCGTCCCCGTGCTTTCACCAGCCCTTAGTTAGGAGTTGCGTCCCCAAAAGTTGCTCCGGCTCAGCTTAACCGCCATCGGGTGTTCCATTGAGTGTCTCTAGTTGTACTCTGCCTCGTTGAATGTGAGGAAGGCGTAAAGGCACCCGAACGTCGAATCAATTTGAAAACAAAAGGAGGGCAGCTACCAGAAGACCGCCAATGATCGTCCGAGTTTACTTGTATGTTTTGACCGCCACAGGCTGCCTACACTGGGCATAAGTTAGCTAGGCGGCTCCGTGATACGTATATTGATCGTTGATGATCACCACCAATTTCGAGCGCAGCTAAGAGTCCTGCTAGAGTCTATGGAGGAATGGGAAGTTTGCGGTGAAGCCCAAAACGGCGTAGAAGGCGTGGAAAAACATTGTTATATGCAGCCCCACGTCACAGTGATGGACTTTAATATGCCCGACCTAAATGGCCTGTTGGCTTCACGAGAAATTCTGCGGAAATGTCCAGATGCAACCATCCTATTGCTGACTGTGTTCGCATCCCCGCAGCTTGCGATCAGAGCTAAAAGGGAAGGCATAAAAGGGTTCTGTTCGAAGACACAGGCGGACTGCATTCCTGTGGCGATTCAGTTGCTTCTTCGGGGCGAGACATATTTTCCCGAATCTTTCGCGGCTCAAGCCGGAGATTGATCTTCGTCTAGTTTGAATTTGTCAGTTGCGGTGGCAGTGAAGAATTGCCGGAACCATCTCAGCGTACAGGCACATTTTATCCAATAGCGTCACGGCTCCGTAGCTTTCAGCAAGTGCTTTCGAATCGTCATCATTTTGGATTGAAATGGCGAGCGTGCAGACACGGCTGAGTTGCGCTTTAACGGACGCAGGCGAGAGGTGAGCTTCTTCGGCTAAGCGCAAATCAAGCAACAACACGTGCGGCTTTAGTTCACTAACAAGTTGCAATGTTTGCGCAAAACTCTCCGACTCTCCGACAACGGCTATTCGGGCTTCTTCTTGCAAGGTACTTTTTATCGCAGAACGCATAATCTTGCTGTCGTCAGCGACCAACACTGTGGTTAACATTTTCCTTCAATCTTCGGCAGAAACGCCGGGCCCTCTTCCGGTATAGCACCTATGCCGTGAGATAGCGACCGCAATCGGTCGATTCGGTCTATGGCGGAGTGGAGAAGTGACGGTGAGACGAGCAATTGTGGCAGTCAAGCCGCGTGATGAGACAACTCGACCATTTCTCGAGCATACCCACGATGGCCGCGTAACGAGGACAGAGCAAAAAGATGTTCGCCTAAACGGACCACGTGGTCGGCGCCCACCACACGCTGGTAGTGCAAGCTCAAGCAGCGAGCCAGATCAAAGCGTCGTGGTAGAGGACGAAAATCGCAAGCGCTTTCAGCGGCGGAGTGCGCGAAACGTAGATTGTAATCGGCGCAGAATCGCTGCAGCA
>Ga0193728_1002121_pt1 | contig 10241 bp, 7 predicted proteins | sample U1c1metaG_FD_143037 | JGI IMG/M metagenome (GOLD analysis project Ga0193728, IMG submission 143037) | Soil microbial communities from a riparian zone of the East river system, Colorado, United States - U1c1 | ecosystem: Environmental > Terrestrial > Soil > Riparian zone | place: USA: East River... | reverse complement strand
CATTCAACGACTCCGGCTTCGAGGCCGAGGTACTCGCCCCACTCGAAGCCGGAGTCGTTGAATGCCTTCAGCTGATCTGGCGAGAGCACCTGGCCGATCTGGCCGTTGGCTTCGCCGAGCATCGTGCCGAGGCCGCCCGCGTATTCGAGCCAGCCCGAGACGTTGCGTTCGTACGGCGACAGCACGCCGTCGGCGATCGCCTTGTTCGTGTAGTCGAGGACGTTGTCGTAGACCTTGTCGAACGCGGCATCGAGCTTCTTGGATTGCTCGGCGGTGACGTGAGCCTGCGCCTCGGCTTGCTTGCGTAGGTCCTCGACGCGCGAGCGCGGGATCGCGAGGCCGGTCTTGATCAGCGGCACGATGCGCGCGCGATAATCCTCCGCGGACTCGCCCTCGCCTCGACCGAGCATCGCGGCGATCTCGGCTTGGCGCCGCTTGCGGCGGTCGAGCCGGCCTTCTTCTTTGGCGTCGGGGAGCGCGGGTGCGGGGCCGTGGACCTTCGCGCCGGCGCCGGTGCGAAGCGCCTGGCTCCAAGGGTCGGTCGCGGCGGCCTCGGCGAGCTTCTCGGCGACGGGCGCGCTGGAGCCGGTGGCGTGCTCGGCGAGTTGGTCGCGCAGCGCGCGGTTGTCGACGAACAACCACACCGCCGCGCCGACCGCCACGGTCGTCGTCACCGCCAGCACCTTGGTGGCGCGCGCCATGCGGAAGAGGCTAGCATTGCGAAAGCGCATGGCGAAGATCGACCCGTATCTGCGGTCCATCGAGAAGTTCGGGGCCGCGGGTGCGGTGCTGACCTCGGGGCAACCGATCACGCTGAAGTTTCCGGCCGGCGATCGCAACGCGACGCAGGTCGTCGGGCACGACCAGCTCGTCCAGATGGTGCGCGAGATCGCACCGCCGCAGGCGCTCGATCTGATCGACGGCAGCCGGCCGGCGCGCTTCGACTACGACTCGAACAACGTGCGCTACACGGTGACCGTCTCGCCGAAACCGGGCGTGTGGCAGGTGGTGATCGAAGCGGCGGCGGCGGCAGCCGCAGCGCCTGCACCGGCGCGTGCACCGCGCGTGCAGACCGCCCCGACCGCGGCGACCGCGGCGACCGCGCCGGATGCGGGCGACCTCGCGATCGAGCGCGGCCAGTACGCCGAGGACATCGCGACGGCTGCGGCCGCGACCGCGAGCGGCAGCACGTTCCTCGACGCGATCACGCACGCCGCGCGAAGTGCACGAGCGAGCGACGTCGTGCTGTCGACGGGTGCGGCGCCGCTCGTCCGCGCGAACGGCGAGCTGAAGGTGCTCGCGGATCGCGGCGTGCTCGACGCCGAGACGGTGTCGCGCGAGCTCGGCATCGTCGCACCGGCCGACGCGCGCGGTGCGTGGAGCGGGCAGGGCAGCGCGACGTTCACGTACGGCGACGGCATGGGCCGCGTACGCGTCACGCTGTCGCGCGATCATCGCGGCCCGGGCGCGACGCTGCGCCTGCTCGTCGGCGAGCCGCCGGCGTTTGACCGGCTCGGCGTGCCGCGCGAAATCGGTGGGTGGCTCGATCAGCGCGGCCTCGTGATCGTTGCCGGCGCTGCCGGCTCGGGCAAGACGACGACGCTCGCAGCGCTGGTCAAAGCACTCGGCGAGCGCGCGCGCCGCGTGATCGCGATCGAAGATCCGATCGAGCTCGTCCACGCGAGCCCGTGGATCAGCCAGCGCGCGGTCGGCGACCACGTCGACAGCATCGCAGCTGGAGTCGCGGCGGCGGTGCGCGAGGGTGCCGACGTGATCGCGGTCGGAGCCGTCACGATGCCGGAGCACGCCGCGGCGGTCGTCGATGCGGTCGCAGCAGGGCAGCTCGTGCTCGTGACGCTCGCGACCACCGCAGATCGGGCAGCCGACCACCTCGTGGAGCTGTTGTCCCTCGATCGCCGAGAGCTCGGGAAGGCAGTGATCGCACGGGGCTTCCTCGGCGCGGTCGCAGGTGTCGTCCAGGGTGCGAATCGCCGGTTCGAGGTCGTGGCCCGGCCTGATTGAGTGGGGTCCGTAGGCGCGATATAAAGGTTTAAAGGCTTTAGCTGTGACCGACGACTACCGAGATGGTGGGACGCTCATCTTGAGTCGTCCGTTGACGCCGGACAAAAAGCCGCCGGCCGGAGACGCCTGTCTCGTGAATCTCCATCCGCCGGGCCCCGACATCGGGCGTCGGATCCCGCTGATCAACGCGCAGTACATCGTGGGCCGCGATAGCGAAGCGGGCTTCGTGGTCAGCCGCAGCTCGGTCTCGCGCCAGCATGCGCGGCTTTACATCGATGACGATGGCAACTGGTGGGTCGAGGATCTCAACTCGACGAACGGCACGTTCGTGAACGAGGCGCGGATCCGCGCACAGGTGCTCACCGACAGCGATCAGGTCCGGTTCGGCGACGCGATCTACAAGTTCCTGTCGGGCTCGAACATCGAGAGCGCGTACCACGAGGCGATCCACAACATGGCCATCCAAGATGGCATGACGGGGATCCACAACAAGCGCTTCTTCATGGAGTTCCTCGAGCGCGAGCTCGCGGTCGCGAATCGCTACGGTCATCCGGTCACGCTCGTGATGTTCGACGTCGATCACTTCAAGAAGGTCAACGACACCCACGGCCACCTCGCGGGCGACGCGGTGTTGAAGGACCTGACCGGTCGGATCAAGCCGCGCATCCGCCGCGAGGATCTGTTCGCGCGCTACGGCGGCGAAGAGTTCGCGTGCGTGTTGCCATCGACGGCGCTGCCCGGCGGCATCGTGTTCGCGGATCACCTGCGCCAGTTGATCGAAGAGCGGCCGTGCCTGTTCGAGGACAAGCAGATCTCGTTCACGATCAGCGTCGGCGTCACGACCCTGCATCGCGAGACCGGCGTCGACCCGAGCGCGCTGATCAAGCGCGCCGACGACAACTTGTACGCCGCCAAGCGCGGTGGCCGGAACCGCGTCGTGCCCACGCTGGCCGATCTGATTCCCGGGTGATACACACTCGCCCGTGATCGGGCCCCGCACCCTCGAAGACCTCGGCTGGCCGACGCTGGTCGACCACTGGGCGAAGCGCTGCGCCACGCGGCGCGGCGAAGCGGCCGTGCGCGGTGACGTGCTGCATGGGACGATCGAAGACGCGCGCGTGCGTGCCGGCGAGATCAGCGAAGCACGCATGCTCGCGTCGCGCGATCTGCGCCTGCCGCTCGGCGGCATCGCCGACATCGCCGGCGCGATCGATCGGGTCGTGAAGTCGGCCTCGCTCGAAGCGGCGGAGCTCGTCGCGGTCGCGTCGACCGGCCGCGCGCTGGCGCGGTTGCGCGCGCACCTCCGCGAGCACGCCACGATCGCGGTACGACTCGCGGTGTATGCCGAGCGGCTCGCCGACCTCGGCCACGTGTTCCACCCGATCCTCGACGCGTTCGATGCCGACGGCCGGCTCGTCGATCACGCGAGCGACGAGCTCGGTGGGTTGCGCCGCGCGGCCGCCGCGCTGAAGGGCACGCTCGAGAAGCGGATGGACTCGCTGCTCGGCGACGAGCGGTTCAGCACGTACCTGCAGGACGCGTACTACACGCAGCGCGAGGATCGCTACGTGCTGCCGATCCGCACCGACGGCAAAGGGTTCGTGCGCGGCATCGTCCACGGCACGTCGCAGAGCGGGCAGACGCTGTTCATCGAGCCCGAGGAGATCGTCGATCTCAACAATCGGCTCAAGCTCGCGGAGGCCGAGGTCGTCGCCGAGGAGCACCGCATCTATATCAAGTTCTCCGGCTGGATCGCCGAGGAGGCCGAGGGCTTCCTCGCGTCGCTCGCGGCCGCCGAGACGCTCGACGTGATCGCCGCGGCCGCGATCATGGCCGACGATACGGTGTCGGCCGAGCCGATCCTCGACGAGGCGCCGCGGATCGCGCTGCTCCACGTGCGCCATCCGTTGATGCTGCTCGCCGAGCGGCGGTGCGTCGCGAACGACGTCACCGTCGTGGCCGGTCAGACGCTGTTGATCTCCGGCCCGAACGCCGGCGGCAAGACGGTCGCGTTGAAGACCGTCGGGCTCGCCGCGGTGATGGCGCGCGCCGGGCTGCACCTGACGTGCGAGAGCGGTAGCGCGATCGGCTGGTTCCACGACATCGTCACCGACATCGGCGACGCGCAGAACCTCGACAAGGATCTGTCGACGTTCTCCGGCCACGTCGTCAACCTCCGCGACCTCCTCGCGCATGCGGCGCCGGGCATGTTGATCCTGATCGACGAGATCGCGGTCGGTACCGATCCGGATCAAGGCGCCGCGCTCGCGCAGGCAGTGCTCGAGGCGCTCGCCGCGAAGGGCGTGACCGGCCTCGTCACGACGCACTACGATCGCCTGAAGACGCTCGGCAACACCGGCACCGGCTTCGCGAACGCGTCGGTCGGCTTCGATCTCGAGCGGCTCCTGCCCACGTTCAAGCTCCACCTCGGCATGCCGGGAAGCTCCGGCGCACTCGCGGTTGCGACACGGATGGGCCTCGGCAAGCCGGTCGTCGAACGCGCGCGCGAGCTGCTCGGCGTCCAGGGTGCGAAGGTCGAAGACCTCCTCGCGAACGTCGCCGATCAACAGCGCCGCTTGGAGCACGAGCGCGCCGCGCTGCTCGCCGCGCTCGAAGAGGCCGAATCCGAGCGCTCCGCGCTGCGCATGCACCGCGACAAGGCGAACGCGCGCTACGAGAAGCAGATCCGCGCGGCGCACGGCGAGGCGTTCTCGGCGCTGCGCGCGGCGCGCCGCGAGATCGACGACATCCGCAAGGAGCTCCGCGCGAAGCAAGAGGCGCAGCAGCTCACCATCGATGACGCGCGCGCCGCGACGCGCCGGCTGGTCGAGCCCGGTGCCGAAATCGCGCGCCAGGAACCGCGCCGCAAGCTCCCGCCGGGCACGCCCGCGACCGTCGAGTCGCTCGTCGTCGGCGCGCCGGTGATCGTGCCGAAGCTCGGGCGCGCCGAGGTCGTCGCGGCGCCGCACGACGGCAAGGTCGAGGTCCGGCTCGGTCAGATGAAGGCGCTCGTGCCGGTCGCCGACGTGTTGATGGATTCCCATCGCGCCGCGCGCGCCGCCGAACGCGAGCGCGAGCGCGTCGTCGAGTCCGACAAGCCCGACGGCAACGCGGTCGTGTTGATCGACGGCGTGCCCGCGGGCGGCAAGGCGACCTCGCGGACGATCGATTCGACGATCGACGTGCGTGGCCAGCGCGTCGACGAAGCGGTGGCCGCTGTCGATCGCTTCCTCGACGAGAGTCTGATGGCGAGCCGCGACACCGCGTTCGTGGTCCACGGCCACGGCACCGGCGCGCTGCGCTCGGCGATCCGCACGCACCTCGCCACCCACCGCGGCATCGACAAGTTCCGCGCCGGCGAGCAGAACGAAGGCGGCGACGGCGTGACCGTCGCGTTCCTGAAGGGCTAGCCGGACGCCAGCTCTACGGCGCGACGACGCTGAACGTGACCTGGTAGTACGTGTCGCGCTCTTTCGGCAGCGGAAGCGCGATGCGCTCGGCGAGCGGGGCCAGGCAGCGGGCGGCGGCGTCCTCGGCCTCTTGCGTGATCGGCTCGAGCTCGACGTTCGGTTGGACCTTCACGCTCGACGTCGGGACGGCGTAGTGAGGCTTCGCGGCGCCGGTCTCGCGTGGTCCGGCCTTGACGATCGTGACGCTGAACGCTTCGCCCGGCAGCTTCGCGACGCACGCGCGCAGCGCCGGCATCGCCTTCTGCACGATCGGAAGGTACGTGTTCGTATCGACGAGCGCGGTCGACTGCGCCGTGCGCGGCAAGGCGAGCGGGAACGGCAGCGCCGCCAGCTCCTTGACGTGCTCCTCGGCGCGCCGCTTCCACGGACTGTCGCCGGCGATCCGCAGGAATCGGCGGAAGTACAGGAGCGCGATCTCCGGAGTCGCGTCGCGATCCTGGTTCGCCGAGGTCCGCCGCGCGATGCCCATCATGTAGTCGAGCTCGCCGGGGCGCAGCCACGGATACGAGGCGTTCTGGATCAGCGAGAACGTCGGGTCGCGGTTGACCGCGATCCGCGCCTCGTCCTCCGCCAAGCTCGACTTGCGGGCGCGGTCGTACGCGAGCGCGAGCAGCCAGTGGATCGTGGCCTCGACGCCATCGTGCGCCTCGAGTGCCGCGTTCAGCGAATCGACCGCTTCATCGAGCTTGCCGAGCGCGATCCGGACCTCGCCGAGGCGCATCCATTGCTCGCCGTGCGGCGCCACCGCGACCGCGTGGAGCAGCGTGCGCTCGGCGTCGGCGAGCTTGCCGGCGCGGCCCTGGCAGATGCCGAGCTGGAGCTCGACGGTGTCGCGGTCGCTCGAGTCGGCGAGCTCGGTGTTGTCGGCGAGCCCGAGGTCCTCGGTGCACTTCGCCCACTGGCCGAGGATCAAGTACGCGCGGCCGCGCAGGGCGTGTGCGCGATAATCATTCGGCAGGCGTGTGATGGCCTCGTCGAGCTTCGGGAGGGCGGCCGTCGCCTGATCCTTCTGCGGGTGCACGTTGTCATCGAGCAGGCGGTGCGCATCGTGCACGAGCTCCTCGTACGGCTTGCGCTCGGGATCGAGCGCGGACTCCCACAGGTGCGAATGGTTGTCGGCTTCTTGGTCGACATCCTTCGGCGGCGCCGGGTAGCGCTTGCTCTGCGCGAGCGCGGTGCTCGCCAGGACCGCAAGGATGATTAGCGCCGAATGAAGTCGCGCCACGGCGTCTCGAGGTGAAGCGTCTTGCGCGTCCGATCGTGCAGCAATGGATCGAGGTGCTCGCGGGCGCGCTGCTTGAACATGGGATGGACCGCGGCGGCCTTCGACACGATGAACTTCTTCCAGTACTCGATCGCACTGTCGATGTTGCCGAACGATTCGTACGCGAGCGCGAAGTAATAGGCATCTTCGCCTTCGGGGACGAAGAACGTCGTGTGCTCCGCGACGCGGCGGTGAAACTCGGCCATCGCTTGCTCGCCCTGCGCGGTGATCACGTCGTGCGCTTGATCCGTCCGCTCGTCGCGATCGAGCGCGACCGCGAGGCCGTACATCGTCTCGGTGTTGCGGTTCGTGCGCAGCGCCTGGCGGTAGGTATCGATCGCGTCGTCGAGCCTGCCGAGCATCATGTACGCCTCGGCGAGGTTCGACAGCACGGTCTCGTCGGCGACGTCGGAGCGCGCCAGGATCTTCTCGTAGTCCTTGATCGCGGCCACGAGGTTATCCGGTGACGACAGTTGGGTCTCGAGCACGGCGCGGTGGAACAGCAGGTTGAACGCGACAGCGGAACCCGTCTCGCGATCGATCGACACGCGCGGATCGAGCGGTGCGCGCGCCTCGAACGCATTCCATGCGTCGACGATCTCCTTGGCGCGCCCCTCGTCGAAGCTCTTCGGATTCTGCGGGCACAGCGGCGACGGGTGCTGCATGTAGACCTGGCGCTCGTTGCACGGCTCGAAGTAGAACGAGTAGAGGAGGCGGCCGAGCTTGTAGTACGGCTCGGCGAGCTCGGGCTTCGCCGCCGATGCGTTGCGATACGACTGCACCGCGAACTGGACCTGGTGCCGGACATCCGTTGCCGAAATCCCCGCGGACGTCGCCCGGAGCGCGTTTTCGTCGCCGGTCTTCATCTCGCTGTCGTACACGTCCTGCAGCGTGTCAGGCGAGCCTTGATCGATCGCGTGGCGCCACACGTCGGCGCGCGCGGACGCGGTCAGTGCGAGCACGAGCAGCGCCGCGCGGATCACGGGTGCCTCCGGATCCGGCGGATCGATCCGGGCGGGAAGATGTTCGGGGGCGGCAGCACCGAGATCGCGGTCTTCGGGCGCTTGTCGATCGCGGCGATGTGATCGAGCGCGCGCGGCGCGTAGGCACCGTTCGCCGCGGCGTACAGCGCCCACTCGGTGCGCGCGTCGGAGTAGCTGTCGGTGGCCTCGAGCAACAGGGCCCGATAGTACTGCTGGTCCTCGGCGGGTGCGAACCGCAGCGACGCGAACGCCTGGTGGATCATCGTCCCCCACGACTCCTGCAGCGCGGCGTGCAGGTGATCGAGCGTCTCGAGCGCGGCGCTGCGCTGGTCGTCGCGGTCGTAGGCGACGGCGAGCGCGAACGCGACCATCTGCATCTCGTTCGAGTAGTACGGCGGGCTCGCGGGCAGCGCGTCGGCGAGGACGTCGATCGCGTCGGTCGTCTGGCCGCGTAGCGCGAGTGCGGTCGACAGATGGATCAGCACGTGCGCGGTGATCGGTGCGCCGGGCACGATCGGACCCTGCGCGAGGCGGAGGTAATGGATCGCGTCGTCGAGCTGGCCGAGGCGCAGATAGATCTCGCCGAGCCGGCCGGTGACCTCGTTGCCCGCCTTCTCCGCGCCGACGAGATCGATCGCCGCGTGCAGCGCATCCATCGCCTGGCGCGTCTTGCCGATCGAGTCGGCAGCTTGCGCGTAGAGCTTCAAGACCTCGAGGTTGTCGGGCGCGAGCTTTCGCGCGTAGTGCAGCATGCCGTAGAGGTCGCGATACAGCTTCTGATGGTTCTCGCCGGTCGGATCGTACTCGGCGAGCAGCGTGAGCTCGCCTTGGCTGATCGCGGCGTGCGCCTTGAAGAGGATCACGTTGATCTCGTCCGCGTGCGGTTCCGCGAGGTCGCGCCAGAAGTTGCCGCGATTTGGATCGACCGGCGGCTCGGGCGGCGGCATCGCGACCTCGGCGCCGGCGCGCGCCCCGAGAGCGACGAGCAGGAGCACCGGAGCGAGCCTCACCTACCGAGTATGCCGGTGGGTGGGCGAGGGTGCCATCGTCGGTCGTCGGGCGTGGCTGGGGGGCCCCGCCCCGATCGAGGTGGGGGGACGGCCTCGGGATCGTTCGTAACGAACGTAGTCCCGCATACTTGCTCGGCGGGCAACCCTGGCCCACCCCTTGCTGTTCTCGGGAGCGTGGACCGCGGAGTTTTGGCCACGGCGAACGAGCTGTTCGAGGCCCGGCATTACCCCGGGGTCGTGGCGTTAGTCGATGACGCGCTCGAGGCAGAGCCCGAGCACGTCCCCCTGTTGTTGCTTCGCGCGCGCGCCCACTTCGCACTCCGCCGCGATCTCGAAGCCCAAGCCGATCTACGCGACATCATCCGTCTCGATCCGCAATGCGGCAGCGCGTACCGCATGCTCGGCGAGCTCGCCGCGCGCCGCGACGAATACGAATCCGCAGGCATCTTCTTTCGCGAGGCCGTACGCCTCGATCCCGACGATCAAGAAGCGAGCGATTGGCTCGCGATCGTCGAGGCAACGTCTCGACCAGCCGCAGTGGCAAACATACTCCCGGCACCCGCTGCTGCGGCTGGTCGTTTTCCTTCGCGCATCGCCAAGGGCACGCGCCCTCCCGATGATCCGCCCGACGATCCGCTCGACGAGCCGGGTACGGCCCGGCGAGGCATCACGGTCCCGTGGCAGCGCACGGTCGAGGAACGCGCGACCGCGCCGTACGGTGATCGCGAGGCGCGACGCACCCCGGTGCAACTCGCCGTGGGCACCGCTCCGCAGGCGAACGCGTTCGCGGGCCGGCCGCCGAAGACCACGATCCTCGGCGCGCAACCGGCACCGCGGCCGATGACGCGCGGCCCGATCCCCGAGATGCCGGGCTTTGGCGATTATCTCGTCAGCTCCGGAATCCTCACGCGCGAGCGGCTGCGCGCCGCCCAGGCGTATCAACGCTCGATGAAGGTCCAGCTGTCGACGGCGATCGTCACGCTCGGGCTCGCGACTCCGCAACGCGTCGAGTGGGCCGCCGTGTCGCATCAATCGCAGCTCGCTCGCCAGCGCTGAGCCCACGTGCTGAGCGTCCCGCGATGCAACGCGGCGTAGATCCGATCGCGGAGCTCGTTGCATTGCTCGTGCGTCAACGTGAGGTCGAGCGCGCGCAGGACGACTCGCACGAGCAGGTTGGTCTGGTGCTCCGCGATGCCGAGCCGCTCGCTCGCGGCGGCCGGTAATTCGCGCGCGGGGGTTACCGACACGATCGTCACGGACTCGACGAGCTCCGCGTCTGCGCCGAGCGCCGCACGGACGCGGTCCCCGAGCTCTTCGTCGAGCGGAACCTCGTCGACCGCGATCGACAGGTCGCGCCGGACCTCCGGCATCGCCGACACCGGCCGGTAGGGCGCGAGGTCGAGCATCTGCGCCAAGATCCGCGGCTCGCTCGCGCGCAACAGGCGGATGTCGTCGAGGCCCTTGCGCAGCATGACCAGGCGATCGAGCAGAC
>Ga0193728_1002119_pt1 | contig 10242 bp, 1 predicted proteins | sample U1c1metaG_FD_143037 | JGI IMG/M metagenome (GOLD analysis project Ga0193728, IMG submission 143037) | Soil microbial communities from a riparian zone of the East river system, Colorado, United States - U1c1 | ecosystem: Environmental > Terrestrial > Soil > Riparian zone | place: USA: East River... | reverse complement strand
TACGCTGTATTTTATTTACTGCAAAACTACTAAAGCACTTTTAGGGGGAAGTAGTAAATGTAGTAGTTTACCTATATAATAGGACTCTATATAGTTAATTGCAAATATAAAACTAGATATTATAAATATTAAAGTATTTGGATTAATTGCGTATTATAAAAATAAAGCTATAGGACTAAAAAAACTAGATCCTAGAGCTAGAAAGGCGATATTACTTAGATTTGGAAGTAATCTTTATAGATTATATAATATAGGTTCTAAAAGGCTTACTTAGGCTAGAGATGTTAAAATACTGGAAAACTAGTTTTATAATTTTAATACTAGCAAAGAAGCCGACCTAGAAGTTAACGAAGAAAGTCTGTTTGATTTAAACTAAAGAGATAAATAGATAAATAAACAAAATTAAGCTATTAAATAAAATTGAGCTAATGAACAAAATTAAAATTAAACTTAAACGAGACAAAATCTAATATTAGGGATAAATTAATTTAGTGAATTAGAGGATAATAATATAGACGAACTAGCTCTCCTAGGAACTAATTAAAATAAACTAAGGTCCTACAGAGAAGCTATAAAATCGCCTAATTAGCTATATTAGTAATTAGCGATGGGTATAGAAATTAATTAACTTAAGAAACAAAAGACCTAGAATATTGTTAATCTACTACCTAATAGAAAGGCTCTAAAAACTTAATAGGTGTATAAGATTAAAATAGATTAAAATAACTAAATAATTAAATATAAAGCTAGATAGGTAGTAAAAGGCTTTAGTTAGTAATATAGCATAGATTATAAAGAAATATTCGCAAATACTTGCCGCCTAGAGGTATATAAAATACTGCTATATTTAGTAGCCTACCATAATTAGGAAATGAGACTTTAAAAATGCTTTTACGCATACTAATATAGATAAAGAGCTATACGTAGAATAACCAGAAGGTGCTACTATAATACTAAATAAGGTATATAAATTAAATAAAGCTCTATATGGCCTAAAACAATCACTAAGAATATAGGATTTTATCCTATCTTTATAGATCAGGCAGTATTTAAAAATAATACACTAGGCATTATAATAATCTGCCATATAGACGATCTACTAGTATTTAGCCTAAATATTAAATAAATAAATAAAATCTAAGTAAAACTAGGGAAAGACCTAGAATTGACAAATTTGGGACTAGTTTCCTATTTCCTAGGCATGGAAATTACTAGAGATTGCAAAAATAAGGTTATAAAATTAAACTAAAATAAATACACCTAAAATAAATTTTATTTTTTTATATATATTTTTTTTATATCCGTTGTAATACTACTGCGCATGCAGCCTCTAGGCTATGGCGCTATAGTTCTATATATATGAATCCTTTCTAGGCAGCTTAATATGTACTAGTAGCTATGTCCTAATAGTTTATAAACCCCTAAGAGTTTATAGCTCCTTAGTAAGATACTAAGTTACTATAACTATTAGGGAATGAGAAATCGGTAGGAAAAACCATAGGAAATCCTAACACCTGTCCCTGTCCTTTTGCAATTTATTTCTATCCTTTTGCTCTCTAATATCTTTTTTCTAGGAGTCTAGTAGGAGTTACCTCCTCTAAAATATCTTATAAAGGTTTAATAAACAAAATCTAAATCTAGTATCTACCCCTAGAATTATTGGCTTAAAACTAGAAAAGAATATAGAATAGGCCTCTCCTAATGATATAAAACAATATTAGTAAGAAGAAGGAAGCCTAATATACTTGTCTACAAAGACTAGGCCTAATATAGCCTGCAACGTAAATACTTGCGCTAGATTTATGCCAAATCTAAATAAAATGCATTACCAGGCACTAAATCAAATTTGGAAATACCTAAATTATACCCCTACCCTAGGAATTACCTATTCTAGACAATTAGAACCTTATATTTTAGGTTACTGCGATTTAGATTAGGGGGGTAATGTATAACTAGCGTATACTATTTCTTATTTAGAAGAAGCCCTATAAGCTAGGCAAGTTAACTATAAAAAACGGTTGCTCTATCTAGCTATAAAGCTAAATATATAGCCCTAAAAGAGGTAATAAAGGAATACCTATACTTAATAAGCGTTATTAAATAGCTTAATATAGGACATAAGGAAAAATTCTATTTATTTATAGACGAAGAAATATTTGTAAATACTTGCCGCCTAGAAGTATATAAAATGATGCTTTACTTAGTAGCTTACTATAATTAGGAAATAATATAATAGGACTTTAAAAATGCTTTTACGCATGCTGATATAGATAAAGAGCTATATATAGAATAACCAGAAGGTGCTGCTATAATACTAAATAAGGTATATAAATTAAATAAAGCTCTATATGGCCTAAAACAGTCACTAAGAATATGGTATAACTACCTAGCAAATAACCTTAAAAAAGAAGGATTCTATCCTATCTTTGCAGATTAGGTAGTATTTAAAAATGATACACTAGGCATTATAATAATCTGCCATGTAGACGATCTACTAGTGTTTGGCCTAAATATTAAATAAATAAATAAAATCTAAATAAAACTAGGAAATAACCTAGAATTAACAAATTTGGGACTAGTTTCCTATTTTCTAGGTATAGACATTACTAGAGATTATAAAAATAAGGTTATAAAATTAAACCAAAATAAATACACCCAGAATATATTATAAAGGTTTAATAAATAAAATCTAAATCCAGTATCTACCCCTAGAATTATTAGGTTAAAACTAGAAAAGAATATAGAATAGGCCTCTCCTAATGATATAAAAGAATATTAATAAGAAGTAGGAAGCCTAATATACTTGTCTATAAAGACTAGGCCTAATATAGCCTATAACGTAAATACTTACGCTAGATTTATGTTAAATCTAAATAAAATATATTACTAGGCACTAAATCAAATTTAGAAATACCTAAATTATACCCCTACCTTAGGAATTACCTATTCTAGACAATCAGAACCTTATATTTTAGGTTACTGCGATTTAGATTGGGGGGGTGATGTAATAGGTTGAAAATCTACTAGTGTATACTATTTCTTATTTAGAAGAAGTCCTATAAGCTGGGCTAGTTAACTATAAAAGACAGTTGCTTTATCTAGCTGTGAAGCTGAATATATAGCCCTAAAAGAGGCAATAAAAGAATACCTATATTTAATAAGCGTTATTAAATAGCTTAATATAAAAAATAAAGAGAAATTCTATTTGTTTACAGACAGCCTATTAGCAATTGGACTAGTAAATAACCTAGAATACTATGCTAAGACCAAACATATTAATATACAATACCACTTTAATAGAGAATACGTAACAAATAATATAATATAGCTAAGCTATATAAATACAAAAGAACAGCTAGCTGATGTGCTTACTAAAGCACTAAGTGGACCTACTTTTAAGTACTTGGTTAGGTAGATGAACTTACTACTAATAGAGAAATAAAATTAATAAACAAAATCGATAAACAAAATTAATTAGCAGACACTCTTTTCCTTCCTAAATTAGACTATTTTCCTATTAGGTTTTGGTTATAGGCTAAGGTTTTTATTAAGGCTGCTTGGCTTACTTCTTGGGCCGACAAATAAATAAAAAATAATAAACAAAATTAATGAATAAAATCGATAAACACAATATTGTAATTTAATATATTGTTTATGGGGGCGTGTTAAAGATGAACTACGAGATATTGCTTATCTTAGTGTCGTAAGCTTACACATTATAAGCTATACGCATCGTAAGCTATACGAGCTTATGTATTGTAAGCGATACGAGCTTATCTATTGTAAGCTATACGAGCTTATCCATTGTAAGCTTACGATATCCTAAGTATATAGAAATATAATTCCCCGTAGATATCTAGATCATCATCAATCGTATCAAGTTTACCCACTTCACTTACTTCACTATACTATTCACCGTGTCGTCCTCTAACCTCCGCCTACTGAAATTAACAAAATCTCTATAGCCTAAAAGGGTTTAGCTCTAAATTCTTAATCTGTAAAGAGCTTTTTAAGACCACCTTATCTAAATTCTCTTCTATAGAAGAGTATTTAAATAAAGTAAAGCAACTTACCGATTAATTAAAAGCCAAAGGCATCGAATTGCCAAGTTAGGTGATTGTTGCTTGGGTTTTAAACAATCTAACGATTCCTTACGAGGATTTATTATAATAGTTACCCAATCTTATAGAACTAATTCTAGTGCTATTAATTTAGAAAACCTGTTTTCTAACTTAATAGACGAATCTAGAGGACAGGTATCTAAAGATTAGGAAATAGCCTTAGTTACGGGAAGATAACCTAGGCCTAATTAGACAAATTGAATATATAAAAATAAGTACTGCAAGAAGTATAGAACCACTACACATTCTATAAAGGACTGTTTTTATCTATTTTCTGAAAAGGCTCTAAAAGGCTTTAAAACTAAGTACTACTATAAGCTAAAGGCTCTAGAAGCTCTTGTGTCTATAAATACTAGTAATATAATTAGTAATCCTAGTTATACAGAAGAAGATAATTTTAAAATCGATCTTAATCTAATAGATACCGAATAGACTTAGGAAGCATAAAGCATGTGATTACTAATAGGGAATACTTTATAAGCTATAAAGATTCCTATATAAGGATTGGTTAGGGAACCGATGTATTAATTAATTCTAAATTGGTAAATAAAGGCAACAAAACTGTACTAGAAAACTGCCTATATGTACCTAATGTTTAGTATAATCTTATTTCTGTTAGTAAGCTAGATCAGCTTGGCTATAAAATTGTAGTTAAGGGCGGTTAAGCCTATATATATAAGAATAAACAACTGCTTCTCTTAGCTACAGGAAGAAACTCCCTATACTATATAAGTATAGTAAATAATTTGCCTAGTGAATAGACTAAGAAGGTCAAACAAAAAGAGACTAAGAAGGTCGAATAAAATCAGCAAATTAATAAAATTGAGCCAACAAATAAAATTGCTTGAATAGAAAAATAAAATTAAACTCTGGGCTATATAAATCCTATTTCACTAAAAAAGACTCTAGGTCTTTAATTAGATATTCTATTAGATAGATGCGAAATATATATAGAATTAAAGCTAACAAATTAGCGAAATAAAGAAATTACACTAAAAGCTAAAGTTTACCTAGAAAAGGACTTATATGGACTAATCTCGCCTTAAACTATAAATAGTGAAAGATATATCATTTTCTTCCTAGACTTAGCTACTAGATATTTAGAATTTAAATTACTAAAATCTAAATTAGAAGCCTATGAAGCTTTTATAGAATTTAAAAATTAAGCTAAAAATCTATTAAAAAGGAAAATTTAATACCTAAAATCAGATTAGGGAGGTAAATTTGTAAACAAAAGGTTTAAAGGAGCCTACTTTATATATGGTATTATTTAGCAATATTTAGCTGCTTATACCTATAAATAAAATAGGTTAATAGAACGAATAAATAGAACGATACTAGAAAAGGTACGCTGTATTTTATTTACTACAAAACTACTAAAGCACTTTTAGGGAGAAGCAGTAAATATAGCAGTTTACCTATACAATAGGACTCTATATAGTCAATTGCAATTTAAAACGCCTTATAAAGTACTTAATAATATAAAACCAGATATTATAAATATTAAAGTATTTGGATTAATTGCGTATTAGAAAAATAAAGCTATAGGACTGAAAAAACTAGATCCTAGAGCTAGAAAGGCGATATTACTTAGATTTAGAAGTAATCTTTATAGATTATATAATATAGGTTCTAAAAGGTTTACTTAGGCTAGAGATGTTAAAATACTGGAAAACCAGTTTTATAATTTTAATACTAGCAAAGAAGCCGACCTAGAAGTTAACGAAGAAAGTCTGTTTAATTTAAACTAAAGAGATAAACAGATAAATAAATAAAATTAAGCTATTAAACAAAATTAAGCTATTAAATAAAATTAAAATTAAACGAGACAAAATCCAATATTAGGGTATAATTGAGTAAATTAGAGGATAATAATATAGATAAACTAGCTCTCCTAGGAACTAATTAAAATAAACCAAGGTTCTATAGAGAAGCTATAAAATCGCCTAATTAGCTATATTAGTAATCGGCGATAGGTATAGAAATCGATTAACTTAAGAAATAAAAGACCTAGAATATTATTAATTTACCACCTAATAGAAAGGCTCTAAAAACTTAATAGGTGTATAAGATTAAAATAGATTAAAATAACTAAATAATTAAATATAAAGCCAGATAGGTAGTAAAAGGCTTTAGTTAGTAATATAGTATAGATTATAAAGAAATATTCGCAAATACTTGCCGCCTAGAGGTGTACAAAATGCTGCTATATTTAGCAGCCTACTATAATTAGGAAATAGTATAATGGGACTTTAAAAATGCTTTTACGCATACTAATATAGACAAAAAGCTATACGTAGAATAACTAGAAGGTGCTACTATAATACCAAATAAGGTATATAAATTAAACAAAGCTCTATATAGCCTAAAACAATTACTAAGAATATAGTATAATTACCTAGTAAATAACCTTGTAAAAGAAGGATTTTTTCCTATCTTTATAGATTAGGCAGTATTCAAAAAGAATATACTAGGTATTATAATAATCTGCTATATAGACGATCTACTAGTATTTAGCCTAAATATTAAATAAATAAATAAAATCTAAGCAAAACTAGGGAAAGACCTAGAATTAACACATTTAGGACCAGTTTCCTATTTCCTAGGCATAGAAATTACTAGAGATTATAAAATTAAGGTTATAAAATTAAACTAAAAGAAATATACCTAAAATATCTTATAAAGGTTTAATAAACAGAATCTAAATCCAGTATCTACCCCTAGAATTATTAGCTTAAAACTAGAAAAGAATATAGAACAGGCCTCTCCTAATAATATAAAATAATATTAGCAAGAAGTAGGAAGCCTAATATACTTATCTATAAAGACTAGGCCTAATATAGCCTATAATGTAAATACTTGCGCTAGATTTATATTAAATCCAAATAAAATGCATTACTAGGCACTAAATCAAATTTAGAAATACCTAAATTATACCCCTACCCTGGGAATTACCTATTCTAGACAATTAGAACCTTATATTTTAGGATACTGCGATTTAGATTAGGGGGGTAATATAATAGGTTAAAAATCAACTAGCGTATTATTTAGAAGAAGCCCTATAAGCTAGGCAAGTCAACTATAAAAAACGGTTGCTCTATCTAGCTATAAAGCTAAATATATAGCCCTAAAAGAGGTAATAAAGGAATACCTATACTTAATAAGCGTTATTAAACAGCTTAATATAGGAAATAAGGAAAAATTCTATTTATTTATAGACAGCTTATTAGTAGCAAATAATCCAGAACATTATACTAAGACTAAGTATATTAATATATAGTACCACTTTATTAGGGAATACGTAACAAATAATATAATATAGCTAAGCTATATAAATACAAAAGAATAGCTAGCTAATATGCTTATAAAAGCACTAAGTGGACCTACTTTTAAGTACTTGGTTAAGCAGATAAACTTGCTGTTAATTTTAGTAGGCGGAGGTTGGAGGACGACACGGTGAATAGTATAGTGAAGTAAGTGAAGTGGGTGAACTTGATACGATTGATGATGATCTAGATATCTACGGGGAATTATGTTTCTATATACTTAGGATATCGTAAGCTTACGATGGATAAGCTCGTATCGCTTATGATACATAAGCTCGTATAGCTTACGATGCATAAGCTCGTATAGCTTACGATGCATAAGCTCGTATAGCTTACGATGCATAAGCTCGTATAGCTTATGATGTGTAAGCTTACGACACTAAGATAAGCAACATCTCGTGGTTTATCTTTGCTACTAATAGAGAAATAAAATCAATTAGTAGACACTCTTTTCCTTCCTAAATTAAACCTTTTTCCTACTAGGTTTTAGTCCTATGTTAAGGCTTTTATTAAGGCTGCTTAGCTTACTTCTTAGGCTATTAAATAAATAAAATAAAATAATAAATACAATTAATAAACACAATTAATAAACAAAATAAATAAATAAAATATTGCAATATAATATATTGTTTATAGGGGTGTGTTAAAGATAAACTATAAGATGTGCTTATATAAGCATTATATAATGCTTATATAAGAACACCCTAGAAGAACCCTATTAGATCGTGTAATAGGTCGTGTATTAGGTTATATATTAGGTAATGTATTAGGTTATATATTAGGTAATATACGGTGGTTTGGAGGACGACAGGGTGAACAAGATAGTGAAGCAGGTGAAGTGGGTGAACTTGATGATGACTATCTGCGAGGGATCGAGCCTCTATATACCTGGAAGACCCTAGTTCCGGAATGTCTACGTTCCGGCTCGTATTCTAATACGTTACCTGATATACTAGGTAATACGTTACCTGATACACTAGCTGATACTATCTGATACACTAGTTGATACACTCCATCTAATACACTAGTTGATATACTAGCTGATACTATCTGATATACTAGTTGATACACTAGTTGATACTATCTAATACACCTCCTGAAACCGTAGGATTCTTCTAGGGTGTTGTTATGTATCGCTTATATAAGCAATATTAGAGTTTATTATTAATATACCCCCTTAAACAATATATTGAATTGCAATATTTTATTTATCGATTTTGTTTATTAATTTTGTTTATTGTTTTTGTTTATTAATTTGTTTATTTAATGGCCTAAGAAGTAAGCTAAGTAGCCTTAATAAAAACCTTAGCCGATAACTAAAACCTAGTGGGGAAAACGGTCTAATTTGGGAAGGAAAAGAGTGTCTGCTGATTGATTTTTATTTCTCTATTGGTAGCAAATTTATCTGCCTAACTAAGTACTTAAAAGTAGGTCTACTTAATGCTTTAGTAAGCATATCAGCTAGCTGTTCCTTTGTATTAACGTGGCTTAGCTATATTGTATCGTTTGTTACGTGTTCTCTAATAAAGTGGTATTGTATATTAATGTGCTTGGTCTTAGTATAATGTTCTGGGTTATTTACTAGGTCAATTGCTAATAAGCTGTCTGTAAATAAATAGAATTTTTCCTTGTTTGCTATATTAAGCTGTTTTATAACGCTTATTAAATATAGGTATTCTTTTATTGCCTCTTTTAGGGCTATATATTTAGCTTTACAGCTAGATAGAGTAACCGTCTTCTATAGTTGACTAGCCTAGCTTATAGGGCTTCTTCTAAATAAGAAATAATATGCGCTAGTCGATTTTCGACCTATTATATTACCCCCCTAATCTAAATTGTAGTAACCTAAAATGTAAGGTTCTAATTGTCCAGAATAGGTAATTCCTAAGGTAGGGGTTTTATTTAGGTATTTCCAAATTTGATTTAGTGCCTGGTAATGTATTTTATTTGGATTTGATATAAATCTAGCGCAAGTATTTAGGCCTAGTCTTTGTAGATAAGTATATTAGGCTTCCTACTTCTTGTTGATATTATTTTATATCTTTAGGAGAGGCCTGTTCTATATTCTTTTCTAGTTTTAAGCTAATAATTCTAGGGGTAGATACTGGATTTAGATTCTATTTATTAAACCTTTATAAGATATTTTGGGTGTATTTCTTTTGGTTTAATTTTATAACCTTATTTTTGCGATCTCTAGTAATTTCCATACCTAGGAAATAGGAAATTGGTCCTAAATTTGTTAATTCTAGGTCTTTTCCTAGTTTTCTTTGAATTTAATTTATTTATTTAATATTTGGGCTAAATACTAGTAGATCGTCTATATGGCAGATTATTATAATGCCTAGTATATTATTTTTAAATACTGCCTAATCTGCAAAGATAGGATAGAATCCTTCTTTTTTAAGGTTATTTGCTAGGTAATTATACTATATTCTTAGTAATTGTTTTAGGCCATATAGAGCTTTATTCAATTTATATACCTTATTTAGTATTGTAGTAATACCTTCTAGTTGTTCTATATATAGCTCTTTGTCTATATTAGTATGCGTAAAAGCATTTTTAAAGTCCTATTGTACTATTTCCCAATTATAGTAAGCTGCTAGGTATAATAGTATTTTGTATACTTCTGGGCGGCAAGTATTTGTAAATGTTTCTTTATAATCTATGCGTAACTATGTATAAAGACATTGGATAAAGAAATAGAACAGGTTAGGTTAACGTGGTTAAATAAATAGGGGTGGTCGTGGGACGTGCGTAGGTGTCACGGGACGAACGTACGCGGGTGACTCCCGTGA
>Ga0193728_1002117_pt1 | contig 10247 bp, 11 predicted proteins | sample U1c1metaG_FD_143037 | JGI IMG/M metagenome (GOLD analysis project Ga0193728, IMG submission 143037) | Soil microbial communities from a riparian zone of the East river system, Colorado, United States - U1c1 | ecosystem: Environmental > Terrestrial > Soil > Riparian zone | place: USA: East River... | reverse complement strand
CAGCACCCTGCGCGCGTGCATCGGCTTGGCCCCAGGGGTAGTCGGTAAGGCTGCCATCATGGCGTCCACAGCAGCTTGCGATACTGGGATCGGCGTTGAATTACCGACCGGATTGAAAGTGTTGGCTTGCCCAGGTTTCACGGCGGGCGGCGCCGGCAGCAACTTGCTGATCCCGGCCACAATCTGAGACTGGGTGAGAGTTCCGCTATTAGTGTTGTCCCAGGCTGTAAACCAGGAGTTGAAACCAGACTCCAGCTCGGGCCGTGTCAGCGTTCCATCCTTATGGGTATCGAGGGCAGCAAATAGCGCCTGAGCTGTTTGGCCACCGCCCGGTCCCTGCGCTCGTAAGCCTGCGATACCGAATGCAAGCAGCAAAGCAGCGCCAGTCGAGATACAAGTCGTTGCGATTAATATGGTATGTCTCATAAATTCCATCGGAATGAGTCTATCTCGAATGCGATCTTGGAGTCGCGCGTCAAAGATGTTTGGATGGTTTTGGCGATTTGGAAGATCTCCGTCCAACACGAGGCAGCAGGTATTTCGGTGAAGAAAGATGAGTGATAAATCGCCGATGCACTCATCGGCATCCGCATTGGTAAACGAGCCGACTTTCTATGTGCAAATCACAGCTATTAATTATCAGTTTCCTCGATCCGGTTTTTCCTTTTTTTGTTGTAACGCCGAGTGTTGCCTGCTCATTATTTAGTACGATCTAAAGCCGTATCTTCACGAGTTTCTGTTCTAGGTCGAAGGTGCGCTCTATGGCCAAAAGCCCAATACGGCAAGGACGAATCCTTCACAACCAATCGCTACAAAAATATCGATACTCTCGCATCTTTTACAAAATCAGATTTATGGATTGCTGGGAGTCTGAGGCGTTCCTGCAGCCGGAGTAGAGGGCGCGAGGAGGAAGTTGATGCCAATGACTGTCCCATTCCCGAGCACGCGGTTATAGCCCTTTTGACTGATATATAGACCGTTGTAACCCGGAATGTCGTCTTGAAAGACCTTCAGGAGTCCAGCCTGCTGCAAAAGCGCCAGCGCGTAGATTTCGTAGTTCTCATTTTCCAGGCGTGATCCCAGACGCTGGATCTTGAGCGCTGTCAAACCGGCGAAGTCAGGCGCGGAAGCACTGGTCCCAATGACACCGTAGTACTCGCCGCCGATGGCGACGATATCTGCGCTGCGGTCTGGACCACAAGGCAGCGCCGCGCCTATAGGACAACCGCCCATGTGCTGTCGTTTTGCTAATTATTTGGCACCTTTTTGTTCGGATTATCTGGCACTCTATCGTTCCTAGCCTACCGTCGCTGATCCCGCGAAGCGTCTGAAGCCTATAATTTGTGGAGGAATCTGCGCATCCCACAAACATTTTCGCTCCGATTCGGAGCCGCTGCGCCAAATAACTAGCTCAGAAGTGTGCCACCTAATTAGAAAAGCTACACACGATGCGCCTGAGTGAAGACGACGACCATGTCCTCGCCGGCAGAGAATGTCCGCGGGCTGATGAGCAGGACGACAGGACCAGAAAAATGACGCGTGGTATCAGGTTCTACAGTGCCGACGGGAAAACGTAAGGGAGTCTCCGCGTTTCCCCAGGCGCGATAGGTGGCAATCCACCGCGTAGATCGCGACAACTCGCCGGGCACTGTCTTGTTTATGAGGGGGGCGAGGATATGGTACCCGACCGAGTCGCTGCCGACCCCATTTTCGCGCAAATCAATGCATTGATTGCGTGCTTGACTCACAGCGGAACGGCAACGGTACGGATTCGGTTGCCCTTGCCGCAAAGATCCGCAATCACTCAGCGCCCTTCACGTTCCTGAAGGTTCGAGATCTCAAGCATCGCTAATTCACGCCGGCGAAGAGCACATCCAACCAGTAAGGCCAGGATTGCGTAGTCCCGCTTCCCTTTCAGGTTTGAGCGATCCGGGACCTGCAACAGGCTCCTTCGCCTGCTCTCGGGTAAGCCAGTTTCCCAGTCGGTTTCCACGCTGTCTCACATTCGGAATGTCGGATAAATTAGCCGCATCCTCTGCCGAGATCAAGCCGTTACGCCGGGCCTCTCCGACAAGTCTCCGGACGGCTGAAAGCTTTACATTGATGGGCGAGGGTGCTAGCGCATCCATCGAGGCTTTCCACTCCTGTAGCAACCCACGGGTCAACGACCGATGAGCAGAGAAAACGAACAGCTCATCCAGCGCGAGGGAATAGCTCCGGCGTGTATTCGGTGACGTGACAGCGTCGAGCACCATCTGCTTCAGCAGGACCTGCGCTTCTGTCAACTCGCCACGTCCCACAGCACTCTCCGTAGACTCCGGCGCGGCTAGGAGCAGATTCTTCATGTCGCCTCAAACTTAGATATAAGACATTTAGCGTGAAAAGAATACGACAGAAAAAGTGAAAGACAAGAGTCAACCCGATGCGTGGCAGCGTGCTCTTAGATCGGGGCGAAACAGAAGGCCCAGAGGAAGACCACAGAGACGGGAAAGGCCGCACCCAGAGGGCGGCCCCTGCTACGGTTCCGTCGAAGGCACGCCACACATTGATAGTTTTGTGCGAGACCTCAGTCCGTATGCGGATTACTTTGGATGCCATCCATGAGGCATTGGAGGAATATAACTTCCGGTCGAGCGTTGCCACCTCTTTTCTTCAGCTATACCCAGAAGAATTCCGATAACCCCGATTGCATAAGAACTCCCGGAGAGCACATTCAGTCTGAGCTTTTCAGATTTTGTTTGATACACCCCAATTCCATTCATATTGCGCGGGTAGACCCTTCCCGTTTTCCGATCTGGTGATCTAGGTAGCGTTTCAAAGTATCGATACCAGATAGCTCCCGAGCAGAGAACCCCCAATAGACCAGCAAGTACAAGCACTCGGGCTACTCTTCTTACTAATCGTGGCTTTTCCTCTGTAGTCATTTGAAACTACCCCCTTGGCAAGTGTGAGCCCCAAACGGATGAATATTCGTTCCAGTGACCGTCATTGAGCCACCTACTCCTCCACCAAGACCTCCAGTTGCGCCGACTCCTCGGACTTTACCGCCTGGTCCGTCACCAACTCCTTGGAAGTAATCAGCAGTTGCAGCTAATTCGGCTCCCCCAGTCCCGCTCGCCGTTCCAAACGCACCACCCATAGCACAGATACTATTTCCATTAGATAGCCCAGTTTGAACACCACCCACCACCCCATCCCCTTCGCCCGCGCCCAAACCGCCCCCCCAATATGCCCCTGTATGACCGTGAGAATCGACGATCAAGCCAGCAAATGCTGTTCCGCTTCCTCCCCAAAAAACGCCGTTTGCAGCCAAACCGAGATTGAAAGTAGAAGAAGGAAATTTCCATGAGCTGCTATAGCCCGTTGCCGTGTCGCAATTTCCATAGCAAAATGTGCCATCGCTCTGAGGTCCTGGAGCGCTAGCGGTGGTGTCATAATTGTGGAAAGTGCTTGAACTTTGGATACTGAACGTGTCATTGTTCGCGTTGTAATGGATCTGGCTGGCGCTGGTAGTGCCGTTAACCCAATCACCGCCATTCTGGCCGCACTCGTTGGAATTGCTATTGTGGTCGATTCCCGTCAGATTCCCGCTGTTGTCCGGGTTAGTGTCCACACCTGTCCCCATATTGTTCAGATAGACGCAATCGAGCCCTGTTGGGTCAGTGTTCGTCAGTGGATTTTTTCGCACATAACTGTAGAGATTAAGGCTCTGCGGATCAGCTGGATTTGCGTAGTACAACCCTGACGGATCAGGACTGGAAAAGCGGCCCATCGAACTCGCGTAGTACCTGGCTCCGAAGTAGTCGAGTCCTGATTCTGTGTCTCTTTCTTTGCCGGTAGAACGGGATAGATAGTGGCGCAGCGGATTAGGATCTCCATAACTCCCATAAAGCGAAAAGCAATATCCCGGCTCCGACGCATATGAAAAAGATACGTTGGAACCATGCGGGCCAAGCAACTAACGGATTGCTACTCCGATCATCCTCGCGCGATGATCGGTTGCGAGATGTGAGCCCGCCCTGGACAAGCACCACAACACCCACCGCCGCAATGATGTAGTACCGGACGTGGTTGGATTCAAGGGTCATTTGACTGGCCCACAAGTTGAATCTCCAAGAGAACCGATGTTTGCGTATACGGCCAAGTTGTGCGGTGCGGAACTCCCAGGCACGCTCCCGACCAAGCTGACTGATTGTATGGCGTTCGGATCTCCATTTTGAGTGCCGACCTCCACTCCCAAAGCGCCGCCAAGAGCATAGGCTTGATAAGACACATTTCCGGCAGCACCTCCCGAGATGGTGTAATTTGCTTTTACACCAAAGCCAGCTGGACCCGGAATATTCGCTATATTTGCTCCGCTGGCGAATTGCACACCGCCCTGAGTATCTGCCGAAAGTCCAGCGGCGACACGATCACCGCCGTAAGCAGCAGCACCAACGCCACAGACATTTGGTAAGGACCTGGTGTTGTTTGCAACATTTTGAATGAGTTGCATCGACTGTGATGAGATTTGTGGTCCCTTGTTGTAACGAGGAGCTTGAAGTTGTAAGTAACGGACAAGACTCTGATTAATCCCCGCGTTCGTCGTATCCGCAGCGAGATTGCGCTGGCCGTTGGCTGTTACCGTGGCACTAGGTGCAGCAGCCGCATCCGCCCTGTCGACAACGTCGCACCCATTCCCATCCAGGTCGTCATAAACAGTGTTGTCAGAGGAATTGGTCTGGCAAGTAAGTCCTGTGGGGTCGGTATTGCTTAGCGGATTATTCAAGACGTAAGTATATAGGTTTAGACTTTGGGGATTTGAAGGATCGGCGTACAGAAGTCCCGATGGATCAGGGCTCATGAACCGCCCCATTGACGACCCGTAATATCTGGCTCCGAAGTAGTCCAGCTCCGATTCTGTGTCCCGTTCTTTGCCGGTGAAATGTTACGGCGAAAAACCAATAGAGCTAAGCGCATCTCCAAAAGGTAAGTTAGTGTACGAATTACGATACGTGGGCGCAACATTTGAGGTCGCATCTAATGTGCTACTAGTCTCATACCGCTTCGTTCCCAGCCAGTCCTTTCCTATCCAAGTGAAGCTCTGATTCTCCCATGTACCAACCAATTCACCATCGATATAAGCCGAGAAGTCGTAAAACGGGCCAGCATAGCCAGTGGGCATCTGTATAAAAACCGCCTGCCCAGCAGCATTTCGCTGGAAGAGCTGAGTTCCTCTGCCACCGTTCTCGTAGACAAGATTTCCCTCAGAGTCGTATTTATAGGTTGCCGAACCGCCTGAAAAGAGCGTAGCGGAGCTGATGCGTCCCTCCGCATCGTACACATACCCCTGGTTCAAATTGTCGATCTGCACATTGCCCCCGGCATCATAGCCAATGCCATTATCTGTTCGATTGTTATTGCCTGTGAATGTAAAGCTCGGTTGAGGGGCTGATCCTGTGCCAGATGCGCTCTGTGACCAGCGATTGCCAAATGAGTCGTATACCCAAGACAGATTTAAGCCTGCCGCCGATGACGCGCCCGTCAATCGATTGAGCGAATCGTATTGATAGACCCAATTCTTGTTCACGCTGTCGTTTGACATGATTACATTGCCGTTTGGTGCATATTCGGCAGAAGAACTGTAACCGATCGTCGATCCGGTCTTCGATTGACTGATTGAAGTCATCCTTCCGCGTTGGTCATAATACCTTTTCTCGGTCATCCCATTTCCCAATAAACGGGATGAGAGAGCACCAAAAGGGTTATAGGTTGCATTAGTGAACAAAACATAAGAGGGACCACTCGCACTCGGAGCAGTACCTTTATCCGACGTAACCTCAGTCACATGTCCCGCAGAATCACGAGTTTGGTACAAATATATTCCAGGACCTAAACCCGTGAAGGTAACATTGCCAGCCAAATCATAGTTATCCCCTCCAGCACCCACGCCTGCTTGAACAGCAGATCCTGTTGCGTCTGGGAACATAAAATATTTGACGATTTGGCGTCCCATCGCATCATAAGAGTAAGCATACTGAGAATACGGATTCGCCCCCCCGACCGACGCAGAACTCAATCTCCCAACTGTATTTCCTAATCCATAATCCGACCACGACGCCTTCCGCTCATCATATTTATAGGAAACAGTAGGAGTAGTTGAACAGTCATCGAAGCAGATCGGCATCGAGCACTTCGGCGCCCACGACCTCCGCCGTACCTGCGCCAAGCTGTGCCGGAAAGGTGGTGGCGATCTCGAGCAGATCAAGTTCCTGCTTGGGCACTCCTCGATCCAGACGACGGAACGCTATCTCGGCTCCGAGCAGGATATAGAGATTGCCGTAAACGACAACCTCGGACTGTGAGAGGGGCTAATTTGGCAACAGGCTGTTGCCAAATTAGCCCACGGTCGTCGGATCTCCATCTTGATCGTCTTTAATCTGGTCCATAGCTTCAGCCAAATCTTCAATAGACGGCATCTCGCCTTGAAGTGGGTGTGGCAGTTCTAGGGTGTGCTGATAGGAAGAAACGCCAATCGGTTTATTTGTGTCACGTAAGGCATACTCAACGGTGGTCTTCCCTTTGCCCTTACAGAGGATCAAACCGATGCTGGGGCCGTCACCTTGGCGACGCAATAAATCGTCCACAGCGGACAGGTAAAAATTCATCTTGCCTGCGTACTCTGGTTCGAACTCACGGACTTTCAAGTCACGGACCCCGGAGCCAGTGACTATATCTATTGCCTCGGTTCGAGTTTCCACCTGATTGCCCCAGCCTGTCGCTGCGGTTTCATAGTAGCCTCCATTCTTTGCTTCCATCTTGAAATAGAGGAAAGGCTCTGCCGTTGTAGTCGGATCGACGATCGACAGAACATTTGATCCTTCCTGGAACGAACCCAGCACCGACTCCTTATTTGCCAGCTGCGAGGTAAGGTAGTGCGAAGTGTGCAGGTAAGACGCACCCTGTTGCTTATGACAAGAGATGCAGGCCGCATCGCCGACGTAGTTCGCGCGTCGAGCGTCAGTCTTGTGTCGACTTGAGCCATCTGACCGTGGGGCCGATGCAATCGGCTCCGGCTTCATTGCTTGAATTGCAAGGGAGGACAAACCGAGCAGGCCCAGAAGAAAAATCGCGCTCACCCTGGTCATTTCGAAATACCCTCGCAGCGTATCATCGGTTTACCTTCGTACCACTCTAACGGCCGCTCCGCGAAACGGACAAGACTTTCTGTGCGGTAGACCAAGATCTCTTTCGCGGAGACCCTGCCCACACTCCAGAGTAGAGCTAGAGCTGTATTCCATAGCCGGATCATCTTCTCTGGCACTTGTGGGCGAGCTATGAGCGGTCGCGAAAGCTGGCCAAGAACGCATTCTCCGTCTGGGACTTCTGCGAGGGTAGGCTTACCGTGCCCAGTATGAGATCAGACTGTATAAGCCGAGCACGCTTACAGGTCGCCCTTTTGCAATCCTCAACGATTTCAAGCAAGCCCTCAACTTTCAGGACCAAGGCTCGGGCGCAGACACGTTGGCGCGCGCAGTAGCCTGGTTGCCGACGGAGGTGGTGGCGATGCTTCTGATGGCAGTCCACGACGAACTGGTATTCGGCATGTCCAGTCCGCTGGACATTCTCGACAGCCAGAAATCCCAGGTTGGCAGACTTAGGCTCGCCCGATGCTAGCTTGAGAAAGCGAGCACATCAGTAATTTTCTAGACCTCACGCGAGGAGAGCCGACATCTGGATTCCATTTCTCGATCCATACATCAGTACCGGCCTCTCACACTCGTATCCTGGCGAGACGGTCCTCTTCCGGCTGAGACATTCCCAGGGCAAATGGATCCAGAGCGTAAAAGTAAATGTGCAACCCTGGACTAATTTCGACGCCAGTAAATGGATAAAGATCCCGAAAGCAGAGTCGACGATGTATGCAATCGACGTCAGCTACTGAGATGTCTTCTTTTGATCGCTTCTCTTGTTTGCGGAAGTACTCCAGAAATAGAAATACAGGAGCCTCGTATGCCATGGCCTAATTGGAGAAATGCCACAACATGTTTTCTCGTATTTCTATGCACTCTCACGGGTATGGCGGAACAACGCCACAGCATCGATCTGAATGGCAAATGGGACTTTCGTCTCGACCAACGCGATAACGGGCTGAGAGATCACTGGTCCGATCCTCATACTTCATTCCATAGCCGGATCATTGTTCCCGGAGCGTGGCAGCAGCAAGGCTTCGGCGAGCCCTCGGGAATGCTTCGTCATCAGTACTCGGGAGTGGCATGGTATCGCAAGAAAGTCCGCGTACCAGGCACCTGGAAAGGTCAATCCGTAATCTTGCGTATAGGAGGTGCTCACCGCCTGACTAGAGTATTTGTGAACGGCATCGACTTTGGGGAACATGATGGGTTCAACGCGCCATTCAGCTTCGACGTAACTCGAGGCATCAAGCCAGGCATGCCTAATTTTGTAGCTCTGCGCGTCGATGATCCTCCTGTTCCAATTGCGGTCGATCCCTTGAGGCAGAAAGCAACTCTACCGACCGGCATGCTCAACTACATGGCCAACTGGGGAGGTGTCTATGGAGATGTAACTCTCGAGGCATATGATCCCACTCATATAGATTCAGTACTGATTACCAGCGACACTGCGAAGATGCAGGCTTCTATTGATGTAAACGTCGTTGCGAAGGAGCCTCAGCCCATCTCAGTTCGGGTGAGCGTCTCAGGCGCGCAATCTGTTACTTCCGAACTCACAATGGGGAATACCGGGACCGCGGAGGCGACCGTCGAAGTTCCGTTGCCAAATGCCCCTATGTGGTCTCCGGATAGTCCTTCTCTGCTGACAGCTACCATCCAAGTCATCCGCAACGGAATTGAGATCGACAGTGTCGAGAAGCGCTTCGGCTTTCGCCAGGTGTCTACAAGCGGGAACGTGTTGCTCCTCAATGGAAAGCCAATCTACCTGCGTGGCTATGGCGACGACAACATCGAGGTGCTCAATGGCTTTCCTCCAGCCTCCCGCAGTGTCTGTATAGAGCGAATGAGGCTCGCGAAAAGCTTCGGCTTCAATGCCGTTCGATTTCACTCGATGACCCCACCCGAATGCTACTTCGAGGCCGCCGATGAGGTGGGCATCCTCATCATGGCCGAATTGCCGGCCGCCTATACCCAATATTTTTTCGGCCAACGTGACTTCCTTCGTGATGAACTTAGGAGCACTCTACTGGCGTACCGTAACCACCCGTCGCTCCTGTCAATGGCATTCGGCAACGAGTTCAACATGCAATGGCTCAAGACGGAGGCAGATCGTAAGAGCATGCAAGAGTCGATCAGCGAGTTCTATGAGATTGCCAAAAAGCTCGCACCCGCAACTCTCATCATGAGCAATGACGGCTTTGACATCCGGCCCACCGACATGGTGAGCAAGTTTGATCCGAAGCCGCTCGATCGTCCCACGATTCTTCATGAGTTCGGCGATTACTACGACTCGCTCCCAGACATTGCATCGATAAATAAATTTACCGGCGTCATACGGCCGGACTGGCTCGAAAATAAGAAGCGATGGGTTACATCGAATAAGCTGCAGGATTCTTACTCGAAATACCTGAAGAATTCGATTCGACTTCAGCAGATTGGCCGAAAGTTCCAAATCGAGCGCGCTCGCAGCAAAAATTGGGTAACCGGTTACGACTACTGGCTGCTCGTGGATTACCCTGCAGGCAGCGGTGAGGGGGATGCATGGGAAGAGGGATGGTTCGACTACTTCTGGCATCCGAAAGTGTCTCCGGAGGAAGGCAGGGAGCTCAACAGCGCGGTGCTTCCGATGATCGACGCAGGAATAGAAGATCGTAGCCTCTGGAATGGCAGCGAGAAGAAGATCGGGGTCAGCATTTCAAACTACGGCGAAGGTCCGATAAAAGACAAGGTGCTCTCTTGGACATTGGATTCCGACGGACAACCGGTCAGTTCAGGAGAGATCAATGCCGTCAACGTGGACCTTGGCTCAGTTTCGCCGGTCGGCAGCCTTGTTCTGCGTGCCCCGGCAGGTGATCGCCCCCACAAACTTGAATTGGTCGTAACCTTAGAAACGGCACAAAAGACCTACAGCAACCGATGGAGTTTCTGGTCATTTCCAAGTACGCAATCCTTATCCGCTCCCACTGCACAAATCGTTGCGGCTCCGGGCGTTGCCGGTCTCAATGAGGCTTACCCCTGGGTACGTCACATGCCGGCGGAAACGTCTCCAAATACTATCCTGGTAACAGATCGTCT
>Ga0193728_1002116_pt1 | contig 10248 bp, 1 predicted proteins | sample U1c1metaG_FD_143037 | JGI IMG/M metagenome (GOLD analysis project Ga0193728, IMG submission 143037) | Soil microbial communities from a riparian zone of the East river system, Colorado, United States - U1c1 | ecosystem: Environmental > Terrestrial > Soil > Riparian zone | place: USA: East River... | reverse complement strand
TATAGCTTACTATTCTTCTCTTACTTAATTAGAAATCCTCTAATCTCCTTCTAGCAACTATCTACCGCCTTCTTCTTTTACGGCTTTAGAGCTAGCTTTATAGTTCTATCTCTATTCTTTAGTAATACTTTTTTAATATAGAGATGCTTAGTATACTTAGCTAGGGTAGCTATATACTTAGGTTTTTTATTTATCTATAATAACTAATTAGTATAAGATATCTACAACTCCTTACTAGTATATATACTATTATAATATTTACTTAAAATAGGTTAAGGGCTAGTATGTAGTTAAGATAAGGGGAAATTAATTTTAATATAGAGAGTAGGTAATAGATAGATAGATAGATAGATAGTTTATAATATTATAAATATCTATACACTAATTTGTATACTTAAGGCATACTATATATATAATAGTCGCAATATTACCTCCCTTAGTTCCTACCTCTCGGCGGTACCACCTAGCTCTAGGGCATAGCACTAGACCTATATATTAGTACGGTTTGCAATATCGCAAATATTAGCGTGCTATATCGTATACCTAAGGCATACTATATATATAATAGTTGCAATATTACCTCCTCGCAACCTTAGTTCCCGCCTTTTAGTAGCACTATATAACGGAATCCCCTAGGAGGTATATATTAGATAAGATAGTAGGAGGTTTCATCTATATCCCATCTATATTTATCGGGAAAATATTCGCAGGATGAGATTCAAGTAGACTTTGTTTAGCGCGCTTCGCGTAATTGACATGCAATTTGACTAACCCGACACGCACTTAACCAACTTAACACGCAATTGACCTACTTAACACATTTAAAAGTCAAATGACACGCAGTTGACCTACTTAACAACTTTAAAAGCTAACTATATATTCCTTAATATGCAATTAACTAATTTAATATATTTAAAAATTAAATAACACGTAGTTAACTAACTTAACAACTTTAAAAGCTAACTGTATATTCCTTAATATGCAATTAAGGTAATATAATATATTATTTTAAAGTTATATGCTAATTGCGCAAATGAATTTTTACTATTTTCTTAGCCTATAGTATACTAGCATATAACTATTATATATTAGGATTAAAATAATTTTATATAATCTTATACAATCTTATATAGTCCTATATTATCTTATATAGTCTTATTACTATATTATATATTATAGGTTCTATGCTAGCTTAGCTGCTTTTACTATTTATCCTAACTTCTATATAATAACGCGATGCGAGTTCCTTCTTTAAGAAAGTTATCTAAGTATAGAGTATTATATTAGTCCTAATTAATATAATTATTAACGTAGTACAAATCTAGATAAGAAGTAGCGGCTAGAATAATATGCGCGCTTTATAGAATAGATGGTATTAAATAAAAGCGACCACCTCTAAGTACTTGCCTAGTATTTACGCTCGAGCATAGCCACCTTTTTACCTTAACTATGCCGTATATTAGATGCGGCAGTCTATAATTTAATAGCTAAAGTAGCTCTACTATAGCTCTAGTATACTATACGTATACACCGTACTTATCTAACCTTTTAATATCTAGAATAGTAATAATTAGCTAAAGCTAGCCTATAAGTCTTCTACCTAACGGTATATAGCCCTTTCTAATACGGTCGCCATTATCTATATACTCTTAGACCCATACATAATTACGCCTCTACTAGTTAGAATATTGCCAATTTGGTATATAACGTACTACCTCACTAATTTAGCCCTTAAGGTCAGTTATATTTTTTCTATCTCGTTTCTAATAGTAGATAGATGGATATATTTTAATAAGCAAGCGCTTAACCTATAAGGGGTCCTTCTCTTTCTAGTCTATATTGGAGTTCTAGGCGCGTTTACCTTATAGTTTTCGCCTATACTCCCGGACAAATACCGCAATACTATCTAGAAATCCTAGGATTTTGTAGTAGTTTGCTATATAAGATATATAAAGCCATATCTTTAACCTAAGACGCCTCTAGACAAGATCTATTACTCTATTAATATCTTCTAAAGGCTACTAAAGCTTTATAACTACTAAGTGCTATATTAGTTAAGTAACCTATACCTCTAAACGCTAGGAAGACTATAGTATAGAATTACTATTCGCGAAAGCTATTTCGTCTTCTATTGCTAGTACTACTACCTATCTTAAATTATAAGAGTAGATTTAAGATAGTAAATCCCGTTTATTTATTAAGTTATAAAACACCTTAACAATATAACGGTGCCTAGCTTCGCTATTTACGCCAGTATAGTACCTATCTACGCATCCGTATAGGCGGATATTTTCTTTAAAATATATAAGGGTATAGAATTTTGGTATATTAAAATAGCCCGTATTAGAATCCTTTGCCTTTAGACGAAATTTTTAAAATATACCTTTAAGCATATCAATTCGATATAAGGCGTGGTATATATATTATAGTGTCTCCTTATTGTAGGTGCGATACTAAGCTATAATAATAAAGTTATATACGGCTCTTATAAAATGCATAGTATATAGTTCCCTAGATAATAGTAGTAGGGCTAGCATAGCGACAAGTTGACGAACTATAGCTTTTTATTTATCACCTATCCATTAAGTAACTTTACTAAATAATAGATTATTAAACCGTTTTAGCCCTATAAAAGCTAGGACTTATCTAAAACACTAATTAAGCTAAGCCTCCGCAGATATATCTGTTATAGTTATCTTTATCCCTCTTCTCTTTCTTTTTAGCTAGACGATATTACCTACTAGTTTCTATACCTATTTAATAAGTTATATAATAATACCCTTTAAAAGCTAATATAGAATATCTACTATTATACCCTTATAGATATTAAATAGGTAATAGTACTACGCGAAATATTCTACCGGGTATACCTAGTTATCTAAGGATAGAAGAATGTTCTCTAGTTTCTGGCGTTTAATCTATCTTCTCGTCTCCTTATAGGTATATAGCGGGTATTATTTCTTAGTTAAGTTCTTACGCTTTAAAGGGGGGATCTGGCATATAGTGTAGTGTTGTCGGCTTTTAACACCTATAACAGCACCTATTCTTTATAGTCTGCCATTATTCTATATATAATTGGATAACATTATTATACAAGATTATCCGCATATTAAAGGTCTATACCGCTTTCTATAAGATGCTTAATTACTATTATATTTTAGTTAATAGGGTATAGCATTAGAATACTAAAACAGAACTTACGTTTAAGTATAGTTCTTATCGCCTTATAATATGCTTTACTTTTTATATTATTATCCTTTTCTTTAATAACTAGTATAAAGCTAATAAGGATATTTACGGGGGATATCTATTGGCGTTAAACTTATTAGTTAAGATTACCGATGGTAAGATATACCGGCTAGGCCAATTTATTGGCATAGTATATTATTATCTGGGTCTTATTAACTACTATAAGTATAGGAACTACTATAGCACCGCTAGGAAGCTTGCCTTATATCTCCTACTACTAGTTACCGCTATATAGTTTATTATAGACCTAGTAGTTATCGGTATTATAGAGTCTCTTTAGTGTATATGCCAGTATATCTTTAAAGGGTCAATGGCTAATTAGGAAGGCAATTATATTTATAATATCCTAGTAAGAATATGGTATTTCCTCTACTTAGAGCCTTTAACGCTTAATTCTACCTTATACTCTAATTAGAGCTATTATTCGTCTTATATGCTAAATAGAATAGCGGTAATTAGTTCTTCCTATTAATTTGCAGATTAGAAGCTAAGCAGGCCATAAAGTGGGCTAAGGCAGGTGTCTTTAAGCAGTATATTAACGTCTCCCTTTATACAGCAAATCCGGTATAGCTATATTAAAAAGGTGTAATTAAACTCTAAACGAAAAGGATTATATAGTATACTTTGGCTATTGTTGTATTATTATATAGTAATATCTAAAATTGTCTAGTTAACTTACTATATATTATTATCGGTCTTATACAAAATTAGTTTACCCGCCTTTATATTTTTAGTTACTTTAAATATCTCTACTTTAAGTAATAATAATAATAATAGGATGCTTTTCTAATATAGTATACCGTATAGAGGTACTAGATAGGCATTCTGCTCGTATTCTACCGCTACTAGAGCGTACTCGTTAGTATCTGTATTTATACCCTCTAGTTACAATTATACGTTATCTAACTAGTAAGAGTGGTAGAATTAATCGCGAATTATAAGCAGTTAGGCCGTAATAAACGTGCAAGTATTATATCTCTCTTCGCGTGCTTTTTTATAGACGTATTAGTGGCTAGGTAGCCGCCTTTTATAGCACTATAGGTATTAGTAAAGGCCGCTGTAACTCTTAGGGGTATAAAAACACCATAGACAGCTCCGCTGCATTGTCGCTAATTGTATATTAAATAATATAGTATTATTTCTAGGCGTAAAGAGTACGTGTTATAGTACTAATGGTTAATTGCCGGTATTTAATCTAAGTAGCTTAGCTTTATAGCTGCTAAGAGTATACCTCTTATTTTCTTGCTAGAACTAGTTATACTAAAGCGTAAGTATAACTAGCTTAATACTAAGTTTAAGGACTTAAAAGAGTCTAAAGCAGCCGAAATAGATACTAAAGCGCAAGTATAACTAGCTTAATACTAAGTTTAAGGACTTAAGAGTCTAAGGCAACCGAACTAGACGCTAAAGCGTAAGTATAACTAGCTTAATACTAAGTTTAAGGACTTAAAAAAGTCTAAAGTAGCTAAACTGGATACTATAAACTAAAGACTTAATAGTACCTAAAAAACCTTTATCCGTCTAAATAATAATATATAGTATTCTTAGGCAATAGCTATAGGACCATAGCTATGGCAAAGATATTATTTACTACTAATATTATAGAGCCCGATAGTGTTAGCTATCTAGACCTATAGATTCCGTTATTTCTATATAAGCTATAGTAAGAATAAATAGAAGATTAAGGGTAGTGCTAGTCGAGTTAAGATAACTAAATAAGTTAGTACTTAGAACTATAATATCCAGTCTTAGGTATATAGAGTTTTAACTAATATCTAACTTAAGCTACCGCCTAGAAGTCTTATATTTGTCGTTAGGGTAATGTTAGAGGGCTAGGCCGGATAATAGGTATTGGCAATAATATAGATAATTTAAAGCCCGCGAAGTAACTAGATAGAAAGCCCGTGTTACGTAAGCTAACTGCCTATCTTTAACGGCTTTTAAAAGTTTATTTCTAGAATTCCTTTTAATACCTCTAGTTTCCTATTAAATAGATATATTAGTACGAGCCTATATACTACTAGGGTGCGGAGAGCTAAAATATAGTTAGAGCTCTTTAAATAATTTAGTAGAAAAGAGTGGGTTATTTAAGTTAGCCTATAGATTGGCCAGCTTAACCTTAATATCCTACCCTAGTATATAAAGGTTAGGCTATCTCCGCCTAGTATACTACTATTAATCTATATATTAGCATCTCCCTTATTTATAGTGGCTAAAGAAGCTTTAGGTGTCTAGTCTCTAGAAGGCATTATAATACGGCTTTTAAGAGAGCCCGCTCTGCGCTAGGGTATTAGACGCTATATTATAGGTAGAGCCTATAGTAGTTATTTAAGGCGGGATATATTTCTAGGTAGTATATATTTAGAGAAATTAAGGCTAAGGTAAGCTTAATATAGCTATATTTTTAAAGATAAAGAGGTTATAGTATTAGTTTAGGCGGCTATAGAAGTTTAAAAGATTAAGTAAATAATAGTAGGAAATAGAAGAAAAAGGCGTATAAGTAAGAGTATGGTGTTATAGGGCTGGAGTGACAATAGCTATATTATAGATGGCTTAATATAAAATTTGGACTACGGGACCTATATATAAATAAGTCTAGTAAATATCTTTAATATAAAGTCTAGTTTTAGGTTACCTATATAGTAGATATAATAGCTTACCTAAAAAAAGGTAGCTTTATTAGTAATATAGCTTAAAAATAGTTTATACTTTAGGTAAAAGGGTATCCTAAAGCCTTATCTTACGCTTATAGGATAAAATATTATATTATATTTTACTTTTTTTTGTATAATCTTAGATTTTTTTATAATGTCTTAGATTATCCCCCTACCTCTTTCTACTATATACTTTACCTTATAGGATAAAATACTATATTATATTTTACTTTTTTTTATATAATCTTAGACCTTTTATAATATCTTAGATAATCCCCCCACCTCTCTCTACTATATATTTTACCTTACCTTACACTTATAGAATAAAATACTATATTGTATTTTACTTTTTTGTATAATCTTAGACCTTTTTTAATGTCTTAGATTATCCTAAACTTATTCCCCTACCTTACTAGAGCTGCTTTACTAACTAGTTATAATATAAAGAATAGAATTATTAGCTCTCTTATTGTTATGTATCTAGTCTAGTTGCTTAAGTATACCTATTAGGATATCTATTATCCTATCTATAACTCTTATATAATATATATAATAACTAATATTCTAAGGCTTCTACTACGGGTTACACTTATTTTTATATGCCTTGCTATTTATATCTTATAATTTTATTTACTTGGTTAGCAGTATAAGTTTTACACCTTATCTCGCTATATACCTTTTATTCCACTTCTTACTCTAAGTCTTATATTTTATTCTACTACCTATATTAAAGCTTATATCTTATCCTACTTCTTATATTAAGACTTATATTCTATTCTATTTCTTATATTGCTCTTATTAGTATATACTATTGCCTTAAGTTAATACTATTAGTATACCTTCTTATTATTGTAACTATTAGGACTGTTTTGTTTTATTGCTAATTATCTAATATATTATCTACTCTACTATCTTTATAAGTCACTCTATACTATTCTATATAAAGGTTTTACCGGCTTATAAATATATAGAGTCCTATCTAGGCCCTAACTATAATAGTAGCGCTATACCCAGAATCTAGTTGGTACTTAACTACTGCGACTAATAAGAACTTATCGCAAATAAGTGGTCCAAAGCTGTAGTAAGGACTTGTAATTAACGAAAGAATATATAACGAAATCCTCTAATACTATACTAGCGAAATTAATAAAGCGTCTAGCGGTAGGTTGCTAATGTCCGGGCCTATACAAAATGGAGTTAAGTATATAGTCTTTGACCTTCTTAATACTAAGTATAGGCACGTGTTTAAGAGATCTGATCTGCTATTAGAGTTTAAAGCTTTCGCTATTGCCGCTAAAAAATCTATATAGCGATATGTAACGACTAATAGACATAGAGGCGTAGAGGTTATAATAGCTAATACTATTTAAAAGCGTAGCGCCTTATCTTCTAGAGAGCAGTTTATTAACTTATCTAGATTAAGGGTAACCTCTGAGGCTGCCTAGGTGCTTAGTAATCTATCTATTAAAGCCCTATAATAGCTAAATACTATACCTATACTATTCTATAAAATAAGCTTTGCTATATATAGTTACCTAGATAAAACGCCATTTACTAGGGCCCCTATTCTATATAGATTCGCATTAAAAACTAAGTATAAGCATCTATTATCTAATTCTCTAGAGAAAATTAATATATATTACTGTAGATATAATAAGCTGCAGGCCGCAATAAGTGAAAACTTCTTGGTGGATAAATATAGGGATAGCTAGACTATAGTAGATCTAACCACTAGTATACTAATTCTTAACTATATAAACCTAGTATTTACGGTACTTTCTATAAAGAAGGCTGGACTTAATATAATTATAATTAGAGTTAAAGATCCTAATTGGATTATAAAGCGTAAAAGACTTTATAATTATATAAAATTATATAGTATTATATAGAGTTGTCTAATATACATTTATAGGTATAAGATTTAATAAGGGTAATTCTAAGTCTAACTCTAACCCTAATATTATATAGCTAGTGTTAACTAGGAGAAGAATAGGCATACCTACCCCAGGTTAAAGTAGTTATAAGTAGTTAACTCTAGAGTCTACGCTACCTATACCTAGGCAGTTAAATCTAAGGCCTATATTAACCCTAAAGTCTACACCACCTATACCCGCTAGTGCATTATTAGCTATACGGCCAGCTATAATTAAAACTGCTTATAGCTAGACCCGTAGTAGTAAAGACTAGCCCCTACTAGATAAATTAGAGCTTTTAAAAGGCGTAGATCTAGATAAAGTATAAATATTTAAGATAATACTATAGGATAAAATAAAAGGATAGTATAATAAATGGCTAAAGTCTAATTGCGAAATGTTTATTAATATATTATTTAAGGATATAAATAATAACCCTAACCTAATTTATATTAGGGAAATTAATCTTAACCGTATATAGGAGCGCTGCTACTTTAACGCCTTAATTAACCCTATTTCCACTAATAAGGAACTAGAAAATAAGTATAAGGATAAAATTAAGGAGGTTAATTAGGAAGTTAATTACCTAAAGGATGTATAAGAAGTATATATTAACCTAATATTATAGGTAAAGGCGCTATAGTTCCTCTTGTTTCTATTAACTATTTATAATACTCTTTAGGATATAACCTTCTACTTATATGGTATAAAAAAGGGTAAAGCTATATAGATATATTAGCTACTTAGTGTTACCTATACTTTTTATAATTATACAGCCCTAGGTAGAACCTTTCTTACGGATATAATAGGTTTAGGTAAGATACTTTAAATGCTTTTAATCTAGTATACTAGTATATTAATAACTAAGATTAACCTTAACTAGCTTAATTAGAAAAATTAAAAAGGTAGAGATAAAAGTCTCTACCTTGCCCCTAGTATGGATAAATACCTATAGCTGCCTAACGCCTAATACCTAAGTTAAATAGATAGCATACTATAGTGCTATTATATTAACGGAAGTATCTCTAGAAAATTTCTTAGCCGGCTAGTAGGACTAACTATATATATTACTAGATAGAATTTACTACCCTAAGTAGTTAAAGACGTTAAATTATGGTTTAAGACCTTAGAACTAAATAATTTTATTCCTAGAGGCAAACTATAAGTTTATATACGCTATTTGGCTTTTATTAGGTCTAGTATAAAGAAGTACAATTTTATAGATAAAGATAAAGACATTCTTAAACCTATAAAATACGAAGGAGAAGGTAAAGAGGTCTGGTGGAAAATAGACCTAAGATTAGCTTTATATCTTATAATTACGACCTTATAAACTTAGGTAATAACCTAGACCGCTTAGGAATAGTATAAGACTATTTTTAATCTCTATAAAGACGGTAGTCCTCGTTATATTATTAGTAGGATTCTTACTAATAAGTTTTATATAGATAGGTTAGAGATAGGTTATCTAATAAAAATCGCTAAATAAGTGTATAATAATTAAGTAGTATTTCCTCACTTCTAATACCCGGGCCAGTTTTATAAGGACGGCAATAGTAAAATAACCTACTACACCTCTCGACCTTTAGTAGTGTTTACTTCTAGTACGCTAACTAGTAAAGGTTTTATAAGTCTAATTCCCGCCTTAGAAATTTTTAGGGCCCCTAATTAGACGGATTTCTTAAATATAAAATTAATTAATAATTGTAATATTAAAGCGTTAATTAAATATAAAAAGCTAGGAGTAGCTAACCGCTCTTCTCTTCTAAATAAGGTTATTATAGGCTTTAAAGAATACTCCTCTTTAATTATAAAGATCTTAATTATATGTAGGATAGGGGAAGACTAATAGTTTAATAGGAGGGTGATTAATAAGCTACCACTAGTTATCTACTAAGACTGCTATATAATAAACAATTTAATATTTAAACTATATATTAAGAAGCTCTGGTATAGAGCATCCCTAGAAGCTTTTAAACAGCTAAATAAAGCTTTTAGATACTAGAAAGCTAAAGGAAGAAAAGAAAAAGAACCTATCTTTAATATGGATTAATTTCTAGAGGGAGCTAGTTACTTATTAAAAATTTTTACTATCTTTCTAGGCCTAGCTAAGGTAGGAGATAAGTAGTAGGATATATAGTGGAAGGATAAGACAAAAGTTAGAATAAAGCCGAGGTAGATAGTTAATAAGTTTTATAGCAAAAAATAGGATAAACCTTTAGACAAGAATCCGCTTTAGAGGAATTAGAGTATAATCGCTAACTCTAGGAAACTAGATAGAATTATAAAATATGTTAATAAGGTACTTAAAAGGAATCCTAATAAGAGACTACTGTTTAGTAGTTACGAACCAGCGGTATATACGCTATTACGCCTTATAAGTTAGCTATTAGACTAGTAGTAAACTATTACTAATAATGTAATATAGTATT
>Ga0193728_1002115_pt1 | contig 10248 bp, 7 predicted proteins | sample U1c1metaG_FD_143037 | JGI IMG/M metagenome (GOLD analysis project Ga0193728, IMG submission 143037) | Soil microbial communities from a riparian zone of the East river system, Colorado, United States - U1c1 | ecosystem: Environmental > Terrestrial > Soil > Riparian zone | place: USA: East River... | reverse complement strand
GCGGGACGTCGATCTCAGATGGTCTCGTCGATGGCGCCGGCCACGCCCAGGCAGACATGCCGGACGGCGGCACGGTGACGGTCATCCGGGTCGACGACCAGAGCTCGACCGTGCGCGACGTCGCGATGACCACGATCACGGGCGTCAAGCCGGGCGACAAGCTCGTCGTCGGCAACCCGACCTCGCCGCGTGCGTTCCCCGGCACGGCTGCGACGATGAACGTGGCGTTCACGCCCTTCGCTGCGAGCTACAGCCACATGTTCTACACCGCGTGTGGTGGCACCGGCGGGTCCTCGGGAACGGCGACGCTGTTCCTCTACGACGCGTGTCACGGCGCCACGTTCGATCTCGTCGCGATCGCGACCTCGACGAGCGATCCGCCCGACGTGCGCTACGTGACCGTCCCGAACGTGACGTTCGCGGCGAACGGCTCCATCACCGTGCCGAACACGTGGACGAGCAGCGACGCGTTCACCGCAACCCTCACGAACGTGCCCGCCGGGATCTCGAACCTCTCCCTCGGCCACTCGAGCTACCTCGGCGAGTCGCTTGCTGCGCCCGGCAACGCGTCCGCGGATTCGCCCACGCCAGGGCTCGTCAGCATGACCGCGCCGTACGTCCAGGGCCTCGGCACGCGCAGCCAGGTCGACATCGGGCTCCACGACGACAACGCGCAAGGCTTCGAGACGTTCTCGGCGCGCGTCGCGAGCATCGCCGGCACGCAGGGTCTCGATCTGTCGCAGGAACCACTGCCGTGGATCCTCGGCGCGCCGACCGAGACTCCGACCTCGATCGCATGGGACCAGCTCGACACCGGCACGCCCGACGTACGCCTCGTGACCTGGGCCGGCCACTGGACCGTCGGCTCGCGCACCGACTTTATCAACTGGACGATCGAAGACGGCGCCGCCACGACCTCGCTCACGCTGCCCGGTCTGCCCTCGAAGTACGGCGAGTTCGATCCGGCCCAGGCGACCGGCGTCACGCCCGGCCACGGCGGCATCGAGTACCTCGACTACGACCGCTTGCACGGCTACGACGACGCGCGGAGCTTCGGGCCGAACCTCAGCGTCTCCCTCGAGGACCTCGGCGTGTTCGTCGACATGCCGGTCCAGCGCCGCACGTCGCGCAACCCGCTGCTTCTGTGAGCGCGTTTCGCGATTGCGTTTCCGCCGGGCGCTGCTCTAAGGTCCGCCCCGATGCGCTCCTGCCTGCTCGTCCTCGTCGCCGCGTGCGGCTCCTCGCCGGATCACGCGACGCCGGATGCGCCCACGGGTCACCAGGCCGATGCCGCCGTGCAGCTCGACGCGCCGACCGGCGTACCGCTCGCCGGATTCGGCGATCTGAGTGGCGCGTGCGGCGTGCTGAGCGAGATGGATCTGACCAGCGCGCTGCCGCAGACGTTCCAGGTCAACTTCAACTTCGCGCGCGCGTACATGGATCCGGCCGACCGGCCGCTCCTCACGGCGGGTGGCCAGCACATGGCGGCGACGCCGAACGCGGGTGGCAGCTCGGGGTTGTCGGAGATCTTCGCGTACGAAGAGCTGGCGCGCTGCGAGCTCGCGGTGTTCGACAAGAGCGAGACCGAGATCATCTACGACCCGGTGACGTCGAAGAAGACCGATCTCGAGGTCACGATCCTCGGCCACAAGATCGGCGTCAGCGTGACGCGCGCGTTCAAGGGCCCGTTCGGCTCGGGCGCGCTCGACATGGCATCGGCGGTGACGCTCGCGACCAAGAAGTTCAGCGACATTCACGACTCGACGGCGGGCGTGCAGAACACCGTCGACAAGTGGGACAAGCAGATCCTCGCGGTCGAGACCGACGACGCCGACGATGCGAACACGTTCCTGGCGGCGACCGCGACGCTCGATCCCACGGTCATCGGCGACACGATCCTGGTGCTATCGACGACCGACGGCGACGACGGCTTCATCTACACGAACATGTAGATAGAGGTACACTCGAGAGGCATGCCGACGCCGGCTCAGATCCTGTTCACGCCCTTCGACGAGTATCTCGAGCTCGAATCCACGAGCGATACCAAGCACGAATGGATCAACGGACTGATCTACGCGATGTCTCGCGGCACGCCCGAGCACGGCCGCCTCTCTGCCGCCATCGTGCGTGCGCTGCCACAGGCCGCGGACTGCCGGATCTACTCGTCCGACACGCTGCTCTATATCGAGAAGGCGCAACACTCGACCTATGCCGACGCGAGCATCGTGTGCGGGGCAATCATCACGCGTGGCGCCAAGGACAAGAACGGCAAGAGCCTCGGCGAGGCGATCACGAATCCTCGCGTCGTCGTCGAAGTTCTTTCGAAATCCACAGAACAGCGCGATCGCAACGAGCGCTTCGCGCTGTTTCAGCAGCTCGATGCTCTTGAGGAATACGTGTTGATCTCTCAGGACGAGCGCCGCATCGAGGTTCGGCGACGCGACGGCCGTAACTGGAGCACGGAGACCAGGCTCACGGGCGAGACCATCCGTATCCACGGACTCGAGATCCCTGTCGACGCGGTCTACGCCTGAACGGCGACTAGCTACGCCAGCTTCTTCTGCTTCAGCAGCTCGAGCAGCCGGTTCGCACTCTCGTCGCGGCTCTCGACATGCGTGTGGATCGTGAGCGCGGGGTGCTCGGGCGGCTCGTACGGATCGCTCACGCCGGTGAAGTGCTCGATCTTTCCGGCGAACGCCTTCTCGTACAGGCCCTTGACGTCGCGATCCTTCACGACCTCGAGCGGTGCGTGGACGTAGACCTCGACGAACTCGTGGCCGGCTTCCTTGGACTTCTCCGCGAGCTCGGCGCGGGTGTCGCGATACGGCGCGATCGACGCGACGAACACGAGCACGCCGTGCTTCGCGAGTAGGCGCGCGACAAAGCCGATGCGATGCGAGTTGGTGTCGCGATCCTCTTTGGAGAATCCGAGGCCCTCGCTCAGGAACTCCCGGATCTCGTCGCCATCCATGATCTCGTGCGGACACGACAGCTTTTTTGCGACAGCATGCGCGAGGGTGGTCTTGCCGGAACCCGAGAGCCCGGTCAACCAGACGACGGCACCGCTCATTAGTCCGGAACCAGCTGCAGCGTGATCGCGAAGGCGGCGGTCGTGGCCTCGTTGTCCTTGTCCTTGGGGACCGGGAACCGCCAGCTGCTCATGAGGTTGCCGATGCACTCGTCGACTTCACCGGCGAAGCCGTTCGCGGACGTCTGCACGGCGCGACCGGTCTCGTTGACGGTGAGCTTGAGCGTGACCTTGCCGCGCGCCGACGCGTCCTTCTTGAGGAACGTGGTGTAGCAGCGCTTGATCTGGCTCATGTAGACGCTCTGGATCTTCGAGAGCACCACGTCGGGCGTCAGCGAGGACTCGTCGAACGTCTGCTTGTCGCTGACCTGGATGCGGCCGGTCGGCGCGTGCTCGACCTTGGGACCGCCGGCGGTCTCGGTGCCGCCGGGTGCGTTGATGTTCGGACCCTTGCCGTTACCAACGCGCGCGTCGCCATCGCCACGCGGGCCGCGGCCGGCACCACCGCCGACGGCGACGGTCTTGCCACCTTCGCGGACGTCGGCGATCTGCTGGCCGAGGTCGGCGCCGGGGCGGCGCTTGCTCATGTCGCCTTCGCTGGTGCCGTTCGCACCTTCGCCGGTGAGGAGGTCGGCCATCGCTTTGGCTTGCTCCTCTTGCATCGCGATGTCCTTCGCGGCATCGCGGCCGGCGTTCGGATCGACGGCGGGCTTCGCGGCCTGCTTTTCGGGCACCGCCTTTTCGGGCGCCTTCACCGCGGCGGAGCCGTTGTCCGCGACCTTCTCGGGCTGCGGCTTGTCGATGTCGACCGTGTACTGGTCTTGCGTGAAGACCATGTTGTACGCGCGATCGGCCATGCCGTTGCCGTTCGGCACGTCCATGGTGAGCGCGACGATCACGACCGCGAAGTGGATGATGATCGAGGCGCCCATGATCACCGACAGGCGCGGATCGAAGCGATCGGCGAACGTGCCGCGCACCGAGGCGGGCAGCATCGGCTTGGGCTGGCGCGGCGGCTCGGTGACGAACTGGAACAGGACGGTGAGATCGCCGAGCGAGAGCTTGCCGCGGGCGGTCGGGGTGAGCGGGACTTCCCAGTACTCGCCCATGTTGCGCGCGCCGCTCGCCTTGAGCTGCTCGAGCGTGAACACGTTGCCGCCGTCGGAGAGCCGGCCGTCCATCTTGGTGAGGAAGCGCAGCGAGTAGCGATCGTTCTCGAGGTGGAACAGCGTGAGCTCGAGCGGCAGGCCCTCGACCGGGATCGAGAACGTGTTCTTCATCGACTGGCCGACCGAGACCGAAGTGCGCTCGCGGATGAGCCGCTCCTCGACGATCTTGCCGCCGAGCAGGATGCCGATGCGGAGGATGCGCGGCCGCGTGTTCGGCTGCGGCATGCCGTTGGCGTTGCCGTTCTGCTGCGGTTGCGGAGGCCGTTGCGTCGCCATTAGAACGGCGCCTTCTTCACGCTCGCGAGGATGAGCGGCATGAAGTCCTGCTTCAGGCTCTCCCATTCGTAATCGATGTTCTTCTGCGTGAGCACGTAGACGACGCTCGGGCGCGGGACCTTGCCGCACACGGCGACGACCGTATCGATCACCGTCACCGACTTGCCGCCGATGTGCTCGATGTGGAACTTGCCCTGCTTCTTCTCGCCGGTGTCGTTCGCGTCGTCGGAGCAGCGCTCTGGCGAATCGGCGAGCGCGGGCACCGCCGTGGCGGCGACCAACGCGAGGGCGAGCAACGTGCGCATCGGACTAAGCATGAGATACCTCATTGGCCCTTGCCAGCCTTCTTACGGCGCTTCTCTTCGCGCTTGACGGCCTTCTGCACATCTTTCATGCGCTCGTCGTACAGCTTCATGTCGACGCCCGGCATGTTCTTGTACTTGTCGAGGAAGTCTTTCGCGGCGTTGAGCCGCTGCATCGTGTCGAGCGCGCCGTTTCCCGACGGGAACGGGTCGGCATCGAGATAGAGGAGTGCGAGATCGAAGTAGGCGGGCCCGTAGTTCGGGTTGGCCTGGACCGCCCGGCGGTAGGCGGCTTCGGACGACTGGATCAGCGTGTTGCGGTCGCCCGAGCCGGCCGGGTAGTCGGCCGAGTGGCCGCGGTAGGCCGAGCCGAGGTTCGTGAGCGTGATCGCGTCGGTGCGGTTGAACTCTTTCGAGAGCCGCTCGAACGTGGTCTGCGCGTCGGCGTATTGCTTGTTCTGGAGCTGGTGCTCGCCGAGGTTCGTCAGCGCGCTCGCGAAGTTGGGGTTGAGCTCGACGGCCTTCTTGAACGCGAGCACGGCCTGCTCGGGACGGTTCGTATGGTCGTAGACCAAGCCGTACACGTAGTAGATGCCGGCGTTCTTCTTCGCGGCGTCGCGCTTGAACACGTCGTCGAGGACGAGCTCGGCCGTGTCGTATTGCTTCTTGTGGTAGTAGGCGAACGCGTAGTACGCGGCCGCGTCGATCGAGGTGGCGTCGATCTTGAGCGCTTCCTTGGCCTCGCGCAGCGCGGTGTCGGCATCGGGCGTCGGTGCGGATAGCGCCTGACGCGCGACCTGGAGGTGTTGATCGACCTGTGCCTTGGCCTGGGTGGGATCGGGATCGAGGTTCGGGAACACGACCGGCGCTTCTTGGCCGGCCGTCGCGTCGGGGCCACCGAACGCACTCGCGCTGCCGGAACCGGCGCCGCTGCCAGCGCCGTTGAAGTTCGGATCGCCGGTGTCGGTCATCGACTGACCGGCACTGCCGGAACCGGCACCTGCGGTCGGCGTGGTGGTCGCTTTCTTGTCGCCGCCGCCGCACGCGGCGAGCGCGGCCAACGCTGCCGTTAGCAGGAGTTTCTTCATGGCGTATCGACTCCCTGGATCAGCTCCTGGCGCAGCGCCTTGTAGTCGTCGGGGAACTCGCGCGCGAGGTTCTCGTTCGCGTGCTGGCTCCACTTGTTCGAGACGCCGCCCTTCTTCGCGAGGTCGACGACCTCGGACCAGTCCGCCTTCGCCTCGTCGAGATCCTTCTTCAAGGCCTCGTCGCGCTGGGTCTCGAACTGCGCGAGCACGTCGGGGTTCTTCTCGAGCACTTTCGGCGCCGGGATGTCCGCGATCTTCTGGCCGCGGTCGTACTGGATGTCGCCGAACCGGACCTTCGCGGCCATCGATGCCTCGAGCACACCGTACTGATCGAGCGCGATGTACTTGTCCTCGGCCTTCTTGCGCGGGCCCTCGATCTCGGCCTTCTGGGCTTCGATTCCCTTCTTGACCTGCTTGATGTCGGTCGTGGTGATCTGCTTCTTGATCGCGATCGGCACCCAGGTCTTGTTGTAGAACTCCTCGGCGTCGTCGAGCGCGTACTCGGCCGCGTACTTCGCCGCCGGCGTGTTCTTCGGCGAGCCGATCTTCCACGCGTCGAGCGTCGCCTGCTCGGCGGCCTTGGCCTGGGGAGTGCGGCCCTTCGCGTGCAACAGCTTCGCGGTCTCGTAGAACGACTTCACGTAGTCGTCCGCGTTGCCGTCGTCCTTGCCGTACTTCCCGCGCCAGCGATCGAGCTGCTCGGTCATACCGTTGACGTCGCCCTGCTGGCGATAGATGCCGGCGATCGACCACGACGCGCGGTCCTGCTTGCGGCGATCGGGCTCGATCTTGCCGTACTGGGTGTAGAGGTCGACCGCGCGCCGGAAGTCGCGGTTGACCTCGGCGGCGTACGCGGCGTTGTAGACGGCGTCGAGGCCGATCTGGTCGAGCGTCATCGCCTTCTCGCCGGGGATGGGCTCGGGCGGCTTGATGCCGAGCTTCTTCGCCTTCTTCGTCGTGTCGTAGAGGTCGAGGTACGTCTTGATCGCCTCGTCGTACTGGAACGACGCCTGCTGGCTCGCGGCGGTCAGGCGCATCGCATCGAGGTAGTACGGCGACTCCTTGAACCGCTTGTCGGTCTTGCTCGTGAACTCCTTGAACAGGCCGATCGCGGTCTTCGGGCGATCGCCGAGCTTGTACGCGACGGCGGCGTTGTAGAGCGCGGTCGGCAGATCCGGATCGGTCTGCGGCGCGTTCTTGTAGAACCGATAGAACGCCTCGGCGGCCGGGATGAACTGCTGCTTCTTGTAGAGGTCCGCGGCGCGCTGGAAGTTCAACGAGCGGTTCTGGCTGATCGCGAGATCGATCGCCGACTTGTCGCCGCATCCGAGCTGGATGAACTTGTTGTTCGTCGCCTGGATCGCGTCGAAGTTGTTCTGCGCCTGATAGATCGCGAGGATGCCGTCCTTGGCCTTGCTCGCCGGTGCGACCGATTTCGGATCGCGCGGGTCGGGCGGCGGCGTGTGACAGAAGTTCTCCTCGACCTTCTCGAACCGATGAATCGCATCGTCGGTGTGGAAGTACGCGAGCGAGATCAGCGCGGCGTTGATGCCCTGCTGCGGCGCGGCCGCGGGATCCGCGACGATGTTCTGGTACGTGTCGTACTCGGACTGGAGCTCGACGTAGGTCTGCGGGATCGGCTGCGGCTGCCACGGCTGCGGCTGGGCCTGCAGGTCCGCGACCGACGGAATCTTCAGCGGCTGCAGCCTGCCGGCGGCGACCTCGGCCTGGGCCTCGGCCTCGAGCGACTGCAGCACCGAGCGCGCGGCGTCGAGGTAGTAGGTCGTGCCCATGTCCTTGTGATCGCGGACCCAGCGGTACTGCGTGATCGCCTCGGGGTAACGCTCGGCGTAGAACAGCGCCTCGCCCTCGAGGAAGTTGAACTCGTAGATGTAGTCGCTATCGGCGTAGGTCGAGATGAACTGGCGATAGAGCTCGATCGCCTTGCCGTACATCGCGATGTAGTCAGCCTTCGCCTGCGGATCCTTCTTGGTCGACGCGTCGTAGTCCTTGCGCGCCGTCGTCGCCGCGGAGTGCGTGTTGCGCGCGGCCGCGTAGAGTGCGCGCTCGGCGATCCGGCGCTGGTTCTCCATCGCTTCGCGATCTTTTTCGTTCGCCGTGTACCACGCGGTACCCGGCGCGTACTTCGTCGCGAGCTCGGCCGCGGCCTGATCGGCGGCGAACTTGTCGCCCTTCGATTCGAACGCGTTGACGATCTCCTGGTGGACGAGCGGATCGTGCGGATCGAGCTCCCACGGTGGCCCGATCGCGATGCGGTACGAGTCGACCGCTTGATCCCACGCCTGCAGATCCGCGAACGCGTGGCCCATCGCGACCCAGACGTCGCGCACGTGCTTCTCGTTCTCGCGACCTTTGTAGAAGTCCTTCGCGCGCTGGAACGCCTTGACCGGATCGGTGTCGGTCTGGCCTTCCCACGGATCGGTGAACGCGACCGCGATGTACTGGATCGACTCGTCGCGGAGCTCGAGCGGCGGCGTGTTGCCGGCGGCGACGGTGTCGTCGTAGAGCTTCACGCTCTGATCGAAGCGCTTGATCGAGTCGAGCAGGAAGTCGCGCTTGTAGTAGCTCCACGCGAGCTTGTAGAGCGACTCGGCGTAGAGCTTGGAGTCGGGCGCGCCGTTCGAGACCTTCAAGTACGCCGCGATCGCGTCGTCGAGCTCGCCCTGGACCGCGAAGTGCTCGTCGGCGATGCCGCGGACCCACGCGTGGTGGACGAGCTCGGCCTCGGCGCCGGGATACGGCGTGCAATCGGGATACGGATCGCGCAGCGTCTTCTGCTCGACGCGCTTGATCGCCTCTTGCTTGGTCGGCGCGACCGGCGGCTTCTCGTTCCACTTGTACTTGTTCGCGCACGCGAGCGACAGGAACACCTGGAGCGACTTCCGGTCGTCCTTGGTCTTCGTGTAGTACGCGTAGAGGTAGAGCGTCGCCGGCGTCTGCCGGTAGCTCGGGAACTTGGTCAGGATCTGCTCCCACAGATCGAGCGACTTCGAGTAGTCGGCGACGATCGCGGCCTGATCCTCTTTCGCGGCCGTGCCCGCGGCTTCTTGCGCGGCCATCCGCTGGTCGACTTCCTCGTTCGCTTGATCGAGGTAGAGATCGGCGAGCCGGTACATCGCGTCGGGCGTGAACTGCTCGTGGTTCGGGTGGTTCTGGAGGAACTTCTCGAGCAGCGCGATGGTCTCGCCGTGGCGCTTGGTCTGATCGGCCTCGGTCTTCGCGATGCGCTCGGCGTAGCGGCGCTCGAGCTCGCCGGTGCGCTGGTCGTACTCGCGGCGCGCGATCGTGCGCATCCGCTTGTCGTGCTCGTCGGCGGCCTTGACGAACGCGTCGTACTCGGCCTCGACGTCCTTGAGCTCTTCCATTTCTTTGGCGTCGAGCTGGAGCGGCGGCTTCACCGCGACGGGCTTGCCGGGGTTCGGAGCGGGCGCGGGCACGCCGACACCCGGGCCGTTCGGGCCGGGCTCGTTCGGAGCGGGCGAGCCGGTGGGCGACGGGGCCGGAGCGGCGGGTTGCGTGCCGGGCTGCGCGGAGGCCATCCCACCGAACAGCGCGACGAGGAGGAGACTGCGGATCTTCACTTCGCCCCGCCCTTCTTGGGTGCCGGCGTCTTTTTCGGTTCGTCGGGCTTCACCGACGGCGAGTTGGGTTGCGTCGGCTGATCGCCGATCGGCTTGACCCGCGTGTCGGTGTTCGCGCCGGCCTTGTCGGGGCTGCTCGAGCCCTCGTTGTTCGCGGGCGGCAGATCCGACTTGCGCGGTGCGCTCGGCTTCTTGGTCTGATCCTCGAGCACGTCCTTGAACTCGTCGTGCAGCTGCTTGAGCTCGCGGCTGCGCGCCAAGTTGAGGCGCTTGAGATCGTCGTCGTTGTCCTGGCGCTGCGACCACGACACGTCGACCGTGCCGACGTCGGTGCGGATGACGACATCGTAGAGCTTCGCCTTGACGTCCTTGAACGACGCCGCGAGCACCTGCGCGCCGACCGAGCGGGCGTCCTGCTCGTCGCTGTTGAGCTCTTGCTTGTAGGTGTCGAGGTTCTGCTTCTCGGCCGCGAGCAAGACCTTGACCTCGTCGAGGCCCTGGCCGACCGAGCGATCGATCGCCTGGTCGGTGCCGTCGAGGTTCGCCGCGAGGCTGGCCGCGCGATCGGCGAGCCCGGCGAGGTTCTGCGAGCGCCCGCGATCGTGGCTCGCCGAGGTGAAGCCATCGAGCATGCGCTGCTCGTTGTCCTGCGCGAGCTTGAGCTGCGCGCGCAATGCCCGCGCCGCCGTGATGCCCTCGTCGCCGACGCCGGCGAGATCCTTGCCGAGCGCGACCTCGTTGCGGATCGCGGTCAGCTCGTCCTCGATCTGCTGCGCCTCGGTG
>Ga0193728_1002114_pt1 | contig 10252 bp, 7 predicted proteins | sample U1c1metaG_FD_143037 | JGI IMG/M metagenome (GOLD analysis project Ga0193728, IMG submission 143037) | Soil microbial communities from a riparian zone of the East river system, Colorado, United States - U1c1 | ecosystem: Environmental > Terrestrial > Soil > Riparian zone | place: USA: East River... | reverse complement strand
GTCGACTAAGACCGTCGACTTCCAGGTCACGGTCGAGGCCCCCGACTCCTACGCCGCCGACAAGGTCTACGGCGGCCTGCTGCTGGTCGGGTCGGCCGCGCTGCTCGCGGTGGCCGTCGCCGTCGTACTCGCCCTGATGCAAGCCCGGCGGCTGGCCCGGCCGCTGGAGGAACTGGCCCGGGCCGCCGACCGGCTGGGCTCGGGCGCCGCCCGCCCGCTCGGCCGCCGGTACGGCGTGCTGGAGCTCGACCGGGTCGCCGAGGGCCTGGACGGATCGGCCCAGCGCATCACCGACCTCCTGTCCGCCGAACGCGACTTTGCCGTCGACGCCTCCCACCAGCTGCGGACCCCGCTCACCGCGCTGTCCATGCGCCTGGAGGAGATGATCGCCGCCGCGGAGTACCCGGACGTGGTCCGCGAGGAAGGCGCCGCCGCGCTGGCCCAGACCGAGCGGCTGACCGCCGTGGTCAGCCAGCTCCTCGGCCGGGCCCGGCGCTCGATCGCCGGGGCGCCCGCGCTGGCCAGCGTGGACGACATCGTGGCCCAGCAGGTCAACGAGTGGGAGCCGGCCTTCCGCCGGGTCAGCCGCAAGCTCGAGGTGACCGGGGCCAAGGGCCTGCAGGCCTACGCCACCCCGGGCGGGGCCTCGCAGGTCATCGCGACGCTGCTGGACAACGCGCTCGTGCACGGCGCCGGCGCGGTCACGATCCGCACGTCGCAGACCCGCCGCTCGGTGGTGGTCGAGGTCCGCGACGAGGGCAGCGGGGTGCCGCCCGAGCTGGTGCCGCGGATCTTCGAGCGGAGCGTCAGCGGCTCGCCGACCGGCACCGGGCTCGGCCTCGCCCTGGCCCGGACGGTGGCCGCGGCCGACGGCGGCCAGGTGGTCCTGGTCCGGCCGCGCCCGGCGGTGTTCGCCCTGTTCCTCCCGCACGGGACGGCCGACCCGCCGGAGCATCCGGCAGTGATCGGCCCCGCGTAGGCTACGCCGGGTGACGGCTCACAAATACGAAACGGATCGTGCCCCGGCAGTGGGCATGGTCGGGGCGGGCCAGCTGGCCCGGATGACCACCGCGGCCGCCGTGGGGCTGGGCATCGACTTCCGCGTGCTGGCCGCGGCGCCGGATGAGAGCGCCGCCCAGGTCTGCGCGGGCACCGTGCTGGGTGACTACCGGTCGGCCGATGACCTGCTGAAGTTCGCGGCCGGCTGCGACGTCGTGACGTTCGACCACGAGCACGTCCCGCCGGGCCTGATCGCCGCCATGGAGCAGGCCGGGACGGCCGTGCGGCCGGGCGGTCACGCGCTGCGCTACGCCCAGGACAAGCTGGCCATGCGCGGGAAGCTGGCTGAGCTCGGGGTAGCGTGCCCGCGGTTCGCCGCGGTGTCCGACCTGGCCGGCGTGACCTCCTTCGCCGAGCAGGCCGGCTGGCCCGTGGTGCTCAAGGCGGTCTCCGGCGGGTACGACGGGCGGGGCGTCTGGGTCTGCTCCAGCCCGGAGGAAGCGGCGCAGGTGCTGGAGCACGGGATCGCGCTGCTGGCCGAGGAGCACGTCCGGTTCACCCGCGAGCTGGCCATCCTGGTCGCCCGGTCGCCGAGCAAGCAGGGCGCCGCGTACCCGGTCGTGCAGACCGTCCAGGTCGACGGGATCTGCCACGAGGTGCTGGCCCCGGCGCCGGGGCTGGACACCGAGACCGCGATCGACGCGGAGGCGCTCGGGCTGCGGCTGGCCGCCGCGCTGGACGTGACCGGCCTGCTGGCCGTCGAGCTGTTCCAGACCCCGCGCGGCCTGCTGGTCAACGAGGTGGCCATGCGGCCGCACAACAGCGGGCACTGGACAATAAACGGAGCTGCCACCTCGCAGTTCGAGCAGCACCTGCGGGCCGTGCTCAACCTGCCGCTCGGGGCGACGGTCCCGGTCGCGCCGTGCGCCGTGATGGTGAACATCCTGGGCGGGCCCGATCCCGACCTGCGGGACCGGCTGACCCACGTCTGGGCCGCCGACCCCGGCGTCAAGATCCACCTGTACGGGAAGCAGGTCCGGCCGGGACGGAAGGTCGGCCACGTGACGGCGCTCGGCACCAGCTTCGCCGAGGTGGCCGAGCGGGCCCGGCACGCGGCTCGGTACCTGGCGCTCGGCATTGACTGAGTCGGCGTTGACGGAGTCGGAACTGACGGAGTCGGAACTGACGGAGGGGGCGTGATGGCGGCGCGGGTCAGCGTGGTCATGGGGAGCGACTCGGACTGGCCGGTCATGGAAGCGGCCGTCACGGTGCTGGACGAGTTCGGCGTGGCCTGGGAGGCCGACGTGGTGTCCGCGCACCGGATGCCCGCCGACATGATCGCCTACGGCGCGGCGGCGGCCGGGCGCGGCCTGCGGGTCATCATCGCCGGGGCGGGCGGCGCGGCCCACCTGCCGGGCATGCTCGCGTCGGTGACGCCGCTGCCGGTGATCGGCGTGCCGGTGCCGCTGGCCCACCTCGACGGGCTCGACTCGCTGCTGTCCATTGTCCAGATGCCGGCCGGCATTCCGGTGGCCACGGTCGCCGTCGGCGGCGCGCGGAACGCCGGGCTGCTGGCCATCCGCATCCTGGCCGCCAGCGACGACGGGCTGCAGCGGCAGATGATCAGCTTCCAGGAGCAGCTTCGGGCGACGGCGCAGGGCAAGGGCGCGGCGCTGCGCGCCCGCCTGAGCCCGCCCAACTGAGCCCGCCCAACTGAGCCCGCGCGGCTGCCCGCCCAACTGAGCCCGCCCGCCTGAGCGTGCCTGACTGAGCAGGGTCGCTCAGGCCCGGACGTTCAGGGCGGGACGGCGATCAGGCCCCAGGGCTTGTCGTTCTGCCGGGTCATGATGATCACGGCACTGGGCTGGCCGCTGGCGGCGGCGGTGTTCGCGCGCAGGCCCAGGCGGCGGTGGATCAGGTCCACGTCGCCGGCCAGGCCGCGGCGGCGGATGTCGGCCGCGGTGATGCCGAGCTCGCGCACGCGCCGGGCGACCTGCTTCTCGTTCCAGGGCATCGACTCCAGGACCCGCAGCGTCCGGGCGAACGGGGTCGCCGCCGGCTCGTCGGCCGCCAGGAACGCGATCATGGGGTCGATCTTCCAGGCGCCCAGGCGGCGGGCCAGGTCCTCGACCAGGCCGGCCCTGGTCACCGCCGGGTTCGGGTCAAGCAGGTAGGCGCCGGGGGCGGCGACCGGCACCGGAGCGCCGCGTTCCGGCAGGAGGGTGTCGCCGCCGGGCAGGATGGTCGCGCGCCGGGGCGCGGTGGCCAGGGCGGGGGACCACAGCAGGGCTTCCTTGAGCTGTCGGCCGATGGCCAGGAACTCGGCCTCCCAGCCGGGCGGGACCAGCTCGCGGGGCAGCCCCGGAGCGGCCTTGATGCCCACGGCCGGCACCCAGTCCGGCAGGGCCAGGCACCAGTCCAGCGGCGGCTCGCTGGTCCCGGCCCGCAGGCGGCGGTCGCCGGAGCGGCGGGCCGGGTCGATGAAGATGGCGCCGGGGCGCGCGCGGCTGGTCGCCAGCTGGCGGACGTCGGCGCAGACCGCGGCGACCCGGTGGGCGGCACCGCAGGCGGCCGCGTTGTGCCGGGCGAACTCAAGGCTGGTCAGGTCGCGGTCGACGGCGAGCACCCGCGATCCGGCGGCCAGTGCCGCGAGGTTGCCGCCGATGCCGCAGCACAAGTCGGCGACGGTCTGGTAGGGGCGGAAGCGGCGGGCGCTGTGCGCGGCGGCCAGCTCGGACGAGGCCTGCTCCAGGCCGGGCCGGGTGAACAGCATGGCGTCGGCGTGCGCGAACTTGGCCCGCGCGCTCATCCGCAGCGACTGCTGGGTCAGCGCGGCCGCCACCAGCGGCGGCGGGTAACTCTTGCGCAGCTCGGCGCTCAGGGCCAGCGCCCGGTCCGGCGTCACGTCCTCGCCGGCCAGCCGGTCCAGCAGCTCCCGCCCGGCCGGGGTGAGCAGCTCCAGCCCGGACATCACCCCAGGGCCAGCGCTGTCGGCGCTGGCCGCGCTGGCCGCGCTGGCGGCCAGTCCGCCGTTCAAAGGCCTGCTTTCACCGCACCAGGCTACCCACGCCTCCCGTCCTGCCGACGCCGCTCGCCCGGCCGAGTCCCGCCAGTCACACGTGTACCGCCAGCCTCGCGGGCGCCGTCCGAGCCCGCTGGGCTCCACGGCCGGGTGTCATGGGCGTCGTCCGAGCCCGCTGGGCTCCACGGCCGGGTGTCATGGGCGTCGTCCGAGCCCGCTGGGCTCCACGGCCGGGTGTCATGGGCGTCGTCCGAGCCCACTTGGCTCCCGGCCGGGTGTCATGGGCGTCGTCCGAGCCCGCTGGGCTCCACGGCCGGGTGTCATGGGCGTCGTCCGAGCCCGCTGGGCTCCACGGCCGGGTGTCATGGGCGTCGTCCGAGCCCACTTGGCTCCCGGCCGCCGCTCCCGTCAGTCACACGCGCCCGGCCAGCCTCGCTGGTGTGGCCCGGCGCGGGCTTTGTCATGATCGCGCAGGATCTTGGTTGCTCCCGCGACTATTAGCCTGCGCGATCATGGTCGGCCCCCGTGAGCCGGGCTCGTGCCGGCCCGCCTTCGGGCTCGTCAGCGGCGAGCGACGCCGGGTCGGGCGCTTGCCTGAGTCCCACCAGTCACATCAGCCCAGCCAGCCCGGCTGGCCGCACGCGCTTCCGGCCATCGCCCGGTCCGGTGCCCGGCCAGTGGTGACACCCATGATCGTGACCGATCGGGGGCGGTTTTCCGCACGATGTCGGTCGCGATCATGGGAGCGCGGGGGGGGGGGGTGGGGGGGGGGGGCGGCGGGGGGGAAGCTGGCTGGCCCGGGGCGGGCGCGGAGGATTTACGATCGGGGCTATGAGCGCTGAGAACGACGCCTTTGCCCTGTCGCCCGAGCACGACGCGCTGCGGGAGGTGGTGCGGCAGCTGGCCACCGAGAAGATCGCCCCGTATGCGGCGAAGGTGGACCAGGCCGCGGAGTTCCCGGCCGAGGCGCGTGACGCCCTGGTCAAGGCCGACCTGCACGCCGTGCACATCCCCGAGCAGTACGGCGGTGCCGGGGCGGACGCGATCGCGACGGTGATCGTGATCGAGGAGGTGGCCCGGGCCTGTGCCTCGTCGTCGCTGATCCCGGCGGTCAACAAGCTGGGCACGGTGCCGCTGCTGCTGTCGGCGTCGGAGGACCTGAAGCAGCGGTACCTGCCGCGGGTGGCCAGCGGGGAGGCGATGTTCTCGTACGCGCTGTCGGAGCCCGAGGCCGGCTCGGACGCGGCGGCGATGAAGACCAGGGCGGTCCGGGACGGCGACCGGTATGTCCTGAACGGCACCAAGCGGTGGATCACCAACGCCGGGGTGTCGAAGTTCTACACCGTCATGGCCGTGACCGACCCGGCGGCGGGCGCGAACGGGATCTCCGCGTTCGTGGTGGAGGACGGCGACCTGGGCTTCTCCTTCGGCGCGCCCGAGCACAAGCTCGGCATCAAGGGCTCGCCGACCCGCGAGCTGTACTTCGACGACTGCGCCATCCCGGCCGACCGGATCATCGGCGAGCCGGGCAGCGGGTTCCGCACCGCGCTGGCCACGCTGGACCACACCCGGATCACGATCGCCGCGCAGGCCCTGGGGATCGCCCAGGGGGCGCTGGACTACGCCCTCGGGTATGTCAAGGAGCGGCGCCAGTTCGGCAAGGCCGTCGCGGAGTTCCAGGGCATCCAGTTCATGCTGGCCGACATGGCGATGAAGCTGGAGGCGGCCCGGCAGCTCACCTACGCCGCCGCGGCCCGTTCCGACCGGGCCATGGCCGGCACGCCGGTCGCTGACCTGACGTTCATGTCCTCGGCCTGCAAGTGCTTCGCGTCCGACGCGGCCATGGACATCACCACCGACGCGGTTCAGCTGCTGGGCGGCTACGGGTACGTCAGCGACTACCCGGTGGAGCGGATGATGCGCGACGCCAAGATCACCCAGATTTATGAGGGGACTAATCAGATCCAGCGGATGGTGATGGCGCGGCAGTTGCTGAAGGGCTGATTCAGGGCCGTTGACCTGCGGTTTCTTCAATCTTCTCGGGTGAAGCGGGCCGTCGGGCCAACGAGTCAGGCGTCCCGTTCTCGTGCCGGTATTGTCCGGTTGATGCTGGTTGCTTCCGGGCCGCGTGCTGAATCGGTGCTGACCCTGGCGTCCCCGCGGCACGTGGGCGGGCCGGTGCTGCCTTGACGTTGGCGGGCGAGTGGCCAAAGCGACGGCTCATGAGAGCGTGACGATCGCCGGGCGCCCCGAGAGCGTCGCGATTGCCCGCGCGTAGCGACTTGCACGCGTGGAGAGCTGCCGCGCATTGGCGCCTGGATGATCGTTGCGTCCTGGCCGGCCCGGGGATCATTCCGGGTTGGCTGACCCGAGACGTGGCTCAGGCGGTCGACAGGTCACCGTCGGTGCCGAAAGTACGCTGCGCATACAGGAGCGCTTGCTCGGCATCGACGCCTGGGCTGCTTCCGTCGGTCAACTCGATGAGGGCACCAAGCACGGCCAGCGCATCATCGTCTAGCTGCACCACTGCCGACATAGCGGGGTCAGCAGCCCCGAGGCTGACCAGTGCGTCACTTATCTCCGTGTACTGGATCAGGGCACCTGCCGGCGTCCCCGTCGCCTGGGCGAGCGCGCTGAGCTGCGCCGAGACCGAAACGGCGGACGTGTGCAGCAAACCCGTCCAGGTCCGCATGGACTGGTTCACCCCCACGCAGCAGCAGGCCAACACCGAGGGGGGAATAACCTCTTCCGTTTCGTGGCGGAAAGTTCTGAGCCCGGGCTGCCGGGCGGGAACTTGCGGTGCGGCGGGGACTGGTGACAACAGGGTCGAGGTTGACATTGCCGTTTCCCGGTGTAACGTCTAACAATGTCTAGCCGGACACGGCCTGGGGAGGTTGTTCGAATGGCATACGAGACCACGGGGACAGTCACGAGAATCCAGCCGGGCTACGGCGTGTCGGTCGGCTATCTGAAGGTGCAGTTCACCGACGATAAAGGCAACACTCAGCAGACGGATGTTGAATGCGGCAACCAATGGGATAGCTACCAGGTAGGCGGCAGCGTCCGCATTCAGAAGAGCCTCCTGGGCTGGAAACTAAAAGGCGGGGCAGATAGCTCGGACTCGCTCAAGCGATTCTGGGATAGGGGCTAGCGAGCCTGAGCGAGGAGGTTGCGAAGAGTTCGCTCCGCGGTCTGCGGATCGGTTGACAGCTTCGCGATGAGGCCGGGCAGGTCTGTGCCGGGGATGTCGCCGAGCTGGCGGCAAAGGTCGGCGACGCTGGCTATCGGGACGGAGCCGAGGGCCCGCAGGTCGTTTGCGGCGGCGCGGACCGATGCCTGATCCTGAATGCCCATGAGCCGCTCGATGAGGCCGGACGCTAGATGGCTGGCGTAGGCTGCGACCGGTTGGCGGGCGTGACGGCGGAGATAGTTGCCTAGGTTGTGGTAGCTGGTCACGATGTCGTTCAGGTCGTTGGCCAGGTACTTGTAGCGGAGCGCGTCACGTTCGAGCTGGATGGCGGCGGCACCGTGGCCGCGTTCGTCTTCAGCGTCGGCGAGAGCGCTGAGGGTCTTGCCGAGCATTTGCCTGTCATCGGCGTCCTCGAACACCTGGCGGCAGTCCAGCAGCAATTCCAGGGCCTCGGCGATACGACCGAGCCGGAGCAACGGGAAGTAGTCGTTGAACCTGGTTCTGGCGATATCAGCGGAGGTGGCGTGCCGGGTGTGCTTGCCGGCAAGGCGGGCTGCGTTCCACTCAAGTGTGTCGGTCCATTGAGCGAGACGCTGCGCCGCTATGTGGCCATTCTCCAGGAGTGTCTCGCGGACGTGCCATGAGGTCGTGTATCCGTCTTCCGTGCCCGGGACAGCGGGTAGGGTATCCATCTGGTCGCGGAGTTTCCGGGCCTCGGCGAGTACCCGGGAGTTCTGCCCCAGCGAATTCAGGACCTGCAACCGGAGCGTCTGGTCGCCGAGCCGCGTCCAAGGCCCGAAGCCTCCCTGCAGGGTGTAGCCGATCTTCAGCTCCACGAGGGAGAGCGCTTCGATCAGGCGTCCGCTGTCGCGGCACCAATCGGCCAAGTGCCCGGCGGCTACCGACGCGGCCCGGTAATCGTCTTCGGCCACCATGTCGGCCAGATAGGTGCGCAGTAGGTTTTCCCCCTGGGCGGGATTAATCACCCGCAGCACGCCGGCTTCAGCGCCTGTCCAGTGCGGGTCGTGGCGGGCAATCCGCCTGATGGCGGGCAGCATGGCGACCGCATTCGCCCGGGACGGCTCCCTGGTCATCGCGCCTTGCAGCAGTTCAGCCGCGTCATCCCAGCGTTGCTGGCGGATCAGGTAAGGGACGGCGGATAGCCCGGCCCAGACGAGCATCGCGGTGTTCACCGTCCCTTCTCCGTCGCCGGACGCCCTGCGGAACACCGACTCCCAGAAAAGGGAGATCTCTATATCAACCGCCTCCTGGAACTCCGGCCCGGCAAGGTCGCGCCCGCACGAGGCGATCGCGGGATGGACCGCATACGGTTTGCGGTTCTTCTCCGCATTGGGCGGGATGCTGACCAGGCCCTGGCCGACGATGGCGGCGACTGCCCGATCGAGATCGGGTAGCTGGCCGGTCCGTCCGAGCCGGTTACGCAGGTCCTCCCAGTTGTTAGCCAGGACCGGGGGTATGCGGTCAGCTTCCTCCAGGCAGCAGAGGAACCCGAACAAGTCTCCTTCGGCGGGCGAGAGGCTTTCCGTGATCGACTTCGTCCATGCGGCGAGAACCTGCAAGTAATCGGGGCGAGATGCTGCCGATTCCCCGTCGGTGAAAAAGCCCTCCGGCAGGCTGCCGAGCTCCCGCCAGGCGCGGTCGCCGACTTCCAGCAACGCGGCGAGGCGTTCCGGGTTCGCGGCCTGCCTCTCCGCTAGGTCTAGTAGCTTTGGGTGGCCCTGGGCGACTTCCAGCGCGCGGCGGGCGAGCTGGCGGTGCGCGAGCCGTGGACCCCGGGCAAGGCCCTGGATGCCGGGGAGCTCTCGCATCAGCAGCAGAGCCTCGTCCGCCGAGAGCGCGTCTACCGACAGGCGGGTCAGCCCTGTCGCCGGCACCCGGCGGCTGGTCAGCAGGACACGGCCGGGACCGGTGTGTGCGGTCAGTGCATCGAGCACGAGCCTCCACTGCTCGTCTCGCCAGTCGCCGGTGTCAGACAGAAGCGACTCGGCGTTGTCGATGACGATCAGGAGTCGGCGGTGCTGCATCAGTTCGGTCAACTTCGGGGCGCCCCGGCCGAGTTCGAAGTCGTCCAGGTACGGATTCAGGGTCAGCGCGAAGTCGGTCAGCGCGCCGTCGGTCGCCTTTCCCTCGTCGGGGGCCTTGTACCAGATGAGATGTTCGAAGGCGTGCTCGTGGCTGTAGGCCAACTCAATGGCGCACGCGGTCTTGCCGCCGCCGGGCATGCCATGCAGCAGAACGCCCTGGACGTCGCTGCGCGCCGCCAGGGCGGCACTCGCACGCGCCATCACCCCGGTCCGCCCCACGAACCTGGGTTCCGGCGCGGGAAAGCCGGCCATCTTCATCGGGCCGTCGTCTTCGGGCTCGCTGCGTGCAGGTGGGACCAGACGCAGGTCGGCGGCCATGCTGCCGAACAGCGCGGGCGTCGCTTTTAATAGCGCCGTCGCCGCCTGCGCCGACGCCGTGCGCAGTTCCCGCAGCGTCTTACTCAGCGCGTTCGGCAGCGGCTGCCCGCTGTCGATGAGAAGCTCGTACAGCCTCCCCGTCAGCGCCATCGCGAACTCGTCCTCGACCGGGTATCGCATCGCCAGCACGGCGCACCCCAGCCGGGCGACTAGCGAGGTCGCCAGGGTGCCGGACGCAGTACCCGCCGCGGCGTCAGGCCCCGTCTCGGCTTCGGGCGGGAACTCGTTCGTTACCCGCAGCCCGAGCACCCGCCGTTGCTCGTCGGCGGCCACTGCGGCCGACCAGCAGGCCGACACCGTGACGAGCCTAACCCGGTGCTGGACGGGGGCGAGGAGGTCCGCTAGGTGAGCCCCGTCGAGTAGGTCGGCGTTACCTTCGGCCGTCTCCAGCAGCAGCTCACCCGGCCGCCCGTGCCCGGAGATATGGATGATGTCCCAGCCGTCGCCGTCGGTTAGCACCTCTCGAAGCGCCTCGCGGGTCACTCCGTACTGCAGCACCCGTACCTCGGCGGCCTTCCCGGTCGCGGCGATCCGCTGGACCAGTTCGTACAGCTCCCG
>Ga0193728_1002113_pt1 | contig 10253 bp, 13 predicted proteins | sample U1c1metaG_FD_143037 | JGI IMG/M metagenome (GOLD analysis project Ga0193728, IMG submission 143037) | Soil microbial communities from a riparian zone of the East river system, Colorado, United States - U1c1 | ecosystem: Environmental > Terrestrial > Soil > Riparian zone | place: USA: East River... | reverse complement strand
CGAGCTTCACTGGGTGCCGCGTCATGAGGCCGAACGCCTTCACGTGCATGACGAAGCCGGGCGGCGTCCGCTCGGCCCAGCCCTGCACCATCGACTCGCTCGGGAGCCGGTAGTACGTCGAGTCGACCTCGACCGTGTCCGCGAATTGCGCGTACCAGGCGAGGCGCTCCTTCGCCGGCAGCTTCGGCGGATAGAAGTATTTCGAGAGCGCGTCGTCGGCCCACGAGCACGTGCCGATGCGAACGGGCGTCGCCATCACCGAGAGACCGCCTTCGTGAGCACGGAGAGCTTCAGCGTCGCGCGTCCGATGGTGATCTGCGCGCCGGGCTGCACGGCCGCGATGTAGAGCGCGTCACCGGGATCCTGCGCGAGCGACGTCGAGCTGAGATAGAGCACGAGCTTCTTGCCGGCCGGGATGCGAACGGCCTCGTTCATCAGCTTGATCGTCGCGGTGCCGCTCTCCGCGCTGAACTTGATGCCGCCGACGCTGATCGGCGTCGCGCTTCCCGCCACCGTCAGCACCGCGACGAGATGGTCCCAGGTCTTCGCACCCGAGTACGGCACCGTGATGGTCGAGTCGCCGAACGTCTCGTGCGGTCCGCCGGTGACGCGGACGCTGCGCACGACCTTCCCGCCCGAGCCGCTCATCGTCGTATTGCCCGGGAGGGCGACGGATATCGTCTTCGTCGTCGGCAGGGCCTTGTACGAGGTCGTCTTGCCGTCCCAGGGATCGTGCGCGAGCTCGATCGGCGCCAGCGCTTGCACACCGTTCGGCACGCCGCGCACGTAGTGGTCGAACCACTTCACGAGCTCGCCGTAGATGACGGCCTGCTCGGCGATCGGGTTCGGCGCGGGCAAGTGCCCGAGGTCGCCGACGTACAGGCGCTTCGGCCCGTGCACGGCCTTGTACGCGGCGAGCGCCTGGTCGATGTCGAAGAGAAAGTCGTGGCGGCCCTGGATGAGGAAGGTCGGCGTCGAGATCGTCGCGAGCCTCGGCGCGACCGAGCGCGCCGCCGTGAGCATGTTGACCGCGTTCGACGCCTCGCTCGTCGTCCACGCGTCCTTGCCCGCGAGCAGGTCGGGATCCCAGCGCGCGACGGGAACGAGTGCAGCGAGGTACTGCACGAGCCCGGACTTCGAGAGGGCCTGCGGCTCGAGCGCGGTCTTGAGGCTCGTCCACGTGATCGACGGCGCGATCGCCTTGAAGGGGACGCCCGCCGCGGTGGCGTTCCAGACCGCGCCGCCCCCGAGCGAGTAGCCGTACGCGCCGATCTGCGTGTCGGAGATCTCCGGCCGCGCGGTCAGCCACGTGAAGAGCTCGCGCGTGTCCTGCACATCGCGTGGCCCGTCGAGCCCGAAGAGCCCGCCCGATTGTCCGTGGCCGCGCGCGTCGCACTCGAGCGTCGCGTACCCGGCCGGCGCGAGGTACTGCACCGCAACGGGCTCGAGCACCTCCCCGTGATTGCCCCCGAGCCCGTGGAACAGCATCAGCGCGGGCCAGCCGCCGGTCGGCGGGGTGCCGTCCGGCTCGACGAGCGAGCAGGCGAGCTGTGCTCCGTCGGACATGGGGATCGTCAGCTGTTGCGGGGTGGCCGCGAGCGCCGAACCGCTCCAGATGAGCGCAACGGCGAAGCTTCCACGTAGCGCGACTCGGCGACTCACTGGGGTGGACAGGGTAGCCGGTCGAGGCCTCTAGAATCGGCGGATGGATGCGCGGCCCATCGGCGTCTTCGACTCGGGCGTCGGAGGCCTCACCGTTCTCCACGAGTGTCTCGTCACCATGCCGCACGAGGACTTCGTCTATCTCGGCGATCATGCGCGCCTGCCGTATGGGCCGCGGCCACTCGCGGAGGTGCGTGCGTTCGCGCGTGAGATCGGCTCGTTCCTCGAGGCCCAGAACGTGAAGCTGATCGTCGTCGCGTGCAACACGGCGACGTCCGCTGCACTGCCGCGACTGCAAGAGGAGTTGACGGTGCCGGTGATCGGCGTGCTCACGCCGGAGGCGCATGCCGCGGTGCAGGCGACGCGCAACCGGCGGGTCGGTCTGCTCGCGACGGAGGGCACGGTCGAGTCGGGGCGCTACGGCGAGCTCGTGCACGCCCTCGATGCCGGCGTTTCGTTCCATCCGGTCGCATGCCCGGTGCTCGTGCCGCTGATCGAGAGCGATGATCCGTACGGCGAGGAGACCGAGCGTGCCGTCCGCGGATACGCCGAGTCGTTGAAGACCGCCGGGGTCGACACGGTCATTCTCGGGTGCACCCACTACCCGCTGATCCGTCCTATCTTCCAGCGTGTCTTCGGCCGTGACGTCACGCTCGTGTTCTCCGCCGAGGAGACAGCGCGCGAGGTATCGGAGACACTGGCGCGAAAGGGAATCGAGAACGCGCCGGCGCGCGAGGGCGTCTACCGGTTCATGTCCACCGGCGATCCCGATGCGTTCCGCGAGATGGGTCGTCGGTTCCTGCAGTTTCCGATCGGAGAGGTGGAGCACGTGACCCTGGCACAGCTCGAGGCGGCCGCAGCATGAAACGCAACGACGGACGTCGACCCGACGAGCTGCGGCCTCTCGTCTTCGACGTCGACTACCTCGAGCAGCCGCACGGATCCGTGCTCGTCTCGCAGGGAAAGACGAAGGTCCTTTGCACGGCGATGATCGCGGACGAGGTTCCGCGTTGGCTCCGCAATCAGGGCCGCGGCTGGATGACAGCGGAGTATTCGCTGCTGCCCGCGTCGACCGGAGACCGCGTCGACCGCGAAGCGTCGCGTGGCAAGCAGCAGGGCCGCACGATCGAGATCCAGCGGTTGATCGGCCGCGCGCTTCGCGGCGTCGTCGACTTTCGTGCACTCGGTGAGCGGACGATGTGGCTCGATTGCGACGTGCTGCAGGCCGACGGCGGCACGCGCTGCGCAGCGATCAGCGGCGCGTACGTTGCGGGCCGCCGCGCGCTCGATCGCTTCGGGCTGTCGAAGGCGTTCACCGATTCGATCGCCGCCGTATCGGTCGGCGTCGTCGCCGGCATGCCGATGCTCGACCTCGATTATTCGGAGGACTCGAACGCCGACACGGACATGAATGTCGTGATGACCGGCGACGGCCGGCTCATCGAGGTGCAGGCGACCGCGGAGCGCGACCCGTTCACGCGGGCGACGCTCGACGAGCTGCTCGGTCTCGCGGAGTCCGGCATCGCCGAGATCGGCGAGCTTCAGGCAGAGGCGGTGTCGGTTGCACTTCCTTAGCTTCGTCGTCCCGACGCTCACCTGGCCGCACGAGCTGCTGCGTATCTCGATCGCCGCCGGGCTCGGCGGCGCGGTCGGCCTCGAGCGCGAGCTGCGCGAGCGCGAGGCCGGACTGCGCACGCACCTCGTCGTGTGCGTCGGCTCCGCGCTGTTCACGCTCGTCTCGGCCTACGGCTTCCACGACTTCCTCGTCAACGGCGGCAGCCTCGTGCGCACCGACCCGACGCGCATCGCAGCGCAGATCGTCAGCGGCATCGGCTTCCTCGGCGCGGGCGCGATCATCCGCCAGGGTCTCTCGGTGCGCGGCCTCACGACCGCGGCGACGCTGTGGCTCGTCGCGGCGATCGGCATGGCGTGCGGCGCGGGGTACTACGTCCCCGCGCTCATCTCGACGGGTGTCGCGCTCATCACGCTCGGTCCGTTGCGCGTCGTCGCGTTCAGGGTCGTCCGCCGGTTCCGCCCGCAGACCGAGCGCCTGCTCGTCGAGATACCCGCGGGCGGCAGCCCGGCTCCGCTCATCGAGGTCGTCGAGCTCCATGCCGGCCGCGTCGTCTCGATGGAGGTGACGCAGGAGGGCGACCGGCGGAGCATCGTGCTCGACGTGCAGCTGCACGAGTCGGCGGCGCCGTTCGTCGTCGCGGGAGTCGCCGACATCGACGGCGTGCTCGAGGTTCGGTGGGAGGACTAGCCTCCGTCCTCGCTTCGCACAACGCGCACAAGGCGCGCGAGCTCGAGGTGCTGCTTCCCGGCTGGACGATCGGCATCCTCGACGCGGACAACTACCCTCCCGAGGACGGCGAGACGTATTACGACAACGCGCTCATCAAGGCGGCGTTCGGCCGCTCGCGCGCGGCGGACGATGCGTGGGTGATCGGCGAGGACTCGGGCCTCGAGGTCGCGGCGCTCGGCGGCCGACCCGGCATCCAGTCGGCGCGCTATGCGCCTGAGGGCGCTCCGGCGATCGCGAAGCTGCTCGGCGAGCTCGGAGACGAGACCGACCGCAGCGCGCGTTTCGTGTCGGAGCTCGTTGCGATCTCGCCGTTGCGCACGATCCTGCGCGGCAGCGGCGTGCTCGAAGGACACATCGCGAACGCGTCGAGCGGCGTCGAGGGATTCGGCTACGACCCGGTGTTCGTGCCGCAGGGAGAGCAACGCACGGTCGCAGAGCTCGGCGACGCGTGGAAGGCGCAGCACTCGCACCGCGCCCGCGCCGCCCGCGCGCTACGCGAGGCTTTCGACAGCGTCGGCGTCGACGCGTGACGCGCGGCGCTGGGAGATCCACCAGTTGAGCTCCGCACCGAACACGATCACGTTCGACATCACGTAGAGCCACAGCAGCAGGATCGCCGGGCCGCCGAGGACGCGCAGCGTCACGTTGATGTCGGCGAGCCGCACGAACACCGGCAGCACCTGGAACGATGCCTCGAGCAGGATCGATCCGAGGACCGCGCCGGGAAGCGCGTCGCGCACGGTCACCGGGGCATTCAGCAGCAGCCGGTAGACGGCGAGTAGGAACAGGAAGACTCCGAGCAGCGAGACCGCGATCGACACGATGTACGCGACGATGCCGTTGCCGACGAAGCCCGGTGTGTAGCGCTTCAGCACCTCGACGCCGAACGCCCCGACGACGAGGCTGATGAACAGCGTCACGATCGAGCCGATCATGACGCTCGCCGCCACCGCCTTGCCCTTCAGGAACGAGCGATTCGGGCGCCCGTAGACGATGTTGAGCGCCGACTCGAGCGCGCTGAAGAGCGAGACCGACGACCAGAGGAGGAAGACGCCGCCGACGATGCCGAGCGTCGCCGCGTTGTCCTGCACCTTGTGCACGAGACTGAGGATCCCCTTCACGGAGGTGCCGGGGAATGCGTGGTTGAGCTCCTTCACGAGGAAGTCCGATGCGTCGGCGCGGTGGACGAGGCCGAGCAGTGCGAGCGCGAGGAAGACGAGGGGCACGAACGAGAGGAGCGCGAAGTACGCGACCATCGCCGCGAGGTGCGTGCCGCGGTCGGCGAAGAACTTCGCCGCGAGGGATCGCTTTCGGAGGCGCACCGAGGGGAGTTTGCATCCTGTTAGCCTCAAGGGCGAAATGGATGCAGCTCAAGCACTGGCGGATCTGACAGAGATCTCGTCGCAGATCGAGTCGGCCGTGCTCTTCGACGAGCAGGGGGCCGTGCTCGGCGCGACGCTCGCCGACGGTTCCGCGGCGCAGGCGCTCGCGCGCGGAGCCGCCGAGCTCCTCGCGGAGGCGGCCGCGTTTCGCTCGAGTGACGCCGCGGTGACGCAGCTCGAGGCCTCGACGCACGAGGGCAGCGTCTTCGTCGTGCGCGACGGCTCGCGCCGGATCGCCGCCACCACCGGCCCGTCGCCGACGGTCGGTCTCGTGTTCTACGACCTGAAGAGCGCCCTGCGCGGGACAGAAGAGTCGGCCCCGGCCACGCCGAAGCCGCGGCCGCGCAAGAAGAAGGAGCCTGTCGATGAGGCGTAAGTTCCTCGGCCTGCTCGGGTTCGGCAGCGGCGTCTTCGCCGGCAGCGTGCTCTACCGCCGCTCGAACGGTCGCAGGCGCGACCGCGTCGACGTCTACTTCGACGACGGGTCGATGGTCTCGTTCGTCGAGGGGTCGCCCGAGGCGGAGAAGCTGCTGCGGGTCGCGCGCGACGTTCTCGGTCCCGCCGCGCTGTGAGCGACGACTCGCTCGCGCGGGCGCTCATCGAGCACGCCTATCTGGAAGGCGACTTCCTGCTGCGCTCCGGCAAGCGGTCGAAGTACTACCTCGACAAGTACCGGTTCGAGACGCGCCCCGACCTGCTGAAGCCGCTCGGCGAGCGGATCGCTGCGGCGGTGCGAGAGCACGCCCCGGACGCCACCCGGCTCGCCGGGCCGGAGCTCGGAGCGGTCGCCCTGGCCGCCGCAGCGTCTCTGGAGTCCGGTCTGCCGTTCATCATCGTCCGCAAGGAGGCGAAGGAATACGGCACCGCAAAGCGGATCGAGGGCCCGTACGAGGAGGGTGAGTGCATCTGCCTCATCGAGGACGTCGTCACGTCCGGCGGCGCCCTGCTCGATTCGATCGAGGCGCTCCGCGGAGCGGGCCTCGTCGTGCATACGGCAGTCTGTGTGGTCGACCGGGAGGAGGGTGGGGCGGACGCCCTCGCGCGCCACGCCGTCCGCCTGCGGCCGCTGTTCCGGGCAGGAGAGCTGCTCGGGACCGCGAAAAGCCCCGCAAAGCCGCATGGTTGAGCCGTAGATTCCACCCTGGTAGGGTCAATCTGGCCCGTAGGAACAGATCAACGACAGGAGGAGAGGCACGTGACGAAGCAAGAATTTGTGGCGGAGATCGCCAATCGCAGTCAGTTGACGGCCCGCGACGCAGGCAAGGCGGTCGATGCATTCCTGGAGACGATCACGGACACCCTCAAGAATGGCGGCGAGGTGGCCTTCACGGGGTTCGGAAAGTTCACCGCGCAGCAGCGCGCAGCACGCACCGGGGTGAACCCGCGCAACCCGACAGAGAAGGTTCACATTCCGGCGGCGCGCGTCCCGAAGTTCTCTGCCGGCAGCCAGCTCAAGGCCGCCGTCAAGCAGGGCTAGACCAGCACGACGGGCACGTCTCACCTCCGAGGATCTCGAGGGGCCGCTTCGGCGGCCCCTCGCGGCTTTCCGGGGGCGGAAGTAGATTTCGCGGCGTGGCCACCGTCGCCGTGACGCACTTCGCCGATCGGCTTGCCGACGCCGTCGGGCTGAAGCAGAGCCAGCTCGTCGTCGGGCTCGATCCGGTTCTCGCGCAGTTGCCCGACGAGGTGCGCGCCGGGAGCGACGCGGCGGCGTTCGAGCGGTTCTGCTGCGGGATCGTCGACGCGGTCGCCGAGCATGCGGTCGCCGTCAAGCCGCAGTCCGCGTTCTTCGAGGCGCTCGGCGCCGACGGCGTGCGCGCGTTCGAGCACGTCTGTGACTACGCGCGCGCCGCCGGGCTGCTCGTCATCGCAGACGTGAAGCGCGGCGACATCGGTTCCACTGCGCGCGCGTACGCAGCCGCATTCATCGAGCCGCGCGGCGACATGCCGCCGCTCGCCGACTCCATGACCGTCAACCCGTATCTCGGAGGCGACTCGCTCGAGCCGTTTCTCGACGCCTGCCGGACAGCCGGCGCCGGGCTCTTCTGCCTCGTGAAGACGTCGAACCCTGGCGGTGCCGACGTCCAGGACGTGACGCTCTCCGACGGCCGGCCGCTGTGGCAGCACATGGCCGGGCTCGTCGACAGGTGGGGGAGCGACCTTGTCGGCGAGGCGGGGCTCTCGGCGGTCGGCGCCGTCGTCGGCGCCACGTTTCCGCAGCAGGTAGCGGAGGCACGCGGGCTCATGCCGCGCGCCGTGCTGCTCCTGCCCGGCGTCGGTGCGCAAGGCGGGACACCCTCCGATCTCGCCGGCGCATTCGCGAACGGCGCCGCAGGCGCGCTCGTGTCCGCGTCGCGCTCGGTCATCTACGCGCACAGTGCGTCCGGAGGCGACTACCGCGTCGCCGCCGGCGCCGAGGCCGAGCGGCTCGCCCGCGAGGTCTGGGCCGTCTCCGGGGGTTAGCGCGTGGCCAAGCCGGCACCCCGCCGCACGTTCGCGCACTACGGCGCTCCTGTGGCGTTTCTGCTCGCCGTCACGATCCTGGCGATCCTCATCCACTCGGCGCTCGGGCCCGGGGGCAGCGCGCCGGGACCCACGACGACCACACTCGGCCCGGCGACGCGGCCCTCCACCGCGAAGGTGCCCACGCAGAAGACACACACGAGCACGAATGCGAAGACCAACACGGCCGGCGTAACGGATGCCGGCGGCAACTACGCGACGGTGCAGACCGGAGACACCTTCTTCTCGATCGCGACCAGAAACCACACGAGCGTCGCGGCGCTCGAGGCGCTCAATCCGGGCGTCAGCTCCAACTCGCTGCAGGTCGGTCAGCGCGTCCGCGTCAAGTAGCCTTCCCCGCGATGCGTCAGCTGCTGTGTGCCGTGGTCGCAGCGCTCGCATGGACGACGCCGGCGTTTGCAGCGGATCCGCCTACTCTAAACGCGCGCGCCTTCTACGTCGTGAACGCGTCGAACGGAGAGGTGATCGCGTCGCACGACGCACACGTCGAGGTTCCGATCGCGAGCATCACGAAACTGATGACGGTGCTCGTCGCGCTCGACCATCTGAAGATCGACGACGTCGTGACGGTCACCGGATCGGCGGCGCAGGTCGGCGAGTCGCGCATTCCGCTCGTGCGCGGCCAGCGCATCACCGTTCGCGATCTCTTGAAAGGTGCGTTGATCCAGAGCGCGAACAACGCGGCCGACGCGCTCGCCTCAGCCGCGTCGGGCGGCGACGTTCCGCGCTTCGTCGCGTGGATGAACGCGCGTGCCGCCAGGATCGGATTGCACCACACGCACTTTCTTCGGCCTGACGGGCTCGATGCGCCGGGTCATGTGTCGAGCGCGCGCGACGTCGCGGTGCTTGCGCAGGTGGCGATGCACTCGGCCATCGTGCGTTCGATCGTGCGCGAGCGCAGCGACACGATCGAGGGAGGCCGCGTCGTCGTGCACACGTGGAACGACCTACTCGGTGTCGTGCCGGGGCTCTTCGGCGTCAAGACGGGACACACGAACGACGCCGGGTGGTGCGAGGTCGCGGCGGTACGCAGGCACGGCTACACGATCTATGCCGTGATCCTCGGCAGTCCAACGCGGGGGCAGCGCAACGACGATCTCCAGCGCCTGATCGCGTGGAGCGTCTCGCAGTACCGGACACTCACGCTGGTGCGGCAGACGGCATACGCGCAAGCTGCGCTCGGGTACGGGCGTAGCCCGGTCGCACTCGTCGCCTCGAAGCCGCTGCTGCGGGTGGTTCGCGTCGGTCGTCCACTTGTCGAGCGGGTAGTCGCGCCGACCGCGGTGACGCTGCCGGTGCGGCGCGGCGAGCGGCTGGGGCGCGTGGAGATCTGGGAGGGCCGGAAGCTCCTCGGGACGAGGCCGTTGCTGGCGGCACGATCGGTTTCGCGCCCCGGGTTCGGCGGACGGGTACGGTGGTACGCCACCAGGACAGGTCACCACCTTCTGGGGCTCTTCTCATGATCGTCACTGTCACACTCAACGCCGCGGTCGACCGCACGCTCACGGTGCCGAACTTCCAGCCCGGGCACCGGCACCGCGCAAGCGCGAGCCTCACGTCGGCGGGCGGCAAGGGAATCAACGTCGCGCGTGCGCTGAAAGAGCTCGAGGCTCCGGTGATCGCCACCGGTCTCGCGGGCGGACGTGCCGGCGACCGGATCATCGAGGAGCTCGCAGGCGAAGCCATCCTCAACGACTTCGTGCGCATCACCGACGAGTCGCGCACGTCGACGGCCGTCGTCGACCCGACCGCGGGGCGGCTGAGCGAGATCTACGAGTGGGGCCCGGCCGTGCGCCCGGAAGAGCTCGAGATGCTGCTCGACAAGCTCCGCTATCTCTCGCGCGTCGCATCGTTCGTCGTCTTTTCGGGCTCGCTTCCGCGTGACGTCGAAGACGACTTCTATGCCGAGGCGATCCGCGATCTCAACCGTCGCGGCGTGCAATGCGTCCTCGACACGGAGGGCGAGCCGCTGCGCGTCGGCGTCGATGCGGAGCCGTTCCTCGTCTCACCGAACCAGCGGGAGGCGGAAAGTCTGGTGGGCCAGGAGTTCTCCGACGAGGAGGACTTCGTGATGGCGCTCGACGCGATCGCCGACCTCGGCGCGCGCAATGTCCTGATCACGCAGGAGACGTCGTGCTTCGGCCTCTTCCGCGAAGACCGCCAGGTGCGGCGGTTCCGTGCGTCCGTTGCGCGCATCGATCCGATCGCTCCGGTCGGCGCCGGCGATGTACTGCTCGCAGGCTTCCTCGCGGTGCGCTTCAACGGCGGGCCGCTCGACGAAGCGCTGCGCGTGGGTGTCGGCGCGGCGGCTGCATCGGTGCTCGAGCTCGGCCCGGGCCGGTTCGACATGCGCGAGGCGAGCCGCCTTGCCGGCGGCGTCG
>Ga0193728_1002112_pt1 | contig 10255 bp, 7 predicted proteins | sample U1c1metaG_FD_143037 | JGI IMG/M metagenome (GOLD analysis project Ga0193728, IMG submission 143037) | Soil microbial communities from a riparian zone of the East river system, Colorado, United States - U1c1 | ecosystem: Environmental > Terrestrial > Soil > Riparian zone | place: USA: East River... | reverse complement strand
ATCGCCCAGTCGCTCGCCTTTGGCATCATCGGCGCCGGCGTCGCGACGTCGAACGACATGACCGAGGGCGTCGTCGACCGCTTCCGCTCGATGCCGATCAGCCGCCTCTCGATCATCACCGGGCAGGTCATGGGGCAGTTCTGCGAGGCGCTGCTCGGGATGACGATCGTCGTCGTCTTCGGCCTCTTGCTCGGCTGGCACCCGCACCTCACGCTTGCGCATGGCGTCGAGCTGATCGCGCTGATGGTGCTCGCGATGTTCGCCTTCACCTGGGCCGGCGTGCTGTTCGGCATGCTCGTGCGCTCGCCCGACGCGATGCAGGGCATCGGCTTCATCGTGATCTTCCCACTCAGCTTTATGGCCGGCACGTTCGTGCCGATCGCCGGGATGGACGCGATTCCACGAGCAATCGCCGAGTGGGACCCGATCTCAGCGCTCGTCGCGAGCGTCCGCGGTCTTACGCAAGGGACGCACTCCTCAGGCTCCTGGCAGCTCGAGCACCCGCAGGTCGCGATGGCGCTGTGGTGCGGCGTGATCCTCGCCGTCTGCGTGCCGCTCGCGCTGCGGCGCTTCAACCGCACGCTTGCTGCTTGAGTCGAGGCGTGCGGCGTGCGGCGTGCGGCGGCGGGGCGGCGCTTCGCGCGAGGCGCGCCGTCTTCGCGGCTCCTGCGTCAGCCGGGCGACGGCTGCTTGCGCACTGCCGAGCCGGCGAGCTTTTTCAACAGCCCGTGCAGCGTCTTACGCTCCGCGGCCGTGAGCGCGCCGAAGAACTCGCGCTGCAGGTCTGCCGCGAGCACGCGTACGCGTGCGAGCGCCTCGAGCCCCTCGTCGGTGAGGAAGATCGCGCGCGTGCGGCGGTCCTCCGGGTGCGGACGCCGTTCGGCGAGGCCGCGTGCTTCGAGCTCGTCGATCACGGCGACCATCGAGCTCGGGTCGATCGCCGTCTTCTCGTGCAGCTGCTGCTGGCTCATCCCCGGCTGCGCCGCGACCATCGTCATCACGCCGAAGTCGCGCGGGTGCAGGCGCTCCGGCTCGAGCGCCTTCTGGAAGCGCCGCCGCGAAGCCTCACCGAGGCGCGCGAGCAGATAGCCGACACGCCGTCTCAGGGGAGACGCAAACCGACGGAAGGAACGCGCATGGCATCGCTGACACGCTGGGTCCTCGCACACAAACGCATCGTCGTCGTCTTCTGGCTCGTGCTGACGCTCGTCGGAATGGGCTCCGCCGGCTCCGCGACGAAAGCGCTCAAACAGAAATTCTCCGTGCCCGGCAAGGAAGGCTGGATCACGAACGAGCAGATCGCGCGCGACTTCCACGGCACCGGCGGCAACACCTCGCCGCTGCTCCCAGTCGTCACGCTCCCGGCCGGCAAGACCGTCGCCTCACCCGGCGTCAAGCAGGAACTCGGCGCGCTCGAAGCGCGCGTCGCGAAGGTCCTGCCCGGAGCGCGCATCGCCGGCTACGCCGCGACCGGCAGCGACACGTTCGTTTCCAACGACCGCCGCACGACGTTCATGCTCGCCTACCCGTTGCCCGACCCGAAAGAATCGTTCGGCAACAATCCCGAAGCGGCCAAACACGCGACGGCCGCGCTGAAAGGCGCAACGGTCGCCGGCGCTCCCGTCCACGTGACCGGCTACGACGCGCTCTCGACGCAGAGCGGCGGAGGCGGTGGGCCGGGGGTTCTGCTCGAGGCGCTGCTCGGCGGATTCGGCGCGCTGCTCGTGCTCGCCTTCGTGTTCGGCTCGTTCCTCGCGATCGTGCCGATCCTGATGGCGATCGCCTCGATCATGACGACGTTCCTCGTCGTCTGGGGCCTGACGACCGTCACCGAAGTCTCGCCGATCGTGCAGTTCCTGATCGCGCTGATCGGGCTCGGCGTGTCGATCGACTACGCGCTGCTCGTCGTCGTGCGCTGGCGTGAGGAGCGCGCGCACGGCCTGAGCGGCGACGCCGCGATCCAGCGCGCGATGGAGACCGCCGGGCGCGCCGTGATCTTCAGCGGCACGACCGTCGCGATCGGCCTGCTCGCGCTCGTCGCGCTGCCGCTGCCGTTCCTGCGCTCGGTCGGCTACGGCGGCATGCTGATCCCGCTGATCAGCGTGCTCGTTGCCGTCACGCTGCTGCCGGTCGTGCTCTCGAAGCTCGGCCCCAAGCTCGACTGGCCGCACGTGCGCAGCGACGACAACGCGAGCCGTGCCTGGACGGGGTGGGCGAACATGATCGTGCGCAGGCGCTGGATCGCGGCGGCCACGGCCGCGCTCGTGCTCGCGGCGCTCGTGTTCGCCGCGTCGAATCTCCAGCTCGGCTTGGCCAACCCAAACACAGTCGCGAAGCAGGGTGACGCCAAGCAGGGGCTCGTCGCGCTCGAGCGATCCGGCATCGGCTCCGGCGCGCTGCTACCGAATGAGGTGCTCGTCGAAGGCAAGAACTCGCCCGAAGCGGTTGCCCGCAAACTGGCGGCGATCGGAAACATTCACGGCGCCGTCGCGCCGGCGCTGTCGTCTTGGCGGCATGATGGGGCGGCCGTGCTCGACGCTCTCGCGGTCCCCGACAACTCGACGGCGAGCGGTCGCGACACGCTCGACGCCGTGCGCGCGTCCGTGCGCGCCGCCGGGCCCGACGTGCGGCTCGGCGGTCTGTCCGCCCAGAACCACGACTTCATCGAAGCCGTCTACGGCAACTTCCCGCTGATGATCGCGCTGATCGCGCTGATCACGTTCATCCTGCTCGCGCGCGCCTTCCGCTCGCTGCTCTTGCCGCTGAAGGCCGTCATCCTCAACGTGATCTCAGTCGGCGCCGCGTGGGGCGTGCTCAACCTCGTCTGGCAGAGCGGGCACGGCTCGCACGTGATCTGGGGCATCTCCGCGACCGGCTCGATCACCGCGTGGATCCCGCTGATGGTCTTCGCGTTCCTGTTCGGGCTGTCGATGGACTACGAGGTTTTCATCCTCGCGCGCATGCGCGAAGAGTACGACGCGACCGGCTCGACCGACACCGCCGTCGTGCGCGGCATCGGGCGCACCGGTCGGCTCGTGACGAGCGCTGCGCTGATCCTGTTCCTCGCGTTCGTCTCGCTCGCGTCCGGTCCCGAAACGGAAGTCAAAGTGCTCGCGACTGGCCTAGCCGCGGGGATCCTGCTCGATGCGACCGTGATCCGCGCGCTGCTCGTGCCCGCCGTCGTCTCGCTGTTCGGGCGCTGGAACTGGTGGCTGCCGAAGCTGCCCGCGCGGCTGTTGCGCGTCGAGCCGTCCCTGCCGCCGCGTACGGCTCGAGGTGAGGTGGGCGGATGAGCGCCGGGCAGCCGGACCGGCGGTTGGCCGTCGCTAGGGTGGCTCGATGAGCGCGCGAGACGCAGCGATCGAGGTCGAAGGGCTCGTCCGCGAGTTCAAGAAAGGGCCGCGTGCGGTCGACGGCATCGACCTCGCCGTCCAGCCGGGCGAAATCTACGGTTTTCTCGGGCCGAACGGCGCCGGCAAGTCGACGACCGTGCTGATGCTGACGACGCTCTTGCCGCCGACGAGCGGATGCGCGCGCGTCGGTGGCTACGACATCGTCAAGGACGGCGCGCACGTGCGCGCGTCGATCGGCGCCGCGCTGCAGGAGGCCGCGCTCGACGCGATCCTCACCGGGCGCGAGCACCTGAAGCTGCAGGCGACGCTTCAGGGCATGCCGAAGGCCGAGCGTGAGCAGCGTGGCCAGGAACTGCTCGAGCGCGTTGGGCTGACCGAAGCGGCCGACCGCCGCGTCGGCGGCTATTCCGGCGGGATGAAGCGCCGCCTCGACCTCGCGCTCGCGCTCGTGCACAGCCCGCGCATCCTGTTCCTCGACGAGCCGACTACCGGCCTCGACCTGCAGAGCCGCACGGCGCTGTGGGAGGAGGTCGCGCGGCTCGCGCGCGAGGAGGGGATGACCGTCTTCCTGACGACGCAGTACCTCGAGGAGGCCGACGCGCTCGCCGACCGCGTCGGGATCATCGACCACGGGCACATCGTCGCCGAGGGCACACCGATGCAGCTGAAGGACGAAGTCGGCAACCCGACCGTCGAAGTCGTGCCGGCCGATGTGAGCGACTGCGACAAGTTCACGACAGCCGTCGCCAGCTTCGGCACGACCGCGCGCGGCGAGCGCGGCGCAGTCACCGTGCAGCTGCCCGGCGGCGAGTCACAGCTCGCCGAGATCGTCCGCGTGCTCGACCAAGCGCAGCTAAAAGTCGCCTCGTTGCAGCTACACCAGCCCTCGCTCGACGACGTCTTCCTTGCGAAGACCGGGCGCAAGCTCGAGGGCGCCGGCGGGGAAGACGATGAGCAGTAGCGCCGCTGCACGGCCCGCGTTCGCTGGGGGCGGCGCCGGCGGGGGCGGCTCGCTTGCAGCGACGCCCGCGTTGCGCTCGCCGAGCCTCGTCGAACAGGTCGCCGCGATCGCGCGGCGCTCGGTCGTGCGTACGTTCCGCCAGCGTGCTCTGCTCGTGTTCCCGCTCGTCTTCCCACTGATCCTCTTCGCGATCAATGGCTCGGCGCTCGGGGCGGCGAGGAAGATCCACGGATTCCCGCCGGTCAGCTATCGCGACTTCGCGCTCGCCGTGCCGTTCATCCAAGGCGCGCTGTTCGTTGCCGTGAGCGCTGGAACCGACCTCGCCCGCGACATCCAGTCGGGCTTCTTTGACCGTCTCGCGCTGACGCCGCTGCGCGGCTCGGCGCTGCTCGCCGGACAGCTCGGCGGCGCCGTCGTAGTCGCCTGCGTGCAATCGCTCGTCTACCTGCTCGTCGGCATCGCCACCGGCGTCGGCATCGCAAGTGGCTTTGGCGGGGCGCTTGTGCTGCTCGCGCTGTCGATCCTGATCGCGTTCGGCTTCGCAGGGCTCGGTGCGCTGATCGCGCTGCGCCTCGGCACGGGCGAAGCCGTCCAGGGCTTCTTCCCGCTGCTGTTCGTGACCGTCTTCCTCAGCTCCTCGAGCCTGCCGCGCAACCTGATCAAGACCGACTGGTTCAAAGAGGTCGCGACGTACAACCCCGTCTCGTACCTGATCGAGGGCATCCGCAGCCTGATCATCACCGGCTGGGACGGGCAGGCGCTCGCGCTCGGCTTCGGCTTCGCGCTGCTGCTCAGCGTGCTCACGCTCGGTTTCGCGGGCGCCGCGATGAAGAACCGGCTCGTGCGCACATGAGGCGTTTCGTCTTCGTCGCGCGCGCCGTCGCCTGGCGCTCGGTGCACAACGCGCTCGCCAACCCTGCGATCCTGCTGCCGTCGTTGATCTTCCCGCTGTTCTTCCTCGCCGCCTTCGCTGGTGGCCTCTCGCGCGTCGGCGACGTGCCGAACTTTGACTACAAGCCCGGCTACACGGCCTTTCAGTACGCCTTCGTCTTCCTGCAGTCGGCCGCCTTCGGCGGTGTCTTCACGGGCTTTGCGATCGCGCGCGACTTCGACTCGGGCTTTGCGCGACGGCTCCTGCTGACGGCGCCGCGACGCAGCGGGATCATCGCCGGCTACGCGCTCGGCGCGCTCGTGCGCTGGCTGCTGACTGCCGTCGTGATCACGATCGCCGCGCTGATCGCCGGGATGGATGTTGCCGGTAACGGGATCGAACTCGTCGGGATCGTCGGGCTCGGCATCGGGATGAACCTCGTTGCAGCGCTATGGGCCTGCGGCGTTGCGATGTTTCTGCGCACCGAACAGGCCGGCGCGCTGATTCAGATGCCTGTGTTCATTGTGCTCTTTCTCGCGCCTGTGTATGTGCCGTTGAAGCTCTTGAGTGGCTGGATTCACTCTGTTGCGCGGTTCAATCCGGCGACGGCTGCGCTCGAGGCTGCTCGCGGGCTGCTCGCTGGGTCGCCTGTGAAGGTGTTGTTGGCGTTTGGGTTGCTTGTGGCCGGCGCTGCTGTGTTCTCCGTTTGGGCGCGGCGGGGGTTGGCCTCGGCGGAGCGCGCGGGGTAACAGAGCGGTCTGGCATCGGACCAGTCCATTTCTATGAACAATATAGACTGGTCACGTGCCGCTGATACCTCACATGATCCAGTCCATTAGCAGTCGAACGTCGAGCCAACCAAGGACGATTCTCGGGTTTCTGTTCGCTATCTATTCGGCTATGACCGTCGCGGCGGTAGTGCTAGTTGTTGCTTTGGTCGGCACAGGCTCTGGATGGCTCATTGGTTTTATTGTTGCTTATCTCGGAATCGCCGGGGTCGGACTGCTAATTGCTGTCATGCGCCAAGCTGCCAAAGATCCGTCCGGCTTGCAAGTGGGTCAACTGACCGGTAGCGAGTACGAGTCTCTGCGGCGTTTGACGCTCGGGGATAGTGCTACAGGAGGGTGGTGGAGGGACATGATCACGCCTATTGGCGTGATCTCATAAAAGCAGTGTTGTTGCTGACAAACGCAACTGTCATCGTATTTCGACTTCCAGACGAGAAGAACGAGCGAATGTGGGCCACGACAGGGACGAATCTCACGAAATGGCTTTTCGAGTCTTATTCGGAAGTTCCCGAGCAATATAAACCGACGATGCCTAAAGCGCCACCGGCATTGCCAGGCGCTACCAAACCCCAGTAGACAGAGTCTGCGAGTGTTCTACGCTAGTCGAGGTTGGGTGGTGTGCATATGCATCGCTGCGCTCGTCCTCAGTGGGTGCGGAGCGGCCCCGACGAGCACCGGCTCAGGTAGTCGGACGGCAAGCACGTCGTCAGTCAAGACGGGTGGCACATCTGGAACGAGCGCCAGCGCGCAGCCACCTAGTGGCAGCAGCCTCGGACCGGCGTGCGTGACCCCGGCGGAGGTGTCGGCGCTGGTCGGGCTGCAGCTTGCCCACCGTTACATCAAGGCGTCTACGTCCCACAGTGGCTACAACTGCGCCTTCAACAACGGAGACAACTACGACAGCCCGGAACTTCCTCGCGCGTACATCATCGCCGACCCAACTGTTCCGGCTGTATCGCCGGTCGGCGGGGCGAGAGCCGTCCCGGGAGTTCCCAATGCGACGTACAGTCTGGAGCAGCACCCCGGTACCGACATCTTGGGTGTCTACTGCCCCGGCGGGGGTGACAACCAGCTCGTCATCCAAGCATTCTCAACTACCCCTTTCACGGCTACCGAGGCGACCCAGACAGCTAAGCGACTGTGCGCGTAGTCTTCACTGGATGGGAGGCATCGCGCTCACACCGATCTCAGCACACGATGGTCGACCGTTTATGCGGAGGCCGATTCCCGCCGGCACGCGCCTCTAATTTGGGACCGCAAGAGGATCGCAGAAGCCTAGAAAATAGGTAACAGAGCCGGTCTGAACCAGGATATAGATGAGAAAGTTCGCAGGAGGGCGGTGCGCCCCTCCCAGCGGCTCCTGTGCCCGCAGAAGTTCCTCGGCGTCGAGGATGTGACGCCGGCGAAGCAGATCCCGGAAACAAATTGGCCGTGCGGCCAGCCAACCCGCAGCTAGGATCGAAGCGTGCGCCGCCTGCTCGCTCTGACGACCTCGTTGATGTTCCTGGAGCTGCTGTTCTTCGCGGTGCTCTCACCGCTCCTGCCCGGCTTGAAGCACGACCTCGGCCTGTCGACTTCGCAGGTCGGGCTGCTCGTCGCGATGTATGCGATTGGCTGCGCCGTCGGGGCGATCCCGGCGCTGATGATCGTCGTGCGCCTCGGCGTGCGCTCGACGGCGTTGCTCAGCCTTGCGACGTTCGCACTGACGAGCGCGCTGTTCAGCCTCGTCCACGGCTACGACGCACTGCTCATCGCGCGCTTCGGGCAGGGCCTGGGCGGAGCGGCGTGCTGGACGTCGGCGATGCTCTGGCTGCTCGAAGCGACGCCGCTCGAGCGCCGCGGGGAACTGCTCGGCGTCGCCTTCGGCATCAGCGAGATCGGCGCGATCGCGGGGCCCGCCGCAGGCGGTATCGCCGCAGCGGCCGGGCGCGGCGTGACGTTCGTCGCGATCGCCTGCGCGTGCACGCTGCTCGCGCTGCTGACCTCGCGCTTCTCCGCGCCACCGGCGCCGGCCGAGAAGCGGCTCGGGCTCGGCACTGCGCTGTCCTCGTCGAGCATCCGCAAGATCATGTGGATCACGCTTGTCCCGGCAACGCTGATCGCGGCGATCAGCGTGCTCGCGCCGCTACAGCAGCACGGCCTCGGCGCTGGCTCGGGCGAGATCGCCGCGACATTCGCGCTCGCCGCCGTGATCGGCATCGCCGTGCGGCCCTTCTACGGGCGCTGGTCTGATCGCCAGGGCCCAGTGCGCCCGGTCCGCCTTGGGCTGCTCTTCTGCACGCCGGTGCTCGTCGCGCTGCCGTGGATCGACTCGCGCGTCGGCACAGCTGCGCTAATCGCGCTCGCGCTGGTGCTGATCGGCGTGCTGTGGGCGCCCGTGATGGTGCTGCTGTCCGACGCGTGCAGCGCGGCCGGCGTCGGACAACTGATGGTCGTCGCGATGATGGACCTGACATGGCCGCCGGGCAACATCATCGGCGCAGCCGGCGGCGGAGCGCTCGCCGAGGCTGCCGGGCAGCGTGTCGCCTATGCGGCGATGGGCGTGTCGCTGCTCGTCGCCTTCTTCGCGCTGAGCGGAAGGTTCGCGCCGGTGGCGGAGCCGCTCGCCGCGGACGGGCTGCCGGCCGGCGGCATCTGAGCTTTCAACGTAGAAGCCGAGGCCGGCGCCCGCACGATCAGATGCGGGCGCCGGCTTGGCTGGGGTGTTCGAGGGTGCCGCTAGCCCTTTGCCCAGAAGCGCATGTCGGGCAGGTCTGAGGAGTAGTAGCTCGTCACGTTCTTGCCGAGCACGGCGACGAGTTCGCTGTCGTAAGCCCAGACTCGCGGCGAGTTTTCGATGTACAGTTCGTCGGCCTTGTTGAGGAGTTCCTGACGCTTCGGTTCCTGCGTCACGTAGGGGATTTCTTTCATGATCTTGTCGGCCGCCGGGACGCACGTGTTCGTGTCGTTGAACTGGTTGTTCGGCGGGCATTGCAGGTCATACGCCCAGTGGTAGTCAGGCGCGACGACCTGCGGTCCGTCGAGGAACACGCTCGCTCCGTCGTGGTTCGTATAGACGACTTCGAGGAACGCCGACGGCGAGACGACCTGGACTTTCGCGTTGACGCCGAGCGGCTGCCAGGCGCCGGCCGCGGCTGTCGCGATTTCCTTGCCGATGTTGTCGCCCTGCCCGACGTAGATCGTGAAGCTGACGGGCGTTTTGATCCCGGACTTGGCCAGCAGCTCTTTGGCCTTGTTCAGGTCCGTCGGGCGCGGCGCGCCGACTTTCGGGTCATACCAGGAGTACGACGGCATCCACTCGCCGAAGTACAGCTTCCCGTAGTTGTAGGCGACCTTCTGCAGGACCGCTTCGTAGGGGAACGCGTACGTCAGCGCCTGGCGGAAGTCCTGGTTCTTGAAGAACGGATCTTTGTCGTTCAGCCAGGGCTTGCGCGCGTTCTGCGGGAAGTTCAGCGTCTCCGCTTGGCGCGACTTGAACGAGGCGACCGTGCAGCAGCCGTTGCCGACGAGGCTGTGTGCCGCCTGGTTGGTCATCCCGAGCGTGATGTCCGCGGCGCCCGACTGTGCGTCGAGCAGCAGCGTTTCGTTGTCAGGAATCATGTTGAGGATGATCTTTTTCGTCTTTGGCGGTTCGAAGAAGTTCGGGTTCGCTTCAAGCACGAGCTGGTGGTTTGCCTGGTAGCTCTTGATCAGGTACGGCCCGTAGCCGGCGGAGTGGCTCGCGAGCCATTCGTTCGGCGTCGCCTTCTTCACGCCACCGTGCGCTTCGACGAGCTTCGGGTCATAGATCGCGCCGGCTGTCGGCGTTGAGAGCACCTGTAGTTGGTTCGGCGCCGGGCGCTTGTACTGGAAGACCACCGTCAGCGGGCCGGTCGCCTTGACCGACTTGATCAGCGGCGGCGTGTAGTCCGTTTCCTCGAGCACCGAGTAGCCCCCCTCTTCGAGCTTGATGTCGCGTTCGATCGACCAGACGACCGCCTTCGCGTCAACCGGGTCGCCGCTCGGGAACTTCAGCCCGGGCCGGATCTGGAAGGTCAGCGTCTTGTTGCCGTTGCTGAACGCGTAGGACTTCGCGATGTACGGTTTGACCGCGCTGACGCCGAGGTTCTGCTGCGTCGTGCCCGCGACTTTGCCCGGTTCCTGGTCGACCTGCGTGAGCGTCGAGTACATCGCGCCGTCGAAGCCAGGGTCCTGATCGTTCGTCGTCAGGCCCGGATCGAGCGTCGCGATCGGCACGGCGTTGTTGACGATCAGCGTCGCGTTCGGGTTGCTCGCCGCTTTG
>Ga0193728_1002111_pt1 | contig 10258 bp, 16 predicted proteins | sample U1c1metaG_FD_143037 | JGI IMG/M metagenome (GOLD analysis project Ga0193728, IMG submission 143037) | Soil microbial communities from a riparian zone of the East river system, Colorado, United States - U1c1 | ecosystem: Environmental > Terrestrial > Soil > Riparian zone | place: USA: East River... | reverse complement strand
CGCGTGCTGTCCCGCGGCGAATTGCTCGCGTCGCACGCGCCGACCGCGCTCGGTCTCGCGAAGGTGCTGGTCCAGGCCTCCTGCGACTCGGATAGCGCGACCAGCTTCCGGCTCGAGGGTGCGTTCCAGCAGACGCTGATCGGCCAGTCCGATCTCGCGCAGCGCTTCCCCGCTGCGCTTGCGTTCATCAAGGCGCAGATGGCGAATCCCGAGTAGGGTAGGCGGTCGATGCGAGAGGTAGTTCCCGAGGCGCGGCTGATCTGCGCGCGCTGTCGCCGGCCGCAGCGCGTGTGCTACTGCGCCGCGCTTCCGACGCTCGCGACCCGCACGCGGATCGTGATCCTGCAGCATCCGCGCGAGCGCGACATGCCGATCGGGACCGCGCGGATGGCGCAGCTCTGCCTGCCGGAGGCCGAGCTCCACGTCGGGATCCGCTGGGGCGAGAGTGACGCGTTCCAGCGCGCGATCAGCGATCCGGCGCGGCCCGCGGTGCTGCTGTCGCCCGGGCCGACCGCGCGCGACATCTTCACCGATCCACCGCAAGGCCCGGTCACGCTCGTCGTCGTCGACGGCACGTGGTCGCAAGCGAAGACCGTCGTGCGCGACAACCCGTGCCTGCAGGCGCTGCCGCGCTACGCGTTCGCGACGCCGGAGCCGTCGCAATATCGCATTCGCAAGGAGCCGCGCGCCGAGTACGTCTCGACGATCGAGGCGCTGATGCACGTGCTCGGCGTGCTCGAGCATGATCCGGCGCGGTTCCGCGCGCTGCTCGATCCGCTCAACGCGATGGTCGACGCGCAGCTCGCCGCCCAGGCGAACGCCCCGCGGCGGACGTCGTTCCGCAAACCGAAACCGCCGGGCTCGTCGAAGCGGCGCTTGCCCGACGACTTCGTGCGGCGGTATGCGGACATCGTGTGCCTCGTCGCGGAGGCGAACGCGTGGCCGTACGAAGCGGGCGTGAAGCTCCATCCCGACGAGCTCGTTCATCTCGTGGCCGAGCGCGTGGCGACCGGCGAGCGCTTCGATCTGATCGCGCGGCCGAGCAACGGGCTGGCGCCGGCGACGACCTATCACCTCGGCCTGCCCGCCGAGCAGTTCACCGCCGGCGTGCCGGTCGCCGAGCTCGCCGCCGCGTACGCCCGGTTCGCGCGTCCCGGCGATCTGGTCTGCGCGTGGGGTACGCACGGCATGAACGTCGCGGTCGCCGGCGGCGTCGCGCTCGGTGCCGATCGGATCGATCTGCGCGCGGCCGCGCAGCGCCTGTTGCACAAGAAGTTCGGCAACCTCGACGAGCTCGTCGCCACGTACGCACCACTCGCCACGCCCACCGAGCCCGGGCGCGCGCGATTGCGGCTCGCGCGGACGATCCAGCTCGTGCGCGCGTGGGCGCCTCCCGATCACGGGTGATGGATCAACCGGCGCGCACGCGACGCTCGTCGGCGCGACAGCTCGACGCCGATCGCATCGAGCCCGAACGCGTTCGCCGCCGCGAGCGCGCTGCCGACGCCACAGAACGGATCGACGACGGTGGTCGCGCCGATCGAGACGACGAACTTCACCGCCATCTCGCACGCGGCCGCACCCATCGCGCGCGACCAGCTCATCGCGCCGAGCGCGGGCAACACGTCGGGCGTCGACGCGCCTGGATCGAGCCGGCGCGTGCGGCTGACACAGATGCAGTGCGCGTACGCCGGGCGGCCGAACGTCGTCATGCCCGGCGGCACGCGGCATACGATCTTGTGCCACAGCGCGTGACTGCCGGCGGCGTCCGCACCGCTCAGCACGAGCTGCGCCTTGTCGATCCAGCGGCCGTCGTGCTTGACGTCGGTCTGATAGAACATCGCGACCGCGTCGTCGGCGACGGCGCGGCATGCGAGGGCGACCGTCGCGACGAACCACGTGCGCCAGCCTTCGAAGCCGAGTGCGGGCAGCTCGCTAGTATCCGGCAGCGACGTGATGATCGCGTGATCGGCGGGCAACGCGTTCGCGAGGAACGCGACGCCGTCGCCGTGATGAACCGTGCGCGAAGGCGCCACTCAGAACGGCAGATCGTCGTCGCGGCCGCCGGCACCCATCAGGTCGGTCGGGCGCGGCTCGGCGTAGCCGAAGTCGTCGTTCGAGCTCTTGCGGGCGCCACCGCCGTTGCCGTTGCCGTTGCTGCGCGACTCGTTCGCGCGCGCCGCTTCGAGCTTCCACACGTCGAGGCTGTTGAAGTACTTCACCTCGCCCTGCGGGTTGCGCCACTCGCGGCCGCGCAGGTTGAACGTGACGCGCACCTGGTCGCCGACGCGATGGTCGTCGAGCTGGTGGCAGCGGTCGCCAGTCAGCTGGAACGAGACGAACTGCGGATATTTGCCGTCGGCCACTTCGACGACGAACTCGCGCTTGGAGAACCGCTCGGAGACCTGCTTGGTCTCGTACGCGACATGAAGCTTGCCGACCACGTCGAATGCCATGCGGCGAACTTACTTCGTCGCCCTGACACTTCGCTTGGGAGATTTGCTCTTCGCGGTCGGTTTTCCAGGATCATCAGCCGTTTGGGCGTCGAGCAGGTCGTTCGCCATCGCCTTCGCGCGCTCCGGGGCGTCGAGATCGCGCTCCATCGACGCGGCGACCGCGGCCCCGTCGTACAGCATCACGAGCTGGCGGCCGAGCAACTCCGGATCGTGCGCGCCCGCGTCGCGTGCGAGCTCGATAAACAGGCCGCGCAGCCAACCGCGCGAGTCGTTGCATACCTGCGAGACCTTGGTCTCGCCGCGCGGACCTTCCGCGGTCGCGTTGATGAACGCGCAGCCGCGATACGCGGGATCCGTGGTGCGCTCGCCGAGATAGTCGTAGAGCGCGAGGATCCGTGCACGCGCGTCGTCGTGCTTCGCGATCACAGCCGAGATCCGGCGCTGGCGCTCCTCGGCCCGCGCCTGCAAGTACGCGCGGACCAGCTCTTCCTTGCTGCCGAACGTGCTGTACAGCGACGCCTTCGCGACCCCGGCGCGCTCGATCACCCGATCGATGCCCACGGTGTGAACGCCCTCTTCATAGAAGAGCTCGTTCGCAGCGGCCAGGAGCCGCTCGCGCGCGGAGCCTTCCAGTTTCGGGGTCGCCATGCCTGGACTGTACCGACCAGTCTGTTCAGCGTCAACCAACGGCAGACCGGCCGGCGCTGCCCCGGCGTAAGCTCGATCGGGTGAAGGGATTCCTGCTCGTCGTCTGCGCGCTCGCCGCGTGCGGTGGTGGTAACGGAGCAACCGGCGACGGCGGTGGCGGCGACGACGATGGCTCGGGCTCGGGCTCGGGCTCCGGCTCGGGCTCGGGGTCGGGTTCGGCGGCGTGCCCGACGGGGCAGGTCGACAATGGCATCACGTGCGTGCCGATCGATCCGAACGATCCGGCGCAGCGCTCGGCCGCCGACGTGTGCACGCGCTGGACAGCGGATCACGTGCTGACCGATCAGCACCCGTTCACGGCAGGCACCGGCGGTGATTGCGATCCGGGCACGCTGAGCACCGCCGGAAAGGCCGATACGCTCAAGCGGATCAACGGCTTTCGCTGGCTCGTCGGCCTGGGGCCCACGACCGAGAGCGCGTCGCTCGACACGACCGATCAGCACTGCGCGAACCTCGAGTCGTGGTGGGACTTCAACTCGACGGCGAGCCCGCATGCGCCGCCGTCGTCGGCGAAGTGCTACACGGCCGACGGTGCCTCGGGCGCGGGGATGAGCAACATCGCGTGGGGCAACGGGCCGGCCGATTCGATCGATCAGTTCATCGAGGACATGGGCAACTCGACGACGATGGGCCACCGGCGCTGGATCGTGAATCCGCCGCTCGGTCCGGTCGGCATCGGCTACTGGGAAGGCGGCGGCACGTACGGCAGCGCCGAGTGCCTCGCGATCTTCGGCAGCTCCGGCGGTGGGCCGAACCCGCCGTGGGTCGCGGTGCCGAACCCCGGCTACGTGCCGATGCCGATTCCGACGTGGGAGTGGACGTTCCACTCCGCGCTCGGCGGCACCGCGAACGCGACGATCACCGTCGTGCGCGCGAGCGACAATGCGAACCTCGCGGTGACGCGCACGACGCTGTCGCAAGGCTACGGGCAAGACGCGATCTCGTGGGCGCCGATGGGCTGGACGCCCACGGCCAACGAGACCTACAAGGTCACGGTCGCGGGCCTCACCGGCGGCAACGTGAGCTACGCGGTGCGGCCGGTTACTTGTAATTGATTACTTCTTGGGCGGCTGCTTCGCGATCACGAGATCCTTGATCTTGTCGTAGGTCGCCTGCGGCACGATCTTCTTCGACACCAGCTGATCCTTCTTCGCGTACGGCCGGCCCGCGATGATCTTCTTGGAGTACGCGTCGCCGATACCGGGCAGTGCCTTCAGCTGATCCTCGGTCGCGGTGTTGAGATCGAGCGGATCGGCCTTGGGCGCGACGGGCTTGTCGGCCACAGGCGCGGGCTTGGACTGCGCCGGCGCCGCGGGAGCCGCGCTGCCCTTGTCGGCGAAGCTGACCGTCGAGACGAACATCGCCAACACCAGCACGAGCGGGGCCAGAAATTTCTTCATTGCGCAGTGATACGCATGGCTCGGCGTTTCATTCAAGCAGAGGACGTCTTGCCCCACGCGATCCCGTATGCTTTTTCGAGATGCCTCGCTGCTCCGTCTTCATCGCCACGAGCCTCGACGGCTACATCGCGCGCGCCGATGGCGGCATCGATTGGTTGTCGAGTGTCGCGCGGGCCGGCGAGGACTACGGCTACGCGAAGTTCATCGCGAACGTCGACATCCTGTTGATCGGGCGCAACACGTTCGAGACGGCGGTCGGGTTCCCCGAGTGGCCGTACGCCGGCAAGCGCGTCGTGGTCGCGACCCATCGCCCGCAGCCGAGCGTGCACGGCGAGGTCTACGCGACCGGCGAGCCGCACCAGCTGCTCGCTGATATCGGGCCCGCGCGGCGGATCTACATCGACGGCGGGTCGCTGATCACCCAGTTCCTCGCCGCCGATCTGATCGACGACATGAGGATCGCGATCCTGCCGATCGTGCTCGGCGACGGCGTGCGCTTGTTCCGCGGCGGCGAGGGCGAGCATCGCCTCGAGCTCGCAGGGCACCACGCGTATCCCAGCGGGCTCGTCGCGCTCGAGTATCACCGGCCCCGTTAATTCAGCCTCTGGCTCGATACTCCTAGTACGGCTCGCGGGTGATGTCTTCGGTATCGCCGCACAGCGTTCCGGTCCACGAGTTCAGCGATGACACGAGCGTGCCGTCGCGGTAGCGGTTCGTGCGCGTGATTGTCAGCGCGATGTCGCAATCGGAAATCTGGCTCTCGCTCGAGGCGAGCGCGACCTTTCCGTTCACCGTGCTCCGGTCTTCGGCGATATCGAAGTTGGGATCGGGCACGTCGACGGTGGCAAACGTCACCGCGAGCGGCGTGACCGCGTCGAGGATGACGCCTGCATAGTCGCATTTCGTGAGCGTCAGCTCGGCGCTCGTGTTCGGACCGGCGAGCACGAACGTGCCACCTTGGAGACAGCTCTCTTGTTGCGGCGAGCCGACGCGGGTGACGTACTCGAGCGTGGTGTTGGCGCCGAACGTGTCGTCCGCCGATGGCCCGCACGCGGCGAGGGCGGCGAACAGTGCGATCTTCATGCGGCGATGGTGCCGTGGCGGACAGCCCGTCCCGACAGAACGATCCGGCAATGATCAACCCATCACGGCGCGCCGTCGGGATCCCAGCCGGTCGCGAGGCCTTCATCGAGGCCGTCGAGGGTGGCCATCTGCGCGGCGTCGAGCTTGAAGTCGAACAGCGCCGCGTTCTCGGCGATCCGCGCCCGCGTCACTGACTTCGGCAGGATCACGTGGCCGTGCTGGATCCCCCAGCGCAGCAACACCTGCGCCGGCGTGCGCTGGACCGCCTTCGCGATCGCGCCGATCACCGGATCTTCGAGGCGCTGGCCGCGGGTCAGCGGGCTGTACGCTTCGACGACGATGCGGTGCTCGGCGCACACGGCGCGGGTGTCGCTGCGTTGCAGGAACGGGGTCAGCTCGATCTGGTTGACGTGCGGCACGACCTTCGCGTGATCGAGCACCTCGCGCAGGTGCGGGACCAGGTAGTTGCTGACGCCGATCGCCTTGGCCTTGCCGTCGGCGAACGCCTGTTCGAGCGCGCGCCACGACTCGCGTCGCTTGCCCGCGACCGGCCAGTGGATCAGATAGAGGTCGACGTAATCGAGCCCGAGCCGGCCGAGGCTCGCGTCGAGGGCGCGTAGCGCAGAGTCGTAGCCTTGATCGTCGTTCCACAGCTTCGTGGTCACGAACACCTCGGCGCGCGGCACCGGGCTCGCCTTCACCGCCGCACCGACGTCTGCCTCGTTCTGGTAGATCCGCGCGGTGTCGACGTGGCGATAGCCGAGCTGGAGCGCGGCCGTGACCGCATCGCGGGTCGGGGCTCCCCGCGGGGATTGCCACACGCCGAGGCCGATCTGTGGGATCTGTGCACCGGTCGCGAGCGGGAGGCGCGTCGTCGTGACGGTCATGGCGCGAGCGTGCCACAGCTAGGTTGCCGGTTGCTGCCACAGCACCAGCGACGAGCGGTGTTAGCGTGCCGCGATGATCCGCATTGTCCTTCTCGCCGCGCTCGCCGCCTGCAGCACCAGCTCGCTCCCCGCTGGCGCGCAGTGCTCGCAGACCTCCGAATGCGACACCGACCTCATGTGCCTCGACCTCGCGCAGTTCACCGGGTCGGCCTGCTCGGTGATCGGCAAGACCTGCTCGAAGGTGTGCGCCGATGACACGGGCTGTACGTCGCTTGGCTCCGGCTACAAGTGCTTCGCCGGCTGCGGCAGCGACAAGACCTGCGGCGCTACGCTGTAAGTAGGCGTAGCGCCCGCGCACGTCACACAGTCGTGGTGTGCTTGTCGAGCGCACGCATCCGCGAGGCGACCATGACGGCGTCGCTCGAGACGTACGGGGCGCGGTGCGGCGTCGGCTCGCGCGTGACTTCGTTGATCAGGTGAAACAACGCCTGGTCGATCTTCTTGTTGGAGTTATCGAGCATTCGCGTCTTCGGCGTGCGCTTCCCGATCCCCGCGAGTGCCGCGCATGCTGCCAGGGTCGCGACACAAGCGATGAACACGATCTCCATGCGGCACTGTTTAGCAACGCGCGTTCCAACGGCATGTGCTAGTTGCGTGACGTGACGTTTACGCCTGGCATCACGTCTGCCGCCGAGCGCGGCCTGATCTTCGCGATCGCGGGTCAGAATCTTTATGTCGTGCGCGAACCGCGCATCGCGATCCCGGAGGGGCCGGCGACGCCGCTCTATCTCGGCGCGCTCGACGGCGTTGCGTGCTTCGCCCAGCTCGTCGAGGACGATACGGCTCCAGCCGGCGAGCCGGTCGCCCTGCGCCAGCTGTTCGGCGCGCTAACGGACGAGGAATTCGCAGTCGCGGGGCGTGCGCTCGGGCTCACCACGTGGGATCGCGATCACCGCTACTGCGGCCGCTGCGGCGGACCGACCGAGCCGTCGCCGACCGAGCGCGCGCGCACGTGCGCCCGCTGCAGCTTCGCGACATATCCGCGGTTGTCGCCGGCGGTGATCATGCTCGTGGAACGCGACGGCAAGTGCCTGCTCGCACGCAACGCGCGGACCAAGATGCCGTTCTATTCGACGCTGGCGGGCTTCGTCGAGGTCGGCGAGACCCTCGAGGAGGCCGTCGCGCGCGAGGTCCACGAGGAAGCCGGCGTCGTGGTGAGCGACATCCGCTACTTCGGCAGCCAGCCGTGGCCGTTCACGAGCTCGTTGATGATCGGCTTCACCGCGCAGTGGGCGAGCGGCGAGATCCACGCCGATCCGACCGAGATCATGGACGCCGGCTGGTTCGCGCGCGACGCGATTCCGGTGGTGCCACCGAAGCTCAGCATCGCGCGCGAGCTGATCGACGCGTTCGTTATCGGCGTTTGAAGAACTGCACGGCGCGCTCGTGCTTCTTCGCCGCGGCGAGGGAGCCGAACGTGCCGAGGTTCTTTTTTCGGCCGTTCTTGTCGGTCTTCTTCGAATAGAGGCGGTACTTGCCGCCCGCGATCTTCCGGATCACGAGCTCGCTGCCGTGACTGCGCGGTCGACGACGATCTCGACGCGGCGGTTCATGGCCCGGCCCTCGGGCGAGTGGTTGTCACCGATCGGGCGCGTCGAGCCAAAGCCCTGCGCGGTGATCGCCTCGGACGCGACGCCGCGCACGATCAGGTAGTCGCGCACCGCGTTCGCGCGGCGATTCGACAGGTCGTTGTTGATCGCGTCGGTGCCCTGATTGTCGGTGTGACCCTCGACGGTGAAGTGGTGCTCCGCCTGGGTCTTGAGCGCGTCGGCGACCTGGTTGAGCTCGGCCTGCGCGCCCGGCAGGATCGTCGCCTGGCCGGTCGCGAACAGCACGCCGCCCGAAAGCGTGATCACCGTGCCGCGCGTGTCGGCCTTGACCGCGAGGCTCTTCGACAAGGCGTCCATCGCGTCCTTCGCCTTCTTCTCGGCCTCGAGGCGGGCCTGGCGCTCCTGCTCGGTCAACTGCTTCTGCTGGACGAGGTTCGCGTGCTCGTGCGCGATCTGGTCCTGCGCGTTCGCGAGCTTGCCTTGTTGCGCGGCGATGATCTCGGCCTGCGTGCGCGTGCGCTCGTGCTCGGCCGTGTGCTTCGAGTCCGTCGCCGCGGCGACCGTGCCGAGTGCCTCGGCACGTTGGGCCTTGCGCATCGCGACGTACGCGCTGTCGCGCACGTCCTGCGAGTCCGGATCGTCGGCGAACTTCTTCTCGGCGACGTCGAGTGACTCCTTCGCGATGTGGAGCTCGGCGGGCACGAGGCTCGTCGCTTCTTGCGCGGCGGCGTGGTCGTACGCGGCGCGTGCGTCGACCAGCTCCTTCGGAGGCATATGGGCGCCGCACGCCGCGACGAGCACGACGAGGACGAGGGTCGAGAGCTTCGCGATCATTGGGCCTTCTCCTTCAGGTCTCGAATTTGTTCGGTGGCTTCCTGCGCCTCGTGCGTCGCGTGCGCGGCGCGTGCGAGGGCGACCGCGAGCTCGGCATCGGCCTCGCTGCGCGCGAGCATCATCTCGGCGCGGTGGTTCTTCTCGTCCTTGACGAGTTGGACCGCCTGGTCGCGCTCTTCCTGGGCGAGCTGCAGATACAGCGTCGCCTGCGGCACGTTGCTGGCGCCCGCTTCCTGCGCGCCGCGGATCGCGCCCTCGGACGACGCCATCCGAGCTTCGGGTTTTGGCGCGCCACCACAGGCCGCCAGCGGCGCCGCGATCACCGCGGCGAGAAATCCAATACGGAGCCTAGTCATGGGCGAGAGCGTAGCGCTCACTGTGCCAATCAGTAAAATAGTGATTCGACTCGCGACCCCGTGAACCCGTCGCGCAGGAGCGCCCGATGTGCGCGAGATGCATGCGCATATGAGCCCTCGGGAATTTTCTGAGTCAGGACGAAACGTTACAGTTCCTGCGTTACGATCGACAATGATGAAGGTCGCCGCGGTCGTCCTGGTGCTCGCTGCGTGCAAACCACCGACGACGCCGACCGAACCGATTTCACCGCTCCCGCCGGATCCAGGAACAGAGGTCGCTGCGGGCTCCGACGGCGGCGCGGCCGCTCCCGCGAAGCACGTCGACTGGCCGAAATTCCCGGACCTCGCCGATGTGCCGGTCTCGCATCCGACCGGCGATCCGATCGTGCTGCCTGCACCGGTCGTGAAGGCCGGTGATCGCGAGCGCCGCACGATCACCAGCACGTTCGAGCAGCACTACGTCTCCGGCAGCTCGACGCGCTACCAGCTCACGAAGCGCGACTTCGACCTCGACGTCACGGTGCTCGCGGTCGACGCCGGTCATCCAGCGCGCCTCGAGGTCGCGATCCACAAGGCGAACGAGTGGATCGCGCTCGCCGACGAGCCGACGACGGTCCCGCGCGAAGAGGGCCAGCTGCTCGACGGCACGTACACCGTCAGCAGCGGCCCTTCGCGGGAGCTTCACGACGACACCAAGGTGACCCGCGGTCCGGGCCTCGACGTCTACGGCCGCGAACAAGAGGAGCTCGCCGGCCTGTTCGGCGCGGACCTGCGCAGCAACGATCCGATGGCCGACTTCATGCGCGGTCGCAAGCTGCGGCTCGGTGAGGTCGTGACGGTCACGGATGCCGAAAAGAAGCAGCTCGAGGCCGGGACGGTGCCGAGCACGGTCACGCTCGCACTCGTCGCCGTCGACCCTGCAAG